>Ga0302324_100012880_pt1 | contig 17022 bp, 17 predicted proteins | sample Palsa_T0_1_FD_201949 | JGI IMG/M metagenome (GOLD analysis project Ga0302324, IMG submission 201949) | Peat permafrost microbial communities from Stordalen Mire near Abisko, Sweden - Palsa_T0_1 | ecosystem: Environmental > Terrestrial > Soil > Palsa > Peat permafrost | place: Sweden: Abisko...
AGTTACGGCCATGCAAGTTTGCCTTTCAGGACAGGGTTTACCAACTCGCTCTTACACCCGCACGGCTCCGTTCCCGTTCACGCCGCAATACGTTCGGCCCGGTAATTGGTCAGCTCCAATCCGCCTCCGCATTGAATCGCGTACCGATACATGATACACTGGGGAAAGTGGAGTTCGCGGAGCGGGGCACGGAAGACATATTTAACGGCGTTCGCTCGAAAGCGGCCCGAGCGATCTTACCTTCAGGCCTTCACGAGCTCGCTCGTCGCAAACTCGACCAATTAGACTTTGCCGCGAGCGTCGCGGACCTGAACCACCCTCCCGGAAATAAGCTCGAAGCGCTCAAGAGCGATCGGAAAGGTCAACATTCGATCCGAATCAACGCGCAGTACCGAATCTGCTTTCGTTGGGCCGAGGGTCGTAAAGAAGGCGTCGAGATTATCGACTATCACTAACGGAATGGAGTCATAAACGAAATGCTACGTATCCCCACGCACCGCCCGCCGACGACGCCGGGAGTGATGCTCAACGAAGAATTCCTCAAGCCGCTCAACATCACGATCTCGGAGTTCGCCGAACGCATTGGCGTCACACGCGCGCGCTTGAGTGAGATACTGCATGGCCGTCGACGCATTACACCTGACACGGCACTTCGCCTAGAGAAAGCGCTTGGGATGTCGGCGCAGTTTTGGCTCAATGCTCAGATGGCCACGGATTTGTATACGGCGCTGCACAACAAACATCCGGCGATTGACAAGATCAAGCCCATCGATCTTGCGCGCGCGGGCTAAACGTGAATCTCGTCGGGGAAGCTGGTTACGTTTTCTTGGGTGAAGAGTTTACGGTACTGCATCCAGCCGCGCAGGTTGCCGGAGGTTTCGCGCTTGTCGGCGAGCGGGGTTGCAACGTGCTCGGTCGGACTCCAATGGCCGTTGGCGCCGCCGCTCATCAGCCGTTCGTAGAGTTCGAGATCCTTTGAGACATCGCGCTTTCCCTCATGCGTCAGATACGACACGCGCGCGCAACGCGCGACGCTGAGTTTGCACAAGGTTGCAACGTCCATTTCCTGCTCGTCGTCTTGAATGAGCGGCAAATGCCAGCCGCCCATCGGAACGTCGCTCGGGGTCGTGCCGCGATATTCCGAGAGCATCAGTTCGGCGATGCGATGAATCTCCGGCTGCGCATCAGGATGCAGGCGCTGCGTGAAAAAATTCGACCACTCCGTTGCGGTGATAATAACGGTGATCCACGCAAACGGCTCAAGCAACCGGTTCACCAGCTGCTTGTGCAAATTGATGTCGGGCTCAGACAGGCGTTCCGCCGACGTCAGCGCATTCTCGAGCGCGCGCTGCCATTCGGCAAGTGCCGTCACCCGAGCCGCGCCTTCGATTTCGGCGTGCGCGCTCATCCCGCTCTGATTGCGGCCCCAGAACATCGGCATCGCCGGCTCGTCGCGCACGGCCGCAATCATCTTTTTGATCGGAATCGCGCGCGAACTGGCCGCATTGCGCGAAAAGACGCGGTGCGTCATCATTTCGGCATGGACGAAGCGTGGATAGCAGACTTCCATCGTCGTGAGCCGGACGCCCGAAGGTGCGATACTGTCGAGCAGAACCCGTGCCGAATAGCCCATCGGGATGGCTTGTTCGCCGCGCCGGGTCGGAACCCGTCAGCGCAATTAGCTTAGCGAGTTGACGTTGGACCCGATGCCGAGCGTGCTCAGCAGCGCCGACGTCGGATCTTGGTCGGCGCCTTCGGGGACGAGTTCGCCCTGGCTGGGGGAAGACGCGATGTTCGGCGGCGTGGTCGCCGTCGTCGCTACCGGCGCAGCCGTCGTGCTCGAAGACTGCGCGCCTTGAGCCGCCTGCGCTTCGGCGAGCGTGAGGCTTCCGCTCGTACCGGCCTGGAGCGTGGTGATCCCGTTGAGGGAGGTCAGGACGGCGTTGAGGCCGCTCGCCGGCGCAAACGAAGCGAGCAGGGTCTGCGTGTTGCTGATCTCATCGCTGAGATAGTCGCCTAGGGCCGTGGTTCCGGCCACGTTGATCCCGCTCGTTGCACTCATTGCCCGCCTATCGTACGCCCAGTAAGGCGACCAGATCAAGGAAGATTCCGTTAAGCCTCGGCCTTGGTTTCCTCAGATAAGTCGAGCCGGGAACTTTACGCCTCAAAATCGGAATCGAAGCCGTCGTAGTATGGCACGTATCACGACACCATTCGGGTTCCACTCCACCGCCGCCGAAGTGGCCGCCGGCCTCGCGCCGTCGCTCGATCCGGAGAATGCCGGCCGCTTATGGGAGTTGTCGCTCAAGCTAATCGCGTAGCAGTGCGTGCGCCATCGCGTTCGATGTCTCGAAAAGCGCATGTGCAATCGCGTCGCTCTTCGACGGGTGCGGTTCCTGAAGCCACGCTTCGATCAGTGCGAGTTGGGCGCCGGCGATGTGTACGGCCGCAAGGGAACGCGACAACAGAAGCTTTCCCGCATTCGACCGGCTTTTAGCGCGCAAAGCGAAACACGCTTCAATCTCTTCGGCAAGGAATCGTACAAGCAGTTCGCGCGCCGGGCCGCGCAGCATGACATCAGCGAACTTCTTGTTATCCGCAAAGTGCTCAAGGACCGGGGCAACCCGCTCGCCGCAGCGATCCCCGGCAACGCACGCCGCAAGCACCGCAAAGAGCGGCCTGATGCTCTGCCGCAAGATATCGCTTTTGTCATCGAAGTGCTCGTAGAAGGTCGAGCGGGCAACGCTCGCGCGTTCGATGAGATCCCGTACGGTGACTCGATGATAGCCGCGTTTGAGTATGAGTTCGCGAAACGCGTCGAGCAGAGCGCCGGACACATCGCGCGATCTGTCCGACGAAACCGGCGTACGATCTGGTAGCGTCTTTGCATGCTTCACCAAGAATCGGTCCCTTCGCGCGTACCGGACGGGGTCGTCGCCGGCACAATGATCCTCGCGGTCGGCCTGCTCTCGATCGCCGTCATATCGCACCATCCTGTCGTGCATAGCCACACGCCCGAGCAGTTGCTGCACGACGTCGCGGCGTCGAGTACGATGGACGAGATCGTTCACGGGACGCTCATTGCCTTCATGCTCGCCCTCGCATTTGGATTTTCCGTCTTCGCATTGCGGCAAGGCATGCACCGTCAAACGAGCGTCGCCGGGTTGCTCAGCTATCTCGTGGGCGCTGCCGCACTCTCGGGCGCCGGACTTATCGACGGCTTCTTCACGCCGCTCGTAGCTGCCGCTAACGCCAACGCGTCCGGTGCAGCCCTCACGGGTGTCATTACCGTGCTTGCCGGCGGAGCGGCGATGATCCAAGTGCTCACGGCGTTCGGATTCACAGCGATGTCGCTTGGAATCTTGCTCTGGTCGATCGGTATGCTCGTGACGGCGGGAGCCGTTCGGTACGCCGGCCTCGCCGGGCTTGTCGCCGCAATCGTTCCGGTCATCATCGTGGCATCCACACATCGTATAGCGGTGGCAACGCTTATGATCATCGTGCTCGTCCAGGCAGTTTGGTACGCCGCAGTCGGCGTACTCATGATACGCCGCGTTCTCTAGTCGCCTTTTTTCGGAAGCGGACGCGCCGGGTTGCCGACGACGTGTTCGCCCGCGGCGACGTCGCGAATAACGACGGCGCCGGCGCCGGTAGCGGCACCATCGCCGATCGTAATCGGTGCAACGAGTGACGAGTTTGAACCGATGAACGCATCACGGCCGATTTCCGTGCGGTTCTTCTTGACGCCGTCGTAGTTGCACGTGATCGTACCTGCGCCGATGTTGGCGCGCTCGCCAACCTCGCTGTCACCGAGATACGTGAGGTGGTTCGCCTTGGCACCGTCGTGCATGACCGTATTCTTGAGTTCGACGTAGTTGCCGATGTGCACGTCGGATCCCAGGATGCTGTTACCGCGAAGATGCGCGAACGGGCCGACGCGAACGTGATCGCCGAGTTGCGAGTTATAGACGGCGCTCTGATTCACGATGACGCCTTGCCCGAGCACCGCGCCGTACAACTGCGAGTTCGGCCCGATCCGTGCGCCGCTACCGATGCGCGACGGGCCACCGATAGCCGTGTTCGGATAAATGACCGTGTCGGCGGCGATTTCAACATCCGGCTCAAGATAGGTTGTTGCGGGATCGATAATCGTCACGCCGGCCCGCATGTGCGCTTCGCACAGCGAGCGGTTCAGGAGTTCACGCGCGTTTGCAAGTTCGACGCGGTCGTTGATGCCAAGCACCAGCCGGTAGTCGGCACACTCGACGGGCACAACGCGCTTCCCGGCAGCAATCAACAGCTCGACGGTATCGGTTAGGTACAATTCTTTTTGCGCGTTGTCGGCGGTGAGTTTATCGATGACCAATCGCAGCGACGTTTCGTCGAAGGCGTAGATGCCGCAATTCATCTCATCAATAGCGAGTTTTTTGGGCGAACAGTCGCGTGCCTCAACGATGCGCACGACGGATTCGCGTTTGCGAATGATCCGGCCGAAGTTTGACGGCAGCGGCATACGTGCGGTCACAAGACCGAGCGCCGTTCCTGCGTCACCATCAACCGACGCGGCAACGTCTTCAAAAATCGCTTGCGTTACGAGCGGCATATCGCCGTACGCAATGACGAGCGTCCCCTCACCGCCGGGTAATGCAGCCAGTGCTACTTGCACGGCGTGGCCCGTGCCGCGCTGTGGTTCTTGAATGACGGTCCGGCCGCCGCCGGTTTGCGCAACGAGCGCGGCGATCTGTGCGTCGACTTGGTGATTCGTGACAACCACAAGATCGTCAACGCCTGCCGCACGCAACGCGCGCAACGTGTACCAGAGCATCGGCCGGCCGCAAATATCGTGCAGCACTTTGGGCTGCGCGGAACGCATGCGCGTTCCCATCCCCGCCGCGAGTACGATGGCGCGTAAGGTCATCAGGCGGCTTCTCGCGGCGGCGTACGCCACGCTTTTTGCTCCGCTGCCGTGACGCCGCCAAGCACGTCGAGGGCGTTCCGTAAACGTAGTCGCACGATATCGCGGCCGAGCAATTCCATCGCGTCGAACAGCGGGACCGACGTCGGGCTGCCGGTCACGGCAATGTAGTAGACCCGCGCAAGGTCGCGAAATTTGCGTTCGAGCTGATCGCTAATTGCTTTGAGAATGTCTTCGATCGTGGTCTTGTCGTACGTGCGTGCATCGTCGAGTTCCCACATGGCAAGGGCGAGCGCTTTGCGCGACGTATCGGGATCGAGTTTTCCCTCGAGAAACTGCTCCTTCGTCAGCGGCAGCCGCCCGGCAAAGAAAAACGCTGTCAGCGGACCAAGATCGCTCAAGCGTTCGACGCGCGATTTTGTCAGTTCGGCGATTCGCTCCAGGCGGTGGCGATCGAAACCCCACGTTTGGACGCGCGCCATCATGTCCGGCACGGTCAGCTCGCGCAGATAGCGTGCGTTGAGCCAGTCGAGTTTCGGCACGTCGAAGACCGGGCCGCCCAGCGAAATATTCTGCAGATCGAAGCGTTCAATCAATCCGCTCAGCGTCATAACTTCTTCGCCTTCGCTCGACGACACCATCAACAAGCCTAAGAAATTAAGCAACGCTTCGGGCAAATAGCCCATCCGTTCGTAAAAGAGAATGCTCGTCGGGTTCTTGCGCTTGCTGAGCTTGGATTTGTCGGGGTTGCGCAGCAGCGGAACATGCATCAGCAGCGGCGGCTCCCAGCCGAAATATTCATACAGCAGCAAATGCTTGGGCGCCGATGACACCCACTCTTCGCCCCGGATCACATGCGTGATCTCCATGAGATGATCGTCGACGACGTTGGCGAGATGATAGGTCGGCATGCCGTCGGATTTCATCAACACTTGCATGTCGACCGTATTCCACTCAAACTCGATCGGCTCGGGACGGCGCAGATCGCTCACCCGGCACACGCCGGACGACGGCACCTTCATCCGCACGACGAACGGAACGCCGTCGCGCCGAAACGCTGCATCCTGCTCCGGCGTCACTGCCAGACAGTGACCGTCGTAACGCGGCGGCTGCTTTGCGAGACGTTGCGCTTCACGCATTTCGTCAAGCCGCTCGCTCGTACAAAAGCAGCGAAAAGCATGGCCCGCGGCGAGCAGTTCGTCGGCGTACTGCTGATAAATCGCCATGCGTTCGCTCTGACGGTACGGCCCGTGCGCGCCGCCGACATCGGGACCTTCGTCCCACGAAAGGCCAAGCCACCGCAATGACGCGAGAATTGCATCCTCGGATTCGCGCGAACTGCGCGCACGATCGGTATCCTCGATGCGCAGCAAAAATTGACCGCCGTGCTTTTTCGCGAACACGTAGTTCACGAGCGCGACGTACGCCGTCCCCACGTGCGGATCACCCGTCGGTGACGGCGCGATGCGCGTGCGGACGGGTTTACCCGACGAACTCACGCCGTTTGCCGCACTCCCGTTCGACGAATTTGATGATCTCCGATAAGGGCGCTCCCGGTGTAAAAATTTCGCTCACGCCGAGGCGCTTCAGTTCTGCTGCGTCGTCGGCCGGGATCGTCCCGCCGCCGAAAAACACGATGTCTTGCGCGCCTTGCGCTTTGAGCTGCTCGACGATGAGCGGAAACAACGTCATGTGCGCACCGGACAGAATCGACAGGCCGATGCCGTCGGCATCTTCTTGAATTGCGGTCTGCACGATCTGCTCGGGTGTCTGAAAGAGGCCGGTATAGATCACTTCCATACCGGCGTCGCGCAGTGCGCGGGCGATGACTTTCGCGCCGCGATCGTGGCCGTCAAGACCAGCCTTCGCGACAATAACGCGGAGCGGGCGATCCGCCATCAGCAGTCGCCCCAGTAGCGCCGCCGGCTCAACGCCAATGCTTCGCGCAATTTCGCGCGCACGACGAGCAACGTGCTGCGCACCTCACGCCGGCGCGCCTTGGCTTGTTTCTCACGCTTTCCCATACGACTAAAATGCTGCTCTTTCCGTGTAGCGGCCGTAGACCTCAACCATAGCGGCAACGATTTCGCCTTCGGTCGCGCACGCTTTGACGGCGTCGATGATGCGCGGCATGACGTTTTCATCGCCTTGGCAGGCTTTCTTGAGCGCAGCGAGCGTCGTTTCCACGACGGTGCCGCTGCGAGACGCACGCACCTCCTGTACATCGCGCGCTTGCCCTTCTTCGATCTCCTTGCCGATCTTGAGCAGATCGGGCGGCAGCACCTCGTCGGGCCGCTCGAAGGCGTTAACGCCGACGATGATGCGCTCTTTAGTCTCGAGCGACCGCTGATAGCGATAGGACGCATCGGCGATCTCGCGCTGGAAAAATCCCGCTTCAATCGCTTCGACGACGCCGCCGAAGTCGTCAATCTGGCGGAAGTACTCTTCGGCCTGCTTTTCCATTTCATCGGTGAGCGCTTCGATGAAATAGGAGCCGCCCAGCGGGTCGACCACGTTCGTCACGTTGGTTTCGTACGCCAACACTTGCTGCGTGCGCAGTGCGATCTCGACGTTCTTTTCCGTCGGCAGCGCAAGCACTTCGTCCATCGAGTTCGTATGCAGCGACTGCGTGCCGCCGAGGGCCGCCGCCATCGCTTCGTATGCGACGCGGACGATGTTATTCTCGGGTTGCTGGGCGGTTGCGCTGCAGCCGGCCGTCTGGGTATGGAAACGCAGCATCCACGAACGCGGGTCTTTGGCGCCGTAACGGTCGCGCATGCGGCGCGCGTAAATCCGGCGCGCCGCGCGGAACTTGCAAATCTCCTCGAAGAAGTCGATGTGCGAGTTGAAGAAAAACGACAGGCGCGGTGCGAAGCTGTCAACGTCCATGCCGGCTTTCATCGCCGCTTCGACGTACGCAAAACCGTCGGCCAGCGTGAACGCGAGTTCCTGAACGGCCGTTGAGCCCGCTTCGCGGATGTGATAGCCGGAAATCGAAATCGTGTTCCACTTCGGCATCTCGTCGCGGCAGAAGCGCATCATGTCGACGATGATACGGACGTGCGGCCGCGGCGGAAAAATCCACTCTTTCTGTGCGATGTATTCCTTGAGAATATCGGCTTGGAGGGTGCCGCCGAGTTTGGCCCGCGGAATTCCCTTGTTCTCGGCCGCCGCAATGTATTGCGCGAGGGCAATTGCGGCGGGGCCGTTGATCGTCATCGACGTCGTGATCTCGCCCATGTCGATGCCGGCGAACAGCGTCTCCATGTCGCGCACCGAATCGATCGCCACACCGCACTTGCCGACTTCACCGCGCGCTTTGGGATGATCGGAATCGTAGCCCATCAACGTCGGCATATCGAAGGCAACCGACAGACCCATCTGACCTTGCTCGAGCAGAAAATGATAACGTTCGTTGGTTTGCTTTGCGTTACCGAAGCCCGCAAACTGGCGCATCGTCCAGAGGCGATCGCGATACATGTTCGGATGGATGCCGCGCGTATATGGAAATTCGCCCGGCAGCGCGAGGTCGCGCTCCAGGTCGAGATGCGCAACGTCGGCGGGCCCGTAGAGCGGCTTAAGCGGCAAATCGGAAATCGTGCGATCGAGCGCTCCGGAACCCGGTCCGCCCCGGCCCTTACCGGCCTTCGCCTTTTTCTCGTAGCGCTCGCGTTGCTCGGTATATTCCGGCGTTTCGGCCGGCCCGAGCCCCGACGCGCGGTCCATCATCTTTGCCAAGATTTCCACTCTCCCAGGGGTAGCCTACCAGCGTTCGCCCTTGGAGGCGGATTTCCCAAGGCAGCTCTTGTTGCGGAAGGCGCGTAACCTCGCGGCCTCGCTTTGCCTCGCAAAGCGAACGAACCACTGACAACGGCCGGGTGTTTACGGACGTGGTGCTCGCAGATTCATTATTAGAAATCGCTACCAAACTCGACTGGCAATACGTGGGGCCGGCGCGACACGGACCTGCGATTCATTTCGCGCAATGACTCAATAGCGCCGAATCCGTTACGTCGGGCGCCGATCCTTAAACGTGAGTTCGGCGATACCGGACTTGTCGAGTTCACCCAAGCCCAGCTCGACCATCGCGTCATACTGCGCCTTCGTTGCCGCCGCTAGCGGCAACGGGAGACCGGCGTTGCGCGCGAGTTGCAGCGCAATGCCCGAATCTTTCGCGGCGTGCGCAGCCGAAAAGTACACGTCGTGTTCACGCGACTGCATATCGCCACCGTCGGTTTCGAGAACGCGCGAGTTCGCGCCGGTTTGCGCGAAGATCTCGCGCAGCACGGCAACGTCGAGTCCGAGTGCATCGCCGAGGCCGAGTGCCTCGGCAAGACCCGCGGTGTTGATGTTCATGAGCATGTTCACGAGCGCTTTCACTTGCGCCGCGCGACCTGGTCCGCCGACGTAGCGTAATGAGACGGACATCTTCTCGAGCATCGGCTTGACTTCGGCAAATGCGGTTTCGTCGCCGCCGCAGATCAGATAGAGCTTGCCGTCGCGCGCTTGTGGAATCGAGCTTGCCATGCACGCTTCGATCGCGCGACCGCCGGCTTTGCGAACGAGGCTATCGACCTCGACATGCACGTCCGGTGTAATCGTCGCGCAGTTAACAAAGATTTTTCCTTGCGCGTGCGCGAGCAGTGAATCGCCGGACGGCGCGAAGATTTTCCGCATCGCCGCATCGTCCGTAACGACGGTGATGATGATGTCCGCGTTTGCCGTAACATCCGCCAGCTTCGCGTAGCCGGTCGCTCCCAACTCGCGCGCGAGTTCGGCGACTCGGGACGGCTCGACATCGTAGAGCGCGGCAACCGCGTAGCCGACATCCTTCAAACGCCGCGCGATGTTCGCACCCATGCGCCCGACTCCGACGACCGCAACGCGTTGTGTCATGATGCTAGAGTCCTTTCACCGTCGAGCGCCCATCGGTGCGAGCGCGCGTATTGCCGAGCGCCGAAATGCCGTCGGTGACGCCGAAGCGTGCTAATACATCCTCCGCTGCGGCGTACGGGTCGAGCGGCTCGGCGATCGTTTCGATTGCATCTTCGATCTTGCGCTCGAGCGTCCCGACCGCCAACTGCCGGACGCGATGCGCGAACGCCGAACGCCGCTTATTGCGAATTTCGCCCGTTTCTTTCAAATAACGGTCGTGGGCTTCGATTGCATCCCACAACTTGTCGATACCTTTGCCTTCGAGTGCCTGCGTCGCAACGAGCGCCGGCTGCCAGCCAGTGAACGACAGCATCTCCATCATCGACCGGATTTCACGTTGCAACTGCAGCGCCATCGGGTGATCGCTTTTATTGATCACAAACACGTCGGCAACTTCAAGAATTCCGGCCTTGAGCACTTGCACGGAATCACCGCTGCCCGGCTGCAACGCAACAAGCGTCGTGTCGGCGATTTCGGCAATCTCAATTTCGGATTGTCCGACGCCGACGGTTTCAATGAGAATGACGTCCTTGCCGAACGCATCCATCAACGAAACGGCGTCGGCCGTTGCGCCGGAAACGCCGCCGAGATGACCGCGGCTTGCCATCGAACGAATGAAGACCTCACGATCGGTAAAATGCTCGGTGAGGCGAATGCGGTCGCCGAGCAATGCGCCGTGTGAAAACGGCGAACTCGGATCGACGGAAATGACACCGACCGTCTTTCCCGCTTTGCGCGCGTGCGCGACGAGCGCCGACGCGAGCGTCGACTTGCCGACGCCGGGCGGCCCGGTAAGTCCGATCGTGAGCGCACGGCCGGTTTGTGCGTAGAGCGCCGCAATGAGCGCCGCACCACGGCCGGATTCGCAGGCTGAAATGGCCCGCGCAAGTGCGCGGGTCTCGCCCTTGCGGAACTCAGCGAGCAGATCGTCCATCGGCGGCGACGCATTCGGCGCCGCCGTGCCGGCTACTCTTTAGTAGGCGTGTTCGATCGTATTGAAACTTTGCGTAGGACGGCGGTGCCCCGTAGCCAATCCGGGGCCGAATGACCGCAGCTCAAGGGTATTACCGCACACCGCACATTCACGGCGATGTTCTCGTCTTCATTACCGAAGACGACGTTTGGACGGCGACGGTCGCCGGCGGCATTGCGCGGCGGCTCACCTCATCCGCCGGCGAATGTTCGCTGCCGCGGATTTCACCCGACGGCACACAGCTTGCGTATGTTGGCCGCGACGAAGGTCATCCGGAAATTTGGATCATGCCCGCCGTCGGCGGACCCGCGCGCCGGCTCACATTCCTCGGCGCAGAAGCGCTATATCTTTCCGGCTGGTCGCACGACGGAAGCGAAATATATTTCACGTCTGATGCAGCATCGCCGTTCGTAAGAGAAACACTTGCATTCGGTGTACCGTCAGCCGGCGGCGCCGTCCGCAAGCTGGAGCTCGGCCATGCGATGTCGATTGCAATTGCCGCAAACGGCGCAACGCTGATCGGACGCAACGCCGTTGACCCGGCGCGTTGGAAACGCTATCGCGGCGGTACGGCCGGCCAACTCTGGGTCGACGCGCGCGGCGACGGTACGTTCGCACGACTTGGACGCGACATCGCGGGCAACATCGTCTGGCCGATGTGGGTGGCCGGACGCGCGTTCTTTCTCTCCGATCACGAAGGCATCGGCAACATCTATTCGTGCGCCACTGATGGCAGCGATCTCAAGCGACACACCGATGAACGCGAGTATTATGCTCGCTTTCCCTCGACCGACGGCACGCGCATCGTCTATGCTTGCGGCGCGCAAATCGTCCTGCTCGATCCGCGCGACGGCAGCGTGCGGCGCATCGACGTGCAGACGCCGTCGAACGCCCCGCAAATCGCGCGCCGTTTCGTCGACGCGGGTGACATCCTCGAAGACTATGCGCCGTCGCCCGACGGTACGTCACTCGGCATCGTGACGCGTGGACGGACGTACGCCATGCCGCTGTGGGAAGAAGCCGTCACCGAGTACGGCGCCGACGACGGCGCGCGACGCCGCAGTCTCGTGTGGCTGCACGACGGCAAGCGCGTCGCCTACATCGACGACAGTGCCGGTTACGAACGGATCGCCATCGAGCCCGCCGACCGCAGCGAACCGGCGGCGTATCTGACCGGCGAAGGCCTCGGCCGCATCACCGAACTTGCCGCCTCGCCGGTCGACGACACGCTGGCGTTTGCGAACCACCGGCACGAACTCCACGTACTCGCCCCGCACGGCGAACCGCGCCTGCTCGACACGAGCCTGGGTTGGCGCGTTACCGATCTTGCGTTTTCGCCCGACGGTGCGTACCTTGCCTATACGTGGTCGCCGGCGCACGAAACGGCGATCATTCGCATTGCCGACCTCGCGGCCGGTACGGTACACGACGCAACGACGGCGCTGCGCATGGATCGGGCACCGGCGTGGGACCCCGAGGGAAAATATCTCTACTTCATTTCAACGCGCGATTTCAATCCCGTCTACGACGCGCTGCAATTCGACTTGAGTTTTCCGCAAGCGATGCGGCCGTTCGTTGCGACACTGCGAAAAGACGTCGCCAATCCGTTCGTGCCCAAGCCCGCCCCGATTCATCGCGCGAAAGACGACGACCGCGACGAAGACGATGAGAAGAGTGAGAAACCGGCAGCAATCGCGATTGATTTCGACGGCTTGCCGCAGCGCATGCTCGGCTTTCCGGTCGACGAGGGACACTACGAGCAGATCGCGGGCGCCAAAGGCCGGGCTGTGTTCAGCCAATTTCCGGTGCGCGGTATCCATCCGCTTTCGCGCGACACCGAAGAACACGGCGGCACACTCGTCGCGTACGATTTCGAGCAACAGCGCTCGGCCATCATCGCGCAAGATATCGATGACTTTGCGCTCGGCACGGACGGCCGCACGCTCGTGTATGCATCCCACAGTAAGCTGCGTGTTATCGATGCGAGCATCGAGTTGCCCGAAGACGAAGAGGAAGCCAAGTCGCCGACCGAGATGAACCGGCGCAGCGGCTGGCTCGATCTCGACCGCATCAGTGTCCCGGTCGAACCGCGTTCGGAATGGCGTCAGATGTACGCCGAAGCGTGGCGGCTGCAGCGCGAAAATTTTTGGGACGAGTCGATGTCGGGGGTCGATTGGGACGCCGTTTTTGCGCGCTATGCGGCGCTCTTGGCGCGCTTGCGCACGCGAACCGAGTTATCCGACCTCATTTGGGAAATGCAAGGCGAACTGGGAACGTCGCATGCCTACGAAATCGGCGGCGACTTTCGCATTCCGCCGCAGTATAAGCGCGGCTTTCTGGGCGCCGACTACGATTGGGATGAGGCGGCGAAAGGCTATCGCATCAGCCGGATCTATCGCGGCGATTCGTGGGACCGCGATCTCGACTCACCGCTGGCCGAACCCGGTATCGACATCCGCGCCGGCGACGTTATTGTCGCAATCGGCGGTCGCAACCTCACGCACGACATCCCGCCCGGCGCGATGCTCGTCAACCAGGCCGCGCGTGACGTCACGCTGACGATCGAGCGCGACGGTGAACGCTCGCGCGTCCTCGTTCGCACGCTGCGCGACGAACGCCAACTCCGCTACCGCGCATGGGTCGAAGAAAACCGCCGCATCGTTCACGAACGCACGAACGGCAAGGTCGGCTATCTGCACATTCCCGACATGGGGCCGTGGGGCTTCGCGGAGTTTCATCGCGGCTATCTCTCCGAGTTCGACCGCGCCGGTCTCATCGTAGACGTGCGTTATAACCGCGGCGGTCACGTGTCACCGCTCTTGCTCGAGAAGCTCGCGCGCAAACGCGTCGGTTACGATGTCTCGCGTTACGGCCCGGCATCGCCCTATCCGCCCGAGTCCGTCACGGGACCGATCGTCGCCCTCACCAATCAATTCGCCGGTTCCGACGGCGACATTTTCAGCCACTGCTTCAAGATCTATAAACTGGGACCGCTCGTCGGCATGCGCACCTGGGGCGGCGTCGTCGGCATCAACCCGTATCATCGCCTGATCGATGGCACGTTGACGACGCAACCGGAATACTCATTTTGGTTTACCGACGTCGGCTGGGGCGTCGAGAACTACGGCACCGACCCCGACATCGAAGTCGACATCGCCCCGCAAGATTCGCGTAGCGGACACGACCCGCAAATGGAAAAAGCGTTATCGCTCATCGCGGACGCGCTCGAAAAACATCCGCCGCGCAAACCGTTCGAGCCGCGCCCGCAGCGCGGCCATCCCGCGCGCTAGTCCGGAGCGCGATCGCCGAGAAAGCGAGCTTGCACTTGCAAGAGTGCGCGTGCGCGTTGCAGTTCGAGTAAATTTGAGACGCGCGCACGAATTTCGGCATTGCGGTACGGCTTCACGATAAAGTCGGTCGCGCCCAAATCAAGCGCACGCAAGCGCACTTCGATATCGGTCTCGGACGTCACGATGACGATGGGCGTGTTGTGCTTTCCCGGCAATTTGCGGAAGCGCTCAAGAAACTCGATGCCGTCGAGATCGGGCATGTGGTAGTCGAGCAAGACCAGGGCCGGGTCGTTATCTCGCGCCCAATCCAGGGCCTCGAGTGCCGAAGTGAAGAGATCCGTCACGACGCCGGGCAAACGACGGACCACCGAAGCTAAAAGCTTGGTGTTTTCCGCGACGTCATCGACGATCAGTACGTGCACCCAGCCCCCTCACGCCTTCTAAAGAGGTATCGGCAGCTTGGGCTGCCTTCCCGCCGGCAAGAAAGGCGGTTTGACGCCCTCGGCCCTTCCTGGTACAATCCCGGAGCCGAAGCAGGGCCCTCGTGGCTCTCACCGGATGCCCTCGGGCGATCCGGTTTCTACTCTCGAGGAGCCGTCGGTACGGTTTCGCATGAGCGGGGTGCTTCGGCATCGCCGCCTTTTCTTTTGTGCCGGAGGGCAAGCCATAGCACGACCGCTTCGTATTAACGACCAGATTCGCATTCGCTCCGTCCGCGTCATCGACGAAGACGGCGCTCAGCTCGGCGTCATGCCGACCGAGAACGCGCTTGCCCTGTCCCGTCAAAAGGGGCTCGACCTCATCGAAGTTTCGCCAACTGCGGTACCACCCGTCTGTCGAATCAGCGATTACGGCCGGCTCAAATACGAACAGTCAAAGAAAGACAAAGACGCGCGCAAGAAACAGAAAAACTGGGAACTGCGCGAGGTCAAACTCCGTCCGAAAATCGAGACCCACGACTACGAAGTCAAAGCGCGCATGGCCGAACGCCTGCTGCAGGATGGCGGAAAAGTCAAAGTCACGATCATGTTTCGCGGACGCGAGATCACGTACACGTCTTTCGGAAAACGGCTTCTCGATCGCATGGCAGCCGATATGACCAATATCGCCATTGTCGAGCGCGACGCAAAACTCGAAGGCAAAAATATGTTCATGATCCTGGCACCGCGTGCGGTGCCACTCGGTCCGCCGAAATTCACGCATGTGAAAGATTCGGCGGTCGAAGCTGCGGCCAAAAAGGACGCAGAGGATGAAGCCGCGGGCCTACACGATCACGACCATGAGACCGAACTCGTTCACGATCATGTCGAATCAAACGGAGTCGCGACACCTGTGGAATCCACAGAAGCTACCAACGTCGGGGGAGTAAATGCCTAAGATCAAGACCCATCGCGGGACTGCCAAACGGGTGAAGGTAAGTGCCAACGGTAAAGTTTCGCACCGTCATCAGTTCAGCGGCTGCGGCCACATTCTGAGTAAGAAGTCGCAAAAACGCAAGCGGAATTTCCGTAAGGATCAACCCGTTTTCGCCGGCGATCTGAAGCGCTTCGCGCCGCAGATCCCCTACTTGCTTTAGGAGGCGTGATCGATGGCACGCATTAAACGCGGCGTCCACGGACTCAAACACCGCCGCAAAGTAATGAAGCTCGTCAAGGGCTTCCGGGCTGCGCGCAGCCGCAATTACCGCGTAGCAAACGAAGCACTGCTGCACTCGCTGGCCTATGCCTACAAGCATCGTCGCGTCCGCAAGCGCGACTTTCGCTCGCTGTGGATCTCGCGCATCAACGCCGCCGCCCGCCGCGAAGGTCTCACGTACTCGCGCTTGATGGCCGGCCTCAAAAAAGGCGGCATCGTCGTCAACCGCAAGGCGCTCGCCGAACTCGCCGTGCATGACGCAGCCGCCTTCGGCCGTCTGCTCGCAGTAGCGAAGGACTCGCTCGCCGCGTAAGCGTTTCTCAGATGCTTGTAGCATAGGTCATTGACTGACCGCTGTTTGCTGGTATACTATCCCGACTGGGCTACGGTCTTTACCTAGTCGGCTGAGGGGATCGCGAAAGCGGTCCCTTTAGCTTTTCCAGAGGGGGTCGAACCGTGAATCCCACGGCAACGCCTTTAAACCCAAGATCGAATTCGCCGTATGTATCCCAGGGCATAACTTTGCGCGAAACTCCGGCCATCGCATAGGCGTGGAACTTGGGTCCAAGATTTTTTCCGCACATGGTCTTGCGAGCAGGTCCGCGATCTGGAGTCCTGTTGAATTGTCTCGCTTTGTCCGAAATTCAACTCCAGGAAACAACTGTTCGCGGAAATATGTTCCTGAAACGTACGTCGTGCCATCGAGGAATAGCCGCGCAAACTCGTATTGCATCACCGCATCTTCCTTGGCGCCTCGAGACTCGATAACAACATGTGCCTTCGCACCGCCAAAATGCTCTTGAAGCGCCATTACCACACGTTCGAGTACAAAGTCCAATGTCATCAAGTAAGGATGCCCAGGTAAGCTATCATTAAGCGCCTCTTCTCCATAGAGCGCGCGGTAAGCGGGCCGATTAATAACACAAACAACGCCCGCGAACTTCAGCGTAGGAATCACCTCAGCGAGCGACGCAACCGCCGCCGCTCGACGAGCCAAGTCTTTGTTGAAAAAGAAAGACCCTCGCCCCCAACGCACGTCGGGCTCATGAACAAGCTTGTTCTCGGAACCAAGCGTGTTGTGCTTCCAAGCTCGCCATTTGGAGTCAACTTCGTCGGCCTCGACATCTTTTATGATAACTGCGGCCAGACTAAAAGCAGCAAACGGATCTTTTGCGGCCATCGTATGCTGACCACACTCATCAATAAAAATTGTGCAAGTATCAGCGGATTTCTTACGCGGGCGTTTTCTTGCGAGAATGTATCCACCGCTACCT
>Ga0302324_100012881_pt1 | contig 17021 bp, 14 predicted proteins | sample Palsa_T0_1_FD_201949 | JGI IMG/M metagenome (GOLD analysis project Ga0302324, IMG submission 201949) | Peat permafrost microbial communities from Stordalen Mire near Abisko, Sweden - Palsa_T0_1 | ecosystem: Environmental > Terrestrial > Soil > Palsa > Peat permafrost | place: Sweden: Abisko...
CGGAAAAGCACGCGCTGGGCGGCGGAAGGCAGAAGCAGCAGACCGTACAACCCGAGGTACTACGGTGTTCTTCCAATCCGCGGCGCGGAGTTGTGTTTGCGGGTGGGGCGCGTCAAACTATAAGCAGGAGCTGGGAGCGGGTAGCCAGTAGCTGTTGGCAGGAGCGAAGGAAGCGGATGCGGGACACGATCATGTCGGTGGCGGAACATCGGGAGCCCTTTGGCGGCCCGATGACCGGATCGTTTTTACTGCATGTGGGGCTGGTTGGCGCGGTGTTCGCGCTGGTCTTCGCCAACGCTCATTTTCATGCCAACCAGTGGGGGGTGAACGGGCCGCAGGGGACAATTCAGGCGAACCTGGTGAACTCGGCGCCATCGATTCCGCTGCCGTCGATTACGCCGCCAACTCCCAATGTGCTGGCTACGGAGCAGCCGAGTCCGGCACCGGCTCCGCCGAATAAGGAGACGATTCCGATTACGCCGCCGGATGCGATCCCGCTGGCCGCACATAAGCCGAAGCTGAAGCCCGCAGAGAAGCCGCAGCCGCCTTCGCCGCCGCACTCGCAGCCTCAGACGCAGCAGAACCGTGCGACCTATGGAGAAGCGGCGGCGTCGAATCTGGCGCACGCGATGAATACCTCGCCGACCCACAGTGATACTCCGGTGCAGGTGCAGGGGGGCGATTTTGCGGCGCGGTTCCCGTGGTACGTGGATAAGATCACGCGGCTGGTGAGCCAGAACTGGTACAGATACCAGATCGACCCGAGCACGCGGTGGGGAACGCAGGTCTCCGTGGTATTCACGATTCAGCGGGACGGCAGCGTGAGTTTTACGAGCATCACGATCCCGCAGGCCAGTGCTTCGTCGACGCTGAACAAGACGGCGAAAGAGGCGGTACAGCGGGTGGGAAGTTTTGGACCGTTGCCTGATCAGTACACAGGCAGGAACGTCTCGGTGGAGTACACTTTTACGTACGATCAGCCATCGAAGTGAGTGGGCGCTGGTCGTTTTAACGTGTCGATTCATCGATTTCCCATACCGGCGAGGAATCCTTCCAGGGCGATTGCGCTTCCCACAGCACACAAGCGCAGACCCACACCGCCGAGCCGGCCCGGCCCCCGCTGCTGATTAATCCTCATGGAAACGGATAAGGCATGATCGCGAGTTCCCCCCGGAAACCTGCTGTTCGGTTCTTCTTTTTCTTCGCACTGATGGTTGCGGCCTGCGGTATCCCGGCTAAACTCCAGGCCCAGGACTGGGTGCGTACCGGCACGAACCTTGGCGTCCAGAAGATTCGCGTCGCCGCTGCGGATTTCAAGGCGGGATCGGCCGATCCGCAAACGGGCGGGTTGAAGTCGGCGTTCGATCAGACGCTCTATAACGATTTGCGTTATGCGGGAATCTTCGACGTGGTTTCGAAGAGCATGATTCCGACGGCAACGCCGGGAACGCCGCAGGAAATCCAGGTCGCACAGTGGTCGGCGGCGCCGGCGAGTGCGGCCTACGTGGCGTTTGGGGCGCTGGCAGCGAACGGCGGCCACCTGGCGGTGCAGGGTTATCTGTACACCACGACGCAGGGGCAGCAGAATCCGCAGGTGCTGGGCAAGCAATATGGCGGCGAGGCCACGGCGGATTCGGCGCGGCAGATCGCGCATCGTTTTGCCGATGAGATTATCCAGCAACTGGGCGGGGTTCCTGGAATTGCAGACACGAAGATCTATTACGTTTCGTCGCGCACCGGGAACAAAGAGATTTGGGCGATGGACTACGACGGCATGAACGAGCGCCAGCTGACGCATCTGGGCACGGTTTCGTTGTCGCCGCATGTTTCGCCGGATAATTCGCGGGTGGCGTTCAGCTCGCTGGGCAAGAACGGGTGGTCGATCCGGATGTTCTCGCTGGATCTGGGGCGGCTGACGGCGTTTCCTGCATGGGGCGGCGCGACGTTGTCACCGGCGTGGTCGAGCGACGGAACAAAGCTGGCGTATTCCTCATCGCGCACGGGCGATCCTGAAATTTATGTGAGCGACGCATCGGGAAACGGAGAGCGGCGGCTGACGGCATTTCGCGGGCCGGATGTTTCTCCGGTGTGGAATCCGAAGACAAATTCGCAGGTTGCATGGGTTAGCGGCCGGACGAAGCTGCCGCAGATTTACATCATGGACTCGGACGGCGCGAACGTGACCCGGATGACGGACGGCGGGTATGCCATTTCGCCTTCGTGGTCGCCGAGCGGGCAGTTTCTGACGTTTGCGTGGGACCGGAAATACGGGCCGGGAGCTCCGGGCGGGTACGACATTTATGTGATGGATATTGCGAGCAAGCGCTGGACGCAGCTCACGCACGATTCCGGGGCGAACGATTTTCCGTCGTGGTCGCCGGACAGCCGTCACATTGTTTTTCAGCGCGAGCAGAACGGACACACAGAGATCTGGATGATGCTGGCCGATGGTACGGACCAGCAGCAACTAACCCACGGTGGCGGCAGCAACACAATGCCCAACTGGAGCTGGAAATGATGGGAGCCCGTAGCCGGTAGCCGGTTGCTGGATTGGTTTTTGCCCTGGTTAAAAAATTGAAACGCTCCTGTAAGGAGGAGAGACAAGTGAAATATTCGAATCGCACGTCTTTGGTTGTGGCCGCAAGTCTGGCGGCTTTGCTGACAGTAGCGGGATGCCACAAGAAGAATCCAGCACCACCACCGCCGCCTGCGCCGCCGGCTTCGGCTCCCGCTCCGATGGCGACGATTACCGCCGAACCGAGCACGATTACTCCGGGCGGAAGCGCCACACTGACGTGGAAGACCACGGACGCTTCGAACGTGTCGATTGTGGGCCTGGGCCAGGTGGCCTCGGCGGGCACGCAAACGGTGACGCCGACGCAGACCACGAGCTACCACCTGATCGCGCAGGGTGACGGCGGAACCGCCGATGCCACGGCGACGGTATCGGTGACCACTGCGGCGCCTCCGCCGGCTCCGATCACGGAGACGGGCATCGACGAGAACGCTTTTGAAGGAGCCGTGAAGCCGGTGTTCTTCGATTACGACAGCTACGATGTTCGCCCTGACGCGCAAACGACCATTCAGGCGGATGCGAACTTCCTGAATCAGCATCCCGGGCTGAAGGTGGTGGTGGGCGGATACTGCGACGACCGCGGCTCGACGGAGTATAACCTTGCGCTTGGCGAAAACCGCGCGAACGCCGCGAAGCAGGCACTGGCGGCGGCAGGCGTAAGCCCGGATCGGCTGCGCACGGTGAGCTACGGCAAAGAGAAGCAGTTCTGCACGGAGCAGAACGAAGCGTGCTGGCAGCAGAATCGGCGGGCGCAGTTCACGCTGGACCAGTAAGTACAGGGAACAGGGTACAGGGTGCAGGTCTCGGGTCGCGGTCATTGGCTGCGGTCCGAGGCCTGATTCCTTTTGGGACCTGTGGGTCTGCCTCTTATCATTCGCTGGCGTAACGCTCGCCTGTAATAATGAGGGCAGCGCTTCCTGCGCTTAGCGGGGATGGTGTTTATGCGAAAGATTGTGGCTTCGCTTTCGACGTTTTTCGTTTTTATTCTTTTCTGTTCTGCCCCGGCGCATGCCGTCAATAAGGAAATGGTGCAGTTGCAGACGCAGGTCCAGCAGCTGCAGGACGCACTGCAGCACCTGCAGGAGACGCAGGACCAGCAACTGAGCGTGCTGCAGCATGTGGTCTCGCAGATGTCAGACAGCCTGGGAAAGATCAGCGGCACGGTGTCGACGCTGCAGCAACAGGTACAGGCACAGAACGAGTCCGGCGGCGGCAAGATCGAGCAGGTCTCCACGCAGATGCAGGGGATCAACGATTCGATGGACGCGCTACGGACGCGGATCGACAAGCTGACGGCCGAGGTGCAGGCGGTGCAATCGCAGCTGCAGAACATCACGACGCAGTCCGCGGTGCAGCAGCAGGGCGGGCAGCCTGGTCAGCCAGGGCAGCCTGCCGGCGATCAGGGCCAGCCGCAGCAACAGCAGCCGCAACAGCCGCAGGCTCCGCCCGTGAACGATCTGTACCAGGGCGGTCTGCGCGACTACAACTCGGCGCGCTACGATCTGGCGGCCGGCGAATTCAGCGACGTGCTGAAGTATTATCCGCAGGATGATTTGGCGGGCAATGCGCAGTTCTATATCGGCGAGATCGCTTACCGGCAGGGGAAATATCCGGACGCGATCAAGGCCTATGGGGTGGTGCTGCAGCAGTTCACGGGGAATCCGAAGGCGCCGGCGGCGGCGCTGCGCAAGGGCGAAGCAGAGCTGTCGCTGGATCAGCGGGACAATGGGATTCGGGACCTGCGCGGGCTGATTGCGCGGTATCCGCAGACGCCGGAGGCATCGCAGGCGCGCAGCCGGCTGAATGGCATGGGCGTGCGCCCCACGGCTTCGAAGCCGACGGCTTATCGGCAGTGAGACAGCTGGGAGCCAGGAGCTCGGAGCTCGCCGCTTCGTGCGCAGGATGAAACGTTTCCGTTCAGCAAGATTTTTTCTTCTTGACATGCTGGGCGAGCGGAGTTAATTCGCGCGGATGCGGCATAAAATGGCGGGTTCACACAGCGTTGACAAAGCGCGGAGCCAATCGCACAATCGGATTTCAGCTTGATTCCATCGTCTCCTCCGGGACTCGTCGGTTCGATCCAATTGCTCAATGCGGCGAAAATCTCGGCGAATGGCGTCCTGCGAAGTGGGAACGATTCACCATCCGCAGTGAAGCCTCAGGAAAGGTTCGCCGAATTGAAAGCGCTGCTTGAAACAGACTTCCGCAATCTGACACTGGTGGCGCGCGGCAAGGTTCGTGACATTTATGCGCTGGGCGAATACCTGCTGATGGTGGCCACGGATCGGATTTCAGCTTTCGATCACGTGCTGGCCACCGGAATCCCCGGCAAGGGAATGATCCTGACGCAGCTGTCGCTGTTCTGGTTCGATTTTCTGCGCGACATCGTGCCGAACCATTTGGTCGCTTCCAACGTAAAGGAGTTTCCAGAGGAAGTGTGGAAGTATCGCAAGGATTTGAAGGATCGCTCCATGCTGGTGACACGCGCGCAGATGTATCCGGTGGAGTGCGTGGTGCGGGGATACCTGGCGGGGTCGGGCTGGAAGGATTATGTGGCCACAGGCACGGTGTGCGGGATCAAGATCGAGCCGGGTTTGCGGGAAGGCGATCGGCTGAGCCACCCGATTTTTACTCCGGCGACGAAGAGTTTCCGGGGAACGCACGACGAGAACATCACCTTCGATCAAATGACGACGCTGATCGGGGGCGAGGCGGCCGAGAAGCTGCGCGATTTGAGCCTGACTATCTATAACAAAGCTGCCGCGCATGCGGAAACACGCGGTATCCTGCTGGCAGACACAAAATTTGAGTTTGGGTCGACGTCGATGGGAATTGTACTGGCCGATGAGGCGCTGACGCCGGACTCATCGCGGTTCTGGGTGAGGGAGCTGTATTCGCCGGGCCGCGCGCAGCCTTCGTTCGACAAACAGTACGTTCGTGACTATCTGGAGAGCATTCAGTGGAATAAACTGGCGCCTGCGCCAGCCCTCCCCGAAAATGTGGTGAACCGCACCCAGCAGAAGTATCTGGATGCGTATCGTCTGCTTTCGGGCAGGCCCCTGGCGGTGTAGTGGAGAATGGCATGGCGCTCGTCGACTGGGTGATCCTGATAGTGTTGATTCTTTCTGTGCTGTCGGCGGCGAAGGCGGGTCTGGTTCTGGAAATTTGTACGCTGGCGGGATTAGTGCTGGGATTGCTTGTAGCAAGTTGGGATTATCAGAAACTGACTCCGTGGATGAGCCAGTGGATTCATTCGCCGTCGATGAGCGAGACGTTATCGTTTATCGCGATCGCGCTGGGAGTGATGATTGTGGCCGGCATAGCGGGCAGGATTGTTCGCTGGTCGGTAAAGTCGGTTGGGCTGGGTTGGTTGGATCGACTGGCGGGTGCCGCCTTCGGTCTGGTAAAAGGGTGCGCGCTGGTGACGATTGCGGTGATGGTGATTGCCGCATTCTGGCCCAGCGCGACGTGGTTCCGGCAGTCGCGCTTCGCTCCAGAGTTTCTGTCGATGGCGCACGCTGCCGCGGTTGTGGCTCCTGCCGAACTGGGAGATCGGATCAGGAGCGGGGTGATCGTCCTGCGGAAAGCGCAGCCAGAATGGATGAGGCCGGCGGCGTAGTTGGGCTTTGAAGACTTGTAATTTGCCCCGGCAAAGACCGGGATCGGGAAAGAGGTTCCTGTGAAACGCGAGCTGGACAACCTGGTCACCCAGATGCACGCAGGGGGCATCACGTACGACGAAGCCGTGCGTGAATTTAAACGGCGCTTTATTCTTGAAGTGCTGGCCGGGCACAGGGGCAACCAGTGCAAGGCGGCGAAGGAACTGGGCGTGCACCGCAACACGCTGAGCCGCATTCTTTCTGAACTGAAGATCGATCCGGCTCAGGTCCGGACAGCGCAGCGCCGCCCGCCACGGAGCGAGCGCGGGCCGTTCGATGCCAAGCGCGGAGAACGCGCCTAAAGGCAGGGAATAGGCAACAGGGAACAGGTTACAGGGAACAGGTTTCGGAATTTAGCCCGGCATGACTGCTGAGAGCGAACAGCCAGTTCCCTTTCCTTCTTCGATTCCTATCTTCCCGGTCCGGGATCTCGCGCATTCCCCTCCGCACCTTATACCCTGTAGATATGAGCAATTCGGCGGAGGCGCGCGTCTACGTGGAGGAAGGGTTCACATGGGACGAGCAGCAGGCGTATCTTTTCGACATTGATGGAACGCTGCTGCGGCACCGCGACCGGGTCCACATCGACGCATTCTTTGAGAGCGTGCGCGGCGTGATGGGCCGCGAGCTGGCTCTGGATGGAGTTACGCTGTCAGGCAATACGGATCCCGGAATTCTGCGGGATGCTTTTCAGCTGGCCAGCGTCGAGGACAGTGTGTGGCGCCCGCACCGTGAGGATGTTTTGAAGGCGATGTGTGTGCATGTGGCCGAGCGGCGCGCGGAGATGCTGTGGTCGATCATGCCGGGCGTGGAGGCGGTGCTGGCGCACCTGCAAGCGAAGGGAGCCCTGTTGGGCGTGGGGACGGGCAACCTGGAGAAGATCGGCTGGATCAAGATCGAGAATGCGGGGCTGCGGTCGTGGTTTCGGTTCGGAGGCTTTTGCGATCGCTTTGAGGTGCGGGCCGACATGATTGCGCACGCGGCGGAACAGGCGCGGGCCATTTTGAAGTCGTCCGACGGCCGCGCGGATACGGAGAATGCGACGGTGTGCGTAATCGGCGATACTCCTTTCGACATTGAAGCGGCGCGCGCCAATGGACTGCCGACGATCGCTGTGGCAACGGGGCGATACAGTTTCGATGCGCTGATGGAGCACAAGCCAGAGGTGTGCACGACGACTCTGGAGGCGCTGTTGCAGGCATCTGACGTGAGCATGAAAGTGACGGCCGATGTTTCGTAGTGCTGGATTGATTGCGGCGCTGGCGCTGGCTTCGGCGGCGCAAGCACAGCAGACTCCCGCACCCGCGGCGCAGCCAACGGATTCGGCGAACCAAGCGGACACAACGGCCGCGCCGGTTACGGAGGCGAGCGACGCAACTCCCAAGCATCGCCCTTCGAAACACGATCGCGTCCAGGCACAGAAGCTTTTCGTTCAGGGAGCGAAGGATGTCGATCGCAAAGACATGCGCGCGGCGATGGATGCGTTCACGCGGGCTGCCGAGCTCGACCCTGAGGAGCAGAAGTACGCAATGTCAGATCAGATCGCGCGGGAGCATCTGGTGAATGACCTGATCCAGCAGTCGGACAAAGACAAGATCCTGGGCCATTTTGCCGACGCGCGCGCGAGGATTGCGGAAGCGTACAGCATGGATCCAGCCAATCCGATGGTGGCGCAGCATATGAACGAGCTAGCCTCGGCGGTGGTGGCGGGCGAGCCTGCCGTGCGGTCCGAATCTGTTGCTGCCGCGCCACCGATTCAGCTCCAGCCCAAACCCGGGGTAAAGAGCTTTCATCTGCGCGGGAGCGAGCGCAACGTCATCTCGCAGGTGTTGCCGGCTTATGGAATTCAACCGACGCTCGACGATTCGGTGGAGCCTCGCACGGTCCGATACGACGTGGACGACGTCGATTTCGCCTCAGCGGAGCGGACGCTGCAGCTGGCGACGGGGACTTTCATCGTGCCGCTCGATCCGGCGCGCGCGCTGATTGCGAAGGATACAAAAACCAACCGCGACAAATTCGAGCGCGAGGCCGTGGAGACGGTGTATTTGCCAGGTATGGCAGCGAGCCAGCTTACCGAGATCGCGAACACGGCGAAGAATGTTTTTGGGCTGCGGATGGCGAGCGCGAGCGGCGGTCAAAGCGCGCTGACGGTGCGCGGCCGCAGCGAAGATCTGAATGCTCTGAATGCAACGCTGACAACTCTGCTGGATGGCCGGAGCGAGCTGGAGCTCGACGTTCGCATGTATGAGGTCGATCGCACCAAGGCGGTCAATGTGGGCGCGATCCTGCCGAATCAGACGACGTTGTTCAACGTGTATTCGGAGGCGCGCAACATTCTCAACAGCAACTCGAGCCTGGTGCAGGAGATCGTTTCCAGCGGGCTTGCCGCGCCGGGCGACTGGGAGGCGATTCTGGCGATCCTGATCGCCTCGGGGCAGCTCAGCAACAGCATTCTGACGCAGCCGTTCGGAGTTTTCGGAGGCGGGCTGTCGCTGACCGGGGTCGCCTATCAGGGAGGAACCGCGAACATGCAACTGAACTCCTCCGATGTGCGCACCATCGATCAGATGCAGCTACGCGTGCTGGATCGCGAGGAGTCGACGATCAAGGCAGGCGAACGGTATCCCATCGAGACGTCGAGTTACTCGAGCTTGTCGGCGGCGCCGCTGAATATCCCCGGACTCTCGAATGCCGGGCTTTCGAGCACGCTGCAGAACCTGGGCATCAGTGCTTCTCAACTGCAGGCAGCAGCTTCGCTGAACATTCCCCAGGTGCAGTACCAGGACATTGGGCTGACGTTGACAGTAACGCCGAATATCGAGGGGACCAACAGGGTCTCGATGAAATTCAAGCTGACGCTTTCGTCGCTGGCGGGATCTTCGCTGAACAGCCTGCCAGTGCTGAACAATCGCGAGTACACGGCGATTACGGCGGTGGGGATTGGCGAGAGTGCGTTGCTGGTGAGTTCACTGTCGCGGCAGGAATCGAACGCAATTACAGGGCTGCCGGGTGTAAGCGAGATTCCGGGCTTCGCGGTCATGACCAACAAGAACTCAAACCTGGACGTTAGCGAGCTGGCCATCGTGATCACGCCGCACATTATCCGGGCGTCGCATCGGGGAGCAACGGAGAAGATGATCATGCTTCCGGTGGGGACGTCGCCGAATCAGTGAGTTGGTGATGGTTGTGAGTTGTGAGTTGCCGCTACAGCGTCCTTCTCCCAACTCACAACCCCTATTGCGGGCGTGGGGTGTCCCTCTTGCCCTCTTGCCCGCTTTCGCTTATTTGCGGTCGAAACGCAGCTTGAGGGCGAGGATGGCGAGCGAGAGCACGAGGGTGATGGCATTGGCCAGAATGATGGGTAAGGCGTGGATGAAGATTCCGTAGAGCAACCAGAGAAAGACGCCAAGCGAGAATACCGAGAACATGATCAGCGAGATTTCGCGCGCGCTGCGCAGGCGCCAGACGCGGACGAACTGCGGGACGAAGGAGATGGTGGTGCAGGTGGCGGCCATGAGGCCAATAGCGTTAACTGCGGGGCTAATCGCGCTCACATGCCCTTCCTGTGGATGAAGAAGTAGATCGCAATGACGAAGCCGAGGACGATGATAATGGGTCGCAGGATGCGATCGCTGATGCGGCGGGCGTTGCGGGCTCCGATGTAACCGCCGATGGCGCAGGCAATCATCATGAGCCAGGCGAAGCGCCACTCGACGGCGCCGGCGATCATAAAGGTGATGACGGCTACGCCGTTGGCGGTTGTGGTGAGGACCACTTTGAGAGCATTCATCTCGGCGATGCCGTCCACACCGCAGAGGGCGAGGGCAGCGAGAGTCAGCAGGCCGGCTCCCGCGCCAAAATAGCCAATGTAATAGCTGATGACCAGCTGCGAGGCGAGCACCGGGACGACGTAGATCCGGGTGCGGTGCTCGGGATGGGCGGCGTGATCCGCAGCGCGGCGGCGCACCATCCGCGAAACGGGACCGCTGAGCGCGAAGCTGACCGAACCGAGCATGAAGAGATACGGAACGAGACGGAGAAAGGAGTCCTGACTACCCTTGAGCAGCGTAATGGCACCAGCCAGGCCGCCGATGAGGGCGACGAGAACGACGGGAATGACGAGGCGAAGATTCTTCTTCAACTCTTCGCGATAGCCAGCGATGGAGGTGAACTGGCCTGGCCACAGGGCTACTGTTCCCGTAGCGTTGGCCTGGATGGGCAGAAGGCCAGCTTTCAACAGCGATGGGAAGACCAGGAATCCGCCGCCTCCGGCGACGGAATTCACCAGGCCGCCGAGGCCTGCGGCAAAGGCCAGGAATAGGTAATGGAAGATGCTGGGGTGCACTGTTTACAGGGTACAGGGTGGAGGGTACAGGGAACAGCAGACAGGTTACAGGTTGCGGGTTACCGCGTTTCGATTTCGGGCGTGGCGGCGACGAGCTGGCGAGTGTAGTCCTCGCGCGGGGATTCGCAGACCTGGTCGCGGGTGCCGAATTCGATGAGCTTGCCCTGGCGCAGGACGGCGATGTTCGTCGAGAGATAGCGCACGAGCGGTATGGAGTGCGAGATGAAGAGGTAGGTGAGGGAGAAGTCGCGCTGCAGATCGCGGAGCAGGTTGACGATTTGCGCGCCGACGCTGACGTCGAGGGCGGAGACGGGCTCGTCGAGGATGAGGAGCTCGGGGCGGAGGGCGAGGGCGCGGGCGATGTTGATGCGCTGACGCTGGCCACCGGAGAATTCGTGTGGGTAGCGCGGCAGGGCCGAGTCGTCGAGGCCGACGGATCGGATTAGTTCCTGGCAGCGGCGGCGGCGCTCGGCGCGGCTGTGGTTTTCGTGGATCACCAGCGGCTCGGTGATGATTTGCTCGACGCGCATGCGGGGATTAAGGGCGGCGTAGGGATCCTGAAAGACGGGCTGCATGCGGCGGCGCAGGGGTTGCAGTTGGCGTTGCGGGACGCCGGTGACGGCTTGGCCGTCAAAGGTCACGGTGCCCGACGAAGGCTCGAGGAGTCCGAGGACAATGCGGGCGATGGTGCTCTTGCCGGAGCCGGATTCGCCGACCAAACCGAGGGTTTCTCCGCGCTCGATGGAGAAGGAGACGCTATCGACGACGGGCGCGGCAGTTTTTGTGTAGGACTTCGTGAGGTCGCGGGCGACCAGCAGAGGCATGTCCAGAAATTAACAGGGTGGCTGAGCGATTAAAATAGAGGAGAGTCGATCCCTTGCAGCAACTCCTCCAGAAACTCAATCCGCAGCAGCGTGAAGGCGTCGAAGCCGTCGACGGGCCCGTGTTGATTTTGGCCGGCGCGGGGTCGGGAAAGACGCGCGTCATCACGCACCGGATTGCGTATCTGATCGATCAGCGTGGCGCAGCACCGGATTCGATTCTGGCGGTGACGTTCACGAACAAGGCAGCGGGCGAAATGGCCGAGCGCGTGGAGAAGCTGATTGGGCATGCGTCACTGGCGAAGCCTGTGGTTTCGACGTTCCATTCTTTCTGTGTGCGGCTGCTGCGGCGGGATGTTGAAGCGCTGCGGATCAATAACGAAGGGCTCACCAAGAACTTCGCGATTTACGATGAGTCCGATCAGCAGGCGGTGGTGAAGGCCGTGATGCGGCGGATGGGGCTGGACGATAAGCAATTGACGCCGCGGGTGGTGCTTTCGAAAATTTCCTGGGCGAAGAACCACATGATCGATCCGCAGGAGTTTTACCTGCAGTCAGCGGATCCGAACAGTGAGAAGGTGGCGCACATTTTCGACGCCTATCGCAAGGAGCTGCTGAAGGCGAATGCGATGGACTTCGACGATTTGTTGCTCGAGGCGGTGCGGGTGCTGAAGGTTTCGTCCGAGACGCGGGAGCGGTATAACCGGCGCTTCCGGTATCTGCTGATCGACGAGTATCAGGACACGAATCGCCCGCAGTACGAACTGATGAAGCTGATGGCGGGCGAGGACAAGAACGTCTGCGTAGTGGGCGATGAAGATCAGAGCATTTATTCGTGGCGCGGCGCGGATATTCGCAACATCCTGGAGTTCGAGAAGGACTTTCCGGGCGCGAAGACGGTGCGTCTGGAGCAGAATTACCGGTCGACACAAATCATTCTGGAGGCCGCGTCGGCGGTGGTGGCGCGGAATTCGCAGCGCAAGGGCAAGAAGCTGTGGACGTCGCGCGAAGGCGGCTCGCTGATCGGATACTACGAGGCTCCCGATGGGGAGAACGAGGCGCTGTTCGTCGCGGATTACATTCAGAAATATTTGCGCAAGGCGGCGGAGGAGCAGGCGGATCCGAAGTGCGCGGTGCTGTACCGGACCAATTCGCAGTCGCGGCTGATTGAAGAGGCGATGCGGCGGTACGGAATTGCGTACACCATGGTCGGCGGCTTCTCGTTTTATGAGCGCGCGGAGATTAAGGACCTGCTGAGTTATTTGAAGCTGGTGCAGAATCCGCACGACTCGATTGCGCTGCAGCGCGTGGTGAACACGCCGGCGCGCGGGATCGGGAAGACGACGATGGAGACTCTGGAGCGGATCGCGCTCGAGACGGGATCGAGCGTGTGGACGGGGATCGATCGCGCGCTGGAGCAGAGGTTGCTGCCGCAGCGGTCGCTGGCGGCGCTGGATGGGTTCCAGCGGATCATTCAGGATGCGCGGGCGATGGTGGGCGCTGGGTTTGTTGAGAAGCTGACGGCGGATGTGGCTCCTGCTCCTGATTTGGCCGCGGCGGATGCGGATGTCAGCTTCGACTTTGGCGATGCAGAGCAGGGCATGCTGGCGCTGACGCACAACGCTGGCGACGATTTTGTGTCGGGCGACGATTTTGTATCGAAGGGTGCTGAGGATTTTGAGCCGGCGAAGTTTTCTGTGTTCGCGGAGGAGCCGGTGGTTCCCCATGCGGCGGCACGAAAGCAGGGCTCAGAGCCCAGAGCTCAGAGCTCAGAGCAGGACGCGGCGCAGGGTTCCGATCATGGCGCGGTTCCGGGTTTCCGCAAGCCGGGCGATGCGGCGACGTTGCCGGAGCTGATTAAGTTCATCATCGACCGGACGGGATACATTCGGTCGCTTGAAGAAGAAGGGACTCCGGAGGCTTTTTCGCGGATTGAGAACCTGAAGGAACTGGCCAACGCGGCGCAGGATGCGCAGGAGCGCGGCGAGACGCTCGCGGAGTTTCTGGATCATGCGGCGCTGGTGAGCGATGCGGATCAGTTTGATCCCGAGGCGCGCCTGACGCTGATGACGCTGCACGCGGCGAAGGGGCTGGAGTTTCCTTTGGTGGTGCTGGCTGGGTTGGAAGAGGGATTGTTTCCGCATTCGCGGACGCTGAACGATCCGCCGCAGATGGAAGAGGAGCGGCGGCTCTGCTACGTGGGGTTGACTCGGGCGATGGATGCGCTGGTGGTGACGCGAGCGCGCTATCGGCGGCGCTACGGCAACGACATGCCGGAGGCGTCGATTCCGTCTCGGTTTCTGGAGGAGATTCCGCAGCATCTGCTCGAAGACTTGAGCGGTGGGCGGAACCGCGCGTCGAGTTGGGGCGGCTATGCGGCGAGTTATACGGAGACGCCTTCGCGATTGGGTCACAACGGCGGTGACGATTTCAGTTCACGGCACTACAGCTACGAGGACGAGGATCAGAGTGCGTCGGGCAGGGCGGCTTCGGCTGGGCGCAGTGCGCGTCCGGGAGACGCTATCGACAACATCGCCAAGTTTTTCTCGGGACGTCCAGGTCAGGGGCGAGGCGTGCCGGCGAAGGGAGCGCGACCGAAACTCGACATTCCGGAGCCTACGGGCGCGAAGGGATTCAGGAGCGGGCAACGCGTGCGACATCCGAAATATGGCGAAGGCGTGGTGTTCCGGCGCGAAGGTGACGGAGAAGACGCGAAGATTACTGTACAATTTTCAGGATTCGGAGTGAAAAAGCTGGTGGAGAAATTCGCCCAGCTGGAGCGGCTGTGAGCGCCGCAAAACGCTTCGGAAAAGGATTCTATGGCAAACACAAAGAAGATCGAAGACACGCAAGAGCGCAAAAAGTTGAAACGCGCGGCACGCAAAAAGGCCGCCCCCAAAGCGAAGCGCACGACAGCACGCGGTGCGCAGAAGAAGAAAATCAAGAAGCTCTCACGCGGCCAATCGAAGCGCTAACAACCACAGCCTTACGAACTGGGGCTGGCGAATTCACTTTCGTCGGCCCCGGAAAATCGCTACACTCACTCCAATTCACCCTCCCCGCAGGAGCTGTCGTTGGCGGATCAGCCCGCGCTTCCATCTCGGCCCGAAGGGACACAAGCCAAGTCCCAGATATTCGCACGTAAATCCATCGACAAGCTGATTTCGGATTCCGAGAATCCTGAACACGCGCTGAAGAAGACGCTGGGCCCGGTTTCGCTGACGGCGCTGGGCATCGGCGCGGTGATTGGGTCGGGGATCTTCACGGTCATCGGCACGGCGATCGCGGGGCAGCAGTTCCCTACCGCATCGATCGAAAACACGCCGCTGATCGACTACTTCATTCGCCACACAGCGATGGTGGGACGGCCAGGCTCAGGGCCTGCGCTGGCGTTGTCACTGGTGCTGGTTGCGATTGTTTGCGCGTTCACCGGGCTCTGCTACGCGGAGCTGGCGTCGATGATCCCCATTGCGGGGTCGGCGTACACCTACACGTACGCGACGATGGGCGAACTGATCGCGTGGATCATTGGATGGGACCTGATCCTCGAGTACGCGTTCTCGAACATGTCGGTGAGCGTGGGGTTCGCGGCGCATGTTGTCGATTTGCTGGACTGGTTCAACATCCATCCGCCGCTCAAATGGATTTCGCCGGCGTATCTGCCGGAGGGTTTGCAGGATCTGGCCGGAAACGATTTGTATCCGCCGGGATGGCATTTTGGATTCAACATTCCTGCGTTTCTGATCGTGTTTCTGCTGACTATCGTGCTGGTGCGCGGGATTCGCGAGTCGGCGGAGACCAACAACATCATGGTGCTGGTGAAGATCGCGGCCATTTTGATCTTCGTATCGTTCGGCGCCAGCTTTATTCAGCCGAAGTACTATCATCCGTTCTCGCCGAACGGCTGGTCGGGCGTGCTGACGGGCGGCTCGATTATTTTCTTCACGTATATCGGGTTCGATTCGGTTTCGACGGCGGCGGAGGAATGCAAAAATCCGCAGCGCGACGTGCCGATTGGAATTCTCGCGACGCTGGCGATCTGTACGGTTCTGTACATCGGAGTCGCGGTGGTGCTGACCGGACTGGTGCCGTGGAAGAGCATGATGGGCGACGCGGCGCCGGTGGTGAACGCGCTGAAGAGATTGTCGGTGCTGCCGGGCGGGCATCGGTTGCACTGGATCCGGCTGTTTGTGGTGATTGGCGCCTTGATGGGGATGATCTCGTCCATCCTGGTTTTTCAACTGGGGCAGGCGCGGGTTTGGTTTTCGATGTCGCGGGATCGGCTGCTGCCGGCGGTCTTCTCGCATGTGCATCCGAAGTATCGGACGCCTGCGGTTGCGACGTGGGTGGCGGGATTTGTGGTTGGGATTCCTTCGGGGCTGTTCGACATCGGCACGGTGTCGAACCTTTCGAATATCGGAACGCTGTTCGCGTTTGTCCTGGTCTCGGCCGGAGTGTTGATTCTTCGCTACCGTGAGCCGAACCGGAGACGCGGATTCCGGGCTCCGCTGGGACCGGTGTTTCCTGTGCTGAGCATCATTTTCTGCGTGGTGTTGATGATGGGGCTCGAGGTGATGACGTGGATCCGATTCTTTGTGTGGCTGGCGGTTGGGCTCGTCATTTACTTCACGTACAGCCGTCATCGCAGCGAGTTTGGGCGCGGAAATCGGATCGGCTAGCTCATCTCGCCCGCGTCAGACGCCACAGATCATAATTGAAGGTATGGAGCGACTCGTCTCGCGGCTGGAACTGGAATCGTTGCTCGCTTCCATTGCGCATCGGGCAGAGGATCAGAGACGGGATCCGCGCGCTGGGATTTTCGGTCCTTCTTCGGTCACGTGGAAAATCAATCGCGAGGCAGCGCTGTTTCTGGGAGCTGGGCGCGCGGCGCTGCTGCAGCTGGCGCATCCCTGGGTGGCCACGGCGCTGACGCAGCATTCGTCGCTGCTCGGCGACCCGATCGCGCGCTTTCAAAACACCTTTCGCATCGTCTTTACGATGATTTTCGGGAGCGTCGGACAGGCGTTCGCGGCCTCGCGGCATCTGCATACGCTGCATACGGGCATTCGCGGAGAAATGTCTGACACGGTTGCCGCGTGGCCGCGGGGATCGCACTACGAGGCAAACGAAATTGCCGCGTTGCGGTGGGTGTTCGCCACGCTCGTGGCGAGTGCGGTACTCGCGTATGAGTGTGTCGGACATTTGTCTGACGCGGAGCGCGAGCAGTATTACGAGGAGAGCAAAACCACGGCGGCTCTGTTCGGCATTCCCGCGGACGCGTTGCCACGGGACTGGGCGGCGTTCGACGAATATTGCCGAGCGATGGTCGCGTCGGACACGCTGGGCGTAAGTCCGACAGCGCGTTCGATGGGGCACGCGATCTTGTCGGGCGCCGGATCCTGGATACGTCCGCCTCGGTGGTATCGAACTTTGACCGTCGGATGGTTACCTGTTCGTATACGCAACGAATTTGGGTTGCCGCTTTCGTTATGGGGTGAGCGTGCCGCCGCTCGAGCACGCCGTTGGTTACCCCGCTTGTGGAAGATGCTCCCGCCTTTTCTTCGATTTGTCGGTCCATATCGGGAAGCCATGGCGCGCATTAGTAACCATTCCGTTAG
>Ga0302324_100012888_pt1 | contig 17015 bp, 13 predicted proteins | sample Palsa_T0_1_FD_201949 | JGI IMG/M metagenome (GOLD analysis project Ga0302324, IMG submission 201949) | Peat permafrost microbial communities from Stordalen Mire near Abisko, Sweden - Palsa_T0_1 | ecosystem: Environmental > Terrestrial > Soil > Palsa > Peat permafrost | place: Sweden: Abisko...
CCGCCCTCTCCCAACTACGAATCGCCGGGAGAGGGAGAATCCACGGACTCTGGGGAAGACTCAAACGAATAATCACATGAACATGCTGGGCTGGGTCGTGGAGGTCTTGCATCCACCCTTGCCCTTGCAGGAATTCTTGCCCTTGCAGCCCTGGTCGCCGGTATTACAACCACCGGTGCCCTTGCAACTGTTCTGGCCCTTGCAATCGTGGGAGTCGAGGTTGCGAGCGCCCACCTGGACGCCGGCCTTGCCATCGACCACCTTGGCGGCAATGGTCTTGCCGGTGGCGGCCGAGGCGTGATTGGCCGCGCCGGTGATCAGACCGCTGAAAGCGGCAATAGCGAGCAGGCCTGTGGTCGAACCTAAAACTTTTGTCTTGCGTGTCATGGTGTTTTTCCTTTCAAAAAATTCTGTAGTGAGTTTTACAATGAGTAATCGATTCAACAAAAAACAACACATTCACAAAGGCGCCAACATGCGGTGACTTTATGGCTCCGCAAGCCGCGCGATATTTGAAGGCTCAGGCACCTCCTTCTCTAATTTCATTCAACCGATCGATCGGTCTTCAATCAGAAGCTCTTACGGATGATCACGACTATCAGATGTGGGTAAGAATCTGACATTGCGCGAATTTATTCCCGGAAATGGCGACTTTGAGCGATCGCCCAAAATGGGCAAATGATCTGTGGATAAAAAATGGCCGCCCTCACTCAACGACCAATCGTCGAGAGAGGACGGCCCACGAACTTTTTGAAAAGACTCAACTTAAATACTTGGCTGAGAGGCGGGCATCGAAGTGTTGCATCCACCCTTGCCCTTGCAGGAATTCTTGCCCTTGCAGCCATTGTCGCTGCTGCCACAGCCACCCTGGCCTTTGCAGTCGTTCTTGCCGCTGCAATCATGGGCGGCGAGGGTGCGGGCGGCATGTGAACCTGCCAGCATCGTCTTGGCGGCAACATTCTTGCCGGTGGCGGCCGAAGCGTGATTGGCCGCGCCGGTGATCAATCCGCTGAAAGCGGCAACGGCGAGCAGGCTGGTGGTCGAGGCGAGAATCTTTGTTTTGCGTGTCATAGTGTTTTTCCTTTCCAAAGGTTTATTACGCGTGACGAGGAAAGCATCCAAAAGATGACATATTCCGAAAGGCAGCACCTCCTTCCGTATCCTGGTCAATCCAGTAATCGTTTGTCATACCGCAAGCGATTACGGATGTACACAACTATCAGATGTGAATAGGAATCTGACAATGGGTGATTTTATTCCCGGGGGAGGATTGGACCGCCAAGACGCCAAGACGCCAAGGTAGGAAAATACGCCAAGGGGGAACTTGAATGGGATGTTATTTGAGGATTTTTTAGATAAGAATTTAGCCACCGATGGGGCACCGATTTGCACCGATAAAGAAAGAAAATGCCGGAAATTCCGATTTAAAATCGGTGCCAATCAGTGTCTCATCGGTGGCTAAGCTTTTCTTGTTTTATAAATCCACAAATCGAATCTGATTTCTTGGCGTATTTTCCTACCTTGGCGTCTTGGCGTCTTGGCGGTCCATCATCTTCTGTATCTCTTCCTGCAGTTTGCGCACCTGGACAACCAAATCCGGAAGCCGTCGAAGAGCGGCCTGTTCGCGGAGGGTTTGGCGGTGGGGGAGGGCGGGCATTCCGCTGACGACCGTGCCGGCGGGGACATTGTCCGCAACCGCCCCACGGGCGCCGACCATCGACCCATCGCCCAGCGTTACGTGATCCCGAATCGCTACCTGCCCGCCGAGCGCCACCCCCGTGCCCAGGGTTGTGCTTCCGGCCAGCCCCGATTGGCCGGCGATCACGCAATTGGGCCCAATCACCACGTTGTGTGCGACTTGCACCAGATTGTCGATCTTGGTCCCGGCCCCGATGCGCGTGACGCTGAATTTCGCCCGGTCCACGCAGACGCATGACCCCAGCTCCACATCATCTTCGATCACAATCGTTCCCACATGCGGCACCTTCATGTGCCGGGAGCCGTCCCAGCGGTAGCCAAATCCATCCGTTCCCAGCACGCAGCCGGAGTTGATGATGACCCGCGCTCCGATGGTGATCCGATCCCTGATGTTCACGTTGGGAAAAATCTCGCAATTCTCACCGACGAGAACATCATCGCCGATGGAAACATGCGAGTGCAGGATCGAACCGCGTCCGATGCGGGATCGTTTGCCGATGGTGATGAATGGGCCGATGGCGGTGTCAGCGCCGATATCGGCCGAGGGGTCGATTCGCGCCAGCGCATCGATACCCACCGGCGGACGCGACGGCGGCTGGATGAAAATCTCCAGCACCCGCGCCATCGCCAGATCGGCATCATCCACCCACAGAACCACCGGCCGCGCGCCTTCGGCCCGCGTGGGAAGTTTAACGTTTTTCTGCACGAGCACCGCCGCCGCGCGCGACTTGGCAAGTTCCTTGAGATACGCCTCGGAAGTGACGAACGAAAGATCGTTCGGCCCAGCATCTAACAGCGCCGCCACGCCTCGGATGAGAATATCTCCCATCGGCGCGGCCGCCCCCACGCGCGCGGCGATTTCGCCGAGGTTCACCCCTTCACTGCTCGCTTTGGCGCCGGATTTCATGAAATACGGGCAAACGCTCCAGAACCAGCCGCTCTACTTGGACTTGGCAGCGTAGTCCTTGTCCATCTGGTTGATCACGTCCTGCGTGATGTCCAGCTTCGGATCGCCGAACAATACCTGCACCTGCAGCAGCAGACCGCTCAGTTGGTTGTTGTTCACGGTTGACAGGTCGATCTGATCGAGATTCGGCTCGTTGCTGGCGAGCACAAGATCGAAGCCCCTGGCGGCGGAGATAGTCTTGATCGTGGTCTGCATCTTCTCGAACAAAGCCCGGGTCTGCGCGTTGAGTGTTGTTTGCAAATTGGCCTCGCTCAACTTCAGCCACGAATCGTATTCGATCTCGGCCTTGAGGACTTCCTGGCTCTTGGCGGCATATTCTGGACTGTCCGGGACCAGCAGGCTAAGTTGGCTCTGCATCTGATCCACATCCGCCTTCTTGGTGACCTGATCTTTCTGGAGCTGGGCCTCGTCTTGCTTGGCTTTATCCGACAGGTCCTTGAATTCCTGCAGCGAGGTCAGAACCTTGCCGGTGCTGCAAAATGCGATCTTGGGTGATGTGTCGTCGGCACGCACTGGCGCGGCGGCGAGCAGCAGCATCCCGGCGACAAACAGGCCGACGAGGCTCAGGGGCGATTTGGCAATAGACTTCATGGGGCGTTCCTTTAAAAAAAAGACAATACCGTATGGATTATCGGCTGATACCCAGTGAAAAGCTCAAAACTTGCGTTCTATCCTGACGATTCTGCGAGATTGGAATGCCGAAGTCCAGTGCCACGGGTTTCTGGCCAAAAAACGGGATATAAAGCCGTACGCCAAGCCCGGCACTGGAGCGGATGACGCCGAAATGGGTATTGGCCTCCACATCGCCGGCATCGACGAAAACCACTCCTCGCAGGAAATCCTCAACCAGCGGGAACCCCAATTCTTCTCCCCCAGCCAGCGAAAAATCGCCACCGACCGGGTCATCGAACGGCCCGGCGCGAGGGCTGATGCCTCGGAAATCGAATCCCCGCACACTGCCATATCCGCCGCCATAGAGCCGTTCATAGAACGGGGCTTTGTGCGGATCGGATGCGAAATCGAGATGTGAATAGATCACCGCCCTGCGGTCCACAAGGTCTTCGGAAATCGTCTGGTAATCGTTCATGCTAAACGACACCCGGTTGAAATCCACGTTCCCGCCCAGGGCCTCTCCCTGCTCGAATTGGACATAGGAGTTGTCACCCTTGTATGTAAGCGGGCCGTGGTTGGTGGTGTCGCGCTCCAGCGTCACGGCAATGCTGGTCAACGTGTGATGGCCCGTGCCTTGGTTGATCTCCGGGGCACGCAATTCCGGATCGATGACATGTTTGATCACCACATCCTCGCCCCGCAGTGAAACATCCGCGGAATAGATGTAATTGAAATTGTGGCCGAAGATGATCGTCCCGCCGAGCCGGTCGTCGTCGTAACTTTCGCGGATGCGGTTGCTCAGATATGCCTCGGCCGTGATGGAAAAGGGCTGGTCGAAAATGTACGGCTCGGAGAACCGGATATTCGCATCCGTGCCGAGGGTGCCGGGATCAAATTCAGCGCGAAAATCCTGCCCCGCCCCGGCAAATGCGCGGCTGCTGAAGAAATCGCCAAAGCTGGTGGGAGGATTGGTGATGTCGAAATTCTTCTGCTCATACGAAAGCTGGCCGCCGACGCCGCCATTGCTGTTGACGCCCACGCCCGCCGTCACCTCGGCTGTGCGCTGTTCCTCCACTTCCACGAGCAGGTCGCGCCCGTTCGGATCGCCGTTGTCGATTGGCGTGATCGTCACGGTCTTAAAATTCGGCAGACCGCGCAACCGATCGGCCGCATCCTCGACTTCTCCCGAATCGTACCGCTGCCCCGGCCGCAGGTGCAGCTCGCGCAGGATCACATTATCCTTGGTCGCCTCGTTCCCCTTAATGCGGATGTTGTCCAGACGGAATTGTCGGCCTTCCGAGATGTCGTACACCAAATCCATGTGCCCCGGCTGGCTCTTGAATCGCGCCGTTCCCTTGATGTAGAGATAATCTTCCGAACTCGGCAAACCCGGCTGCGAAAAATAAATGTATCCGCCAGCCTTGCTGTATTCCCGCACCATCGCCCGAATGTCGTCGTCCTCGCCCGCTTGCTCGAAGTATTGCCCCTCCAGCATGTGCATGTCTTTCCGCAACTCGCCCTCGGTCACGGCCATGTCACCCTTGAATTCCACCCGATCGATGATGTATCGCGGTCCTTCGTCGATGACGAAGGTCACTTCCATCTCCGTCATGTCGGCCGATCGCGTCAATATTCGGCCCACGCGCGCGTCGAAGAATCCCTTGTCCCGGTAAAATCGGCGGAGAGATGCCACATCCTCATCCACCTGCTCCGGATCGAAATTGCCGGAATTGAAGATGAACAAATAATGCGGCGTCTGCACCTGATCCGAGAGTCTGGCGGCGGTGAAGCTGTTGTTGCCGATGAAATCGACTTTCCGCACGCGCACCTGCGGCCCCTCGACGATGGTGAACAGCACGATGCCATCCTGCGTCAACAATTGCTGATCCACCAGCACATGTGCGAAGGGATGATTCTTGGTGTGATAAAGTTTTTCGATTGCCTGCTGTCCCAGGCTGATGCGAAAGCTGTCGATCGCCTGCCCGGCCTTGAGATCGACGGCATCCTCCAGATCGCGGGTTTTGATTTTGAAATTGCCGACGAAGCGAACGTCCTTGATCTGCTTTTCCTCGGTGACCAGAAACACGACGATGACGCCTGTGGCGGTTGGCTGGACGCGCGCCTCGACGTTGGCGAAGAGCTTCATCTTGTCATAGACACGCTGGTAATCATCGACGACCGTGTTGGGATCGAATTTGTCCCCTTCATGCGTGCGGATCAACTCGCGGATGACCGATGTGCTGACCTGCGTGTTCCCCTCGATGCGGACTTCCTCGACGGTCTGCCCGGCGTATTGCGAAGCGGCAACCAAGTCCCGCGGGGTGACCGGCATTTGCTGTCCCCCAGCCCCACGCGCATGGATTGTCGCAAGACATGCCCACGCCAATATTCCAACCCAAAGCCGATGTCGCAGCGACAGTCTCAATGAGAGATTCTCGGCGAAAGTGGAGATCGTCACGTCGGTCCGAATGCAAATCAATTTGCGTCGCCAAGTGTAGCGGAGGCGGGGGGGTTGTCAAAAACGGGAGGAACAAAATTGATTCCCCGTGTAGCCGGCGAGCTTGCTCGCCGATCCCACGGCGAACAAGTTCGCCGGCTACACCAAATCAATCATCTCTTCCGCACCGGCGCCGCCGCCCAAAAAACCAGCGCCCCCTCGCCGGCCGCCAGCAATCCCCACGGCCCCCACGGCATCGGCGGCGGGGTCGCATCCTCGTCGGCGACATACCCCGTTGCAATCTGTGACGAAAAATCTTCCGACCATTTGATCCGCTGCTCCACCGCATAAATCACACTCGCCACGCCGAAGATTCCCCAGAAGATCGCCAGGGTCAGGATCGCATCCATATGCGGATGCCGGCGGGTGCGCGCGATGCCGATCGGCGTCATGGCCAGCACCGCGATGGCTCCGATGGCCAGCAATCCGATCACAATCGCCGGCCGGGCCGCATCGGCATCCGGAGCGAGATTGGCGCTGGCGAGCAGGAACATCGCAGTAAGTCTATCACGTCCGGCGGTTAAATTTTGCTTGAGCGCCGCGCGGGTTTAATCTACCGGCATGAACCACCGCATATCCACCGCAATTTTCTTCATCGGTTTGTGTTGCTTCGCTTCGCATCTGCGTGCCGCCGACGCCAATGTGACGATGACACTCAACGGCCAGCCCGCAACTGTCGGCGATTACAAACCGGCCGACGTTCAGACGCTCACGCTCTCCAACGGCCTGATTTCCATCACCTTCGGCTCCGATGGCAGCGCGACATCGCTCATCAAAAACGGGCAAGAGCTAATCCACAATCTCAACGGCGACGCCGAGCGCGATCCGAATCGGCAACGCTCTTTTTACATCGACTACAACGCCGGCCGCGGCGGATTGAAGCCGGACACGATTCGCATCGTCAAATCCACGCCGGATTTTGCGCACATCGCCATTATCGACAGCGGATCCACCGGCGATCTTCCCCTCGAACATCACATGATCGTCACCCGCGGCGTCAGCGGCGTGTATGGATACGTGATTCTCAATTCCGGCGACCGCCAGCGAAATATCAACGAACTCCGCACGATGTATCGCCTGGACCGAAGTATTTTTGATTGGGCGTACAACGACGAGCGCGTCGGACAGCAAATGACCTACGCCCAGCTTCGACAAATCCCAATGATGCAGGATGACACCTGGAAACTTCCCTCGGGCGAGATTTATCAGAAATACGATTACTCCGCCTATTTCGTCGAATGCCCAATGTGGGGCCATTACGGCCACGGCTTTGGCGTTTTCTACATGCCGATCAGCACGGAATATTACGGCGGCGGCCCGCTTAAACAGGAACTCATCATCCATCAGGACGCGCTGATTCTGAATTACATCCAGGGCGAACATTACGGTGCGGGAAATCTGAGCATGCCGGCCAACAGCGCAAAATTATTCGGACCGTGGCTCGTATATGTGGCGGCCGGCGCGGACAACAACGCCGTCATCGCCGATGCCAAAGCCGCCGCGACGGCGGAGCAGGCGAAGTGGCCATACCAGTGGATGGATGAACCGCTCTATCCGCTGAATCGCACGACCGTCACGGGACAATTGCAGGTAGCCGATGGCCGCTCGCCGGCCGGGGCGTGGGTGATTCTCGGCGGACCGCAATCGGAAATCTACACGCAGAAGGGCGGCTACATGTTCTACACCCATGCGGATGATTCCGGGAAATTCACTTTCCAAAATGTCCGGCCCGGAACGTATTCGCTCTTCGCCTTCGCCACGCAAGGCACGATCACCCAGCAATTGCAAAAAGACGGCATCGACGTCAGTGGCCCAAGCGTCGATCTCGGCACCGTTGTCTGGTCCCCACCGAAATACAACAATTTCCTCTGGCAAATCGGCAAATCCGACCGCATGAGCGATGAATTCAAATACGGCGACCAACTCCGCAACCTCAAATGGATCGGCATGGTTCCGGCCGACCTGACTTTCACCATCGGCCAAAGCAAGGATTCTGACGATTGGTATTTCGCCCAAGGGAAAGTCGGGAGCTGGGATGTGAATTTCAATCTCGACAAAACGTACACCGGCAATGCCCACCTGACCGTCGCCATCGCCGGCGTTTCCAACAATCCGCGGCTTTCTATCCTTGTCAACGGGCAAAACGTGAAGGATTTATCGTACGGAAACGATTCAGCCACCTACCGCTCAGCGCTTCGCAGCGCCCGGTATTATCTTGCCCCCATCGACTTCCCCGCGAGCCTGCTGAAAGAAGGGACGAACACCATCAGCTTCAAAATGACCGCCGTCGGCAAGAACGGCGGCATCATGTACGACACGATTATTCTCGAAGCGGATTAGAGTTGAAATCACTGCCCGTGATATCCCCACGGCTGCGGGCTCGGATAATACATCGTCGGACCGCGCATCATGTGAAGATTGGGCGAACCGAAACTGCATCCGCGCATCACGTGCAGGAAGATGAACGCGAAGAAAATAATCGCAAAAATGCCGCCGGGCTTTCGGCGACGGCCGTAGGGAGTTCCGGAATAACTATTCCATTGCGGCCTGCGCGGTGTGGGATTCCACTGCGATGTCGGCGGAATCGGTGTTTGCGGCACCGCCGAGCCGCAGCGGGCGCAAAATTTCGCCTGCGCCGGCAACCGATTACGACAGCGTGGACAAATCTGCTCGAGCATCTTGATTAATTATATCTCATCAATCGACCCCACGGCGGGCAAATCGCCGACGAGCGGTTTGACGTATTGCACGAACGCATCGGTGATGTCGTTTGTGCCGGAGATGTAGGAATCGTCCAGATGCTTGGTTTCCCGCGCGACCGTCGCCAGCGGGGTGAGGAATGTTTCGATGCGATATTCTTTCCCGGGCAATCGTCGCATGGCAATGCTGCCTTCGGTCTGATCGGTGCCGCTGTGCTGGACGGCAATTTTTCCCACCAATCTCGCCTCGGCCGCGTCGGTGGGGCTGACAAATCCCGGGAAACTGCGCTGGAGATATCCGAATGTGTCCGCCCGAACTCGCAATTTTCGTCCGCCTCCGCCGAGCTTTGATTTGATCAGCTCCGCCAGAAAATCCCCCAGCGCGCCGCTGCCGGAGAGTTGGATATTTCCGTGGCTGTCGCGGTCGAGATTTTCCGCCATCGATTCCGCCCAGGTTTTGCCGCCGGGCTTGGCGATCCCCTCGCTAGCGGCGATCAGACATCGGCCGAGTTTGCTGTACACACGGTCCACATCCGAAAGAAATTGCTCCTCGCTGAACGGTTTCTCCGGAACATAAATCAGATGCGGCCCATCATCCGGGCGCTTTCGCGCCAGCACCGAAGCGGCCGTGAGAAATCCCGCATGCCTGCCCATGATGATGTCAACCTTGATCCCCGGCAGGGATTTGTTGTCGTAATTGTCGCCCATTATCGCCGCGGCCACGAACTTCGCCGCCGAGCCGTAGCCTGGCGTGTGGTCGTGCACCCGCAGATCGTTGTCGATGGTCTTGGGAATATGGAAGACGTGAAGCTCGTAATTGTCGCGCTTGGCCAGTTCCGAGACGATGCGCGCGGTGTCGGCCGAATCGTTGCCGCCGATGTAAAAAAAGTAGCGGACATTGTTCTTGGCGAAGGATTTGAAAATTCGCTCGCAATACGCCGCATCCGGTTTGTCGCGCGTCGATCCCAATGCCGCGGCGGGTGTACTGGCGATCCGCTCCAGCAATTCCGGCCCGACATTTTTCAGCGGGACGAATTTTTCATCGACGATACCCTTCACGCCGTGCCGCGCACCAAGCAGTTGCTCGATGTGCCCCGCGCCCTGGACGGCCTGGATGACTCCGACGAGAGATTGATTGATGACAGAAGTCGGCCCGCCGGACTGCCCGATGACCGCATTGCCTTTTAATTGCGTGCTCATGTGAACTCTTTCGCAGTGGTTGGGGAGAGATGATAGTTGAAGGGGCGAGCGGTTGCGAGAGCGGGAAAAAAGAGAAGCCCCGGATGTACATCCGGGGCTCCGTGCAAAATTATTTGCGCGACATTATTTCTTACAACCCGCCGCCCGGAGGTCCTGCGGGGTTGGCTTGTTGGTGCATGGCCATGTAAACCTGCAGGCCGGCGGAGGTGAGGGCCTGGATCAACTCCGTCGGGACGTAGCCATCGATACGCATGTTGGAGCCATCGGTGCTGATCGTGCCGCCGATGGGGGGAAGATCATCCTGAAGCTTCACGCCCATGTCGGTGCCTAACTGCTTGGCGTAATTCAAGCCCGTCGAGGCCCACACATCCAGCGGGAGATAAAATTCCGCCATTCGCTGCGTCGGCAATTGGGCGGCGACGGCTTTGATCGCGGATGACTTGGCCACTGGATCATCCCCATTTTTGATGGCAGCGATGGCGGCGCTGAGCGTGGTGTCGTCCAGTCCGGATTCGGTGAGCAAGCTGCTGTCAGTGACGGCCCCGCTGTAGAGATTCATGCCACCGGGTCCGTAGATGTAGTTGAGGAACAACGTGGCCTGGTTGCGACCGGGGCCGACGCCGGCCATGTTGAATGTGGTGACCGCATCATCGAACGTCACGCCATCGACTGTTTTTGCGGCGACCTGATAACTCTCCTGGCTGTATTGCTGTTTGATGCCCAGGGTGGTCATCAGGTTTTGCTGTAGGTCAAAGCCCTTGTGTGTATCGTCGAGGAGCGTCTTGGCATCGCCGGTCTTAATGGCAATGATCTGCACCAACGCCTGCTGCCCAAGCGCGCCGCTGGGGGCGACCATCCCGAAATTGCTGCCGGTTGTGGCCGCCACCATGGATTTAACCAGCGGAAATAGATCGTTGAGGCTGGCATAATCCGGCCCAAGATCGGCGATTCCTTTTTGAATCGGGTCCAGAATGTGTGAAAGGGCCTCGGCCTGCACATCCGGATCAGACTTCGCCCCGGCCAGCATCAGGTATTTTGCATCCGGCAAACCGGTCAGAAAGCTGGCATCGGTGTCTTTGGCTTCGGCGGTAAGTTTGCCCAGCCACGAATCCGGCTGGAAAACGAGCAGACCAGTCGTTGAAATTCCATCCGGTGCGATTTTGATTCCATAGGTAACGGCATCCGTTTGGTCGACATATTCGTGGGCGAGATCAATCAATTCATTGGCAACGACTTTCAGCACCGGGCTGAGTTTCGTCATGTCCCCCCCAGGAAACATCATGCCCATGGGATTGCCGGGGCCTGCTGGACGCTGGGCCTGTTGATCCAAAAAATCCGAGGCCGCTTGCTTGGCCTGATCGAACATCGGTCCGGCCTTGGGTCGCAGGGCCGGCACGTTTACGGCAATCACGATATCCTTGCTGTCCCATTCCTTGGCGGCGGCATCAGGAAGCGTCAAAGCCGTGTCCGGCTTTTTCAGAACCGCATCATGCACCGGGCTGATGACCGCATAATCGCCCCAGTGAGCCACATATGCGGTGTTGGGGTTCTCGATTTCGGTGATGTCTCCATCCGTCTTGGCATCCTTGAAATTGCCAAGAAATGCCTGGTAATCAGTAATGGGCACGATCACCAATCCGGTCTGGTCGGGGGTGGTTTGGTAGGCGGTGGGATCGAGATAGACAATGGCCAGATCACCCGCCCGATTGACGCCATCCTTGACGTGCATCGAATCCAGGAATGCATCCAGCGGATGCGCCGTCATCGGCTGCATCTGATCGATGCCGAGGACCTTGGCCAGATCCGCGATCTTCTGGCTGGTGGCGTCGAGGTTGCTCACCTTGATCACCACCCAGGCATTGGCGGGCACCAGGCTGATGATCTGTGCCCTGGCCGCGCCGGCGGCAAACAAAAACATCGCCACCACCGCCAGGCCCATTTTTCGCGCAAGATTCATAACCGCTCCTCGGGTCGCCCCTTTTCGAGAATTAGATGTTCGCCCCACATTGGGGCGAGGCACATCGTAGCCGTGGGCAAAGTTGCGTCAAATGAGAAAGGAGTGAGAGGTAGGCTCAGGTTACATAAACTCATGCGACCACAAGTGATTCTGCCGGCACAATCGACTTGCCCGGCGCTTCGGCAAGCATGTCCCGAATGAGCTGCCGGTAGCGCGGGGAGTCGTTGGATTTCACGTATCGTCTCATTTCATCGAAAGCGGCGTTGGTTTTGCCCATTCGCCAAAGGCTATGAAACAAACCCAAAGAGGCTTGTTCCGAGTGTGGTGAAATGCTCGCCGCCTTGCGGAAGGCTTGGGCAGCTTTCACATCCTCGCCGGCTTCGGCGTACAAGAAACCGAGATAGCCCCAGAGCTTGGCAGCCTTCGGGAAATCGCTGGCGCTTTGGGACAAATGGTTGATCGCTTCATCGAGTTGCCCCGCGTGATAGGAATCGATAGCGGCTTGCAGCAGTCCATTCAGTTGTTGTTTCTTATTCAAAGCCATTCAAATCCTCCGGTCGCCGGACTGCTCGAAGCGCATTCTTCCAGGCCTGCTCGCTCTTTTCTCGACTGTCGATAATTATACCTGCAGCGTCGGAGTAAGTCGCCTCGTTTTTGTCGCCTGTATTTCGCTTCTTGGCACGCCGATACCGTTCTTGGGCCGCAGTGATACCCTCCAATTGAGCGCGCGTCTGCGATGGGGATGAAAACTTGCGACGCGCGCCGGCGAGCTTTTTCTTTGCGCGTTGTTTCTTTTTATTTTTAGCCACCCAATCCTCATTTCACGATCCGATGTCCAAGAAAGAAGGGCCAGAACTGTCCAGCCAAGTCCCGATCTTAATTCAGAGCTGAGATGCGGTACATCCTGCCGAGTCTGCATCGCCTCACAAACTGCTGGAAATCAAACCTTAACCCCACATTTATCGGCCGCGGCATGATGGCTCAATACCCTTCTCTATTTGGTCGAAACACTTTCGGAACTCTGAATATGTTGACCGATCCGATCAGGGTATAATCATTCCAGCGGAGATTCGGTCAGGCTGTGTCGGATTTAGCTCATGCAGACAGTTGCATTGCCATCCAATCCGGTGCCGGAAGTGACTTGGGACAGCGTCCTGGGCCCGCATGTCTGGGTTTTTTATACCGCTTTCCTCATCGCTTTCATCTTTACTCCCGTCATGCAGTCGATTGCGATGTATTACAACATTGTCGATCAGCCCGATCGGTTGCGGAAATTGCATTCCCAGCCGGTGGCGTATCTGGGCGGAGTGGCGGTTTTCATCGGCTGGGTGGCGGGGCTGGCGATGAGCCAGTTCCATTTGCCGGAAGATGGAATCGGAGTTTCGCATCTGGAAGTGAAACTCTCGATCGTCGCCGGCGGGGGGCTGATTTGCATTCTGGGATTGTGGGACGATCTACGCCGGCTGCGGCCGATCTACAAAATCACCGGCCAGATCGTGGCGGCGTTGATTCTGCTCAGCCAGGGCGTCGGATTGCATTCATTAAGCCCGGTCATTGAGCCGCTGATTCCGCGACTTGCGACCGTGACCGGCGTGCACCTGTCGGTGTCGCATGGCGTGGTTGAAGCGTTCAGCGCGGTGTTCGTCGTCCTCGTCGTGGTGGGATGCTGCAACGCCACTAATTTGCTCGACGGCCTCGACGGATTGTGTGGCGGGGTGACGGCCGTGATCGCGGCGGGATTTCTTTTCCTCGCCGTCCATCTGGCGACGGTTTACACCACCAACGAACTGGATCCCCTCAGCGAACTAAACCCCGTCCGCATTGTCCTCGCGCTGGCGCTGCTTGGCGCGGTTTTAGGATTCGTGCCATTCAACTTCAACCCCGCATCCATCTTCATGGGCGACACCGGCAGCATGTTCCTGGGATACGCCTGCGCCACAATGATCGTTTCCCTGGCAGAAGAAAACGCCAAGTGGCTGCTGGCGGCAATGGTGATGTTCGCGCTGCCGATTCTGGACACGACGCTGGCCTTCGCACGCCGCTGGGTCAATCGCCGCCCGCTCTTCAGCGCGGATCGGCATCATTTCCATCATCAATTGGTCGATCGCGGATATTCTGTCCGCAAAACCGTTCTCATCAGCTACGGCCTGGCCTTCGGCTTCTGCTTCCTCGGCACCCTCATCGCCTACATGCGAACCCGCTACGCCGTCGCGTTTTACCTGGTGACCTTCGGCTCGATCATCGTGGCGGCATACAAAATGGGCATGGTCCACGAAAAACCGCGCGTCGTAAGCCGCATGCCGCTGGGCGTGAGCAACTCCGTGGTGGATGCATCCGTACCGCCGGTGCCTGGCGATGTACTTGATCTCCAACCCCCCGCGACGACGACAGCCAATCAAGCCAAACCCAATCCGCGACCTGATACCGCCGGGCCATCCGATATTGCCGGTGTGATGGGGAAATGAGCCGCGACATCAGCCGATTTAGTAGCCCGATAAAATGTATTGACCCCAAAATGGTGGAAATACCACCCCCTTGCGGTAACGCCGGGACTCCGTTTGTCCGATTTTAACCCTTGGTGCCTTCAAGCATTGACGGCCGCCGCTCGATTTTTATGCTGACTCAGAAGATGCCGGGAGATATGATTCGCTGACCCGTCTCGGTGAACCGGGGGGTGGCCTTTGCTAACGGAAATATTGCCATGGATGTAACAATCATCGGTTGCGGGTATGTCGGTCTGGTTACGGGCACCTGTTTGGCCAGCATCGGTCACACGGTGCGCGGCGTCGAGAAGGACGCCAAGAAACTCAAAACCCTCCTCGACGGGCATTGCCCGATCTTCGAGCCGGGGCTTCAGGAATTGATGCAGGAGAATTACGCCTCCGGGCAACTGCAATTCACCGACAATGTGCGAGCCGCCGTGAAGGATGCGGAGGTGGTCTTCCTGGCAGTGGGCACGCCGTCCAAACCGGATGGCACCGTCGACATGAGCTACCTCGAACAGGCCGGCAAGGAAGTTTGCGATGCACTGGCCGAACAGAACAACGATTACATGGTGACCATCGTCGTCAAATCGACCGTCCCCGCCGGCACCAACCGCAAGCTCTACAATTTTCTCAAGCAACAAACCAAGGCGCATGTGCAGGTGGTCTCAAATCCTGAGTTTCTCAAAGAGGGAACCGCCGTCCAGGACTGCATGAAGCCTGATCGCATCGTCATCGGCGGCGAATCGCCCGAAGCCTTCCGCCAGATGCGTCGGCTCTACGATCCGCTGGTCAAGCCCGAGGAAAATTTCTTCACGATGGGCTGGGAGAGCGCGGAGCTGACCAAATATGCCGCCAACAGCATGCTGGCCGCGCGCATCAGCTTCATGAACGAGATGACCATCCTGTGCGAATTTTACGGCGCGGATATCGAAGACATCCGCAAAGGCATCGGCTCCGACACGCGCATCGGCCCGGCATTCCTAAAAGCCGGCTGCGGCTACGGCGGATCATGCTTCCCCAAGGATGTGGCCGCGATGGAGCACATCTCCCGCGCCGCCGGTCACGAAAGCCTTTTCGTCAATGCCGTCCAGGCCGTCAACAAACATCAGAAGAAGCGTTTCGCCGACAAGATCGAAGCCAAGCTCGGCCGGCCGATCCAGGGCGCAACCATCGCCGTCTGGGGCCTGGCTTTCAAGGCCGACACAGACGACATCCGCGAATCTCCCGCACTCGATGTGATCCGCTATCTGCTCGACAAAGGCGCAAGAGTGAAAGCCACCGATCCCAAGGCGATGGAGAACATGAAGCAGGTTTTCAAGGACGAAGTCGAATGGAGCCCCGATCCCGTCCACTGCTCCGCCGGCGCCGACGCCGTGGCATTGCTTACCGATTGGCCGCAGTTCACGACATTACCCTTCCGCAAAATCGCCGCGACGATGAACACCCCGATCATCTTCGACGGCCGCAACTGCCTCCAGCGCGACGTGATGCGCGAGACCGGCTTCCAATACTACCCCATCGGCCGCCCCGCGGTGGAGAACACCCTGCGGTTGAAGAATCGGGTCTAATCCCCGTGTAGCCGGCGAGCTTGCTCGCCGATCGCGCGGTGGCCAAGCCCGCCGGCTACACAAATGTCCCCATCTCCGGTATTCCTTCCTCCCGTCAACTCTTCGGGAGGCACATCATGGCCGTGATGACCGGACTTTCGGGCAACGAAATGTATTGCCTGCACCTCAAGGGCATGCGGCCCGGCGGGCTTGTCATCGGCAACAGCGTCTTCTCCATGGGCCTCATCGGCTCCGTCGCATCCGGCTTCCGCGGCGTCGTCGGCGGGGAGGTTCCACAGGTCACGCAAATCGTCCACGAAGGCCGAATCGAAGCGTTCAAACGCATGGCCTCCGAAGCCGCCGAAGCCGGCGGACTGGGCATCACCGGCGTCACCAACGAACTCCGCCCCTTCCATGGCCGCACCGAATTCCTCTCCGTCGGTTCCTGCGTCCACCAAGAAACCGGCCCGGAAAATCTCACATTTTCCACCAGCGCCGATGGCCAGGAACTCTATTGCCAGCTCGACGCCGGCTTTCGCCCCGTGCAATTCGTCTTCGGCAATGTCGCCTATTCCGTCGGCCTCGGCGGTGGAATCATTGGCAAATTCAAATCCCTCGCCCGCGGCGAGATCAAGGAATTCAGCGATGTCTTCAATCTGACCCGCCACCTCGCCCTGCAGCGCATCTGCCAGCAGGCAATCCAGTGCGGCGCCAACGCTGTCGTCGGCATCGAAACGCGCACCATGCGATTCATGGGCGTCCACGAAATGATGATGCTCGGCACCGCCAGCCACGACCCGCGGCTCCCGGCCGAGGCCGCGCAAAATCCGGTCACCAGCGATCTGACCAATCAGGAAATGTGGAACATCGTCAACATGGGATATCTCCCGCTCAAACTCGTGCTTGGAACCGCGGTCTATTCCCTGGGAATCGTCGGCGGCTTCACGGCCATGCTCAAAGGATTTGCCCGCGGCGAGATCAGCGAATTGACAACCATGATCTACGATGCCCGTGAACACGCGATTGACCTGATCCGCCGCGAAGCCGCCGCCATCGGCGCTGATGATGTCGTGGGAATCAAAACGCACATTCACGACATCGGAAATCTTCTGGAATTTTTGGCGATCGGAACCGCCGTGAAAAAAGTGGACGGGGTGACCACTCACACTCAGGCCCTTCCCCCGCAGGCGATCATGCCCGACAAGGACACCTGGGTGGATGCGCCACCGCTGATGCCCATCCAAACCGGCCGTCGCGGCGGCATGCCAAGCGTGCCGCCCGGATGAAATTATTGCGCCGGCTGCGTCGTCGCCGCCACTCGATGTGCGTAAAGCGTATCGCTGTCGTACATC
>Ga0302324_100012892_pt1 | contig 17007 bp, 13 predicted proteins | sample Palsa_T0_1_FD_201949 | JGI IMG/M metagenome (GOLD analysis project Ga0302324, IMG submission 201949) | Peat permafrost microbial communities from Stordalen Mire near Abisko, Sweden - Palsa_T0_1 | ecosystem: Environmental > Terrestrial > Soil > Palsa > Peat permafrost | place: Sweden: Abisko...
CTTACCCGTCCCCGCATCGAGCGCAATCACGCGGCAGTCCTGCGTCGCGATGAAGACCTTCCCATCGGCGAGGCCGACTCCTCGATTTGCGGCGAACAACATGACGTAAGCCGGGTTATAGGCGGCCTGCCAAAGCAACTTGCCATTGCTCGCATCCAGAGCGAGCACACCGTCATGGGGCGTTGAGATGTACATGACGCCTTTCCATACGATCGGGGCGGCCTCCTGCTCGCCGTCGTCGGCGATATCGGTCTTCCACGCCAGGCCCAGAGAGCCGACGTTGGTCTTGTCGATCTGCATCAGGGAGATGTAACGGTTTCCGGCATATGTCTTGGCGGGAAGGACCCAGTTGCCGTCGTCCTCCCCAGCGTGCAGCAAGACCCTCGCGTCGGGGAAACTTGCCGCGGTACTTCCGGCGAACGCTGTTGCGTATGAACCTGCAAGCAACAGCGCCGACAATTCCATTACGGCGGCCAATAATCTCCGCCTTCGTGGCAATGACACGGCGCCTCGGCCGCCGCATCGACGTCCGCCGTCGCTCGCGGGGGGGGCATTCGCATCTGGCTGCTTCATGATTAATCTCCTTGAACCCGCCGGTCATGTGTTCTGCGATAGGATCCGTCATTGCGATCACTGATCGCTCTGCCCGCCGAGCAACACGTGGTAAGTGGCCGCATACCGACTTCCTCCATCCTCTAGTGCAAGCTCTGGTCCAGCGCCGCGACCTCGGCGGCGGTGATCGAGTCCGCGTATCGATTGCCAAAATTCGTGCGAACGTAGTTGATCACCGCCGCAATTTGGTCCTCGGTTAGGGTCGTCGGCGGAGCGCCGAATCCGATGGCATGCTTGGCGCCAAACGCCGGCATGTTGCGCCGACCCATCAGGATCGTCACCGCCACGTGCTGCCGCGATGCCAGGGTGCGGTTGTTCGCGAGCGCCGGAAAATGTCCCGCGCCGACTGCCCCCTGGCCATTCGGCATATGGCACCCTTGGCAGATCTGCTCGAAGATTTGCCGGCCATCGGTTGTACTCAAGATCGCAGCGTCGAGAATGCCGGTTGAGCCGGCCCGCGCCGGCGTATCGACGAGCGCTATGGCCGCCAATGCTAGCCAAAATACGACGCCGGCTCCCAGCCCGCCGGCGGCGGCCAGATATAGTCTGCGCGTATTCAAGCAACGGGTCCTGCGGCGAGGGCGCGCCGATGCAGGCGGTCGATCGCATCGAGCGCCGAGGTGACGGCGCCTTCCTGCCAGGCCGGCAAGTAGGAAGCGTGTTCTCCCGCGAGCACGATGCGGCCGTCGAATCCGCACAGATTGTCGTAGTGCTGAGCGCGCGTCGCCTCTGTCCAAAGACCGAAGCAACCCATCGCAAACGGCGCCCGATGCCAAGCGACTGCAATCCCGTTGTCGAACTCTTCGCGGTATTGCGGATGGATGTTGCTGCCGTATTCAACGGCCTTCGCAACGCGCTCCGCCGCAGTCATCGACGTGAACTCCATCGAATTCAGCATGTCCCAAATATACGCCCCCAGCAACACGCCCTTGCCGTCGCTGAAAAATCCGCTGCTTGGATAACTGATCTGCCCAATCGGCAGGTCGGTATACGTGACTCCGCCATAGATCTGCTCGTCCTCTTCCCAGAAGCGGCGCTTGAACTGCAAGCCTACTTTGACTCCCGTGCTGTAGGGAACTGCGGCGATCGCCGCAGCCATCGGACCCCCGACGTTCATTGGAATCTGACCCAGGATCGACAGCGGTATCGTGCAGACGCACCAGTCCGCCTGCACCGTCTGTCGCCCCGCCCCGCCAACGGTATCCTCATAGGTGGCATGGACACCCTGTTCATCTTGATGGATGTGGACCACCTTGGCGTTGTAGCGGATCAGCGGCGCCAGCTCGCTTGCAAATGCCTGGCCCACCCGGCCCATACCGCCGACCGGCTGGAACATCGTCGTCTGAAAATCGTACATTTCGCCGAACGGCAGCGCGGCCCAAAGGCCGGAGTTCAACAGATCGCTCAGGCCGACGGGTTCGGAGAGCTGCGGCCGCGCACTGAGGCCTCCCCCTGGATCCCGTTCGTAGCCGCGCCGGCCATTGCTGGTCTCGCCCTTCACGTATCTAAAATTCCTATCGAGGGCGCCCCAGAATCGCAGCGAATCGAGCAGCTTTGCCCGCTCTTCGGCGGTCACATCCGCATCGAGAGAGTCGCTTCGAGTCGCCTTGGCCAGCAGTTCGGCGACATGGCCATGGTAATCGGCCTTGACGGTGCGCAAACGCTGCGGCTTGCCGCCGAACGCCTTGCGGCTGTGCAGGTACGCGTTGTGATTGATTTGCACGAAGGGCTCGAGCGCGACGCCGAGCCGCTTGCAGTAGCTGAGCATGCCTCGATGGTGATACGGCAGCCGCCACGGCCCGGGATTGATGTAATGGCCCGGATCGAAGCGGCACTCCTGACTGTCTCCGCCCAATTCTGTATATCGGTCACCGCCGCGAAGCGTCCAGTTACGGCCGCCGGCGCGGCCGTTGTACTCGAGTACCTGAACGCGGTAGCCGGCGTTGCGCAATTCGTAGGCGGCCACGAGTCCTGCAATACCGGCGCCAAGCACGAGGACCGAGGCACCCTTTGGCGCGGTGCTCAGCTGAATCGGCCGCGTGAAATTGGTTTCAGCCGCAAAGCCGAGACTGTGCATCGCTTGGTACATCGCTGTGCTGCCGGCGCTCAATCCGACCATCGTCAACAGCTGACGCCGCGACATCGATCTTCCTGAACCTTGACTCATGCGATCCCGACTATCGTGTGATGGCTGTCGGACTATTCGGGCACCCGCACGCTCACCCTCTGTTGCGTGTTTCAACTGCGCGCGGGCGTCGGCGGCGTTTCGGATCGCGTCGATGTGCCGCGCTCAGCGCGGCTTCGCAGCGATGACTTCGATTTCCAACAAGGCACCCGGCGCAACCAATGCAGCGACTTGAACGGCACTGCGCGCCGGTTTATTCGGCTGTTCTTTCGTGCCGAAGAATTTGCTGTAACCGGCCATCAGTCCGGGAAAATTGAGCTTATTGTCGAAAGCCGGATCGGCAGCCATAAACACCGTCATCTTCACGACATCACCCATCCCGAGCCCGAGTTTGGCAAGCGTACCTTGAATCGAGGTAAGCACGCTGACTGTCTGGGTTTCCATGTCGCCGTACACGGGCGGCGTGCCCTTGGGTGCATCCTTGTTAGTCGCCGCGGGCAGCGCGCCGCTGACGTAGACCGTGTCGACGCCGGCGCGGACGGTGACCGCCGCGGAAATTGGAAACGGGTTACCGTCGGGCAGCGCAGTGCGTACGACATCCGGCGCACCGGCGGCAGCATAGGCGGTGGCCGTCGCGAGGAAACCCAAGACGAGCCGCATGCCGAACCGGAAGTTGATCTTCAACACCATCATTCTTCCCTGGCGTCGATTGATGTCTGAGCATCGCAATTCACGATCCCCCTGTCCAGCACTTTTTACGCCAGTGTTCCCTATACGACGCACGGCAGCTCCTCAGTTTCTGATGGCCAGCACACCATCACCGTCGAGCTGTGTGGCAAAGCCGGCGTGACGTAGACGCTGGGCGACCTCGAGCGGAACATTGCGCTGGCTGGTGAGCCGGTTGGGTGTCCCTGTATAATGAAACAGCCTGCCGCCGCGCCGGATCACCCGAGCGAGCTGGTCATAGAACGCCTGCGAGTAGAGTTCCCCGGCGATTCCAAAGCGCGGCGGATCGTGCAGTATCGCGTCGACCGAGCGGGTAGGCAGAATTGTGATCTGCTCAGTGATATCGCCCTGGGTCAAAGTCAGGGCGCCGCCGAGAGCGGGCGACCATGGATTGAGGCTGCGCAGCCATATGACATCAGCGTTCTTTTCATACGACAGCACCTGAGTGGCCTGGCCATGCACGCACCATGCGGCGAAATAACCGAGCCCACCGCAGGTATCCAAGACCACCCTGCCACGAGGTCGAATCAAGCGCACCTTGCGCTCGGCATCGGCGTAGGGTGAGACGCGGGCAGTGGGCAGCATTTTGATCCCATCGATCTCGAATGTCGGCGGCCCCCAATCCGTGGGGACGAGTTTGATCAATGAGTTCGAGTAGCGCGCAGCGGGCTCGAATGCAGTTCCTGTCCAATGGTAGATGGTTCTATCCTTGCATTGCTGCGGATAGGGGAAACGTCGCTCGCCCCAACTCCATCCATGGGCATCTAGGCTGACCGCGGTGGTCGAGCGCTGCAGATCCAACGAGCAGGCGACGGCGCTCAAGCCGCTGTGTACCGCTGCGCGCATCTGCTCGAGCAATTTCAGCGTCAATAGTGGTTCCATCAGGCGATCGGCAACATACTCAGATACGGGTGGCATTAAAGGATATACATATTTATTGACCTGGGCCGACACAGGGACAGCGAGGGATTATAAGCGCTGTGCCGCCGTTCGAGTTAAAGTGCGATTGACCTCGCGCAGTGAGGGTCGAACTCGATCGAGCACCCTAGGCAGGCCGAGCGTCAACCGTACGCGAGGGTAGTGCTCTGTCCGATCTCGATAAGATAACCGTCAGGATCGCGGATGTAGCAGCGCCACTCGCCGTACTTCTCCAACGGCTCCGTGATGAACTCGGCCCCTCGACTTTTCCATAGTTCATAGCACGCTTGAATATTCGCAACGCGGATATTCATAAAGCTGTTGATGTGTTTCGGGTCGGGAACGCTGAGCGTTACCGTCGGTTTGTCCGGTGTCGGCCCGCCCCCGACGTTCAAAATCATCCAGATATTCGCGAGCTGAAGGTACGCAGGCGCGTTGCCGTCACCCAGGCTCAAAATGCGAGCATCGAAGATCGTTTCGTAGTAGCGAGCCGATCGCTCGATGTTGGCGACGGTGAGAAAATGCGCGATGCTGATCCCCTCGTGCGGGGGCATCTCATAGCTCTTCTGCTCGATTTGTACGCTGTTCATTGACAACTCCTTCCGATACAGGGCCCAGCGGTGATTAAACACCCTAAATAGGTCGTACGACACCCCAATTCTGTCGCCTCGCAACAATGTTTGACGCGCGGCTCAATCCCGCCGGCTGGAACTCACCGTTCTGCCCCCGAAGGAAGGGGACTGCGCGCGTTCTGCCGCAATAAAGTCCTCGAATGCAGGACCGCTAACGCGAGATTCGAGCATCCGTGCCTGCGCATCCAGACGTTGAATGGCGGTGAATCGTAGGATATATCCGATGCGTACCGTAGTGCGCTCGGCCTAGCACTCATACAGTAGTGAGCGAGCTTCGATACTGTATGAAGTCATTCCGGTGTCCATGCCGCCGCCTTCACCGCGCTGATCCTAACTACTGGTCGTGAGTAACGTACTGAACGGTAACCGGTGCGTCAGGGACCGGCCCGTGCGGCGTGATACCGTTTTGGCATCGCAAAAACACTTCCGTCATTAGCTCTGGCAGGACCGAACCTCTATAATTGACGGGAACTGTTGACACGACATTTGTGCGTGCAAGCGGTTTTCGTCGATTTCAATAGGGGGGCGCTTGAATGACTGCGGAGACGAGGCGGCTTACGTTATGCGACGGTCTGATCACCGGGCTTGCCTCAACGGGTGGAAAAGCCGATCTGCCGTTAATAGTCATGCTGCCCGGCGGCGGCGGCAACGCCGCGCAATTCGACACGCCTAATCGCTCGTTCCTAGCTACCGCTGTGGCAAACGGTTTCTCGGCCATTGCATTGAATCGCCCCGCCCAGGGGGACAGTGCGCCGCTGGACCTGAATCGCAACTCCGACAACGGGGTGTTTGCTGCCAATGCCCAACGCCTCTTAAGCGCGATTGATGAAATTTGGAAGACCGAATCCGCGCATCCCGGCGTAGTGATTTACGGAAGTTCGATCGGCGGGGCCATCGCTCTCCATATGGCGGCCGCATGGAGCAATTCAAAACGTCCCTGGCCGCTGCTGGGCATTGCTGTTGCCGACATTGGTCATGTAGCGCCGCCGATTCTTGTCGATACTTGGCGCAGCCTGCCGCCTGTGAACATCATAAATCTCGCTGACTACTTTGCCGTATTCCTCGCCGGTGTGCCGCCATGGGCCATGCCGCGCCGACCGCCACCACAGGCAGCGATGCCCTCGCTGGTGCTGCCCGTCCCCCGCGCCGAACTACAGGAGGTCGTCGGCGGTTGGGTCCGCGACTGGAGAAACATTTGTTCGCAGATTTCCGTGCCTGTACAGTACCGCCTCGCGAAGCACGACACGCCTTGGGTGGTGAGCGCGCAATTTGTCCAAGAATTCACAGATGCCTTAAAGAAGGCTTCGCCTTACGTCGAGAGCGCTATAGTTCCCGGTTCGATGCATGTCATCAGCAATGGCCCCGTTGCAACCAGCCACATGCTCGATGTCCTATCTTTCGTATTCCGCTGCGCTGTGGCAGTGCAAATTCCCGAAGTACTTGAGTCCTAGCCGGGACGGATACGGCGAATAGCCCGCCCCGGTCGCTTCATTTCGGCAATGTGCGCGCGCTACGCCCGTCACGTAGCTTGCACCTCGTAGTTATGCACGAAATCAGACGGCACCGCTGGACCCCAGTTGGCCAGACTATCCTGCATCGCATAGTTCGTGGGCGACCACTGCGCGTAATCACCGATAAAATCCATGTCCGAGTAGTACTCGAACCAGGAGCCCCAAGGATCTTGAATATAGTGGAAAAAATTCGATCCAATGGTGTGGCGTCCGAAGCCCCAATCGCCTTTGCCGGTCTTGTCGGCCAGAGCCCGCCCGCCCCTGCCCACCTCATCCGGATCGTTGACTTGAAAACTCCCATGATGAAAACCGATGCCGGGAGACTTGGCGAAGGCCACCACATGGTGATCGCTGTTCTTGCGAGCGCAGCAAAACGCGATCACGTCCTGCGCCTGGTCTGCGAGCCCCATGCCGAGCGCCTCGGTGACGAAGGCCACGCTCCTTGGAACATCGGGCGCAAATAGCAGTACGTGGCCGAGTCGAAGCGGACACACCGGTTCATATCGCGAGCGCGGATGCATAGCCGGTCGGCCATTGCGCACCACGCGCCCGGGGCCGTTGATCTCGAAACGGCGAGACTCGGCCAGTTCCGAGTCCGCCCCGGTCTCGCGCAGATGAATGAGCATCCCATGGGGATCGGTGACCCACAAACCCGCGGTCGTAAAGCCTGTCGGCGCGTTCACGATGCTGCCGCCGGCTGCGTTGGTCTTCGAAGCGATTTCGTCCAATCCATCCGCTCTCAGCGCAATGTGGTGCAGCCGCTTGCGCGCAAAGCCTCCGAGAAGAACAATGGATTCTCGATCCTGGCCCGCACATCGAAATCTCGCCGCCTCGCCACCGCGGGATGCCACGAGTCCCGCGTCGGTGTAGAAGCGGGTTCCGGACTCCAGATCGGGAACTTCCAGAGTAAATGAAAGCACGCCTAGTACGGCCATTGTCGCTCCCCTCGATCAATTGACGCCTGTTTCAGCCTCGCACTGTGTTTTCGATCGCACCGATGCCGTCGATTTCGCAGCGCACTACGTCACCCGGCTGCAAAAACCGGGGCGGCGTCATGCCCACGCCCACACCTTCCGGTGTTCCCGTGGCGAGCAGGTCTCCGGGCTCCAGCGTAAACGCTGTCGACAGGTAGGCGATTTGTCGCCATATGTCGTGGATCAGCTCACGGGTGTTGCTGTTCTGGCGCAGCTCGCCGTTCACGTAGCAACGCAGGTTCAGGGCATGAGGATCGGCAATCTCATCCGCGGTCACGATCCAAGGCCCGATCGGGCCGTGAGTGTCGAAGGATTTACCGACGGTGAAGGTGGGCGAGTGAAACTGCCAATCGCGCGCCGAGACATCATTGGCGACGAAGTAGCCGAACACGAATCGATGCGCTTCGGACTCGCTCACACCCTTGGCCGGCTTGGGCCCGATCACCACCCCAAGTTCCACCTCATAGTCGAGCTTCTCGGTCACTCCGCGCTCGATCGCATCATGAGGACCGGTAATGCACGTGGTTTGCTTGTTAAACCACAGTTGCTTGTCCGGCGTAGCGACACCCAAGCGCCTCGCCTCCTCCGCATGCTTGCGATAATTCATGCCGATAGCCAGGTATTTTCCGGGCCGTTCGACGGGACAGAGCAGGCGCGCGTCGGCCAACCGAAGGTTGGAGGATGACGATGCCGCCAAATGTCTGACCCGTGCCAGGCCGTCGGCGCCGCTCCCGATCAATTGCAGCATCGATGAAAATTGCAGCGGATCGAGCGAAACGATCTTGTCGTCCTTCAGAACGCCGAGGGCCGCCCGGCCGGCCGCTTCATAACGTAGCAATCTCATTGGCTATCTCCGATAATTGAGTCCGTCTGATACCAGGGTCAGTTAGAAGCTGTAGCGAACGCTGGCGCCCCACTCGCGCGGCCGCCCCAAATCATAGAGGGGCGATCCGACATTGGACGAATAGTTCACGCCGCCCACGTAGTACACCTTGTTCAGAAGATTCGTGCCGAATGCCGCGAGTGTCCAGTGCGTCGAAGCCATGTACTCGATTCGGCCATTGAGCAAGCCGTAGCTGGGTAGCACCAAGGTATCCACGTCGGTGGGCGTGCTGTGCTGGCTCGCCTCCCAGCTCCAGTTGACGGTTGAGCGCAGCTTGGCCTCTCCGGGCAGATCGTAGGTATAAGTTCCTCCCACTGCATACGTCAGCGTCGGCGCCCGCTCGAAATGGCTGTTCACCGTGATGCCGCTGGCACTGCCGATGCTGTCGTAGTGAGCATCCAGAGTCGCCGCGTTGGCGAACAAGAGCAGGCTCTGAGTCAGTTTCGCTTCCGCTTCCAGTTCGAATCCGTACGTGTGCGCACGCCCGGCGTTCTGCAATACGAGCGCCAGCCCCTCTCCCGGCACAGGGACGGCCGATTGCACCTGAATACCGGTCCAGTTGTTGTAGAACACGGTGGGGTTGATTCGCACCCGCTGATCCAGAAAGTCAATTCTGGCGCCGAGTTCATAACTGCGATCATATTCAGGCTGGAATTCGATGAAGGGCACCGGCGGTGTGCCGCCGGCGGGATTGAATCCACCCGCGCGAAAACCCGTGGAGACCGTGGCGTAGCTCATGACAGTGTCTGTCCATTGATACTGCCCACCTGCCCGCCATGTGTTGCTCGAAAAGTCTCCGTGCGCCGGCGCAAATCCGACCGTGGTTGCATCCTTGTCATCGTCGCTGTATCGGAAGCCGCCGAGCAAGGAAAACTTGTCGAATATGCGATAAGTACCGTTGACATAGGCGGCATAGGAGTCGGTGGTCCGCGTGGCCACCGGCGTCGGAATGGTCAGGCCTACACCCACGAACTGCAGCGGGATACCCGGCCCCGGAGGCGGCAATGCCTGAGTCACCGAGGTGGTCGGCGATGTGATGTAGCTTTCGTGATAGTAGTAGAGACCGCCCACCCAGACCAAACGATCGTCGAAATTCTTATCGTTGACCTGAATTTCCTCGGACGTCGCCGTGTCGGTGCTGTCGGTGTATGACTGAAAGATGGGCAACGGAGAGCCGTCCTGGTCGCTGTAGCCCTCGTTGTCCACCTTGGTCCAGCCGGTGAGAGATTTAACCGTCAAATCACCGGCTATAGTCCAGTTGACCACGAAGGTACCGCTGGGTGTATTGGTGTCGGAGAATTCCCGATTCGCTCCGGTTCCCGCCTGGCAATAAACGCATTGCGACGCATACTCGTTGCCGTAAAGATTACCGGCGTGCGTGGGGTTGAGATTCCACCAACTGGGGAACAGCGGACCCGGAACGATGGGACCGGGGCGAGTGTACGGAAATCCGTCGAGGTATTGCCGCGAATCCTGCATCGTCAGATCGATGGTCAAATTGTCGGTAGGCTTGACCCGCACCGCGATCCGGCCGAGTTCTGTTTGCGTGCCGCCCGCATCGGGAGCTCCGTCCTGCTGGCGTACGTAGCCGCTGGTCTGCAGCCGGCCGACGGTCAGCCTCACGTCCAAGATGCTGCTTATCGGCAGATTGAGCGTACCGGTGATGTCGTTGCGTCCGTAGCTTCCCACCGTTGCTGTCGCCGATGCTTCGAAGCTGTCCGTGGGCTTTTGGGTGGTGTATCTGATGGCGCCGCCGATGGTATTGCGGCCGAACAGAGTTCCCTGCGGTCCGCGCAGCACTTCAACCTGGCTCAAGTCGAGGATGTTGAAAACCGTTCCTTCGAGCGACGGGTAATAGATGTCATCCACGTAAATACCGACGGCCGGCTCGGACCCATTGCCGCTGCGCTGCTGCCCCATGCCGCGAAGAAAGAAAGTTGCGGATCCGCCGGAATCTCCCGCGGTCTGGGTGGCGACCTGCAAGCCCGGGGTGACTTGCATGAGATCCTGGGTGGTCGTCACGTTTCTCTGCTCCATGGTATCGGCGGAGAGAGCCGTCACGGCCACAGGGGTTTTCTGGAGATTCTCCGAGCGTCTCTGAGCGGTCACCACCACTTCCTCGAGTTGACTCGCTTCATCGGCTATCACCCACGGAGCTGCACCGAACGCGGTCAAGCCCAAGGCTATGCCGGCCGCTGTCGGTGAATGGATGGCTATTTTCATTTTAGAATCCCCCGTTGATCGACGAAATCTGATATTTGGAATCACGGCGTCCGCTTCATGAGCCGCCGTACGGACTCGGCACTTTGCCGCTGCCGTTTTCCGCCTTATGTTTGGCGAGATGGTCTTGCCTTTTGACCGCGGCGGTCTCGAGATTGGCGCCGCAGCGAAATCTCTTGCTGTCATGCGTGTCTCCTGATCCGTCGTAAATTGCGGTTTTCGGATAAGCGCATACCGGCCGATGCCCGAGGACAGACCGGGTTTCCGGTCCGAATGCGGGCGCGCGTGCTCCCGCGGGTAGCGGCGGATATTGGGTCGCTGATATCTGCGCGGGCGCGACGCCGTTCTCGACCCAGTTCACGAGTGCATCGAATAGCGGCCCATCGTTCACATTGCCGGGCTGCGGTCCAACGCCTCCCGCACAATGATCCACGCCCGGATACAAGAACACCCGCATCCAGGATTGCAACTTCGGATCCGCAACATCGGTGCCGAAGTGCGCCGCGACCTGTCGGTAGTAGTTGATGGTTATGCGAGACTGTATGTTTCGGTCGGCGGTTCCCGTCCAGAGAATCATCTTCAATCCGTGCGCCTTCGCCTGATCCAGCGCGGGGCTGCCGACGTCGGCCAGATCGCTGCCCACTTGACTGGCGAGAGTCGCCATATCCTCATAGGTGATGCCCTTGGGATCGTGCGCCGCCGCGAGATGGGCCTTGTCTATGTACAAATGGTCCGCTGACTTGAACTCCAGATCCTTGACCGCCCATCGCATGACGCCGTCGCTCAAGAGATAGTTCGTATCGGCTGGGAATGTGGTGCCCGGCTCCCACGGATACCAAATGACCTGGCCCAAAGAGTTGGTCGGTCCATGACGGATCAGGTCAAATGCGTTCGCCTGGTCGGCATCTAGACAATGATCGTGAGGTGCCCCTTTGGCACCGCACATCGCGTGCTTCGCGCTCCAGTGGCAAGCCCGCGGATCGCCGATGACTCCATCGACTACGCCATCCAGCGCATCGCAGGCGGTGATCTCCGCCTGCGTCGTCGCCGCGATCTGCTCGGGTGTAAGTGTCTTGCCCTTTGTTTTCAGGAGATCCTTGATGACCAAACCGGACCACGCTTGCGCCATCTGGAAGCGCATCCAATACAGGGCCGCGCCGCCGCCGAGAATGCCGTCGTATTCCTCGGGCACCGTCTGTGCCGCGATCACCGCTTCGCGACCACCCTGGGAACATCCCGTCCAATAAGTTCTTTTCTCCTTTTCGCCGTAGTAGGCCTTGACGATGGCTTTGGCCAGCCTCGTCTGCCAAATCACGTGATCGCGCGAGAAATCCCGGATAAGGCCTGTGTTGAGCTCGTGCCTGCCTTGAATCACTCCAAAATCGCAATTGAAGAGTATCCACGGCGCGCCATGACCTCCGTCGCTCGCCGTACCAACGTAGCCGTGATTCGTAGCTTGAGTAACCGAACCCAGATAGCCCATGCACCCGCCGCTGCCCAGGTTTTGAATTTTTCCGTTCCATCCGTTGCCGGCGCCGCCGTCGTCGGGCCGCAGCGGCAAACCCACTCGAATGCCGATTGCCTGCTTCTGGCCTTCGTCATAGCCGTCTTTGACATCCGAGCGCCCCGAGTCGTACGTGAAGTCCACTCGACAATAGGCCATCGTGGGCGGTGCTCCCCGCTCCATGACTTCCGCGAAATTCGTACTCGGATTTGCAGCGTCCGCGGCCGCCGAATCGGCTATAGGCACGACGACAGCCTTAAGATTCTTAATACCTGGATTTCCCGCCAGCCCGTAGGACGGATCGGTTGCCAGTTGCGTACATGACGGCAATCGGGCCGCGTGGGTGTCCATCGCAGCCGTGCCGGCCGATGTGACACCGCCCTGCGCGTTTGTGTGGGGCGCGCCAAAAACCAAGGTCAATAACAAACCGTACGCCGATCGATTCATGACTTTCTCCCCCCTTCGAGTCCTGTCACTTGTCCGAGCACCCCGGCACCGGGCCATGTGTCTCCGCGCCATGCGACATGTTGATCTGGACGAATGAGTGTGAACGCCGTTGGATACAGCGCATCGAAGTCGCCGCCCGGTATCTCCACCGTCCTCAGCGGGATGCCGGCGGCGCGGGCATCCGCGGATGCGCACTGCACCGCGGGATGATCGGCCGGATGTTTGCTCAGCAAGGTGAAGCCGGATCCGAAGCGATCGTAGAGCGACGTCGCGTCGTCGAACCACGCATGGGGGGCGATGCAACCCGGACGCGCCGAGGGCACATAGAGGTTGCATTCGCGAGGTGGCGGCTCGCTGCCGTCGGACACGATAACCGGCGAATCGTCGTAGCGATAACCCAGCACTACACCGAGATTATCGAACTCGCGCACCTTGGTACTCGCGATACGCTCTCCGACCCGGGTGCGGAGCCGGGCACCTTCATCGGTGGCTGCGTCGAGCCCTTCCTGCCAAAACGCGTTCGCCAGTGCAGAGTGGTTGGCGACAGCCTCACCGATCACATACTCATGCGTTGGCCGCCGTTCTCGTATGTAACTATCCAACAGCTTATCGCCACCCCATCCCTGGATGATCGCTGCGAGTTTCCAACCTAGATCGACTCCGTCGGCGATGCCCATGTTCATGCCGTAGCCGCCGAATGGCGGATGCAAATGACAGGCGTCTCCGGCCAGGAAAATACGTCGATCGCGATATTTGTCGGCGATCAATTGGCTGGCCACCCACTCATCCGAATGCAGCACTTCGAACGGCAGGTCGATGCCGGTGGCGCGACGGATGGCAGCGGCGGCGTCCGTCCCAGAGAGCTTCACGCCTTCGGGAAGTCTGGTCGGCATGAAAAACCAGGTGTCTCCCGTGTCCATGGGACCGATCAGGCTGGGCAAGTCGGAATTGACCTGCCAGTACATGATTGCGGGCCCGTGCCGATGCGACTTCGCCAGGCCGGGCGCGTGAAACACGAAGTTATAGTTTCGCGACAGGCCGTAGGCGCCTTCCATGCGCGCCCCGATCAATGCACGGACGGCGCTGCGAGCACCGTCGGCGCCGACGAGATAATCGCTGTCGATGGCTCCCTCGATATTCGTTTGCAGGTCGCGAAACCGCGTGGTCACGTGGTCCGCATCTTGTACCGCCGACATGAATTCTGAATTGAATAGAATCTTGACGGACGGCAGGCTTTGCGCGTGGGTCCTTAGAATCTCCTCGAGCGTGTATTGCGGAACCCATTGCGCGTGTTCCGAGTACAACGAATTGCGGCCGGGAGCGCAGTGAAATGCATCCTTGAACCGGGCGAGCGTGTAACCCGCGAGACGCGTCACGAACACCACGTCGGAGGGATAATCGATACCCAACGGCGAGGCCGCCGCCAAATCGCCGGCAATGCCCCAGCGGCGCAAGTGTTCGCGCGTGCGCACGTGAGTGGTTTTGGCCCGCGGCGCCCGCCCCACCCGGTCATTGCGTTCCAGCACCACGCACGACACGCCTCGCTGACCGAGTTCAATGGCCAGTGCGAGGCCGACCGGCCCCGCACCGACGATGAGCACGGACGTACGGTCGATACCCACGTTGGATTGCATCTCTCCCCCCAAGCCTTTCTCGAACGCGCTAGCCCGCCGCTGTATCGGTGCAAACTACCCGCTGGGCAATGGGCTGGGATGATGGCGAAACAGTTCGCCTGATACCGATATGGCATCGCTCTGTGCTTGGCGAGGAATATACTGTCGACTCAAAAAATCAGTATTGGCAGCCGATGAAAGTAATTGACGTCAATTCCGTTCTCGATACGGCACCTCTGCGGGGTCTGCCGCTACTGGTGATATTGAGCACAACGCTCATCCTGGTGCTCGACGGCCTCGACATTCAAATAATCAGCCTCGTCGCGCCACTGTTGACCAAGGAATTCCACATTGCACCCGCGTCGTTGGGCCCCGTGCTTGCCGCGGCGCTGATCGGCATGGCGTTCGGCGGATTTGCGCTAGGTACTCTCGGCGACCGCTTCGGACGACGGCCGACCTTGTTGTTCAGCGTGGCGCTCTTTGCAGGTTCCACCCTGATGGGCGCCACGACCCAAAGCATTGCAGCCCTCGCGATGTGGCGATTACTGACGGGTATCGGACTCGGCGGCGCCATTCCAAATGCCATGGCCTTGCTCGCCGAATTCACTGGTCCGCGGTGGCGAACACAGGCGATCGCCGCCGCGGTGATCGGCGTACCCGTCGGCGGCATGTGCGGCGCCCTTACAGCGGCCTATGTACTGCCGCACCTGGGGTGGCGCGCCATGTTCGTGGTCGGTGGGCTGCTACCCTGCGTGGCGCTCGCTGTCATTTATTTTCTGCTGCCCGAATCGCCGCGGTACTTGGCGACGCAGCCTGAGCGGCGCCAGTCTCTGGTCAACGTGCTGAATCTTCTGGCCGGTACCGATCAGTATTCGATCGCGGATGAATTCGAGCTGTCCGACCCCGTCCCGAAGGGCGGCGGGACCCACATCGCCGGACTGCTGCGGGGTCCTCTGCTGCGCGAGACCTGCGGACTGTGGCTGATCTTCCTGACCAACATGTTCACGATTTACACCTTCTTCAGCTGGTCCCCGGTCATTTTGAGTTCCTTCGGTCTGCCATTGGCCGTGGCCGTGCAAGGTTCCATCGTGTTCAATCTTGCCGGTGTGTGCGGCGGATGTATCAGCGCCTGGTTGCTGGCACGTCTCGGGTCGCGCCCTCCGACGGCGGCATTGGCTGCGGTAGGCATCTTCACCCTGTGGGTGATATCGAGGCTGCTCAACCACGCGAGCCGCTCCGGCTCCCCGATCGATGTCGCGACCTTGATGATCGCGATCGCCGCGGTCGGGTTCGTGATGATCGGAATCCAGACCGTAGCCTATCGTTTGAGTACTCACCTCTATCCCACGCAGATACGAGCTTCCGGCGTGGGCTGGGCGGCCGCCTGTGGCCGGCTGGGCGGAATATTGAGTTCCTTGATCGTCGGCTGGCTGCTCGCGCGCGTCCATGGCGCTGGGCTGTTCGCGATCCTATCCTGTGTCATCTCCTTCACTCTGATAGGAATACTGATGATCCGCCGGCATCTGACCCCGATCCGATTGTAGACTTTGCCCCTCTCAACGCGCAGCGCCCACTATGAAACTGCACCACCTCCGTCACCTCATCGTCGTCGCCGAACGCGGCAGCATTCGCGGCGCAGCCCGCCATCTAGGCAGTGCGCAACCGGCTATCACGCGCAGCATTCACGAGATCGAGCGCGAACTCGGCACCGCCGTCTTCGAGCGCAAGGCAAAAGGCATGGTGCTCACGCCGGCGGGGGAACTATTTCTGCGGCGCGCGATTACCATTCAGGAGGAGTTGCGACGCGCTCGGGAAGAAATTGATCAATTCGCGGGCAAGACCACCGGAACGGTGTCCATCGGCTTATCGACCGCGTCCCACATCGCGCTGCTGCCCTATGCGCTCAAGAGGTTCAAGGAAAAGTATCCCAATACCTTTCTGGATATTTCCGAGGGCCTGTTTCCCGCCATGGAACGGGCTTTGCAAAATGGAAGCCTCGACTTCTACGTCGGTCCCGCGACCGAATCCCCCATATCCAAGGAATTTTTGGTCGAAAAGTTGTTCGACAATGCGCGATTGATATTCGGCAGGAAAGGACATCCTTTGGCAGGCGCTCGCAGCTTGAAGGATCTTGCGGGGGCAAAATGGATTGGCACCTCGGTGACCGTGGCGACCGAAGCCGAACTCGGCCCCCTGTTCAACCGCGCAGGTCTGCCCGCGCCGCGGATTGAAATTCAGGCGCATTTTGCCCTCACCATGATCATGGCGGCAGCCAGTTCCGATCTATTGACCATGCTTCCGCAGCAATGGCGTCACTCTCCCTTGACCGCCGCCCTTCTGCATATTTTCGAGATTCAGGAGTCGCTGCCCGCGGCACCGATCTGCATCGTCAGGCGGGCACGTCTGCCTCTGACGCCGGCCGCGGAGTATCTCTGCGACATGATGCGCCGGGCGGCACAGCATCCTGACAACCAGGTCCCTCGGGCTGCCCCGACCAACCGCCGGGCGCGGCTGGCGGCGGCCAAAGGATCCAAGAGCGCCAAGCGGCGGCGAATTTGAAGACTATCGCGCCCGAACATGGCTACACCACCGGGACGGCGCGATGATTGCCGCGCTGCATTGGAATGACACTTCGTCAGACGCTGACAACAAAGCTTTGGCGGATGGTTTCCCCTCACCGCAGCCACCCCAGCCAACGCGCTCATCATTCCCGCGTGCTCGGGAGACGAACGCGTAGTTTGTCGTGAGAAACGATGATATATGGGTATAGACTCTGTCGGCGCCGGTTGCCCAGATCGCTGAGGTCAGCAGCACAGTCAGTGCATGGGCTCTCTGACGACAG
>Ga0302324_100012893_pt1 | contig 17006 bp, 11 predicted proteins | sample Palsa_T0_1_FD_201949 | JGI IMG/M metagenome (GOLD analysis project Ga0302324, IMG submission 201949) | Peat permafrost microbial communities from Stordalen Mire near Abisko, Sweden - Palsa_T0_1 | ecosystem: Environmental > Terrestrial > Soil > Palsa > Peat permafrost | place: Sweden: Abisko...
CGGCATACACGACGGTGGCACCGGAGGAATATCCGACCAGCACCGGGACGTGATACTCCTTCAATCCAGCCTGCTTTTGTATTTGATGGCTCAAGAGCTCGAAATCGACCGCGAGCGGCTGACAGGCCGCCTTCGAGCGCGCCATCGCCGCGAGGAAGCTGCGCACGTCGACGCCGGCGACGAGTGCTCCACTGCCCGCCATGGCGCGGGCCATATTGACGACGCCCAGATTCCAGCCGCCATCGCCGGACACAAACAACGCAACGCTCGCAGGTTCAGCTTGCGCGGGCCTGTAGATCGTGACGGTGCCGAACGGTGCGACGCGTTGCGTCGTAGGCGACGGCAGCTCGGCGCCGCTCGCATACGCCTGCGCCAGCACGAACAGGAGCCCCACTGCGACGGCGCAGGAGCGCGTCGCGTTCATCGGGCAAACAGCTCCTTCATGCCGCCGGAGATTAGGACCGACACGTCCACCAGGATGCGCGGCAGCGCGATGCCGCCGGGTGCGACCAGATACTTCGGCACCCAGGTGGGGTCGAACTTCGCCTTGTAGCGTCGCAGTCCGTCGAAGTTGTAAAAATGCTCGCCCTGTCGAAACACGAAGTTGCCCACGCGATGCCAGGCGGGGGCGAGCGGATGGTTCTCAAGGCCGGCAAGCGGCGCCATCCCTAAGTTGAACCACTGGTAGCCCTGGGTGCGGCCCCAGAGCATCAGTTCGATGAACATGTAGTCCATGGCGCCGCGCGGCGCGTCCGGGCCAAAGCGCATGAGGTCGACGGACAGTTCCTCCTTCGAATCCGTGTTCCACAGATTGGCAAACGCCGAGATGTTGCCCTCCGAGCGCACGAGGACGGTTGCGAAGTTGCTCATATACGCTTCGGAAAATGCTCCTACCGAAAAGCGTTTTTCCGCGACCGACTTGCGCGTCAGCCACGAATCAGAGATGCGGCGCAGATCCGGCATCACTTCGCCGATGCGCTCGGGCGGGATGACCTCAAAGCTTGCGCCGTCGCGTTCCGCGCGCCGCCATGCCTGGCGCAGGTCAGCTCGCGCCGCGCCCTCCAGGGAGAACTCCGGCAGCAGCACACGGGCTTCCTCACCGATTTTGAGTGCGGCAAGTCCAAGATCGATATAGAGCGGCAGGCAGTCGGCGCTCGCCTGATAAAACACCGTGCGGCCGCCGTGATGATCGGACAGCTCGCGAAAGCGCCACACCAGATCCTCCGATCGCGGCGCCGGGCCGATGGGATCGCCGAGCGCAATCCAGCTGCGGCCCGCCACTTGGTACATGATGAAGGCGTCGCCGTCATCGCTGAAGAGCAGGCGCTTATCGCCGCTCAGCGCCGCATTGGCTACGGTGAGATCCGAGCTTGCGATGATGCGGCGCGCATGCTCCAGATCATTGGCATCAGCAACGCCGGGCTCAGGCCGCGCCGGCTGCAACACGTTCAGGAGCAGATACGCCGTCGCGAGTACGACTACGAGAAACGTTGCGCGCAGGATGCGCGGCGCGTTCGCGTCCATGGCAAAGGTCCACCACAGGTCATTGGAGAACTCGATGTGGCGGAACGCCAGAAACGACAACCAGATGGCGGTGGCGATGACCCCGGCAATACTGACCGCCCAGATCGGTGTGAAGCGTTCGTCCAGAATGGACGTCGGCCTATAGAACGCACGACGCCCGAGCACCAGCACAGCAAGGACGAGCGCAAGCACGGTCGCTTCCTCAAAGTCGAGGCCCTTCAGGAGCGATGCGGCAATACCTGCCGTCAGCAGCCAAAACGAGATGTGATAGGCGGCGTGCACGCGCCGAAAAAGCCCGCGCGACAGCACAAGGAGTCCCAAGCCGATGACGCTGCCGGCAAGATGCGAAAGCTCGAGGATTGCGAGCGGCACGATATTGCGCAGCACCGTGAGGCGCGCGTCCATGCCGGGCGTCGCACCCGATACCAGCAGAATGAAGCCTGCGACGAAGGTCAACGTGCCGGCCACCTGCGGCACGACCGGTGCGATGTACAACGAGGCGAGCGCGTGAGCTCGTGCGAGCGGCCCGCGCTGGGCGCTCAGCTCCTTTATGCCGAAGAGCAGCGTCGCCGCCATGAGCGGCGCCAAATAATAGACGGCTCGGTAGATGAGCATCGACCCCAAGAGCGAGCTCAGCGGCACGTCCGGCAGCGCAAACACGATCACCGTTTCGAATACACCCAAGCCGCCGGGCACGTGGCTGACGATGCCGGCGGTCACGGCTGCGGCGTAGGCGCCGACGAATGTCAGGAAGCCCATGTCCGCCTGCGGCGGCAGGAGCCACCACAGCACGGCGGTGGAACAGCTCAAGTCACACATCCCCAGAACGATTTGCGCGAAACCCAGGGTGGGCCGGGGTGCGTGCAGCGCCCAGCCGCGAATCTCAATGGGCGTGCGGCCGAGGATGCACCACGTCGCATAGGCACCGACGCCCGAGAGCAGCATGATCCCGACCAGCATCGCCCAGCGCGGATGCAAATGCAGCACGGCCGCGGTATGAGTGGGTTCGAGCGTGAGCGACAGGCCGCCGAGCGTCGCAAGGCCGATGCCGATGGTCAGGCTGCAGAAGCCCTGGACCGTTGCGACATCGATCGCCGTCAAACCGGCGGAGGCATACATGCGAAAGCGCACGGCGCCGCCCGTAAAGGCGGCAAGTCCCAAATTGTGCCCAAAGGCGTTCGCAATGAACGACGTCATGAGCACGCGCGGATAGACGACGGCCTTGCCGATGTAACGCAGACCCAGGAAGTCATAAAAGCCGAGCAGCCAATAGCTCGCCGCCGTAAAACCGAAGGCGATGACGACATGCAGGCGCGGCGTCTGGCGCAGCTCCTCGAGGATCTCGCGGGTGTGCAGGTGCGCAAGCTCGCGCCGCAGAACGAGCGCAACCACCGTAAATACGAGGAGCGAGGCGAGTGGTCCGATCCAGCGCAGGCTCGTACCGTTGGACTCCTTGGAACTCATTGCTCGCTATTGGCGCGCGAGCGGCCGGTATCTGACACGGTGCGGGTGCGCCGCTTCCTCGCCCTTCCTGCGTTTGAAATCCTCGACGTATTCCTGATAGTTGCCTTCGAACCAGACCACTTCGGAATTGTTCTCGAACGCGAGGATGTGGGTCGCGATGCGATCCAGAAACCAGCGATCATGCGAGATCACCACCGCGCAGCCTGGAAAGCTCAATAGGGCCTCCTCGAGCGCGCGCAGGGTTTCGATATCAAGATCATTGGTAGGCTCATCAAGCAGCAGCACATTGCCGCCGGATTTTACGACCTTGGCCAGGTGCACGCGGTTTCTCTCCCCTCCGGAGAGCTCGCCGATGTGCTGCTGCTGCTGCGCGCCTTTGAAATTGAAGCGTCCGACGTAGCCGCGTGACGGCGTCTCGTAGTTGCCGACCTTGATCATGTCGAGACCCGCGGAGATCTCCTCCCAGACCGTCTTCTTCGGATCGAGGCTCTGGCGCGACTGATCGACGTAGGCCAATTTGACCGTCGGGCCGACGCGGATTTCTCCGGCGTCAGGGGCTTCCACCCCCGTCAGCATGCGAAACAGCGTCGTCTTGCCGGCGCCGTTCGGGCCGATAATCCCTACGATACCGCCGCGCGGCAGATTGAAGGAGGCATCGTCGATCAACAATCGATCGCCGTAGCCCTTACGCAGATTCTTCACCTCGATGACGAGCTCGCCGAGTCGCTCGCCAGGGGGAATATAGATCTCGTTGGTTTCGTTGCGCGACTGGAACTCTTTGGAGGCGAGCTCCTCGTAACGCTGCAGCCGCGCCTTGCTCTTCGCCTGCCGCGCCTTGGGGTTCTGGCGCACCCACTCGAGCTCGCGTTCCAGGGTTTTGCGCAGAGTCTGGTTTTCGCGTTCCTCGAGCGCCAGTCGCCGCTCCTTCTGTTCGAGCCACGAGGAATAGTTGCCCTGCCAGGGGATGCCGTGTCCGCGGTCGAGTTCGAGGATCCACTCGGCGACATTGTCGAGAAAATAGCGATCGTGCGTGACCGCGATCACCGTGCTCGGATATTCCTCGAGATAGCGCTCGAGCCACGCGATGGATTCGGCATCCAGATGATTGGTGGGCTCATCGAGGAGCAGCATGTCCGGAGCCGACAACAACAGGCGGCACAGCGCCACGCGGCGCTTCTCGCCGCCCGAGAGCGTGGCGATCTTCGTTTCCCACGGCGGCAGCCGCAGCGCATCCGCCGCGATCTCGAGCTTGCGCTCCAGCTCCCAGCCGCCCGCCGCGTCGATGGCGTCCTGCAGCTTCGCTTGTTCCTCAAGCAGCGCATTCATTTCCTCATCCGACATCGGCTGCGCGAACTTGTCGCTCACTGCGTTGAAGCGCTCGACGAGTCCAAACACATTTCCGACGCCCTCCATGACCGTAGCGCGTACGTCCTTCGATGCATCGAGCTCCGGTTCCTGGGGCAGAAAGCCGACGCGGATACCGCTTTGCGGCCGTGCTTCCCCGTCGAAGCTTGTATCGATGCCTCCCATGATGCGCAGCAGCGTCGATTTGCCCGAGCCATTCAGACCCAGCACGCCGATTTTTGCTCCCGGAAAAAACGATAGGCTGATGTCGCGCAGGATGACGCGCTTCGGCGGCACCACCTTCGATACGCGGTTCATCGTGAAAATGTATTGGGCCACGCAGACGCTCGCATGCAGCTTGGGAAAAGGAGAGCCGGGCATTATGGGCGAGTCGCGCGGCCTTGGCGATGGCCGCGCAAGGCCCGTGTGCTAGGCTTTGGCGGTCGCTGAGGAGGAATCGTGGGCGCAGCGGTGGCGGTGGTATTGGGGGAGCGTCTCGCGCGTTACAGCTTTGGCGATACCCATCCGTTCGGGTCGGACCGCTATACGGCCTTTCTGCGCGAGTTTGAAGGCCGCGCTCTTGATGAGCGCGTGCAGCTTATCGAGCCGCGAACAGCCTCCTACGAGGAACTTTTAAGCTTCCATACGCCGGCTTACGTGGATTTTGTTCGCAAGCGCTCGAGCAGCGGGCAGGGTTATCTGGACGCGGGCGACACTCCGGCTTTTCGTGGCATGTACGAGGCCGCAGCCTATGTGGTCGGTGCCACGCTCAACGCTGCCGATGCCATTATGGCTGGCCGCTGCCGCCGGGCTTTTGTGCCGATTGCAGGCCTGCACCACGCCGGGCGCGATCATGCGGCCGGTTTCTGCGTCTTCAACGATTGCGGAGTCGCGATCGAGCTCCTGCGCCGCCGTGCCGGACTCAGGCGCATCGCCTATGTGGATATCGATGCGCATCACGGCGATGGGGTGTACTACGCCTTTGAAGACGACGCCGAGGTCGTCATTGCCGACATTCACGAAGATGGGCGCTATTTGTATCCCGGCACCGGCATGGTGCAGGAGACTGGGCGTGGCGCGGCTGCCGGCACCAAGCTCAATCTGCCGCTGCCGCCCGGCGCAGGCGATCGGGCGTTTGCCGACGTGTGGCCCCAGGTGACCGCGCACCTGGGGCGATTCGAGCCCCAATTCCTACTCCTGCAATGCGGCGCCGACAGCCTCGAAGGCGATCCGATCACCCATTTACGGCTCTCCGCGGCATCCCACGGGCGCGCCGCCCGCGAGCTTTGCGAGCTCGCCGATCGCCTCGGCCACGGGCGTGTGCTCGCGCTCGGCGGCGGTGGCTACAACCGCAGCAATCTCGCGCAGGCCTGGAGCGCGGTCGTCGAGAATCTTCTCTAACAGGTACAATCCTCGCGGACCAGATCGCGAAAGATCGAGGCATTGGCAACATGTTCAAAAAATCGATGAAAATCGCGGGATTCGATCCCGAGCTCGCCGCGGCGCTCGCCGGGGAGGTACGCCGCCAGGAAGAACACATCGAGCTCATCGCGTCGGAAAACTACGCAAGTCCGCGCGTGCTTGAGGCGCAGGGCACGGTGCTCACCAACAAGTACGCCGAAGGCTATCCGGGCAAGCGCTACTACGGCGGCTGCGAGTTCGTCGATATCGTCGAGCAGCTGGCGATCGACCGGGCCAAGAAGCTCTTTGGTGCTGCGTACGCCAATGTCCAGCCGCATTCGGGCTCGCAGGCTAACGCCGCGGCGTATCTCGCCCTTATCCAGCCGGGGGACGTCATCCTTGGAATGAGCCTGGATCACGGCGGTCATTTGACTCACGGCGCCAAGGTCAATTTCTCGGGAAAATTATTCCGCGCCGTGCAGTACGGCATTCGCCCGGATACCGGGGAGATTGACTACGAGCAGGTGCAGAAGCTCGCCGAGGAGCACAAGCCGCGCATGATCATCGCCGGCTTCTCGGCCTATTCGCGCATCATCGACTGGGCGCGCTTCGCGGCCATTGCCAAGAGCGTCGGGGCTTACTTCGTCGTCGATATGGCGCACGTGGCCGGCCTCGTCGCAACGGGCTTCTATCCGAACCCCGTGCCGCACGCTGATGTTGTGACCAGCACTACACATAAAACGCTGCGCGGCCCGCGCGGCGGTCTTATCCTCGCGCGCCCCAATGACGAGATCGCAAAAAAGCTCAATTCGCTGGTGTTTCCCGGCACTCAGGGCGGTCCGCTCATGCACGTCATCGCCGCCAAAGCGGTGGCGTTCCTCGAGGCGCTGCAGCCGGAATTCAAGGATTACCAGCGGCAGGTCGTCGCCAACGCGCGTGCCTTGTGCGCGCGCCTCAAGGCGCGGGGTTTTCCGATCGTCTCGGGCGGCACCGACAATCATCTCTTCCTGCTCGCCCTGACGAGTCACTCGATGACCGGCAAAGACGCGGATGCCGCACTCGGGCACGCCAATATCACCGTCAACAAGAACGCGATCCCGAACGATCCGCGCCCGCCGTCGATCGCCAGCGGCCTGCGCATCGGCACTCCCGCCGCGACGACCCGCGGCTTCAAAGAACGCGAAGTCGAACAGGTCGGCGACTTCATTGCCGAGATAATTGAGGCTGGCGGCGCGCAGGCGGCGATCGAGCGGATCCGGCCGCAGGTGATTGAACTGTGCGGCCGTTTCCCCGTCTACGGTCCGTGACGGGCGCAACTCCGGCGGCCTATGCACTGTCCCTTTTGCGGCCACATCGAAACCAAGGTCATCGATTCGCGTTTGGCGAGCGAAGGCCAGCAGATTCGCCGGCGGCGCGAGTGTCTGTCGTGTGCCGAGCGCTTCAGCACGTTCGAAACCGCGGAACTCGTCATGCCGCTCGTCATCAAGGGCGATCGTAGTCGCGAGCCTTTCGATGAAGCGAAGCTGCGCGCCGGAATGGAAAAGGCATTGGAAAAGCGTCCCGTCAGCCGCGAGGCACTAGACGAGGCGGTAGGCCGCATCCGACACCAGCTGCGCGCGCTCGGCGAGCGTGAAGTGCACTCGCGTGCACTCGGCGAGCTCGTCATGGAGGAACTGCGGCACCTTGATGAAGTCGCCTATGTGCGCTTCGCTTCGGTGTATCGCAGCTTTCAGGATCTCGAAGCCTTCCGCGAGGAGATCGAACGTCTGCGGCACCATCGCCGGCCGCGAGATACGAACCGCGAGAAGCGCAGCGATCAACTGCCGCTGTTGCCGTCGGAGCCCGCGACGCCGGACGAGAGCAAGTAGGCGCGCCGTGTCTGCGCAGTTCAACGCTTTCGATCGCCTCGCGATGGCGAGGGCGCTTGAGCTTGCCGAGCGGGGCCTGACGACCACACATCCCAATCCGCGCGTCGGCTGCGTGATCGCGCGCGATGGCAAGATTGTCGGCGAAGGCTGGCACGAACGAGCGGGCGAGGCGCACGCGGAAGTCGTGGCGCTTGGCGCGGCTGGCGCTGCGGCGGCGGGTGCGAGCGCGTATGTCACGCTTGAACCCTGTAGCCATTTTGGGCGCACGCCGCCGTGCGCGGACGCGCTCATCCAGGCGCAACTTGCGCGCGTGGTGTTTGCGATCGAGGATCCGAATCCCCAAGTGGGCGGTCGAGGTGCGCTGCGGCTGCGCGAGGCTGGCATAGAAGTGGAATCGGGCCTTTTGGCGCGTGAGGCCGAAGAGCTCAATGCCGGCTTTTTGAGTCGCATGCGGCGCGGCCGTCCGTGGGTGCGGATCAAGCTTGCGATGAGTCTTGATGGGCGCACGGCGCTGGGCAATGGACTCAGCCGCTGGATCACTGGGGAAGCGGCGCGCGCTGACGTGCAAAAATGGCGCGCGCGCAGCTCCGCCATACTCACCGGAATCGGTACCATCCTCGCCGATGATCCGCGCTTGGACGTGCGCGCCGCCGCTGGCCGCCATCAGCCGTTGCGCGTCATCCTCGACAGTCGATTGCGTACTCCAGCGACGGCGCGAATCCTTGAGCCGCCGGGCGCGGTCTTACTCTTCAGTGCTTACGACGAGCCTGTGCGCCGCAGGGCGCTCGAAGAGCGCGGCGCCAAAATCGAGGAGCTTGCTGGCGCCAAACTGAATTTGGAGCACGTACTGAAGCGGCTTGCAGCGCTTGAGATCAATGAAGTACTCGTCGAGGCAGGGCCAACGCTTGCGGGTGCAATCCTGCAGGGTGGCTTTGCCGACGAGCTGCTGCTTTACATAGCGCCGATCCTGCTGGGACCCCAGGCGCGAGTGCTCGTGCAGCTGCCGGAGCTCATCGACTTGGCGCACAGCAGGCGATTTACGATCATTGATACGCATAAAATTGAACCCGATCTGCGGCTGCGCTTGCGGCCCACGTAAAGAGGCGCATGTTTACCGGAATTATTCAGGACGTCGGCCGGATACAGCTGCGCGAGATGCGTGCTGGCGACATGCGCCTTACGATTGGTGTGGACCGATTGAATCTGGCTCGCGTGGCAGTCGGCGACAGCATTTGCGTGCAGGGCGTGTGTTTGACTGTGGCCGCACTGACAGATCGCAGCTTTTCTGCAGACGTGTCGCGCGAAACGCTCTCGCTCACGACCTTAGGCGAACTTGAACACTTGGCCGCAGTGAATCTCGAGCCAGCGCTGAGGGCAGGCGACGCGCTGGGCGGGCACCTCGTATCCGGCCACGTGGATGGGGTCGGCACAGTGATCGCAGTCGCGATCGACGCCCGCTCAAGCCGCCTCACTGTCCAGGCGCCCGCTGACCTTGCGCGCTACATTGCCCGCAAAGGCTCAGTGACGCTCGACGGGGTGAGTTTGACGGTGAACGATGTCGAAATGACGCGCTTCGGAATTAATCTGATCCCGCACACTCTCGCGGTAACGACACTCGGCCGTTTGACGAGCGGCGCGCGGCTGAATCTGGAAACTGACCAAATAGCTCGCTACGTCGAGCGTCTATCGGCTTTTACCAAACCGGCGCGGTAGTTTGGTGCCATCATTCCGTTGCGGATCAAGGTGTGCTGAACCGGTCACCGTCAGCAATATGTGCAGCTGCACGAAATGCGACGCCAACTTGAATCTAAGCAAGCGGAGTTCGTCAAACCAGAGGCCGAAGGATAAAACGCTACCGACCGCTGACATCATTGGCCAAGCGATTGCTGCGCCAGTGGCGTTTCGGTTGATCTTTAGATGAATCCGAGCGTTTTTGGACTAAATGCCGATAAATTAGGGAGTACGGTGGCGAGCGCCGCCGCGTCGGCTCCGAACCAAGTCGCGAGCGTTGCCGCGAATTGATCGACCGCGGTGGTCGGAATCCAGCTGCCCAGCGTACCCGCATCGTCAGGGCCGGAAAGTTCCAACGTGGGCATAGTTCCGTAGAGGCGGCCGCCCTTGACGGCATCGCCGACGACTAGGGGATGACTGCCCCACGCATGGTCGGTGCCACCGCCGGTGTTCGGCAGAAAATTGCGCGAAAACTCCGACAGCGTGAAGGAAGTGACACTACTACCTGCGCCGATGTCGGACATCGCGCCGTGAAAGGCTGTAAGCCCCGCATCCAGTTCGCTCAGCAACGCTTGCTGCTGAGGGAGCTGATTCGTGTGCGTGTCGAACGAGCCGAGGGTTGCGAGAAACACCTGGCGACTTGCACCCAGCATGCCGCGCGCCTCGATTATTTTGGCGATGGCGAGCAGCTGCTGTGAGAAACTACTCGTAGGCCCCGCAAAGCGGGCGGCCAGCGTCGCATCAGTCGCCGTCAAGATGGGGTTTAAGATGGCGCTGCTGGTGAGCGCGCCGCTGATGACGGCCTGCGCTGCCTGCGTGAGACTGACGTTCTCATCGACGCCGAGCAGTTCCTCAAGTGCGGAGCGCCGCGCCGCGTCGGCCCTGCTGTTTGAGAATCCGTTCAGACCGAATGAGCCGCTGGTCGGAATCACCAAGGCTTGCGAGGAGGCGCCGGTTACAAACAGATTGTTCCCGCCAGTGGAAATCATCGGCGGCACGCGCGAGTTGACATTGAGTGTGGCAAGTACATCCGACAGCCGCCCACCCCAGCCGCTGTTCGATGAGGACGTATCCGAGATCGACGCCTGCCACTGATGCTGTTGATCGATGTGCGAAAATAGGCTTTCCGGTTTCACCGCGGCCGGCGACATATACTGAGACTTCGTCAACGGTTGCACCAGAGTGCCAACATTCGCGACGACGGCGAGGTTGCCCGCGCCCCAGAGCGAGTGAAGACCCGCCAGCGCCGGATGTAACCCAAACTCGGGCGCACCGCCAGTGCGCGCCAATGGCAGGAGCTGCGATTGCGGCAGCGCGAGGTCACTGCGTGTCCGTGCGTAATTTTCATAGCCCGCGCTGTCTATCGGCACGATCGTGTTATTGGCGTCGTTGCCCCCATAGAGGTATATACACACAAGCGCCTTGTAATCGCTCGCTCCTGAGGCACGTGCGGCGAAGACGCCGAATTGACTCAAGGCTGCGGAACCGGCGAGCGCCGCGGCGTGCTGCATAAAGCTTCGACGTTTCATCTCAACGCTCCACTTGGTATTGCGCAGACGTCAAGATTAAGTAAATCGCTGCCCGCGCCGGCGCGAGCGGGTCTATTGAACTCGCGGCAACCGCATCGGCGGCCGTTAGAATGGTATTACTGGCATTGCTCGGTAGGCTGCCGTGCATCAGCGTCTGGTTCAGCTGCGCGATCAATGTCGTATTGTCGTGCGCTCCCAGGAGCGAGCTCAGATTGATGCTCGTCCCGGTGCTATGGGCAACGGTGGCATCCGGCGAGACACCGCCCAACATGACGAGGGTGTTGATAAAATTGGCGCGCGCGAGTGCGGTTGCTGCATTGTCGATGCCGAATTCTGGCGCCAGCGTCTGTGTGCCCGGAAGCTGATTAGTTGGCGAGTAGTAACTAAATACAGTGACGGGACAGAATATGGGCTCACCCATCGCTAGGCTCGCATCGAGCAGTAGGACCCCGTCCGATTGGCCGCCGAGACTGCGCAGAGCACTCGTGATAAAGAGCGCAGGTTCGCGCAGATGGCCAAAGACGCTGGTGGCGGGCGCAGGGCCACGCGCTTCCGCGTCCGTCAGGATGGCGCGCACCACGGCGCCCAGATCCCCACGCACGCCATGCCCGTTATTGGCGAAAACCGCGGCGACTCGCCCTACATAAGCCGGCGTTGGATTGCTCGTCACCAGATGCTGTATCAGCTGTTGACTGATGAACGGGCCGACGTTGGGGTGATTGAAAATGTTGTCGAGCGCGTCGGCGAGATCCTGCGCGGGCGTCTGATTCGCTGGGATCGTATAGCCATTCAACAGCGTCTTTGTGCCCACGTCGTGGTGAGCGGGGAACGCCACCATCGTGCCTTGGTAATTGACCACGTTGCCCCAGTTTGCGGGCATGCCGGACAGCGGCGCATAAGTCCAACCGGTAAATGCCGCGGAGAACCCTTCGATGGTCGCTGCATCGTAGGTTGGGATCGGTGCACCGCTCGCGTCCAGCTGCGGCGTGCCGTCGGGATTCAGGGCGACAAGCCCGATCGAGAACAGCTGCAATACCTCGCGCGCATAGTTCTGGTTGGGGACGGTTCCAGTTTGCGGGTTGGTCTTGTCGCTGGTCGCCATGTCGAGATAGCGGCCCATTGTCGGGCTCAACGTCACATCCTGGAGCAGCGTGCGGTAATTGCCGAACGCGTCCTTCAGAAGCATGTTCTGATAATTGGCGAGACCATAGGCTTCGTAAATCTCGATGCCCGAAACCACCATGATCTGCGACAGCGCGAATGCAACCCGTTGACGCAATTGATCGGGATTATTGAGCGCGTGCGTGAAGAAATCACGTTGCACTTGAAACGGCGTGTGCTCATCGCGCGCACATATCGCGGAGGCATCCGGCGGATTAGATCCATCAACCATACAACCCGGGCGCCCTGCATGCGGCGTGTAGCCATAGCCGATGTACTGAGTCGGTGCGTACGCCATCTGTTCGTTGATATAGGCATCAATACCGATGCTCTGAACGCGGGCGATGTCCGCCGCGGTGACTCCGAATGTTGCCTGTTCGAGGAGCCGCGCGGCGTCTGCGGCGCTGACGGGTGTTACTGCTTGTGGCGCTGTCGGGGCTTTCGTCTGCGCAGGTGCCGGTGCAGGCGCGGCAGGCGCCGTTGGCGTGGCGGCAAGTGTCGATAAATCCTCGCTCGTGCTGCTGTCGTTACCACATGCCGCGAGCATCAGAATCACGAATGCGACGGCCGCGATGCGAATAGGCGTGTAGGCCGCGGCGATGTGCAATGTCGTGTTCCGTGGGCGCGGCGCTCGTGCCGATTTAAGATGGCCGCGGCGGAGCGAAGCGCATGCTTGAGGATAAATCCTTGGGTGGCTCGACTCGTGGTCGTCGTACGGGATGCCTTGCGTTTGCGGCCCGGTCATAAGCGCTACCGCGAGTGACACGGGGCAGGGCGAGGAATGAGCGCCAGGCAAGCTCGCAGGAATCGAAGTGAAGACGGTGAAATGGTCGTATATCCCTGTACACACGCTGCAAGCAGCCTTAAAGCGGGCCGCAGAGCGCGACTTTGAGATTTACGAACAACACCGGAAGAACTGACGACGGACGCTACAATTGCTGTAGCGCTCTGCCGGCAACCCCGCTGTCTTCAGTAAGCTTTTTAAGGCTCTCAAGACCGGAAGCTTTGCGTCCCCGCCTCACGACGGGTTTGCCCTTAACTTGGAGCCAGTAGAGCGCACCTATATTTTAATTGCAAATGTCGGTGTGCACAGACAAGAGTTTTACCTATCGCAACTTGTGTGCGACTAAATGCAAACGCAAAAGTTAAGCGCGCGGAAAACACTGCAAATGACGGCATAATCGGCATACGCTGTAACAAAATGTCGTTCGCCACTGCCGCGGACTCGGCGCGAGGCGAAAAGTAGTCAGTTGAAAGTGAGAGACGCGCGTATACGTCAAAGGGCAGGGCTTCGGGAGACGGCCCTGGCGTTTGTTGAGCACGAGAATCACCTAACCGCGGGTCTCTCGGTCGCCAGGTGGCAGTCGCCGCGGGGCGTGCGGCTCATGAGGGCTGCGGACTTCATGAGTGATGAAAATGTCCGCGCTTATGTAGCGTTGAGTGGCCCAAGGCACCGAGATGATCCGAGTTACATTGGCGCTCCTCGGCGCTGGCGGTCGTACGCGTAGGCAGCTAGTTATGTAACGCTGCTTTTGCAAAGCGCTATGGAGTGGCTGCTCAGCGCTCATGCCTGCGGTAACGCCACGCGGTCTAGTCAATGAGGATGTAGACGGCGCCTTAGCGCGCCAAGATGGCGCTCCACCAGAAAGTACATGGCGCTCGAGAACGCTACTGCCAGCATGAATCCAAGTACAGCTCGCACCGCCATGGGTGCGTCAGTGTAGCGGTGGACGATCACTAGGGCTTTCAAGTGGATGAGATAGAACGTGTAGGAGATGAGCCCGAGGAAGCGGATCGGACGGGTCTCGAGCCAGCGAAAAAGTGGCCATTCGTTCTTACGGACCGCGCAAAAAAAGATGGGAAACAGCGCTACGCCTTGCAGACTGTAACGAAAGGTTTCCCGGAAATTCTCGGAGCGGTACAGAAACGTCACTCCCAGGACTGCCGTGGCGAGCGCGAGTACTGCCATCCAGCGCGCATTGCTGACGCCGACAAATTGACGCCCCAGCACTGGGTTTAACCAGACACCCATGATGCATCCGTATAACAATGAGTCAATTCGAGTGTCGGTCGCGAAATAGATGTAGTCGTGGCCGACGCCAAATCCGAACAAAAGCAAACAGCGCCAAGCCAGTACGGCGACGCAGGCGCCGGCAAATATGAAGCCGATGTGCCGGTAGTCGCGGCGTTGCAACAGCAACGACAGAACCAAAGGAAATAGCAAGTAGAAGTGTTCCTCGACGGCAAGCGACCACATTTGCCCCGTGCCGGGAATCATCGTGTCGCCACCCCAGAAGATCTGGTAATAGTTTGTCAATTGCGCGAACTGCGCAACAAGCGCGAGATTTGTCGCATGGTGCGTGGAGTCGCGCGTGCTGTACGGCAGCAACAGCACCAGAAGGACGATATAAAGTGGCGGAATGATCCGATAGAAGCGCCGCAGGTAGAATTTCTTAAGGCTGATCGCGTCGGTCTTTTCGTACTCCTGGCGCAGCAGTGTGGTAATTAGGAATCCGCTGAGGAAGAAGAAGATCGTGACTCCAAAACCTCCGGGAATGACGTCTTCGAGCCCGCAGTGCGATAGAAAAACGATGAACGCCGCGATGGCTCTGATTCCGTCCAATGACGGAATATGGAACTCGCCGGAGGCCCTCGGAGACACTTAAGCCGTTCCTGTGCAGAGCACTAGCGTGAGGTTCCGTTAATAACTTTGCACAGCCGGTTGGTTTTGGCGCTGACGGAACCTGCGGTGATGTTGCAGATGCGCCGACACGCGCTCTGGCAATAACTTGCGGATCTCGAGGCGGATCGGATTGCGTGTGGTCAGCAAAACTGCGACGCGTGGCCGAGGTGGGTAACACCACGCTCGTGTGCTGATCAGTAACGGCATCTTCGCCAGGGAGCTTAAACCCCGTGCGGATCCCAGGCAACTGCAACTAAGCCGTGCCGCGCTACTCGTACATTACTGATTTGATCGCGGTTGTTACTATGGCGGCAGCGCGGGCGCCTGCGGCGGCGTGCTAGTGGACGGCAGAGGAGATCATGTGAACGCTAAAATAGCTCTCGGGATTTTTCTGATTGTCGTCAGCTCCACCGGCCACGCGCAGTCTGACGCACACAAGGTGCAGATGTGTCCGGGCCTGCCTGACAACTCGCCTTACCGTGCCTGCGGAACAAAGCTCGTGTGCGGCACGCCCACGACGGATACGGACGTCACGCTTTACAAGAGCGGAGAGATTCAAGCTTGGGCGCAGTGGCGGGAAATCGGGGCGGCCGGGGCAGTGTGCGACTGTACGGCTGCCGCGCAGTCCTGCAAGTGGGTAGCGAAGTCTTCCACGGGCATCCTTGCAGGAGGGACGATCAAGTATCACCCAGGCTGGTACCTTGAACTCGATCCCAGGCACAACACAATCAAGAGCTGGTCGGACACGATTGCCTCTTACAAGGGAACTCCAAACCTTCGCGGGTTCTATCTGATTCTGCCGTGGATCTGGTTTGAACCGTCGATGAACGTTTACACCGCGGGCACTGGCGATTCCGCGCAGGGCTTTGCTGCTCTTGACCAGCTGCTGGCAGTCACCAAGGAGAACGGCTTTCAGTTCATTTTGGGCCTTGATGCAAAGGCATTTGGGACCATTCGTGCCGGGACAGGCTCTTACGAAGTGTTGCCTCAGTATTTTGACACTTTGGTCACGGCTGACGGGCCTCCGGGCTACATACGCGCAACCAAGCGCGCGAGCGGTGATTTGGTGGTGACGGTCAAGGCATACGACCCCGTTGTTACGGCCCGCTACAACGCCCTCATGCAAGCCTATGGACTGCGCTACGATTCCAATCCGACCCTTGAAATGTTTCGCGATTCCACTGAATCGGCCAACGGCCTCTTCAATTCGGGCCAGATCGCACAGCTGCCCGCTCAATACATTGCGTGGGCCGCGAATGCGCGCAAGTCCTTCCCTACGACTGGGATCAGCCTGACGATCAATTTCATGGATACGGCCGCGGAAATTGCGCAGATCTATGAAGGGGTTCTTCCATATGCAGTTTTTATAGGAGGCCCGGATAGTTTCGGCAAGGGCATTAATACGGTGTATGCGCCGGGCTCCGGCAAGTACAACGGCATATCAAACATCGTTTTTAACGGCTACATCGACGGCACCGGCAACAGTCCTGGTACCGATTACCGCGGCAAGTTGGGCTGGTTTGCGGAAACGCAAACTCCAGAGGAGGTGTATCCCGGGGGTTCAGGCGGACTTGCGTACCAGACGCCGCAGAATGTCTACAACGAAATGTTTGGGGTTGCGGATAGCGTAGCGCCGGGAACGGTCGCGAGTGGCGGCGATATGCAACCGCAGTATTTCATCTTTAGTCTCGATGCCGCCTGGCAGAATAAGGGCTGGTCCGATGCCGATATGAAAGCATTCATTGCGGCGCAGCACCCCGTCAATACGACGCGTCCCTCGAGCTACCACTGAGCCGCCCTTGCGATCCGAGACGGTCGCGGCCAATCGGTGGAGAGCCCGGAGCTCACGCCACCGTCCTTGCGGGTTCCATCCCTGCCTTGCGCGAGCGGGATGCTCGGCGCGGCGGAACCCGCAAGGACTGAAGCTCGTTCCCGCACGGACGCCGGCCACTCGGCGCGGCGAAGGATGGCTCGGGCTGCATTAACATCCCGATTGGACTGACCCCCGTAGGTTGGACAGTGGATCACCCTGTAGCCACGACCTGAGTCCGGTATTCCACAGGACTTAGGCCTCCCAAGTTCAGTTTAATGCGGTTGTGGTTGTAATAGTGGATGTACTTGCGCAGGCGACCTCGCAGTTCGTCGAGATTCCGGCACGGATCGAGGTAATAAAACTGGACTTGACCCGCTTTCGTGGACACTTCATGTTCACAAAGAAAGGGGATCAAGATGGCAAAGATACGCAAGCGATACACGCCGGAGTTCCGGCGGCAGATGGTGCAGCTGCGTCGATCGGGGCGG
>Ga0302324_100012894_pt1 | contig 17004 bp, 13 predicted proteins | sample Palsa_T0_1_FD_201949 | JGI IMG/M metagenome (GOLD analysis project Ga0302324, IMG submission 201949) | Peat permafrost microbial communities from Stordalen Mire near Abisko, Sweden - Palsa_T0_1 | ecosystem: Environmental > Terrestrial > Soil > Palsa > Peat permafrost | place: Sweden: Abisko...
CCGACCGCGTGCATATTCAATCAACTCGGCATAACCCGTCGCTTCCGCCGCCGTTTTGGAAAGTTCTGGGAAATCCTGCAAAAGTTTTCGCACTTCCAAAGGCCATCCATCGGCCATCATTCGGCCCACCCGCGCATTGATCCGCCGATTGATCGCGTCTTTTTCCCACTTCAATCCGATCCAAACGGCTAGATGGCGCGATGGAGTGGAATCGTCCCACTGATTCTGCAAGGTTGAAATCGCTCGCCCCGTCAGTTTGTGAACCTCCAGCGCGCGGATGAGCCGCCGGCGATCGGCGATGTTGATGCGGTCGGCGGCATCCGCGTCAACCGCTTTGAGCCGGCGATGAAGTTCTTCATTTTCCACTTCGGATAATTCCGCGCGAACGGCGGCATCCGCCGATGGCCCATCAAACAGACCGTGAAAGAGCGCTTTGAAATACATCGGCGTTCCGCCGGTGGCGATTAGGCGAATGCCACGGCGATTGGCGTCGGCAATGACCGCGTCAGCGGCGGCGATGAATCTTGCGGCGCTGTAGGATTCGTTGGGATCGGCGACATCAATCAGATGATGCGGGATTTCCGAGCGTTCTTCTTCGGAGGGCTTCGCGGTACCGATGTCCATGCCGCTATAAATCTGCATGGAATCGACGCTGAGGATCTCGCCTTTGATTCTTCGCGCCAGTTCCAGCGCCAGCGCCGATTTGCCGGAGGCGGTGGCGCCGATGATTGCCAATAGGGGCATTTCGCCTGTCATTCTTGCAATTCCTGCCGTTTTTGCGGTTCCATTATTCGGACCGATTCCGAGGTCAGCATTGTAACTCATGGATTTTCAATGCAGTAGGGCAATCGCTAACTTATGCGTTTCTGGCACGATGTTTGATTCATGGTTTTCAGCCAATTTTTAAAGGAGGCACATTATGGCATTGCCATTGCGAGTTGAACGCGGAATAGACCCGCTTGAATCTGCCCAAACCGAGTTCGACACCATGTTGGGCCGGCTTTTTGGGAGTCGTCTGATTGCCAGCGACGGCGGATATCTGGCGCCGTTTGGCGTCGATGTTCGCGAGGACGCCGACCATTTGTATGTCGAGGCTGACATGCCTGGCTACAAGAAGGAAGAGGTTGACATCAACATCGAAAATCAGATGCTGACGATCTCAGCCGAGCATAAGAGTCAGACCGAGCAGAAGCCAGAGAAGAAAGGCGCCTGGCTGCTGCGGGAGCGGCGGTACAGCCGGTTCCAGCGGAGTTTCACGCTGCCGACAACGGTCGATCCACAAAGCGTTTCGGCCAAACTGAACGACGGCGTCCTGACGATCACCCTGAACAAGCGCGAGGAAACCAAGCCTCGGCGAATCACGGTGTCGTAAGGCGTGTTTAGCGGGGCAGATTGAGCGTAGGTGCAATACCCCCGTTTTTGCGGGGGTATTTTTATATCCCGTCATGGAGCGATTTCGTCATCGCATCCGGGTTTACGCCAAGTTTCTGAGCGGCGCTTTGTACTGTTTGATACTTGTCGTCAATGTCGCTCATGGGAACCTGCCCCCGTGCGGCGGCGAGGACGGTTTGGAAGAAATCCTGAGTCGCCTCGACGAATGGGAATACTTGCGGATCGGCATACCAGCGCGCCTTCTGCAATTGCTTTAAACCCACCTCCATGACCGCAGGAGTTGTGGTCTTCAGTGGGTCCTCGCTCTGCAAAATCGTCGGACCCAGCGGCTGCATGGCAAGGAATGTGTAATACTCCGAAGCCGCGACCGACATTTTTTGTGGCTGCTTATTTTGTGCCAGCAATGACAGCAACTTGGCGGAATAGTGATTGGGCGCCAACAGTAGCACCTGGTCGAGCTTGTTCTGAACATCCTTATCTTTGATCATGTCGGGATTGTTTACAAGAATCTGCTGCACGTCACCGAAAATCTCGATCGCCTGGGCAAGATTGGCATCGCGGTCGGTTCTGGCGACGGACACGGCATCGTCGAGATCGGTGACGCCGATGATTTGCACCTTGGTGACAAGCGAAGGTCCGTCGTAAACGAACGCATCGCACAGTTGCGGGTAATTGTCGGTGGGAATAGCCACGATGTTGCAGCCGGCATCGGTCGCTGCGCGGATTTTTGGGCCAATGCCGCCGACGGCGCGGATTTTTCCATCGGCGGAGACATCGCCGGTGATCGCCAGTTTTGGATCGATATCGAAATTCTGGAGTTCCGAAAGCAGAGCGGTGCCGATCGCCGCCCCGACTGAGTTGCCGCCATGCTGGGTATACTTATCGCCGAAGCTGATCTGGAATTTAAGCGCATCAACATGTGGATAGTGGACGTTGACGTTGCGCAGAACGTCATCAAGGACCTGATGCATCTGATCGTCCACCGGCACGGTAAATGCGAAGGGAATTATTCCATCGGCTGGCGAGCCCGGCGTAGCGGTTAGAATCAAATCCTCCGTCATGCCAAGAGGTTCGCCAGTTGGCTGATTAACGAAGTACAGTTCCTTGATCTCAGATTGCAGCTTGTTCAAATGCGTGTCGGGGCTGTCAAGCGAAGTGACCTGCATCGCGTCACCGGACGGCATGGTTGTCTCGACTTGTGGCGCATCAACCGAAGCTGCTGCGACAGTCATCGATTTGATCGTAATGACCGATGCATTGGCCGTCCCGATTCCAACCGTCCCGGATAAAGGACCGAAATCACCGGGAATGCTGGCCCGCTGCGCGCCATCGACCTCTATATCCAGTTCCGTCTTGCTTAGGGTCCATCGCACGTGGACGAATGTATTAGGCGAGACGAAACCCACGCCCACAAGGTTGGTCTTTTTTCCGGTCCTCGGATCCTCTACGACTAGCATTTTGTCGTCTATGGGCGGCCCAAAGACGATTTCCCCTTTACCACCATAAAAAAATCGGATGTTGTCGGAATCGGTTTTTACATCGGCATCGACAACCAGCGGCGAGCGGAAACGTTCCTTCGACATGACCTTGGCAAGACGGCCCTGATCCATGGCGTGCAAAGCCAGGCCATCGTCCACAATCTCCATCTGGCAGTTTCCCCCTGGAACGAAACTATCCATGATCGATAGCGGGTTTGAGGGCTGGGTTGCGTCGTCAGCCATCGCCCGCAGTGATAGAACGCTGATGCAAAGGAAGAGAAAAAAGGTAATTCTGTATCGCACGATTTTTCACGCGGAATTGGTGCGACGATTGTAGCAGGTTCCGAGATGAGGTAAATCGAGACATTCTAGGATCGGTCGCTCATTCAGGGCGACACTAGGAATCAATGGCAGACGCCTCAACGTCGCCCTGAGATCCCGATTATTTGCTCAAGTTATTCGCCGGATAGAATGCGGTTGCCCTGGTCGTTCCCCCCATTCTCCCACTCCCCCACTCTCCCACTCTGCCCTTCACCCCGCTAGAATCCATGGACTCGAAACTATGACAGCAATCCCTATCCAACAAGCTTTGCAGACGGCTGCGACGCATCAGAATGCGGGCCGGTATCCGCAGGCGGAATCGATCTATCGGCAGATTCTCGCGCAGCATCCCGATAGTCACGAAACACTGCATCTTTTGGGTGTGCTGGCGTCGCAGGTGGGGCGGAATGATGTGGCTTACGATCTGCTCAAGCGGGCGATCACGCTTAGCCCCAATTCACCGGATTATCAGGGCAATTTCGGGTTGATCTGCTGCAATTTGGGAAAAAACGACGAGGGCGTGGCGGCCTACCGGCGGGCGATCGCGCTGCGGCCGGATTATCCCGAAGCCCTGAGCAATCTGGGGAACGTATTGCGATCTCAATTCCAGGCGCGCGAGGCGGCCGAAGTGTGCCGACGCGCCACCGAATTGCGGCCGAATTTTGCCGAAGCGTGGAACAATCTGGGCAATGCCTACTCGGACCTGCGAATGTTCAACCAGGCGATCGACAGCTACAAAAAGGCGTTGGCGCTGAAGCCCGATTTTGCCCAGGCCGTCAACAACCTGGGCGGCGCGCTGCAGGATGTCAACAAGATCGAAGAGGCGATCGCATGTTATCGCAAGGCGCTGGTGCTTAGTCCGAATTATGCCGACGCGTACAACAACCTTGCCCATGCTCTGAACGTCAAGGGGGACAATCAGGAATCTCTGGAGATGTGTCGCAAGGCCATTCAGCTCAGAGCCGAGTTCCCCGAGGCGTACAACATGCTGGGGAATACGCTCAATGACCTGCAACGTCCGTATGAGGCCGTCGAGGCATTGCGGCACGCCATCGCGCTTCGCCCGGAATATGCCGAGGCGCACAACAATCTTGGGAATTCGTATTACGAACTGGATCGCATTGATGAAGCGATGGACGAATACCGTTTATCGCTCAAGTACAACCCGAATTATTTTCAGGCGCTGAACAATTACGGCAACGCGCTGCATTCGATCGGCCAGCTCGACGAAGCAATTGAATATTGCCGCCGCGCCGTGCGGCTTCGGCCCTCCTTTCCCGCGGCGCATTGGAATCTGGCCCTGGTGCAGCTGATTCGGGGTGATTACCAGGAGGGATGGGAGGAATATGAGTGGCGCTGGAAGGTAAAGGAACTTCGTCCGCCCAAATTAATTCTTCCCAAGGACGCCTGGACCAATCAGGATATTCGCGGCAAAAAATTGGTGGTCTATGTCGAGCAGGGGTATGGCGACACCATCCAGTTCGTTCGCTTCCTGCCGATGGTTCAAGAAATGGGCGCCAAGATATTTTTGTTCGTTCAACCCAATTTGGTGCGTCTGCTTAAGAATTTCGAAGTTGCTGACGAAATCCTTCCCACTGAAGGCGTGCCCGTTACCCTGAAGAAGGACTTTCGGCGTTTCCACATCGGCGGCAGCGAAATCTATCCCACCGATGGAGTGAATGTCACGCTGCCGTTCGACTACCACATTCCCTTGCTCAGCCTGCCGCGAAAACTCGGCATCACGGTGGAAAAGATTCCTCGTGATATTCCGTATGTTTTTGCCGATCCAACGGATGTCGAGAAATGGAAATCCCGTGTTCCAAAAGACGGCCGATTAAAAGTGGGCATCGCCTGGGCCGGCCGGCCTTCACATGCCAACGATCGCAAACGCACGATCTCTCTTTCATCGTTCGCGCCGCTGGCGGAGGCGAAGAATGTGTGGTTCTGCAGTTTGCAAAAGGGATCGCGCGCCCAGGAGATACGGAATCCGCCGCCGGGAATGGAGATCGTGGATTGGACGGATGAACTCAACGATTTTGCTGATACTGCGGGGCTGATGGCCAACCTCGATCTGATCATTTCCGTGGACACGGCAGTCGTGCATCTGGCCGGCGCGATGGGGAAGGAAGCGTGGGTGTTGATTCCCTTCATGCCGGACTGGCGATGGATGCTCAACCGCGAGGATTCGCCGTGGTATCCCAGCTTGCGGCTCTTTCGTCAGCCCAAACTTTTTGATTACGACACTCCGATTAGCCAGATGGCACAGGCTCTGCAATGCAAAACGCAGAACAAAAGTTGACCCTCGCCGAAGCGCTGGATCACGCTCGGGAATTGTTTCTGAGCAATCGGTTCGCCGAAGCGGAGATGATCTATCGGCAGATTCTGGCGCACGATCCGCGCAACGCCAACGCCATGCACATGTTGGGTCTCTTGTTCAATGAAACCAAACGCCGGCCGCAGGCGGTGGAGATCATCCGCCAGGCGATTGCGCTCGTGCCGAAATCGGCTGAGTTGTACAACAATCTCGGAGCTGTGCTGGATGACATGTTGCAGTTTGATCCCGCGATTGAATGTTATCGCAAGGCTCTGGAACTGAAACCCGATTATGCCGAGGCGTATAGCAATCTGGGAAATTCCCTCAAAGACTCCGGCAGAATTGAGGAAGCGATTCCCAATTATCGCAGGGCGATTCAGCTCAAGCCGGACTATGCGCTGGCGCACCATAATCTGGCGACAGCGCTGCATATGGTCGGTCAGATCGACGAGGCTTATGTCGAATGCCGCCGCGCACTGGAGATTCAACCGGATTTTGCCCTGGCCCACACGACTCTGGGAATGATGCATATCACTGACGGCGATTTTGCGCGCGGATGGCCGGAATATGAATGGAGACGGGGGGCGCGCGAGCTGAATGTCGTCGAGCGGCCTGTCTCCCAGCCTCTATGGGAAGGCGGCGATCTCGCGGGGAAAACGATTCTGCTTCAATGCGAACAGGGTTTGGGTGATACCATGCACTATGTCCGCTATGCGCCGATGATCGCCCGGCGCGGCGGAAAAGTTTTGCTGGAAGTACAACCGTCACTTGTTCGGCTTCTGTCGAACAGCCCGGAGCTTGGGCAAGTGTTCGCTCAGAGCCAGCCGCTGCCGCCGTTTGATTTGCATTGTCCACTGCCCAGCCTGCCGGCTCGCTTCGGCACGACTTTGGACACAATCCCATCGGACATTCCATACATTTTTCCAGACCCGGCGATCGCAGAGCGTTGGGCCAAAAGAATTCCGAAGGATGGCCGACTCAAGGTCGGCCTGTCATGGGCCGGCCGCAAGGAACATGTTCATGACCGCGACCGTTCGCTGCCGCTGGCGCTGCTCGCGCCATTTGCCGAGGCGAAGAATGTATGGTTTTGCAGTCTCCAGAAGGGCCCGCCATCCACGCAGGCAAAGAATCCACCAAAGGGGATGGATTTGGCGGATTGGTCCGAAGAGTTGACCGACTTTGCGGAGACCGCGGGGTTACTCGCAAATCTGGATTTGTTGATTTCCGTTGATACGGCTGTGATCCATCTGGCCGGCGCGATGGCCAAACCAACGTGGGTGCTTTTGCACTTCATGCCAGATTGGCGGTGGATGTTGGAACGCGACGATTCGCCGTGGTACGCAACTTTTAGACTTTTCCGGCAAGTTCTGCGCGGCGACTGGAGTACGCCAATGCGGCGAGCCTCGGAAGCGCTGAAATCTCGCTCCTTGCTAAAGGAAGAATAAAATGAAAATAAGGAATGTATTCAGCCATTCTTTTTTGCCTGTCGGAAAGCGGAGTCCTATGGTTAGGCTTCAGTCAACATGGTGTCAAACTCGGCCCATCTTGCCCACAAGAGAAGAATGCTAAAGCCTTTGCGCGGTAAGAAATAAGGGCTATAAGCTCCGGCGCGGTAAAGCGGAACGGTGTTTCGCATGATGCCGGCGAATTGGTTAGGATTTGATTAACATATAGATGGAAGCAAATATAATAAAATCTCTCCATCCATTTTGGGGCGGTGTATTTTCACCGATGACCCGATTGAATCCGATTGAATGGTCGCAAATGTCTAGTTTGCTGGATTCAACTGGGCTGGAAAGAAAAAAGACGCGACAACGAGAGGGAAGCCTGCCGGATGTCGAAACATCCATAGCGGGAAATTTCCGTAGTGAAATACAGTCGGGGATTCAGAGGAGCATATATGGCAGCCAGACGGGCAATCATGCGAATCCAGCTTGACGCTTCGGCGAAGGGTGAACTGGAGAAATTTTGCGATAAGCGCGGTATGACTCAAATCGCCGTCATGTCCAGGTTGGTCGGCTGGTTTGTCCGTCAGGATGAACTGATCCAAACCGCCGTGATGGGATCGCTTACCGACATTTCCGTGGCCAAGTTGGCCCGGCAAATGCTCAAGCGGCTTTCTTCCGGTAAGCTGGAAGACGAAAGTAAATAGGCGCATGGTTCGTTTTCATGTACAAGATGGGCAATGGCCCGTACTTGTGAATGCCTCTTAGACAGTTTTTCCGTAGGAATACTTAACAATGGCCAATAGTAATCAGCCTCCCGGTCGTGTGATCATGCGGATCGAGTTGTTTCCCCATGCCAAACAAGGTCTGCAGGATCTTTGCGATCACCTGGGAATGACCCAAGTTGCGGCGGTCAGCCGCGTCATCGAATGGTTCACCGATCAGACCGATGTCGTCCAGGCCGGCGTGCTTGGCTTGTATCCCAAGGACATCCGCGCTGAAGTCGCTGAGATGATCCTCAAGAAAATGGCCTCCGAGAAAAAGAAGGGCTAACGCCCATCTCGCTGGCATCCTACCGTGGCATTCTGTGAGCCACCTCACTCTCACAAAATCTGTTGGGAGCCGATCTTTTTTTTCAACTCATACCGGCGCGTGAAAGCGACGGATCGTCTTCCGGAGCCATAGCGGGCTCGCGCGACGTTGCGGACGCGGCGTCTGCCGGCTGATTCAAGCTGCCTCGGATTTTTTCGATCCCTTTGAGAATATCCCCCGCCGAACGAAACGTCGGGTGCGACGGGTCCAGCGGCCGCAAAATCTTGGCCGTCAACTCCGAAAGCATTTTTGCTTCCGCGCTCTTGGGATCGTACCGAATCAAATCCTTTAGTTCCGGATTGCTGTGCGGTGAATTGATCTGTACCGCCAGGTAAAAATAATCCACGGCCTTGTCCACCTTGTGCAGCCCGCAACTGATCGCCTCGCTGGTGACCTGCCCGGATCTCGTCATGCTCCCCAGCATTTTCTGAATTTCGCTCGTCCGCATCAGTTCCTCGAACAGGCTTGAGAGCAGTTTGTTCTCTTTAAGATTCTCATCCACGCGCACCGCCGACCCGAAATCGACAAACCCAACCCCTTTTGGTGTGATCACGAAATTATCCAGCCGAAGGTCCAGGTGCATGACACCAATCTTGTCATGCAACACCCGCAACAAATCGGCGCTTTGCCGCGCAAATTCCAACTGGCTCAGCGGCTCACCCCCGGCGCGCAACCAGCTCAAATGCAATTTGCGCGCGTATCCCTTTTCATCCTTCTCCATTTCCAGCAAACGTGGCACACGATCCCGGTATTCCTCCGGTAAGTCACGGTTGACGATCTTCAGAATCGCTGCCTCGCGCGTCAGAAAAATGGGGAAAATCCGATCGGAAAACTTCCGCGCCCTCTTCTCCAATTCATCCTTGGGCATCTGCGGAAACTTCACCCGAAGCCGCGCCATCACCATATCCATCGTCGGCACTTCCTTGATGACCGCATAACTGTCGTCCGCCTGCCGCTGCAAATAAACATGAAATGTAAACCGATCCGTCGTCTTCCCCGGTGGAATCAGCAGCACTTTTCGCGCAACAAAGTAATGAGTTCGAGCCGAAAAAAATGGAATCAATCCCCACAATTTATGTGACACGTGCGCCGGCTTTTGCGTGATCTCAAACCCCGCATCCACCAGCTTCGAGCTGAATCGCACCGCCTCGTGACGGTCCGGCGTTACAAACACCACCTGCCCGCCCCAGCGAAGTCGATCAAACAATTTCGCAGGCTCCGGCAGATCGGCGGACGTCGCCAGCCGCGCATCGCTCAATTTGCCATTGGCATTTTTCCCCGGACACGGCCCCAGGTCCGCACTCACCTGCGCCGCTCGTCGCCAGGCGGCGTTAACCTGATCGTCGCGAAGAATCGCATTGCCGCTCATTGGCTCTCAATACCTTCCCATGGCCAAGCCAGAAATCACCGCGACAATTATATCAATAATCCGTTCAACATCGACGCACTGTTTCCACCAACTTTTCTCTCACAGCACGCCGGCCATGCCCGTTTCAATTGGCGAACTCACATAATCCCGTGGATCGGTCACATATCCCGTCAGCGCGCTGGCCGCCACCGTCAGCGGCGATGCCAGATACACCGCACTCTTGGTGCTCCCCATGCGCCCGGGAAAATTCCGATTGGTCGTGCTGATGCAGACTTCCGTTTTCTGCAATCGTCCGAATGTATCGCCCGGCCCTCCCAGACACGCCGCACATCCGGATGATCCGACAATGCATCCCGCATCCGACAAAATATCCTCGATGCTCTTTTCATTCCCGCTGCGTTCCACCCCGCGCAGGTTCAATCGCTTCATGTCCGCGTGCACCTCGGTGCTGCCCGGCACGACAAACGTCGGAATCTTCACCGTATTTCCCTTGAGAATACTCGCGGCAAAAATCATGTCGGTGATTTTCCCACCGGTGCAGCTTCCGATGTACGCCTGATCCAGTTTCACATCCCGGCAGTTGTAAGCCGTGTCGCGGTTGTCGGGGCTGTGCGGCTTGGCGACCAGCGGCTCCAGCGTGCTCAAATCCCATTCCGCCTGGAAAAAATATTCCGCCCCGGGATCATCCCGATACACCTCCCAATTCGGCACCGTGCTCCGACCCCGCACATATTGCAGCGTCTTTTCATCCACATCGCACACGCCGTTTTTCCCGCCGGCCTCGATGGCCATGTTGGTCAGCGTCATGCGGTCTTCCAGCGTCAGTGAAGAAATTCCATCGCCCGCAAAATACATGCTGCGATACGTCGCCCCATCCACGCCGATCTCGCCGATCACCGCCAGGATCAAATCCTTGGCCGTCAGATACGCCGGGATCGCGCCATGAAATGTGAACCGCATCGTCGGCGGCACCTTCAGCCACAATTTTCCCGTCCCCAGCACAAACGCCGCATCGGTATTTCCGATCCCCGTGGCAAATTGCCCAAACGCGCCCGCGGTGCAGGTGTGACTGTCCGTGCCCAAGAGCACCTCCCCCGGCCTCACATGTCCCTCTTCCGGCAACGCCTTGTGACACACGCCCTTGTAACTCGTTTTGGTCGGGTCCCGATACGGATTGGGCATCGTCGGTTCGTTCTTCACGAACTCGGCATCGTAAAAATATCGCAGCCCCTGCTCCTTCACAAAATCCCGCAGAATCTGCACATTGCGATGACACTTCTGATCGGCGGTAAAAATATAATGATCTGGAATGATCACCACTTTATCGCGGTTCCAAACCTTGGCATCTTTCCCAAATTTTTCATGGAAAATCCCAATCGTCCCCGGCCCGCAGACATCGTGGGTCATGAGAATATCCACATCAACCCAGATGTTCTCCCCCGGCTGCACGGCCGACTTCCCGGCGTGCTTGGCCAATATCTTCTCCGTCATCGTCATGCCTGGCATCAAATCACTCCTCACACCAAAAAATCGAGCACAAATGGAACCCAAGTATAGCACCAGCGTGGGCCACGTTCTAATGGTGTGCCCGCATGGCATGAATCTTCCATTTCTTTCCGTGAATTAAACCCACCACGGGTATTAAAACGACTCCGCGTGTAAAATTACCGCGATGGAACCGGCCCTTCACCTGCTGATTCAATACTGCAATGCCAAACTTCCTGCTCGGCAGGCGGAGTATGATTTTTGTCTTCGCCGGAATCTGCAGAATCCGTGGATTGCCAAGGTTCACAATCTGGTCGAGCCGACCACGGTCGTTCCTGATGAATTCAAGACCCATGCAAAATATGTCGAGCATCCGCTGGATCATTGGATGACCTACGCCGACGCCCTTGGCTTCGCCAATGAAAACCTTGCCGGAGAATCAGTTTGTCTGGCCAATCTGGATATTTTTCTCGACGACAAGCAAACGCGCTGGTCGGATATTTCCAAACTTCTTGATGCCAATATCGTGCTCTGTCTCTCGCGCTTCGAATACGACGGCGACAACAAAGCGCATCTCGATCCCGGCTTCGCCCAGCTTGCATATGCCAACACACAGGATGCCTGGATTTTCCGCGCGCCGTTTTCCGCGCCGGACTGTGATTTCGAGATCGGCACCCTCGGCTGCGACAATGCCTTCGCCGAGCGCATCCGCCGGGCCGGGCGATTGCCGTTCAACGCTCCTAATCGCTTTCGCATTTTTCATTTCGATCGCTGCCGCGGAAAAACATTTGAGAATCAAGCCGAAGTCCACGCCGCCGACCGCGCCGACCGTCCCCGAAAGCGCCCCGAGGAAGATGGACAATATCTTGTGCCGGATTTTGATCGAGTGAAGAGCGTGGACAAACTGATGGAATCCCTCAAGGTGCCGGAGTTACAGAGATATGCCATCATCTGCGAGGTGATGAGCCGATTTATTCGGATCAAGAATAAGTGATTGCCGCTACGAATTTCCCCCTCCCCTGGTACTCCGGGGGAGGGCAGGGGTGGGGGTCGAACGTCGATCGGTATTCGAAGACCCCCGCCCTCGCCCTCCCCCGGAGTACCAGGGGAGGGAAAGGATTCTCATAAGGTGTCGCGCTCTTTGGTCATCTTGCTTGCCGCGTTCGCCACCGCCACAATGATCGGCGGTTTGCTCTGTGCAATCATCCATCGGAAATCCCGTGCTCGTTCTGGCGATGACCGCCGTCGTCACCGGCATCTGGATTGCCTCGGATCGCTCGGCCCCCTCGGCGGATTTGGTGGTCTGGACCTTTTCCGATGAACACGGCGAAATTGATCGGCAACTGATTCCGGAATTTCAGAAATCCACCGGCCTGTCCGTCGATATCCAGGCGATGGCGCAGCAGACCGAGGATGTGCGGCTGGTGTCGATGTTCATGTCCGGAGCGGCGGGGCGCGATTTGCCGGATTTGTGCGAAATCGAAATTGGTTCCATCGGGAAATTCTTTCGCGCTCCGCCGCAGGACGTCGGATTCCTTCCGCTGAATGAATATCTGAGTGAATCCGGTGAGGATCATCTGATTTTGCCGAGCCGATTGGCGCCGTGGTCCAAAATTGATCCGGCCACTGGAAAAACAATCATCTTCGGAATTCCCAGCGACGTGCATCCGGTGTCGCTGGTGTATCGAAAAGATTTGTTCGACGCCGCCGGCATCGATCCGCAATCGGCGGCGACGTGGGAAGAATTCCAACAGGATTGCCTGAAGCTGCAGGAATATTGGCAAACTCACGGCCGGGCCAACTTGCGCGGCTTGGCGGTCTCGACCGTCTCTACCGATTCGCTTTCGATGCTCCTTTTGCAGCGGCATGTGAATCTCGTGGATGCGGCCAATCATGCGCATCTTTCCGATCCGAAAGTCGTGGCGACGGTGGCGTTCTTCGCATCGATGGTCTCCGGACCAAATGCCATCGTAGCCGATGCCTCGCCGATGGATCAGACATGGGCCCAGCAATTGGCCGAAGGTGAAGTCGCGGCGGTGCTGGTCCCCGACTGGCGCGCGGCGGCCTTGCGCGCATTCGCTTCGGAAGTCGCCGGCGAAGTCCGCATGATGCCATTGCCGAAATTCGATCCGGATGATGCACCCACCAGCACTTGGGGCGGCACGATGGTCGGCATCCCGCGGAATTGCTCGAACCCGGATCAGGCGTGGAAACTGCTCGAATATCTCTATCTCAGCCCCGCATCCGTCGAAGCGCGAATCGCCGAGGGTTCTGACATCATCCCGCCACTGCCGGCGATGTGGAATGATCCAGCATATCACCGCCCCGATCCGTATTTCGGCGGACAAAAGGTGGATGAACTCTACATCCAATTCGCCCGGCAGATTCCGCAGCGCGATATCACGCCGTTCACCATCGAAGCGCAGCTGGCACTGGCCGAGGTGTTGCAGCGCGCCGAGAATTATGTGCGATCCCATGGCACGGACGGTCTGACCGATGCGTGCAAATCCTGGCTGGACGATGCACAAAATCAAATCCAGCGGCGAATCGACTTTGGGACCATCGCACCATGAGCACCCAACCGAGCCGCGATCGCCTCTGGACCTGGCAACGCCGCTGGGCGCCGGGGATTTTTTTGCTGCCGTTTCTGGTTCTCTTGGCGTTTTTCATTTTGTATCCGCTGACCCAAAGCCTGATTCTCAGCTTTTACAAAACCGCTGGTCCGGGGCACCGGGTCTTCGTGGGCTTGGAGAATTTTCGATATCTGATCGGCAGCGATCTGGCGTTCGACCTTGCTGTAATCAACACCACGGCATTCACCGCGCTTTGCTTGGCAATCGAGATTCCACTCGCGCTGGGTCTTGCGATGCTGCTTAACAGCCGGCGGTTACGCTGGCGCGGATTATTTCGCTTCGCATTCTTCGCCAGTTATCTGGTCGGGCAGGTGTATGCGGCCGTTTTGTTCTTCCAGATTTTCAGCGAGCATGGACTAATCAATCGCGGCATTGGATTTGTCGCCGGCCATTCGACGCCGATTCCGTGGCTGCGAAATCCCAATCTCGTTTTGCCCGGCATTCTGATCGCCGCGCTGTGGCTCACGACCGGATATGCCATGATCTACCTGCTGGCAGCACTGCAAGCGGTAGATCGAGAATTGTACGATGCGGCCGAGGTGGACGGTGCGGGGCGATGGGAATCGTTTTGGCACATCACACTGCCGGCGATTCGACCGGTGCTGAGTTATCTCATTCTCGTCGGCACGATTCTCGGATTTCAACTTTTTGAATTGCCGTACGTTTTGTTCCAGGGACCGGGGCCCAACGGCAGGGGGCTGACGATTGTGATGTATCTTTTCCTCATGGGATTCGGCACGGGCGATCTAGGATACGCATCGGCCATCGGCTGGACGCTGGTGATTATTCTGCTGATCGTCTCGCTGGCGCAGTGGCGAATCTGGAAATTTGCCGTGGGGGGGGAAGCGTGAAAACATTTGCACTTCATCTGCTTCTCATCACGTTGGCGACGATTTTCCTCGCGCCGATTCTATGGCTCATCATCACGGCGTGCGGCGCTGGCTCCGATGATTTCAGCCAACTTCTGCACGGCCAGCCGATTTTTCGTTGGCTTTTGAATTCCATTTTTCTCGCATCGGCACAAACCGTTCTCGTCGTGATCTTCAGCAGCATGGCGGGATTTGCGTTGGCGAAATACCGATTCTTCGGCAAACGACCGCTGGTGCTGGTGATGCTGGTGACGATGCTGCTTCCTCCCCAGGTTTTGTTGCCGGGAATTTACGAATTGATTTTTCATCTCGGCTGGATCAATTCGTATTGGGCGATCGTTTTGCCCGGGGCAGTGAGCGTGTTCGGCGCATTTTTGTTTCGGCAGGCGATGCTGGATGTGCCGGATGAATTGCTGCAATGCGCCCGCCTGGATGGCTGCGGAGAACTGCGGCTCTGGTGGGAGATCAGCCTGCCGCTGGTCCGGCCCATGGTTGGGGCATTTACGCTGCTGAGTTTTTTGGGGGCGTGGAATAGTTTTCTCTGGCCGCAGATCGTGCTGCAGGATGAAAATAAATTTCCATTGACGGTGGCGCTGAATAATCTGAGCGGGCAATCAGTCTATCAGCAGCATCCAGCGGTGTTGATGCTGGCGACATTGGTGGGGATTTTGCCGGTTGTGGTATTATTTTTCGCGCTGCAGAAGGATTTCATCGGGAGTTTGAAGGCGGGGGCGATCAAGGGGTAGAAGGCATTATAACATGCTAATGGTTACGGAATAGAAACCACCAGAGCGGCGACGCCAAGTACGTGACACCAAAAATGGCGCCGACTAAATCTAGGAGCAGGAAGTCTTTTTGGGGAGTGAACGCGCTTTTGCGGAGGTCCGGCGTAGTCAAGAGGCCTGGGATTCTTTGTGTCGCCCATTCCCGCATTTTAGCACGCGTCGGAGCGCGCCGCACAAGTGCGGCGGCTACACGGAGACATGGAGCAGTTTCCCAAACAACGTCAAACTTTTCGCATCGACGATATCGACATCTAGAATCTCGCCCTTGAGACCCTTGGCGCCTTCAAACACCACCACCTGATCCCCGCGCGTGCGGCCGACCATTTGGGATCGTTCGCCATTGGCGAGTTTCTTTTCCCAGCCGAGTTCCACGCCATTTCCGCTCCCGCGGCGGCTGACGAGTTTGCTTTCGCCTTCGACGATGACCGACACGAGCTGGCCGATCATGGCGCGATTCAATTCATTGCAGACATCCATCTGGACGGCCAGCAGGGCGTTATTCCGACGGCGTTTCACATCCTCGGGGACATCATCTTTGAATCGGTCGATGGCCACCGTTCCCGGGCGCGGGGAATATTTGAAGATGAAACTATTTTTGAATCGGGACTCGCGCGTCAATTCGATTGTCTTTTCGAAATCCTCTTCGGTTTCGGTGGGGAAACCAACAATGAAATCGCTGGCGACGCAGACATCGGGCATGAATTGGCGGGCGCGATGAAGAAAATCCCGATATTGGCCGGAGGTGTAGCCGCGATTCATCATTTTCAGAATACGGTCGCTGCCGTGCTGGGCGGGGGCGTGGAGATATCGGCAAATGCGGGGGCAATCGCGCATGGCCATCAGGGCATCGTCCGTGAAATCGCGCGGGAAACTGGTGACGAATCGCAAGCGCGGAAGATCGGGCGTCGCTTCATGCACTTGGTACAACAGATCGGCGAAACTCGTCGTGCGCCCGTCACCATGCTGATAAGCATAGTGATTGATCGTTTGGCCCAGCAGCGTGACTTCCCGCGCGCCGGCGGCGGTGAGTTTCTTCACCTCTTCGATAATGTTGGTCGGTGGGCGATGGACTTCGGGGCCGCGCGTGTAGGGGACGACGCAGTAGGTGCAGAATTTGTTGCAACCGCGGGTGATGCGGACGTAGGACTGCGTGATCTGGTCGCCGGGCGAGATGCTGCGGGAGAGGTCGAGCATCTCCAGCCCGTCTTCCTCAGCGCTGGCCAGCGTGCTGCTGCGGCGGATGCTCGCGCCCATGAGCGCGGTTTGCCGCTGGCGCGGCTGGGCAGTGTCGATAGTCAGAGCGGCGTTGTGCACGAGGGCGGGGAGCTGATCCAATTCACCCGGGCCACAGAGCAGATCGACATGCGGATGTTTGCGGAAGATGTTGGTACCATCGCGCTCGGCCATGCAGCCGATGACACCGATGACCAACCCCGGATCGCGCGCCTTGCGCTGCCGCAATTCGCCGAGGCGCGACCAGACTTTTTGCTCGGCATGTTCGCGCACCGAGCAGGTGTTGTAGAGAATGACATCGGCATCATCACGGTCGCTTACGGACTCATATCCATGCGCGCCAAGCTGGCCGAGAACCAGCTCGCTGTCGAGCACGTTCATCTGGCAGCCGAAGGTTTCGAGATAGAGTTTTCGTCGCATGGCAAAACACTTTTTGAGAACTCTCTTCTTCCCCTTCCCTGGCACTCCGGGGGAGGGTCAGGGTGGGGGTCTTTTCGGGCCAACTGAAATTCGACCCCCACCCCAACCCTCCCCCGGAGTACCAAGGGAGGGGGAAGTGGCCGAACCCCATTTTGCATTGGAATTATC
>Ga0302324_100012896_pt1 | contig 17002 bp, 12 predicted proteins | sample Palsa_T0_1_FD_201949 | JGI IMG/M metagenome (GOLD analysis project Ga0302324, IMG submission 201949) | Peat permafrost microbial communities from Stordalen Mire near Abisko, Sweden - Palsa_T0_1 | ecosystem: Environmental > Terrestrial > Soil > Palsa > Peat permafrost | place: Sweden: Abisko...
GCTCCACTCTCGAATCGCGCCAGCGACCACTGGATCGCGGCGTAAGAGCGTGCGGGCATTTCCAGGATGCTGCGCGATCCCTTGAGGGAAGGCACGGTGAAAGGTTGCGGCGCCACGCGCTGCGGAGCCGCAAAGCTGTTCGACGCTTTCAGATCGTCGCCCGTGATGATCCACGACGTAACCACCTTCGACGGAGCGTGGTCCTGCCATTGCAACTCCGCTGTTCGGGACTTTGACAGGTCGCGGTTCAGAATGAAGAGGGTTACGGTTCCCGCACTTTCATCCAGGGTTCCGGCCACATCCAGGTAAGGGACGTTGTCGAAGCCGGGAACCGTGTAGCCCGAGGACTCGACCACAAGATTCAATACCGAGCCGCGGGCATACTGCAGCGCCCAGCTGTAGGGGTAGAAAATCGTCTGCCGGAACAGACCGTCCGGATTGGTCATGATGGGAGCGATTACGTTCACCAACTGCGCCAGGCACGCGATCTTGACCCGATCGGCATTGCGCACCAGAGAATTGATCAGACCGCCGACCAGCAAGGCGTCTTCCAGGTTGTAGATTTCTTCGAGCAGCGGGGGCGCTTCTTTGCGATGGCCGTCAACGGCATCGCCGCTGTTGGCGCGGTACCAAACGTTCCACTCATCGAACGAAAGCCACAGTTTCTTGGGCGAGCGCTTGTGCCCGCGCACCATGTCGCAGACCGCAAGGGTCTCGGCGATCTGGCGCTCCATGCTCAAGTTCATGGCCAGGAATTTCGCCGAGTCGCCGCCGGTGTCGTTCTGGTTGTTGCCAAAGTAGCGATGCAGGGAGAGCCCATCGACATATTGGTAACACTGCTCCAGCACCTCGCGATCCCATTCCAGGTAGGTCGGCATGCCGGGGCCGCTCGACCCGCAAGCGACCAGTTTTAGCGAGGAATCCACGTTGCGCATCTGGCGGGCGGCATCGGCGGCCTTGATGCCATATTCGGTGGCCGACATGTGCCCGATCTGCCAGGGTCCGTCCATTTCGTTTCCCAGACACCAGTGCTGCGCGCTATAGGGTTCGGCAAATCCGTGCTGACGCCGCAGATCACTCCATTTGGTCCCCTTCTCTACATTGCAGTACTCAACCAGCGCAGCTGCTTCTTCGGGAGTTCCAGTGCCGAGGTTCAGACCCATCAGAGGCAGAGTTCCGGCAGCCTTGCACCAGCTCATGAATTCATTGGTTCCGAACTGATTCGATTCGATGGAGTTCCAGGCTTTGTCGAGGACGCGCGGCCGGTTCTGCCGAGGGCCGACGCCGTCAAGCCAGTTGTATCCGGAGACGAAATTGCCGCCCGGATAGCGGACGATAGGAACACCGAGTTGGCGGACTTCATTGAGCACATCTTTGCGCAGGCCGTTGGCGTCCGATAATTTCGAGCCGGGATCGTAAATGCCCCCATAAATGGCGCGGCCGAGATGTTCGAGAAAAGAGCCGAAGAGGTTGCGATCCAGCGGCGCAACGGTGCGTCTGCTGTCGATGAACACCCGCGCGGGGGCGGAAGACTCCGCTGCCGATTTGGTTTGCGCCAGTGCAGCCAGCGGCCGCGTTCCCATCACGATGCCCGCGGAACCGGCGATGGCGGCGCTGGAGACATGCTTTAGAAAAGACCGTCTGGAAGGGGAAAAACGCTTCATGTGCGAGCTCCAATCGGAGTCCAATCTACCGCATATCGAGCGGTTTGCAAAACGCGGCCTCGCCGGCGAACGGGTCAGCGTTGGGACGGAGCGCCAACGCGGCCCTTTTCATCCGGAATGCCCGAGAGGTGGAAAATCCAGTTGCAGATGGCGTCGCGCCACACCGCGGCTTCTTCGGCCTGGTACTCGAGCCGCGGCAGGATGTCGCTGTAACGTTCTTCGTCGATGTGGCCCTCGATCGTCTTCCATTGCGAAATGAAATCGCGGGCCCGGTCTGCGCCGTCGTAGTGCGAATCGTAGACGTGCTGGATGACCGTCTTGCCCGAATGGAGAACGTAGGTGTAGGGCACATGGTGGAAAAATAAAAGCAGCTCGTCCGGGCAGTCGGCCAGCGATTCGTACAGTTTCTGAACCCCGGGCGGATATTGGGCGATATATCCCGTGCCCGTCGCAATCGTGCGATTCATGCCGATACCGGTGTGATCGGCACGATGCCATTGTCCCCAGCCATTTTCCTCGGAAGACTCGGGGCCGGGATCGTAGTGATTGCCGGTAATGGTGGTGAGCGTTCCTGCGCCCAGCGGTCCGGTGTAGCTTTCGTATCCGTGCCACGAACTGAGCTGCATCGCGACAATCGTCTTGACCACGAGCGGGTCATCGCCGAAGGTCAGGCGCGTCCATTCATCGACAATTTTCCCGGCGCTGAGGCCGGGATCCCACGCCAGGCGCCCGAAACCGTAAAGATTGGCCATGGCGAGCGGGCTACCCAGCCAGTTTGCATCCATGCCAACGTTGGCAACGCCCACGAAACCGCCAGTCGGGCGATGGAAAACCCGGCCGGCGACAAGATCTTTCACTGGCGTCGCATTTTCTGTCCCGCCGTCATCGATGCGCATATCGAAGTCCAACACAGCCTTCCACATCGGAACCAGGAAGCAGAGCTGGCGTTGCTGCCCCGTGTATTCCTGGGTGATTTGCAGTTCGACGGCTTCATTGGTGCTGCGCAAGCCGGCGAAGAGCGGAGAAACCGGTTCGCGCACCTGAAAATCAATCGGACCATTCTTGATCTGAACAATGACGTTGTCGTCGAACGCGCCGTCGAGCGGATGAAAATTGTCGTAGGCGGCTTTCGCGCGATCATTTTTCAGATCGTGCCAGTCGAGATGATGGTTGTAGACGAAAGCACGATAGAGCACCACTCCGCCATGCGGCTTAAGCGCGCGCGCAATCACATTGGCAGCGTCAGCGGGAGTTCGGCCATAAGTGGAGGGCCCGAGCCGTCCTTCGGAGTCGGCTTTGACGACGAAGCCGCCAAAATCCGGGATGCGGCGGTAAATCTCATCGACCTTCTTGCGCCACCACTCGGCAACCCGCGGATCGAGAGGATCAAACGTGTCCAGACCGCCGATGACCTTCGGGCTGCTCAGATCGACAGAGAGAGAGAGCTGCACGCCCCAGGGACGGAACACATCGGCGATGCGGCCGACCTGCGCGATGAAATTGTCTTCGAGAATGCCGGGAGCGGCGTTCACATTGTTGATGGTGCATCCGTTGATCCCGATCGAAGCCAGCAGACGGGCGTATTGGCCGGCGCGGGTCAAATCGCCGCGGACGTTGCCGTCGGCAAAGAAAATCGAAGGCCCGCCGTAGCCGCGCTCAATGCGGCCATCGAGATTGTCCCACTGGTTCACCCAGCGGATCGGGGCGTACGGCTGCTGCACTTCATCAATCTTCGCAATAGTGTCCGCCAGATCGAAATCGGCGAGGCTCTCCGCGCGCGCAATTTTGCTCAGCAGCGCAAACACGCCATAGAGAACACCGCGGTCCGTGGCGCCGGCAACAATCAAACATTCAGATCCGCGGATTTTTTGAGTCTTCAGCCAGTAGCCGTCGCTGCTCAGGGTTCGATCGGGATGCATTTCCGGTCTGAGCGCGTGCAACTCCGTCAGCGTTCCCAGAACGATTGCGCCTTTCCCGCACGGGTTCGCAGCAGTAAGTCCGGCCGCTGCACGCCCGTCGCCTATACGCAGAGTCCTGCCTAAGATTTGCGCAACGCCGCGAACCAGTTCCTGGTGCGCGGTTTCAAGCACCAGCGAATCACCGAGCAGCACTACCCTGTCGGGAAGCCGTTGGTATTTCTTAGCCGCTTGCGGACTCAATGCCGAGTACCGCAGCCAGGCCTCGGCGCCCGTTTCGACGGCGAGAGCAGGCATCTGCATCGCGCAGAGCGCCGATCCCAATAGCGCGAGCCGCGTTACCGTTCTTAGAAGTCGGGTTGATTTCATCGCCAGCTGGCTCTCTCGATGAGTCGAGCTCAAGCACTTGAGTATAAGAGCACATCGACGATCACGCAGCTCACAATCCGATTGCTTTTCCCCGGCCATCGGCCTACCATTCGCGATTGGAGGGCCCGCCATGTCTGCGTTTGGCCCGATGTATAGCCATGTCCTGAAGCTCGCTGCGATCACCTTCCTGGCCACTTGTGCTTTTTCCCAGGCATCTTCCCAGGCATCACCGAAATACGATCCCGCGACCGAAGGCACGTTCAAGGGCGTCGTGCAGGAGGTCAAGCTGGTTCCTCCTTCGGGGGGAAAGCCCGTCGCTTACCTGGTGATGAAAAGCGGCCCGGGCGCCGTTCAGGTTTTTCTCTGTCCCAAGAAGTTTCTCGACGACATGGGCATCACGTTCAAAGCCGACGACGAGATTGAAGTGACCGGCTCCAAAGTCAAAGAGGATGGAGCGGATCTGATGCTGGCGCGCGAGGTGGTGAAGAGCGGCGATACGGTCACGCTCCGCTTCAAAGGCGGCAAACCCGCCTGGTAGACAATCACATTCCTGCGTGGAATCCCCGCCTGCCGCAGCTGCGTCATCTTCCTGATAGTCTCAAAGCAGACTCTCAGGAGATTGCACATCGTTGCCGCCGCTGATTAATGTTCGCAGCATCTCGAAAGCTTTTGGATCCGACCCGCTTTTTCAGAACGTTTCCTTCACTGTTTCCGAGGGGGATCGCATCGGGCTCATCGGGCCCAATGGCTCGGGCAAGTCTACGCTGCTGCGAATTCTCGCCGGCACCGAAGATACCGATGACGGCGAAATCGCCTTCCGGAAGCGCCTTCGCCTGAGTTACGTGGAGCAGGAGTCCGAGTTCCGGCCCGGCGACACGGTGCGGTCTGTGGTTGACGCGGCATTGAACAGCTCCGCCGTGCCCGAGTCGGAACGCGGAACCCGATTCGCCGAGACTCTGGGACGTGCGGGCTTCGTTGATCTCGAAGCTGAAGCAACTTCGCTTTCGGGAGGTTGGCAGAAACGGCTGGCGATCGTCGAGGCTCTGGTGCAAGGCCCTGACATTTTGCTGCTGGATGAACCCACGAATCATCTGGACCTGGCGGGCATCGAGTGGCTTGAAGAAGTGCTGGAACAGGCCGGTTTCGCCTGCGTGGTGATCAGCCACGACCGTTATTTTCTGGAGAATGTTGCCACCGAGATGGCGGAGCTCAGCCGCGCGTATCCCGACGGACTGTTGCGGGTGAAGGGGCGCTACAGCGTATTCCTCGAAAAGAAGGAAGAGTTTCTGCACGCGCAATCCAAGCGGCAGGAGGCTCTCGAAAACCTGGTTCACTCCGAGATCGAGTGGCTGCGCCGCGGAGCCAAAGCGCGCACGCGAAAATCCAAGGCGCGCATCGGCAAGGCCGGCGAATTGATGGAAGAACTGGCGGACCTGAACATGCGCACCCGCAGCAGCACCGCGCAAATCGATTTCTCCGCCACCGATCGCAAGACCAAGCGCCTGATTGAACTGCAGAATGTCGGCTACGAAATTGGCGGACGCCGCCTGTTCGAAGGGCTGAATTTCATCATCACGGCTGGACTGCGGGTTGGGTTGGTCGGGCCGAATGGCAGCGGCAAGACGACTTTGCTGCGCCTGTTGCGTGGAGAAGTGGCCGCGGCCACGGGGGAGATTCGCCGCGCCGACAAATTGCGCATCGTTTACTTCGACCAGCGCCGCGAACTCGACCCCAGCGTCACACTGCGCCGGGCGCTCGCGCCGGAGGGCGATTCGGTGATCTATCAGGACCGGGTCACTCATGTGGCGTCGTGGGCGGCGAAATTTCTATTCAAAGGCGAGCAGCTTAATCAGCCGATCGAGCGGCTTTCCGGCGGCGAGCGCGCCCGAGTCTTAATCGCCCAGCTGATGCTGCAGCCCGCCGACGTTCTCTTGCTCGACGAACCCACCAACGACCTCGACATCCCGACTCTCGAAATCCTCGAAGAAAGCCTGCTTGAATTTCGCGGCTCGCTGGTGCTGGTCACGCATGATCGCTATATGCTCGATCGCGTCTCGACCGTCGTGCTCGGCTTGGACGGTCAGGGCGGCGCCGAACGTTTCGCCGACTACTCGCAGTGGGAAGCCTGGCAGGCCGAGCGCCAGCAAACCTCGCAGACCACCGAGCGCGCCGGGGCACGAGCCGCGAACACCGATGCGGCTCCCTCACCGAAAAAGAAGCTCTCTTACCTGGAAGCTCGCGAGTATGCCGGCATTGAGGAGCGAGTCGCGGCCGCCGAGCAGAAAATGGAGGCCGCACGCACACACACCGAAGATCCCGCGATCGCCAGCGACGCCATACGTCTCATGAGCGCTCACGCGGAACTGGAGCAGGCCCAGAACGAAGTGAACGAACTCTACGCCCGCTGGGCCGAACTCGAGAAGAAGCAGCAAGCTTGATTCGAATCACGACGCGAGGCAGAAGGCGATGATCGTATTTCCGCGCTTGCCTGTCTTCTTTTCGAGTTCGTCGAGCAGGCGCGATTCCAGGTCGTCCGGATCGGGCGTCATCTCGCACGCGGCAATCTCATTGTCAGACGCGCCTTGAAAGCAAAGTTCGCAGATTCCAAGACCGTCCTCGGACTGCACCGGAGGACCGAAGACCCGGCAGGTCATGGGGCGCGATTCGTAAAGCTCACAGTATCCAGTCTCCGGATCAAGCACGGGGCAGGGCTCGTCGTTCGCAAAATCGGAGAAGAGCCGTTCCGCCTCTTCTCCTTCATGTAACACTCCGCTGGCGGGATCGCCGGGGAACTCGGGCGATAGGCGATTCACCGCTTCCTGGGCACGTTGCCGGACACGCGCCGCCCGTTCCGGTGCGCTCGCCTCAAGATCGGCCAGCCCGCGCCGCAGCCGAACGGCATCGAGCTGATTGATGGGGAACGCACCGATACAACATTGCGTGCATCCCGGGCGGCAGACCAGCCATTTCCCGCTTCGCCGGGCCACCTCCGCCAAGGCGGAGTCCACGATCTGGATCAGCTTCTGATCGGATGGAACGCGGCTCGCCATGCTGTGAGCATACCGCAATCCTGGCTGGTATTCCTGGCATCGGGAATCGAGGGCTGGCCTGTCTCAGGTATCCCTCGCCGAACTAATCGTTACGATGGAATTTTTGAGTTGGACTATCGGGTCAACTCTGCCCCAAAGTACTTCTACATCTTCTGCACTGTGGCAGAAGTCCCCAGACTTTCTTAGTTTGGTTTCCCCCCGCGAATGGGTTCCTTGGTTCGACCTCGCTGTCTGATGAAGGCCTGCACCCGATCTGAAAAGGTGGGGCGTTTGAGAATTCTGGAAGAAGATGAGAGGGAAACGTGTCGGACAAAAAAGCTGTTGTCAGCCTGCGAACCGTCGCCGAACGAGTCGGACTTGCTCCATGTTCGGTTTCGGCCGTTTTGAACAATACACCCGCATCGTGGGCGATCCCACAAAAGACCAAAGAGCGCGTCTTCCGCGCTGCCGGCGAACTGAACTACCGTCCTAATCTCTGGGCACGGTCTCTGCGAACCAAGCGCACCCGGCTGGTTGCGGCCGTCACTTCTGATATCGGTCGCGCCGCGGTTGCGCGGGTCGTGGCTGGAGTGCAGAATCTGTTGCATCGCAGGGGATACATGCTGGCGCTTGGAACCTTTGATTGCGCCTCCGAATGGAATACGATTCCCGTTCAGCTGCAGCAGCGGGGAATCGAAGGCGTGATCGCCATCGACGCAATTCTGCCGCACGACATGGAATTGCCCGTGGCTTCCGTGGAGTTGGAATACATGTCTCTGCTGGATCCGTTGGCCGATGAGATGCAGACCTGGCTGTCGGACCTGGGCGAGTCCGCCGCGGAAACCGTCTTGCGGCAGATTGAAAAGGACACTGTACCGCGCCGCATGAAGGTCGTTCCCAAACTGCCGAACGCATACGTCGATCTGCCCCATGCACGTCTGGGCGCGGTCGTAGAAGCTCGTGAGCGTGCGTGATACGTCCAAGTTAAAGTACCGTCGTTGTCTGTCTCGTGATGGCGGTGCACCTGCCCACCCGTGGAATGTGATCCCTGCCCTCGGGTGGCCGCCTCTCCACCCCGGAGATACTCTGGCGCGCGCCGGTTCTTTTTGGGTATAGTGCGAAGGGTCGTTTGCTACAGAACGACCACCACCTGCCAAAAAAGCCTATGAATCCCAAGTGGCTGCTCCCGTTCCGGTGCGCGATGATTCTGTTTCTCGGCGCATGTGCCGTCCTGTGCGCGGCCGCGCAGGATGTTCCGCAACCCGCCACACCCTCATGGCATCTGGTCTGGAGCGACGAGTTCAACGGTGCCAACGGCTCCGCCGTGGACTCCTCCAAATGGGTCTCAGAAACTGGAGGCGGAGGCTGGGGCAACAACGAACTGGAGTACTACACCAGCCGCCTCGACAACGCTTTCCAGCAGGATGGCAACCTGGTCATCAAAGTCGTGCAGGAAAAATACACCGGAGGCGACAACGTCACCAGAAACTACACCTCCGCGCGGCTAAAGACGCAAGGCAAATTCTCCCAAGCGTACGGCCGCTTTGAGGCGCGCATCAAGATCCCTCACGGACCGGGGATCTGGCCTGCCTTCTGGATGTTGGGCGACGATATCGACAAGCCCGGCTGGCCCACCTGCGGCGAGATCGACATCATGGAAAACATTGGCAAAGAGCCCGCGCTGGTTCACGGCACCATTCATGGCCCGGAATATTCTGGCGAGCACGGCATCGGCGCTCCGTTCGCCCTTCCCACCGGCCAGCCCTTTGCCGACGACTTCCACCTCTACGCCGTCGAGTGGGAACCGAGTGCAATCCGCTTCTACGTGGACGAACATCTGTACACGACGCGCACACCTGCCGACCTGCCGAAGGGCGCGAAGTGGGTTTATGACCATCCGTTCTTCCTTCTGCTCAACGTCGCTGTCGGCGGCGGCTGGCCCGGCAACCCCGACGCGACCACGGTGTTCCCGCAAACCATGCTGGTGGATTACGTCCGAGTCTACGACCACGTGGATTCACCGCCTGCCAGCCTGCCACGACACTAACAGCGCGCCGTTGGGTCGCCTGTTCTGTCGCAAACACGGTTGACTCATGCACCATCCGCTCAGCTAAAATCTCTGGACTATTTTTGGGCTGACGAGGAGCAATGCATGAGCAAGGTGCGGGTTCTGGCGGGTACGCGCAAAGGCGCATTCATTTTGACGGCCGACGGGAAACGGCAGAACTGGGAGATCAGCGGCCCGCACTTCGCGGGTTGGGAGATGTATCACATGAAGGGTTCGCCCGTAGATCCCGATCGCATCTACGCTTCGCAGACCAGCGGCTGGTTCGGGCAGATCATCCAGCGCTCTGACGACGGCGGCAAAACCTGGCATCAGCCCGGAACTCCTCCCGGCGCGCCCGCAGCCCCCGGCCCGCCTAAGTCTGACAGCAACAAATTCGTTTACGACGCAACTTCAGAAACCGGCGCGCCGCTGACCACGCATCAGTGGTATGACGGCACGCAGCATCCCTGGGAGTTCAAGCGCGTCTGGCATCTTGAGCCGTCGCTCACCGACGCCAACACCGTTTACGCCGGGGTTGAAGACGCCGCGTTGTTTCGCTCGACCGACGGCGGCGAGAACTGGCACGAACTCCCCGGACTGCGCGGCCATGGCACCGGACCCAAGTGGCAGCCCGGCGCTGGAGGCATGTGCCTGCACAGCATCATTCTCGATCCCAGCAATCCGGAGCGTATCTACATTGCGATCTCCGCCGCGGGCGCTTTCCGCACCGACGACCACGGCAAGAGCTGGAAGTCGATCAACCAGGGACTCTATTCGAAATACATTCCCGACCCGACGGCGGAGGTCGGGCACTGCGTGCATCACATCGCGATGAACCCGTCACGACCGGGAGTGTTGTTCATGCAGAAACATTGGGACGTTATGCGCAGCGACGACGCTGGTGACCAGTGGACCAAGATCAGCGGCAATCTGCCGACCGACTTCGGCTTCGTCATCGACGTGCACGCCCACGAACCGGAGACGGTCTACGTGGTTCCCATCAAGAGCGACAGCGAGCACTACGTTCACGAAGGCAAGCTGCGCGTCTACCGCAGCCGCAGCGGAGGCAACGAATGGAAGGCGCTCACCACCGGCCTGCCGCAAAAAGACTGCTACGTCAACGTGCTGCGCGACGCCATGGCTGTCGACTCGCTCGATGAGTGCGGCGTCTATTTCGGCACCACCGGCGGCCAGGTCTACGCCTCCGCCGACGCCGGAGACAGTTGGAATCCGATTGTGCGCGACCTGCCGGCTGTGCTGTCGGTAGAGGTGCAAACGCTGCCGTGATTCGAGTTGAACTTCCGCAACACCTTCGGACTCTGGCGCATGTCGGCCGCGAAGTCGAACTTGAAGTCGAAGGTCCGGTCACCCAGCGTTCGGTGCTCAATGCGCTTGAGGCGCGCTATCCCATGCTGCGGGGGACAATTCGCGATCAGGTGACGCAACAACGGCGCGCTTTTCTGCGCTTCTTCGCCTGCGAGGAAGATTTCTCGCACGAATCGCCGGATTCACCGCTGCCCGAGGCGGTCGCGTCGGGGAAACAACCTCTCTTGATTGTCGGGGCGATCGCGGGAGGCTAGCAGACAGTGGCAGGCGCGCGAAAGAGATCAGCCGCGCGCAATCTGAATCAGCTTAGGCAGCACGTCGCCGAATGTTCCGCCTTCGACCGGCCGGCCAAACTCGAAATAAATCTTGCGATAGAGTTCGTAGAGTTCGCGATAGACGACCTGCGTCTCTGGCTGCGGCTCGTATACTGTGTAGGAAGGGCAAACCTTTTCCTGCGCTTCTGCAATGGTCTTAAAGCTTCCCGCTGCCAGGAACGCGAAGATCGCCGAGCCAAGGCCTGTCACCTTGCCGCTCGGCACCAGCACGGGACGGCACAACACATTCGCATACACCTGGTTCAGCACGGAATTGTTCTGCGGAATTCCGCCGCCATTGATGACGCGGTGCGTCGGCGCGCCGTATTCACTCATGCGATCGAGAATCACGCGGGTATGAAATGCCGTTCCTTCGATGGCCGCGAACAGCTCATCCTGCGCGGTATGCAGCAAGTTCCACCCGAGCGTCATGCCGCCCAGATTCGGGTTCACAAGGACGGTGCGGTCACCGTTATCCCAAGTCAGGCGCAGCAGGCCGGTCTGGCCCGCACGATAGTTCGACAGTCCTCTGCTTAGCTCCTCGACGCTGGTGTTGGCGCGGCGCGCGATCGCGCTGAAAATGTCTCCCGTGGCCGAGAGTCCGGCCTCGATCCCGGTAAACTGCGGATGCACGCTGCCGGGCACGACCCCGCACACGCCGGGAATCAACTGCACTTTGGCGGCGTACGCGATGATGCAAGTGGAAGTGCCCACCACGTTGACGACGTCGCCTTCTTTCGCGCCCGCGCCGATGGCGTCCCAGTGCGCGTCGAAGGCGCCTACAGGAATTGGAATGCCGGCGCGCAGGCCGAGCTTTTCGGCCCACTGGGGCGCGAGCGTTCCGGCGATTTTGTTGGAAGTTGCGTAGTCGCCCTCGAGTTTCGCGCGAATGCCGTCGAGCAGAGGGTCGACCTTCACCAGAAAACTCTCCGGGGGAAGGCCGCCCAGCGCGGCATTCCACATCCACTTGTGGCCCATGGCGCAGACGCTGCGCTTCACCCGTTTCGCGTCAGTGATGCCGCAGAGCGTGGCCGCGACCATGTCGCAGTGTTCAAAGGCACTCACGAACTTGGCACGCTTTTCTGGATTGTGGCGAAGCCAGTGCAGCAACTTGGCGAAACCCCATTCCGAGGAGTAGATGCCGCCGCACCACTGAATCGCTTCCAGATTTTCCTGGCGCGCGAGTTCCGTGATCTGCGCAGCTTCCTGCTTGGCGCGGTGATCGCACCACAGGTAGTAATCATCCAGCGGGACCATGCTCTCGCCGACGGGAATGACGCTGGAGCCAGTAGTATCGAGCGCGATCGACTGCACCTGATCGCCAGTGACTCCGGCTGATCGCACCGCCTGCCGCGTCGCTTCGGCGAGGGCGCGCATGTGATCTGCGTGGGATTGGGTCGCCAGATCAGGATCTTCGCGCTGGCGATGCAGGGGATATTCTGAGATCGCGGAAGCGAGCAGGCCGCGCTCGCTATCCACGATTGAAACTCGCACGCTAAGCGTGCCGAAATCAACTCCTGCGACGATGGCCATGGGCTAGGGTCTCATGATGCCCGTCGCCGCTTTCCGCGACGGGGCGAGAAACAGCAGGTTCCTCCACTGCGCTCGCTTCGCTCCGCTCCGGTCGGAATGACAAATCTAATCAACTGACACGCATTCACTCGTTGCCGTGCCAGTGCATCTGCCAACCCAGGTAGCGAATGGCAGCCTCGTGCACGGCGGCGGCGGTGGTGGAGAAGTTGGCCGCGACGTGATGTTCGAATCCGTTCTCGCAGATGTAATGTAACAGCTTTTGCAGTTCGGCAATCTGCACCACGCCTACGCCGCCAAAGGTATTGAGCGCGTCGCTGGTGAAAGTACCTTCGCCCACGTAGCCGCGAATGACTCCCACGGTGTCATCGGTGGAGAAGCGGGCAAAACTCATCGCGCCGGGCTTCACCCGGCCGACGACCGTGCCGAAAGTATTATCTTTGCCGACGGTACCGGCAATGATTTCCTGGAAATCCATGCGGACGTCCTGAAAGAAATGCTTGGGCAGATTGCTGCAGTGGAAGCAGACGGCTTTGTTGGGATCGTCGCCGTAATTGTTGTTCCAGTCGAGCAGAGCGCTGGGAGTCTGTGAGGCCAGGGCCAAAGCGTGCATGCTCAGCGTTCCGCAGACATCGACCTCGCAGGCCGCCGGAATCAGATTGTTGCTCATCATGCTCATGATGGTGCACGGGACGACGCCGAAATATTCTTCCATGGAAGTCCAGCACTGAACGGCGCTGATCTTCACGTCAGTCTGCGTCATCCAGTCGTCGATCACGTAGCCGAGTTTGGCCATTTTGATCAGGGCTGCGTCGGGGACGCCGCTGGTGGTGACGTACCTATGAATCGCGGCGAGCTTGGCCTGCACGCCCGGGTGGTCATCTTTCAGCTTGGCGATGCGGCCGAAGACTTCTGAGAGATCAAGCGTTTCGGTGGAAATGCCGTGGGCTTCGAGCAGTTTTTCGCTGTAGCGGACGGTGTTGAAGGCAGTGGGGCGCGCGCCGATGCTGCCGACACGCAGGTTGCGCATGCCGTTGGCTACGCGGCATACGGCGGCGAACCACGCCAGATCGTTCCTGAAATCTTCAGAGTCGGGACTGACGGTGTGCAGCTTGGTCAGCGAGTACGGAATGCCATACTGCCGCAGATTGTTGCACGCCGACATTTTTCCGCAGAAGCTGTCGCGGCGATGCAGGATGGTCATCTTCTTCGCGTCGTCAGGCGTGGCCTGGACGAGCACAGGCACGTCGAGGCGGGCCAGCCGCAGTGTGTCGGCGATGGCGCGTTCGTCGCCAAAGTTGGGTAGAGAGACGATGACTCCATCGAGGCGGTCGCTGTTCTTGCGGAACAGCGCCGCACACCTTTTAGCTTCCTCGTGAGTCTCGACCGCGCCGTACTTACTGTCTTCCGGACCGAGCACGACGCAATCCATGCCAGCCTGTGTGAGCGCCTGGATCATTTCTTCGCGGCCGGACTTGGCCAACTCGCCGGGAAAGAATCCGCGATTCCCGACGATGACGCCCATGGTCATTTTCTTTTCGGACATAAATCTCCCCAATTCGAATTCAAATGCTGTTCGTCCCTCTATCGCGCGCGCGATGGCGCGTATTTCCAGCAATAGACGCCGCCGATCAACGCCAGCAGGCCGCCCCACCACACGCCGGCATGCAATCGAAACAGCACCACTTGCATCTCCGGCGCCGGCGGATTCGAGTATTCATACAATCCCGCACCCAGAATCAGCAGACCGTTCACCAGCAGTGAAAGGCCAATGAAGAACCAGATCGAAACCGAATTTCCTGTTGTCATAAGCTCCGCCTACCAGAAAATAATATTGAGGATCACAAAGATCACGGCCACAATCACCGCCCAGAAAACCGGCTTCTGATACATCGGCACATTTTCGATCGGAGGAATGGCCGTCTCCCCGTAAACCAGGCCTTGCAACGTGCTCTCGGGCATGGGCTTGGTGGCCAGACTCACCACCACGGTCACGATCACACAAACAATGAACGACCACAAGGCCTGATACATGTCCTGCGCAATCGCCTTGGCATCAGGCGAGAGTGCAACGTAGCGCAGGGCTGAAGGATCGACCTTCACCCATGCCCACATGCTGACCGAAGAGAGCGTGCCGCAGAGCAGCCCCCAGAAGCCTCCCGCGCCGGTCGCACGCTTCCACAACATTCCGAGGACAACTGTTCCGAACAGGGGCGCAATGAAAAAGCTGAAAAGCGCCTGCACATAATCCATGATGCTGGCCGAACGCATCACCAGGTACGCCGTTCCGACGCTGATGAGCACACCGATCACGGTGGTCCACCGCCCCATATTCACATAGTGATGGTCGGTGCCCTTGCTGTTGATGAGCGGACGGTAAATGTCATAAGTCCACACCGTCGTGAATGCGCTCACGTTCCCCGCCATCCCCGACATAAAACCCGCAATCAGCGCCGTAATTCCCAGCCCAAGCAAACCCGGCCCGCAATAACGCGCCAGCATCAGAGGTAGAACGTCGTTGTAGCTGTAGCCGTGGGTAGCCATGGCCTGCGATTCCGGAAGCAGATGCATCGGAAGCAAGCCCAGGCCAAGCAATCCGGGAAGGATCACGATGATGGGGACCAGCATCTTGAATCCGGCGCCGATGATAGGCGCTAACTCCGCGCTGCGCATATCTTTCGCGGCCAGCAGGCGCTGCACCACCAGAAAATCGGTGGTCCAGTAGCCCATCGAAATCACTGCGCCCAATCCAAACACAATGCCGGTCCAGTGAATTCCCATGGGGTTGGTGCTGAACGACCCCAAGCCGGCCCAAAGGTGGACATACTGTGCCGACGCTCTCTGCGTAATCAGCACCTTCAGGTTGCCCCACCCTCCGGCTTCATAAAGCCCCAGGATTGGAATCAGCAGGGCTCCCGCCCAGATGAGAAAGAACTGCAGAACTTCGTTGAAGATCGCGGAACGCAATCCTCCCAGCGTCACATAAACCGCGACGGTCAGGGACGAAACCCAGATGCTGAAGTTGAGGTCCCATCCCAATACGATCTGCATGACCTTGGCCATGGCGAACATGTTGACGCCGCTCATCAGCACGGTCATAAATGCAAACGAAACGGCCGACAGCGCGCGGGCCGGCTCGCCGAAACGCAGCTTCAGATATCCCGGCACCGAATGCGTCTTCGAAATGTAATAAAACGGCATCATCACCAGCGCCAGAAAAAGCATCGCGGGAATGGCGCCGATCCAGTACCAATGCGTCGCCAGAATGCCGTACTGGTAGGTCGATCCGGCCCAGCCCATCAATTCGAGCGCGCCCAGATTGGCTGAAAGAAAACTCAGCCCGGCGACCCAAGCCGTCATCTCCCGTCCCGCCATAAAAAAATCTTCGCCGGTGTTCGCCTTGCCCTTGAGATAGAAGCCGATGGCGAGAACCAGCGCGAAGTAGAAAACGATAATGACCATGTCCACTGGGTGAAGATGAACCAGGCTGGACGAACTCGAGGCGAAGAGGGCGAGAGTCATGGGGTCTTAACCTGTCCGTAGTAGGCGTTGCGGCCGTGCTTGCGCAGAAAGTGTTTGTCGTGCAATTCGCGCGCCAGCGGCCGGGATTCGGCGTTAATCGAAAGCGTGTGTTGCGCCATGCGGGCTACGTATTCGAGAATCACGGCATGGTGGGCGGCTTCGGCAGCGGTCGCGCCCCAGCAGAACGGAGCGTGTCCGGCCACCAGCACGGCGGGAATCGCGTCGGGGTCGAGCTTCGAAAATGTGCGGCAGATGGCGGCGCCGGTTTCGAGTTCGTAGTCACCCTCAATCTCAGATGCGCTCAGGCGCTCGGTAACGGGGATGGGGCCGTAAAAAGAATCGGCGTGGGTGGTGCCGAAGCACGGAATCGGCGTCTCGGCCTGCGCCCACGCGGTGGCGAATTCGGAGTGCGTGTGCGCGACTCCGCCGATGTGGGGAAAATGTTTGTACAGCTCGAGATGGGTAGCGAGGTCGGAAGAAGGTCGAAGAGTTCCGTCGACGATTCTCCCGGCGAAATCGGAAATCACGATGTGCTCTGGCGTGAGCTCTTCATAGGGAACGCCGCTGGGCTTGATGGCGACCAGCGCCTGGCTGCGATCGATGCCGCTGGCATTGCCGAAGGTGTAGAGCACGAGGCCGCGGCGAACCAGTTCCAGGTTCGCTTCCAGCACCTCTTCGCGCAGTGTCTTGAGCAGCATGAGGGAAGAATTTGAAGAATCTTGAGACGGCCCGAATCAAGCGAGCAAAACCGTTTTCGTAAACGTTTACGAACGGAACATTAAACGGACATGAAACTTTTGTCAAAGAGAATGCGCGGAGTGTGGGGGCGCAGCCTGGTTCTCGACGATCGGTTCTCGACGACAGCAGCGACCTGCGCGAGATCCCCCGTTTCGCCGGAAGAACGGCTCCGTTCGCGATGACGCCCACGAGTATCACCAAAGCCGCACTGGAGTACTTTGCCTGGGATGTACGCTTCCACTAGTCTACTCAAGGGGTTCCCGCGCGCGGGCAGGTGCGCCGGATTCATGAAATTCGACAAGGGCCAAATCTTGAAGAATGTGGGGTCGAGCTGGTTCGCCCTGGGAGTGAATGTGCTGGTGGGAGTGTTTCTCTCGCCCTTCATCATTCACCGCCTCGGGGACGAGGCCTTTGGTCTCTGGGTGATCATTTTTTCGATCACAGGATACTACGGGCTGTTCGACCTGGGCATTCGATCGTCGATCGTGCGCTATGTCTCAAAGTACACGGCGACGAACAACCAGGCGGAACTGAACCGGCTAGTGAA
>Ga0302324_100012899_pt1 | contig 17000 bp, 15 predicted proteins | sample Palsa_T0_1_FD_201949 | JGI IMG/M metagenome (GOLD analysis project Ga0302324, IMG submission 201949) | Peat permafrost microbial communities from Stordalen Mire near Abisko, Sweden - Palsa_T0_1 | ecosystem: Environmental > Terrestrial > Soil > Palsa > Peat permafrost | place: Sweden: Abisko...
GCTGATGCTGACCCCGCACGCCGCAGCGCCGAGCCGCCCGCAAGCGTCCTGACCGATCCCCTCATTGGCGGCGGAGGCGAGCGCGCCGGTGAGCCGCAACGCCGGGAAGCGCGGCATCAAGCGCAGTATGTTGGCACCCATGCGCCCGGTGGCTCCGATCAGGACGGTGCGGATCGGGGCTGCGGCGCTCGCCGCCGCCCTCACGTCTGGCCACCGGCAAAGAAGCGCTTGACGGCCTCCAGAAAGCCGACATGTCGCGGTGTATGTTTGTCGCCGTCGCGCTGCACTGACTGATCAAACTCGCGCAACAGTGCGCGCTGCTCCTGGCTCAGGTTCACCGGCGTCTCAACCACGACGCGGCAGAACAGATCCCCGCGGCTGCCACCGCGCACTGATTTGACGCCCTTCTCGCGCAGTCGAAAGACGCGACCGGACTGGCTCTCTGGCGGAATCTTAAGCATGACGTGACCGTCAAGCGTGGGCACATCCACCGTGCCGCCGAGCGTTGCCACCGTGAAGCTGATCGGCACCTCGCAGCTCAGGTGTACCCCGTCGCGCTCGAAGATCGCATGCTCGCGCACGCGCACTTCGACGTACAGATCACCGGCCGGGCCGCCGTTGCGCCCGGCTTCGCCCTCACCGGCCAGACGCACGCGATCGCCATTATCCACGCCTGCGGGAATCTTGACCGAGAGCTTCTTGTTGCGGCGGATGCGGCCCTGACCGAGGCACTGATCGCAGGGGTTGCGCACGATGCGTCCGCTGCCGCGGCAGTGCGGGCAGGTCTGCTGCAGCGTGAAGAATCCCTGCGACACACGCACGTGACCACTGCCGCTGCAGGTGTCACAGGTGACCGGTGTGGATCCCTTGGCCGCGCCCGTGCCATGGCAGACTTCACACTCGACGAAGCGGTGCGCATCAATCTCGATGGTACGGCCGAACACGGCCTCGGCCAGATCCAGCTCCGCCTCATAGCGCAGGTCCGCGCCGCGGTACACCTGCGAGGCCCCGCCGCGACGAGCGCCGCCGAAGATGTCACCAAAGACGTCGCCAAAGATATCGCTGAAGGCCTCAGCGCTGGCAAAACCGGAGGCACCAGCCTGAGCGTTGCGGCTGGCCGCTATGCCGGCGTGACCATATTGGTCATAGACCCCGCGCTTTTGCGCATCCGAGAGCACTTCGTAGGCTTCTTTGGCCTCCTTGAATTTCTCTTCGGCCTCATGATCTCCGGGGTTGCGATCCGGGTGAAATTTCATCGCCAGGCGCCGATAGGACTTCTTGATCTCCGCCTCGCTCGCGCTGCGAGCCAGATCGAGCACCTTGTAATAATCACGCTTCGCCATGCGTACCCGTCAGAATTGTCGCCCTATACAAAAGCAAATACGCGCCGGCGCTGCGGCCCGCAGGACGCGTCCTGGACCAAAGGCAGCTGCGCTGCTCGCGCGAAAAGTCCGCGGGCCCGCCCCGCGGTTGGGTCCCTTCAGGACGCCCGTCGACCCTTGTCGCGTACTTCCTCGAACTCCGCGTCGACAACGTTCTCCTCGGTCTTGGCACCGGCCCCCGATGAGGCGGCTCCACTGTCAGACCCGGGCGGCGGTGCGCCGGCGCCCGTATCACCGGGCGGCTGGTTCGCCGCGTAAGCGCGCTGAGCGATGGCGGCGGAAGCCTGCGCGAGCGCCTCGGTCTTCTTTTCAATCGCTTCCTTGTCGTCCGACTTCAATACGGTCTTCAAATCGTTGAGCGCCGCTTCGGCCTTGGCCCGCTCGTCAGCGCTGACCTTCTCGCCCAGATCCTTGAGCGCTCTTTCGACCGAGTGCACCATCGCATCGGCGCGATTGCGCGTCTCGACCAGCTCGCGGAACTTACGATCCTCGGCCGCATGGATCTCGGCGTCCTTGACCATGCGCTTGATCTCGTCCTCCTGCAAGCCGCTGGAGGCGCGAATCACGATACGTTGTTCCTTGCCAGTCGCCTTGTCCTTGGCCGACACATTCAAAATGCCATTGGCATCGATATCGAACGTGACCTCGACCTGCGGCAGACCGCGCGGAGCCGGTGGAATGTCGGTCAGATCGAATTTGCCCAGGGACTTGTTGTCCACGGCGCGCTCGCGCTCGCCCTGCAGCACATGTATGGTCACGGCCGTCTGATTGTCGTCCGCGGTCGAAAACACATTCGCCGCCTTGGTCGGGATCGTCGTGTTCTTCTCGATCAGCTTGGTCATCACCCCGCCGAGCGTTTCGATGCCCAGTGACAACGGCGTCACATCCAGCAGCAGCACATCCTTGACCTCGCCCGCGAGCACGCCGGCCTGGATCGCGGCGCCGACAGCCACCGCCTCATCGGGGTTGACGTCCTTGCGCGGCTCCTTGCCGAAGAAATCCCGTACGTATTTCTGCACCAGCGGCATACGCGTCTGACCGCCGACCAGGATCACCTCAAACACCTGCTGCGGATCCAGGCCCGCGTCCTTGAGCGCCACGCGGCACGGCTCGATGGTGCGCTTGACCAGATCCTCGACCAGCGACTCGAGCTTGGAGCGCGTGAGCTTCACGTTCAGGTGCTTCGGACCGGCGGCATCGGCGGTGATATAGGGCAGATTGACGTCGGTCTGCTGACTCGATGACAACTCAATCTTGGATTTCTCGGCCGCCTCCTTGAGGCGCTGCATCGCCAGCGCATCGCGCCGCACGTCCACACCGGACTCCTTCTGGAACTCGTCGGCGAGGAAATTGATTACACGCAGGTCGAAATCCTCACCGCCCAGGAACGTATCGCCATTGGTCGAGAGCACCTCGAATTGGCGCTCCCCATCGACCTCGGCGATTTCGATGATCGAGATATCGAACGTGCCGCCGCCCAGGTCATAGACGGCAATCTTGCGGTCCTTGCCCTGCTTGTCCAGACCATAGGCCAGCGCCGCGGCCGTGGGCTCATTGATGATGCGCTTGACGTTCAGACCGGCGATGCGACCGGCATCTTTAGTGGCCTGGCGCTGCGAGTCGTTGAAATACGCCGGCACGGTGATCACGGCCTCACTGACGGGCTCGCCCAGATAATCCTCGGCGGTCTTCTTCATTTTCATGAGCACGCGCGCTGATATCTCAGGAGGCGCCATGCTCTTGCCGCGTACCTCGACCCAGGCATCGCCGTTGTCGGCCTTGACGATCTTGTAGGGCACCATTGAGATGTCTTTCTGGACCACATGGTCGTCGAACTTGCGTCCGATCAGGCGCTTGACCGCGGACAAGGTGTTTTGCGGATTGGTCACCGCCTGGCGCTTAGCCGACTGCCCGACCAGCACTTCATCGTCCTTGGTAAAGGCGACGATCGAGGGAGTTGTGCGATCGCCCTCGCTATTCTCGATCACGCGCGGCTTACCCCCCTCCATGATCGCTACGCACGAGTTCGTCGTGCCCAGATCGATGCCGATAATCTTGCTCATGGTCGCACTCCAGAAAAATTCCGCTGAATGTTCACTTTAGTTTGGGCGTGGGGCTTTGGTTTCAAGTCGTTGTATCGCTTCAGGACCCGCTGGCAGCGGTTGCCACCACGACCCGTGCCGGGCGCAACAGCCGGCCGTTGAGCTCGTAGCCCAACTGCACCACCTGTAATACCGAATTGGGCGTCGCATTCGGCGCCTCCTGCGTGAGCACTGCCTCGTGCAGGCTCGGATCAAATGGCTGTCCGATCGGATCGATCGGCTTGATCGAGAATTTCTCGAACGCGCGCTCCAGCAGCTTCAGCGTCGCGGCCTGCCCTTCCAGCAGGCTCTGCGGGTCCCCGGCCGCACCGCTGCGTACGCCGAGCTCGAGGCTGTCGAGCACCGGCAGCAGCTCGACGGCAAAGCGCTCGAGTGCATAGCGATGCGCACTCTCGATATCGCGTTGCGCGCGCTTGCGCACGTTCTCCTGCTCGGCCGCAGCGCGCAGATACTGCTCGCGCTGCTGGCGCACGTTGTCTTCGGCCTGCGCCAGTGCCGCGCGCAGCCCCGCTTCCACGCCAGCTTCGCGCGAGCCCGCTGCAGCGCTCGCCTCGCCATCCTCCGGCGTCCTGCCGGCCTGCGCCTGGTTCGTGCTCGCGCTGTTCTCCATCATCTAGCTCATTAAATAAATGTTTATTTACAGACACTTACAATATATACGTAACAAAGTACGTACGCAGGCGTCACGCCCACTAGCGCCTAGATTGCGGTCAGCGGCGCAAATTCAAGGCCGCGCCGAGGACTTTCGCAGTCAGATCGACGATCGGAATCACTCGCTCATACGCCATACGCGTCGGGCCAATCACGCCCAGCACGCCGATCACGCCGCGGTCTGAGCTGTAGGGCGCGGTCACGACACTGTAGTCATCGAGAATCTGATAGCCGGACTCGTGGCCGATGAAGATTTGAATGCCCTCGGCCTTCAGGCTCTGGTCGAGCAGATGCAGCATGTCGCGCTTCTCGTTGAAGGCCTCGAACAGCCGCCTGAGCTTGTCCACGCCCGCGACCTCGCCCCATTCCATCAGGTTGGTCTCCCCGGCGATCACGTAGTCGATGTCCTGGGTCGCGCCGCCCTCCTCGAACAGCCGCTGCGCCACGGCGATGGCATCGAGCATGGCTTGGTTCAGGTTCTCGTGCGAGTCCTTGAGCTGCTGCACGAGCTCCTGATGGATCTGCGCGAGTGTGCGCCCGACACAGTGCTCATTGAGAAAGTTCGCCGCGCGCCGCAACTCATCGGCTGCGTAATGCCGGTCGAGCTGGATGATGCGGTTTTGCACTTCGCGATCGTTGAGCACCAGCACCACCAGCACACGGTTTTCCGACAGCATCAGGAATTCGATCTGCGACAGCGACGCGGCCTGCGCCAACGGCAGCGTCACGACACCGGCCAGATGCGTGATATTGGATAGCAGTTGCGATGCGTTCGAGATCAGGGATTTGGAGCTATCGGCCGGCTGGTCCAGATGGCGGCGGATTTCCTCCAGACTCATCTCATCGGGCTGCAGCTGCGAGCGCAGGACACTGTCGACGAAGAAGCGGTACGCTTTGTCGGTCGGCACGCGGCCCGCCGAAGTATGGGGTGAGGTCACGAAGCCCAGACTCTCCAGATCGGCCATGACATTGCGCACGGTCGCCGAGCTCAGTGACAGCCCCGAATCGCGCGACAAGGTGCGCGAACCCACCGGCGCGCCGTCACGGATATAGCTCTGCACAAGTACACGCAGCAGGCGCTGCGCGCGCTCGTTGAGTCCATCGTCCCTATTATCGTGCGACATGCTTAAGAGCTGAGCTAACCAGTGCAGCAGTGGCGCGTCAAGTTCCGCGCCGCCGCGCCAACTGCAATATGGCAACTCGGCGCCATGGCCGCACGACGGGCGTCGTGCTACAACAGCGCCAAGTACTATACCGGCCTGCAGCACCCACAGGCCCAAGGCCCGCTCAGCATCATGCACAGGCCGATACGCAACTGCGTCCTGCTCGGCAAATTCCACGACCCGCGCGTAGCCGAATGCGCCCAGGCGCTCGTTCCCGAGCTGCTGTCCCGACAGCTCACGCCCTTGGCGTTAGAGGATGGCGGGAGCGCTTTGCCGTCAGGCGTGCAGGGCTTGCCGTTGCCCGAACTCATCGCGCGCGCCGACTTGATGATCGTTATCGGCGGCGATGGCACCTTGCTGTACGCCGCCGGCCTGGTCGCCGAGCACGATATTCCATTGCTCGGCATCAACCGCGGGCGGCTTGGCTTTCTGACGGATGTGTCGCCCCGGGACATGATCACCTGCCTGGACTCGCTGCTGGCCGGGGAATGCATCGCCGATCGGCGCGCGCTGTTGCAGGCCAGACTGATCTCCCCGCAGGGCGCAGTGGTCTCCAGATTCGCGTTGAACGACGTGGTATTCAATCGGCTCGAGACCGGTCGCATGCTTGATTTCGAAACGCGCATTGATGGGCGCTACGTCAATTCGCTCGCCGGCGACGGCCTCGTGATCGCCACCGCCACCGGCTCGACCGCCTACGCGCTGTCCTGCGGCGGTCCCATCGTCGAGCCAAGACTCAACGTGCTGGTGGTCGCACCGATCTGTCCGCACACACTCTCGCACCGCCCGTTCCTCGTGCCCGGAGATTCACGCATCGACATTCATCTGACCGGCTCCCCACAGGTCAGCGCGCAGGTCAGCTGCGACGCAGTCATGCTCGGGGAGCTCGTGCTCGAAGGTCGGCTCGAGATCACGCCCTCGGGCCGCGCCGTCACGTTGCTGCATCCGCCCGGCTATGACTATTTCGAGCTGCTGCGCTCCAAGCTGCATTGGGGCCTGGGCGGCCGCGGTCACGAGCGCTAGATCAGGATGCTGCGGTATCTGCAGATTCGGGACTTCGCGATCATCGAGCAGGTCGAGCTCGAATTCGCCGCGGGCTTGACCGTGCTGACCGGCGAGACCGGTGCCGGCAAATCCATTCTGGTCGACGCCCTCGAATTGCTCGCCGGCGGCCGCGCCGGTGCCGATGTGGTGCGAACGGGCGCTGAGCGCGCCGATATTTCGGCCACCATCGATACTTCCACGACCGGCGGTGAGCTGCTGCACCTGCTCGAGGAGCAATCCATCGCCAGCGATGGCGAGCTGCTGCTGCGGCGCGTGGTGGGCAGCGACGGCCGCAGCCGCGCATGGCTTGGGGGTCAGTCGGTGCCGTTGCAGGTGCTCGGCCGTGCGGCAGAGCTGCTGTTCGAGATTCACGGCCAGCATGAATTCCAATCGCTCGTGCGGGCCGCTACGCAGCGCGATCTGCTCGATGCGTACGGCCGACTCGGGTCCCTGGCCGACCAGGTGCGAGCGGCGCACAGCGTCTGGCTCAAACTGCTCAATCGCAGTCTGGAGGTCGAGAGCGCCGCCGATGAGCGTGGCACGCGCCTGGATTTCCTGCGCCATCAATTGCAGGAATTCGACTCGCTGGCATTGCGGCCCGGGGAGATCGCCGAGCTGCACACCGAGCATGCACGCCTGGCCAACCACGAACGCCTGCTCGAGGCCACGCGCGGCGCCCTCGAGGCACTGTACGAGTCCGAAGGCACGACGGCCCAGGCTCTGCTGGCCCGATCGATCACCGCGGTGCGCAACGCCGCCGCCCTGGACGCGCAGCTTAGCGGCCTTCCCTCCTTGCTCGAGGAAGCCGCGCTGCGCGTCAAGGATGTGAGCCACAGTCTGTTGCAGTACCTCGATGCGCTCGAGCTCGACCCGAAGCGTGCCGACTCGATCGAGCGACGCCTGGCGGCGATTGAGGAGCTCGCGCGCAAGCATCGTGTGCCAGCCGCGACGTTGCCGGAGCGGCGCGAGGTGCTGGCCGGCGAGCTCGCGGCGCTGGAGGCCGCAACTGCCGACCGCAGTACGCTGCGCGCTCAGCTCAGCGCCGCACTAGCAAGCTACCAGGAGTCGGCGCGACAACTGTCGGCGCGCCGGAGCACTGCGGCACGCGCGCTGGCCAAGGAGATCTCGGCGCGCATGCAGGAGCTGGGCATGAGCGGCGGGCGCTTTCTGATCGATCTGTCCCCGCTCGAGAACGCCGAGCCCGCTGCGCACGGCATCGATCGGGTCGAATTTCGCGTCAGTACCAATGTCGGGCAGGCGCCGCGAGCGGTGGCCAAGATCGCCTCTGGCGGGGAGCTCTCGCGCCTGTCACTCGCCGTGCAGGTCGCCTGCGCCGCCGATGCGACGCGCGCCATGATCTTCGATGAAATCGATGCGGGCATAGGCGGAGCCGTCGCCGAGATCGTCGGCCGCGAATTGCGCGCACTGGGCGCCTCGGGCCAGGTGCTGTGTGTCACGCATCTGCCGCAGGTGGCGGCCCTCGGCCACCAGCATCTGCGCGTGAGTAAGCTCAGCGCCCGCGGCCACACCCAAATCAGTGTAAAGGCGCTGACCGATCAGGAGCGGGCCGAAGAGCTCGCGCGCATGCTCGGCGGTGTAGAGATCACGGCGCGCGCCCGAGCGCACGCGCTCGAGATGCTCGCGCGCGCTGCCCAGTCCGATGCGCCGGGTGCATTGAGCCCAGCTGCCGCCGCAGCTGGCGGCGCGCGCGGCCGCAATGGCGAGGGCAGCTAGACACGCTGCAGCCGCGGCATCGGCACGCGAGTGCGAGCCTGACGCTTGCGGGTGGGGCAATTGGGCCGCTGACAGCGGCCATACAGCACCAGGGAGTGCTCTTCGATTCGAAAGCCCAGGCGCTTCGCAATCGCGTTTTGCCGGGTTTCTATGTCCGGATCGACGAACTCCTCGACCGCGCCACAGTCCATACACACGATATGATCGTGATGCGCGCCATGATTGATCTCGAAGACCGCCATGCCATCTTCGAAATGATGCCGACTGACCAGTCCGGCACCCTCGAATTGCGTAAGCACGCGATAGACGGTTGCAAGCCCGATGTCTTCACTCGAGTCCAGCAGCTTTTTATAGATCTCTTCAGCCGACATGTGGCGCGTCGGATTGCTCTCGAGGATCTCAAGGATCTTGAGCCTCGGCACCGTGACTTTGAGTCCGGCTTTGCGCAGATCCTTACGTTCCATGATGCACCTCGATGCGGCCGAGCCGCCCAAGCACGATACGGTATGATTGTCGCATGAGTACGATCCGCACACTTACCAGGATCAGCATCCTGGCCAGCTGCGCCCTGACGGGCTGTGTCTATCGCATGCCCATTCAGCAGGGTAATTATCTGGATCCAGTGGTCATTGCTCAGATCAAGCCGGGCATGACGCACAGCCAGGTGCGCTATCTGCTCGGCACGCCCATGCTGCCAGAGGCTTTCGATGATTCACGCTGGGATTACTCCTATTATCTCAAAACCCAACGCCTGCGCAAAACCGAGACCGGCCACGTGGGCATCTATTTCGCCCATGACCTGGTTGCGCGCGTCGACAGCGACGTGACCCGCGCGCCATTCGCGCCAATCGCGAAACGTCCTTCGACCGCGCCCGAACCGCGCGGCTACGGCGGGCACTGAAGCTCAGGGGCGGCTGCCTCGCCCGCGCCGCGAGGAAGCGGCAGCGGCGGCGCGAGCCCGACGAGCTGCGCGCGGATCGATCCTGAGCGCGCGGTAAACCTCGATCCGATCGCCATCGATCGGCGCGTGCGTGCGCGGATAAATCCGGCCGTATATCCCGGTGACGGCGCCCTGCCAATCGGCTGCCGCCTCGCCGAGCCGCAGACGCGCGACCTCGAGCGCTACGGCGATCGTGGCATCATCGGGCAGCTCAAGCTCGCACCGCAGTACACCCTCGGGCGTATCGCACAGCACTTGGCAGCGCTTTGACATGCCCGCGGCAATCAGGCCGGCAGGCTCTGCGCGCGCTGCACGAAAGCGCGCACCAGCTCGGCCTGGGTCTGCTCGAACAGAGGCTCAAACAGCATTGCTTTGAGCGGGTTCGAGAATTGGAAGCGTAATTGCAGCTCGATGCGGCAGCCATTGCTCGCTACCGGTGTGAAGCTCCATTGCCCGGTCAGCACCTTGAACGGCCCGTCGACCAGGTCCAGGTGCACGCTGCGTCCCGGATCGAGTCGATTGCGGGTAGTAAATTGCGTATGCAGGGGCCCGCGCTGCACCGTCAGACGGGCAACGACTTCCCGCTCGCTGCGCTCGAGCACCTGGGCGGCCGTGCATCCCGGAACAAATTCAGGGTAGCGCTCGATATCCTCAACCAGTCCATAGAGCACGGACGGCGGGCGTGCCACCAGCGACGTGCGGGTCATTTCTCGCATCGATCAAGTGTGGCCGAGCACTGCACCGGCCTCAAGAGAGCCGGCAGGTGCGGCTTCAGTACAATGCGCTGGTGCCCAAGACCGACAGCAGCGAGCGCCTCATCGCCGAGAACCGGCGCGCGCGCTACGACTATTTCATTGAAGACCGACTCGAAGCGGGCCTGGTGCTCGAGGGCTGGGAAGTCAAATCGATGCGCGCGGGCCGTGCGCAGCTCGCCGAAGCCTATGTCTACGTACGCAACGGCGAGGCGTTTCTGATCGGTGCGCACCTCGCACCGCTGCGTACCGCCTCGACCCACAAGCCGACCGATCCGGTGCGCACGCGCAAACTGCTGCTGCATCGAAATCAGCTCGATCGATTGATCGGTGCCACCGAGCGGCGCGGCTACACGATCGTGCCGCTCGAGCTGCACTGGAAGGCTGGCCGAGCCAAATTGGAGATTGGATTGGCCAAAGGCAAGAAGCAGCACGATAAGCGCGCCGCAGACAAGGAGCGCGACTGGCAGCGCGATCGGGCCCGCTTGCTGCGCCGGGGTTGAAAAGCTCCATCGGCATGACAATAAGCCGGCGATTCGCCCCCGAGGGGCACTCCGGCGTACACTGTGAGCGTTCACTGAATGGGGGCGACCGGTTTCGACGTGGGTTGCGAACCTTCAGGGGCGTGCCGAGGCGCAGTGGCCCTCGTTAATAACTGCTGCAAAACTTAGTTGCCAACGACGACAACTACGCTCTAGCTGCCTAAACGCAGCTGACCTCTGACCAGTTCGTGCCTATGCGACTGAATTAGGGGACGCGCTCATAGGATCGCGCTGCCGTGTGCGACGGGTTGCAGCGTTAAGAGTTACCGTCTGCTGGTCTGACGTCTTCCCTGCCATTCGGGTAGCGTTGGATGAGAACCAAAGAATGGCTACGCGCGTAGATCCTGAAGTCTAGGGCTTGCGGACGCGGGTTCAATTCCCGCCGCCTCCACCAGGTCCCATCAAATGAGCCCGCAGCGATGCGGGCTTTTTTGTTCAAGAGCCCTATAGCTAAGCCCTATACGATGCCGCAGTTCCCATGAGTGAAGCGCAGACGGTCGACCTGCTCATCGTCGGAGGCGGGATCAACGGGGCCGGTATCGCGCGCGATGCAGCTGGCCGAGGACTGCGCGTCTGCCTGGTCGAGCAGGGCGACCTCGCCAGTGCCACCTCGTCCGCGAGCACCAAGCTCATCCATGGGGGACTGCGTTATCTGGAGCATTTCGAGTTGAGGCTCGTGCGCGAAGCATTGGCCGAGCGAGAGCGCCTGATGGGCATCGCCCCGCACATCGTGCGGCCACTGCGATTCATCCTGCCCCACGCAGCCGCCCTGCGCCCGCGCTGGCAGGTCCGGCTCGGACTGTTCCTCTATGATCACCTCGGCGGCCCTCAAAGCCTTCCCGCATCGCGCTCGATCGTGCTGGCGTCGGAACCGTCGAATCCCCTCCGGCCTGCGTTCGTGCATGGTTTCAGCTATGCCGACTGCTTGGTCGATGACAGTCGCCTCGTCGTGCTGAACGTCGTCGATGCCGCTGCGCGCGGCGCGCGGATCCTCACGCGCACCCAGTGCCTGCGCGCGCTCGCGCGGCCCAACGGCTGGCAAGTGCAATGCCTCGATCTGCTCAGCGGGAAACCCCTGGAGATCCAGGCGAGAGCACTGGTCAATACGGCGGGCTGCTCGGTCGAGCTCGTCAGGGAAACTGCCGGCCTCCCCCGTGGGCAGCCCGTGCGCCTAGTGCAGGGCAGCCACATCGTGGTGAAGCAGCTGTTCGAGGGAACCCAGGCCTACCTGCTGCAGAACCAGGATGGTCGCGTCGTCTTTGCGATTCCGTTCGAGGGCGACTTCACCCTGATCGGCACGACCGATGTTCCCTTCCAGGGGGATCTGAAGGCCGTGCACATCGCTCCCTGGGAAGTCGACTATCTGTGTGAAGCCGTCAACCGCTACTTCACGCGCACGGTGAGCCCCGCGGACGTGGTCTGGACGTATTCGGGCGTGCGCGCGTTACAGCAAGCCGAGACTTCCAACCTCTCGGAAATCACACGCGATTACGAACTGAGGCTCGAGACCGGCGAGTACGGATTGCCGGCGCTCACCGTGATCGGCGGCAAGATCACGACCTATCGCAAGCTCGCCGAGGCCGCACTGACGCTGCTTCACGCCGTCGTCGGCGACTCCGCTCGCCCGTGGACCGCGTCCGCGTCGCTGCCCGGCGGCGATCTGCCGTCCGGGGACCTGAGCGACTACCTGGAGAGCTGTCGTCGACGCTGGTCGGCGGTCCCGCCCGCGGTGCTGGCTCGCCTCGTGCGCTCCTACGGCACCGAGCTCGAGCGGTTCCTCGCCGGCGTCTCGAGCCTCGAGGCACTCGGTGAACACTTCGGCGCTGGGCTGACCGCCGCCGAGGTTGAGCACCTGCGCACGCGCGAGTGGGCCCAGACCACCGATGATATCCTCTGGCGCCGCAGCAAGCTCGGGCTGCACCTGCCCGCAGAGGGCGTCGCGCGTCTGCAGCGGTATCTGCGCGGCACGACCAGCCGCTGACCAGTTCTCAGTTCACGAGCGACGCATAGACCAGAGTCGAGAGGAGCTGGCGCAGATGGATGCGGGCCGGTCCGGCGCGCGCCATCAGAACGGCCGTCAGTTCCTCCTTGGGATCGACCCAGAAGTACGTGCCGCCCGCGCCGCCCCAGTTGAAATCGCCGGTCGAGCCCATGATTCCAGCAACACCCGGACCGCGTCGCACCGCGACGCTCAACCCGAAGCCATAGCCACCAGTGAGGTTCGGCCAATCTCTTAACGCAGCGATATCGACTTCCGGGCCCAGCTGATCCGATGTCATGTATTCGACGGTCTTTCGCCCAAGAATGCGTACACCTTCAAAGCTGCCGCCCCGCCGCAACATCTCGGCGAAGCGCAGGTAATCAGCCGCCGTCGAATAGGCCCCGCCGCCGCCGCCGTCGAAGCCCGGCACTGCCGTGGGATCCCCATCCAGCGGCTTCGCGAGCCGATCGGCCTTGTTCGTCGGCACCACAAACGAGGTATCCGTCATGCCGAGCGGCTCAAAGATGCTCTGCTGCAGATACGCACCGAGTCTTTGCTTCACCACGGCCTCGATCGCCAGTCCCGTGACATCTAAGCCCAGCCCATAGGCCCATTTCGTGCCGGGCTGAAACTGCAGCGGCAGGCTCCCCAGCTTGGTCAGGAACTCCTGCGCGCTGAGCTTATGGGTCAGTTCTGCATAACGTTTGCTGAGCTCGGTGGTCGCGAGGCTGCCCTCCGCGCTGCCGTAGGTCACGCCGGCGGTGTGGCGCATCATGTCCTGCAGCGTCGGCTTGCGCCGCGCCGGCTCGGTGCCGTTCGCAGTCTCCACGACCATGTTGTCCAGCTGCGGCAGATACGTGCCGATCGGTTCAATCAGCATCAGCCGTGTATTCTCGACGAGCTGAAGCGCACCAACCGCAGTCAGCGGCTTGGTCATCGAATAAAGCGGAAAGATTGCGTCCCTGGGCATCGGCGCTGGCGCGTCATCGCCGAGTTTGCCGAATGCTTCGTAGTAGACCAGTTTGCCTCGCCTGGCTATCGCGACCACGGCTCCCGGCATCGTCTTGCGATCGATTTCACTCTGCAAAGCGACCGCGATCTGCGCCAGGCGTTGCGATGACATACCGACCGCTTCCGGTTTGGCCACTGGCAGCGCAGAGGACTGTGCCGCCAGAGCGTTGGCAGCGACGCCGATAAAGCTCGAGGCGGCCAGGCACATCGACAGCGTTCGAATGTTATTCATATTTAATGTGATCGTGGACAAGGCTCGCGATGCCCGGATCGCACATTGGTGCAAGCGGCGTTGCTACGTCAATTTGTCGTTACGTCAATTTAATGTGACAGACCTAGCCCGCACTTAGTAAATGACTCAAAATTAGTACCGGCGAACCCACCAGTGAAGCTGATCCCGGGGGAATTATGAATCTGAGCCGCGTTGGCTTATCGGCCGCCTGTATGGCGGCGTCGATAACGCTAGGGGCCGGCGCGCATGCCGCGCAGGGGCTACCCAAACAGCAGCAGGCTGTCGTGCAGGAGGGCGCGGGCGGCCCTGAGGTACTGAAGGTCGAGAAGGTCCCGGTGCCCAAGCCCGGCAGCGGCCAGGTATTGATCCGCGTATACGCGGCTGCCCTTAATCCGGCGGACTATGGACAACTCGGGCGGCCGCCTCCGGCGGGCACTCGGCAGATAGCGGGCCTCGATATATCCGGCGTGATCGTCGCCGTGGGACCCGACGTGACCGATCGCTCGGTTCGCATGCCTGTCTTCGGGATCGCGGACCGCACGGCCGGCATAAACGGCGCCTATGCACATTACAGCATCGCGAACACGAGCAGCACGGCACCCAAGCCGCCGAAGCTCAGCTACGCGGACGCGGCGGGCCTGGGCGTCGTGGGCGTAACGGCGCTGCGCGCGGTTGATCAGGCCAATGTGCAAGCAGGTCAGCACGTGCTGATCACGGGCGTCGCAGGGGGCGTCGGCAGCAGCGCCGCGCAGATCGCCATGGCCAGCGGTGCCACGGTGCTCGGCACCGCCTCCCCGCGCCATCAGGCGTTTCTGCAAGAACTCGGCATCGGCAAAATCATCGATTACACGCAAGGCAATGTCGCGGGTCAGGCCGGCGCGCTCGATGCGGTCATCGACACCGTGGGCGGCAGCGAAGCGCTCGATGCCTTCCATGCGATAAAGCCCGGCGGTCGCTTTGTGAGCGTCGTACGCCCTGCCGATATCACCCCCGAACTGTGCGCGTCCGCCCAGGTGCAGTGCTTTGGCTCGCCGGGGCCGGCCTCGCGCGCACCTGCGGAAGTGATAGTGCGCGTTGGGCAACTGGCCGCTCAGGGCAAGCTCAAAGCGCACGTGGATCGAGCGTTTCCACTGGCGAGCGCCGCCGAGGCGCTGCAGTACCTGCATGAAGGCCACACTGAAGGCAAGGTCATTCTCGCCGTGACGCACGAGTCCTCGCGCCGCTAACGCCACGCGTCCGAACGTGAGGAGGTACGACGTGACTGAATCCACCGATCGACGCTACTCGCGTCGCGAAATCTTACGCACCGGTACGCTCGCCGGGCTGGGCACGATGCTCACGCACTCGCTGTTGGCGGCTGATGCCACATCGTTGCCTTTGATCACCAAAAAAATTCCATCCTCGGGTCAGGCGATTCCGGTCATGGGTCTGGGCACCAACCAATTTCATGACCCGGCCAACACCGAGCTTCGCGATCTGCTGCTGCGCATGCAGCAGCTCGGCGGCAAGGTAATCGACACCGCAGCCATGTATGGCCAGAGCGAAGCGGTCATTGGTCAGGACCTTACGCAGCTCGGCATTCGCGACCAGATGTTCATCGCGACCAAATTCAACGCGGCCGGTGCAACCCGATGGGGCGGCGATGACGTCTCCGGTCAGGCGAGCTTTGACCGCTCACTGGTGCGCCTGAAGACGGACCATGTCGAGCTGCTGATGGCCCATTACCTTGATAGCGTGGAGCCTTTGATGCCGCTGATGCAGCAGTTAAAGAAGGCCGGCAAGACCCGCTATATCGGCATTACGACGGTGAGCGAGCAGGAGCATCCGCGCCTGATCGAGTACATGCGAAAGTACCCGATCGATTTCGTCCAGGTCGATTATTCGCTGGGCAATCGCGAAGCAGCAGCCAGTGTCTTTCCGGTCGCGCTCGAGCGCAAGATTGCGGTCATGATCGCGGTGCCGCTGGGCGGCCACAGAGGCTCATTACTCGGACAGGCCAACGGTCACGAGCTGCCCGCCTGGGCGGCGGATATCGACGTGAGCAGCTGGAGCCAGTTCTTCCTCAAGTACGTGATCTCGCATCCAGCCGTGACCTGTGCGATACCGGGCTCCTCGAAGGTCCAGCACATCGAAGATAACCAGATGGCCGGGCACGGCCGCGTGCCCGACACGGCGTTCCGCAATCGCATGGAGCAGTACTGGGACAAGCTGTCTGCATGAGTACGGTCATCAGTCCCCTCGCAGGCAAAATCGCGCCCGCCTCGATGCTGATCGATGTGGCCAAGCTGCTGGCTGCCTATTCCGAATTGCGACCCGATCCTTCGGTGCCGGAGCAGCGCGTGGCGTTCGGTACCTCGGGGCATCGAGGCAGCTCGCTGGAGCGCAGCTTCAACGAATGGCACGTGCTGGCGATCAGCCAGGCGATTTGCGAGTACCGCGCGGGCCAGGGCATTGACGGCCCGTTGTTCCTGGGAATCGACACGCACGCACTCTCGGTGCCTGCGTTCCAGAGCGCGCTGGAGGTTTTGGCCGCCAACGGCGTGAGCACCATGATCGCGGCCGGTGGAGAGTACACCCCGACGCCGGCCGTCTCACATGCGATCCTGGTCTGGAACCACGAGCGCAAGAGCCATCTTGCCGATGGCATCGTCGTAACCCCTTCCCACAACCCACCTTCCGATGGTGGCTTCAAATACAACCCGCCCAATGGTGGACCGGCCGACACCGGGGTGACCGGCTGGATCGAAGCGCGCGCCAATGCGCTGATGGTCGCGGGTCTCAAGGAGGTCCGGCGCATGCCCTTCGCGCAGGCAAAGCGCGCCGCCACGACCTCGGAACATGATTTCCTCAGCAGCTACGTCGCCGACCTCGGCAGCGTGCTCGACCTGGACGCTATTCGAAGCTCCGGGGTGCACATCGGTGTAGATCCGCTCGGCGGCGCGGGCGTGCATTACTGGGCGCGGATCGGCGAGCGCTACCGACTCAAGCTCGACGTGATCAGCGAGCAGGTCGATCCGCAGTTTGGCTTCATGACCGTGGACTGGGATGGCCGCATCCGCATGGATCCCTCATCGGTTTATGCCATGCAGCGTCTGATTGGAATGAAAGATCGCTATGACATCGCCTTCGCGTGCGACACCGATCATGACCGGCACGGCATCGTCACGCCCGCGGCCGCATTGCTGCCGACGAATCACTATCTGAGTGTCGCAATCGATTATTTATATCGTGAGCGCGGCAACTGGAGTGCCAGTGCCGCAGTCGGCAAGACCGTCGTGAGCAGTGCCATGATCGATCGCGTGACCGCCAAGCTCGGCCGCACACTCTACGAGGTGCCGGTGGGCTTCAAGTGGTTCGTCGATGGCCTGATCGAGGGCCGGCTGTGCTTCGGCGGCGAGGAGAGCGCCGGGGCGACTTTCAACCGGCTGGACGGCAGTGTGTGGACGACCGACAAGGACGGCATCGT
>Ga0302324_100012900_pt1 | contig 17000 bp, 10 predicted proteins | sample Palsa_T0_1_FD_201949 | JGI IMG/M metagenome (GOLD analysis project Ga0302324, IMG submission 201949) | Peat permafrost microbial communities from Stordalen Mire near Abisko, Sweden - Palsa_T0_1 | ecosystem: Environmental > Terrestrial > Soil > Palsa > Peat permafrost | place: Sweden: Abisko...
TTCCGACGAAGAACGGCTCATACTGAAGGTGAAGTGGGTTATAAGTAATATTATAAATGTGGAGATATTCCAGGCGGCGTTTCGTGGGCCTGCTTGTGGCGCGTATCTTTCGGCCTGCGCGCATTAACAGCCGCGCGACCGCGTCCACGCCGCCATCCTTACAGCAGCGAGCTCCCGGCGCTGGTACGGCGGGGTCCCCATTGCGGGCGAAGAGTCAGCGATATCGGGCAGATGCCGTTATCCTGTTCCTCGGGATTGTACTCTACAAGCGAGCCGGCGTCGGAGGGGGGCAGGTCTCAATTGAGGAGACGGGCGAAGGCGCGTCCACGGGGAAGATACTCTTCTTCGCGGGAGGCTCGGACCCCAAACGCGCCCATGGGCTCAGACGGCTTGGCTGGATACGGGAAGTGGTGCTTGAGTCTGGTTCCACCGCGACCGAAGCGAACTATTTCGGTGTGCTCACTTCGTCGCCTGAAGAGAGTTTGGAGCACGCCCGGAAGGCGATCGCCAGCCCGCCATCGGGCCGAAGTCTGTATAGCGCGGTGAACGGCCGTCATATCGCCGCTCACAGCCGTAGCGCGGTTACCCATTTCGAGTTTACTTCGGACGCTAGCTGGTCTGATCATGGCTTGATCGACGCTGCCCAGTCCACGTTTCATGCCAACGTCGAATGGCGTGAGACATCCTGGCCGAACTCATTGAACCAAGTGCCTCCCACGTTTCTGTTTCAATTGGCCACTCTATTGGAGCAGCGAGCCAGATATGCGGCCGGCCGGTATGTTTACAACGAACAGGAGTATATGCTGGAAATCGAAGCGTCGCAGCAAGCCGGCAGCGAGCGCCTCCGGGTAGTCCGCGGTGGGGTCAGGAACCAACGAACCAGACGCCAGACGTCCTTCCGCTTATGGATTGAGGAGTCTTCCGACTTGATCGTGCCTGTCCGAATCGAGTTTCAGCCGCGTTCGTTTTTGCGGCTTACCTTCGAAGCCGTGCCTGCCTGACTGTCGCGCCAACTCAGCTCACCGGAGATGATCGGGTGTATATTGGGTCCCTGGCCAGAATACCAAAATGAAAATTCCGGATAGGAGGCTCGTTCCTGCGTTAGCCGCACTTTCTGTTGCCTGCCTCGCACTCTCCGCCGCCAGTCACCTGGAGAACTTCCCGCCGCCCGATAGCGCCGGTGGATGGAGCGTGCCGAAGGACTCAACCCAAGCTCGTGTGGTCGGTGGCGTCGACCCGGAACGGCTCGACCAGGCATTTCGGTTCGTTCAGCAAACCACTCCGCACGGCGGGCTTCTCGTCGTCCGCCACGGCATGCTGGTCTTCGAGAAGTACTTCGGCAAAGGGAATCGCGAAGCCCACCCCGATATGGCGTCCATCGGCAAAGCCTATACCAGCATTGCCTGCGGCATCATGCTGCACGAAAAGCAGGCTGAATTCCCGGATGGGCTCGATCAGAAAGTCTTCACCGAAAAATATCTTCCCGAAGCGCTCCCGCTGCACGATCCGGCCATGGCGGAAATTCGTCTCGGGAACCTGCTGTCCATGACCGCGGGTCTGCACGGCGAAGGCACCAATCCCGGCTTCGTCCACGGCGAGATCGTTCCTCTCGATCCCGTGACGCAACCCGCCAACTCCATCGATCCGGACATCAACGCGCTGAACACCCCACTTTGGACCAAGCCCGGCCAGGGCTATTCCTATTCGTCGCCGTCCCCGCACCTCGCCTCCATGGTTCTGCGCCGCATCACCGGAATGGAATTGCAGCAGTATATCGATGAGCGCCTGGCCAAGCCGATGGGCTGGGGTCCGTGGAGCTACGCGTTGCATCGCAGCGCCGGGATCATTCCGCACACGCCGGGTGGCGGCAGCATCTCCGTTCGCGCCACCGATGCCGTGCGCTTCGGCTACCTGCTCCTGCACCAGGGCCGCTGGGCCGATCATTCGGGTGCCCGGCAGCTCGTCCCTGCCAGCTATATCGAGCTCTGTTCCAAGCCTTCGCCCTACAATCCGCACTCGCCGTTCAGCTTGATGTTCGAGGTGAATGCGGATGGACATGTGATCGGCGCGCCCCGCGATGCTTATTTCAAATCGGGCGCCGGCGGCTCCGCGCTCTACGTCGTGCCCTCGCTCGACATGGTCATCTATAAGATGTCCGGCAGCGACGCGCAATTCGCTCCGGAGCTCACCGGCCTTCCGATCAGCTATGATGTCGACCATTCGCGCGACAACTGGAAGCCCGGCCCCCATACGCAATTTCACGATGGTCCTATCGGCGGCGACGATGGCGTCCGGCGGCTGTTGGAAATGGTGGTTGCGGCCGTGGTGAGATAATACTCGGCGGGGTTCCTGGAATGTTCCGAAGATTGATCGGGTTACCTCTTGCCTTGTCCGCGGTCCTGGCGGCCGGCAACGCAGGACATCTCGGGCAAGCCCCCTGAAACCCCGCATTGGCGCTTGACCCAGCGAGGCTTTCTCATGGAAGCCGTGACCGCTAGGGAGCGGAAGACCACCGCCTCAGATTTCCGGAGCGGCCGCCTGATCGAGGAACCATGTTACGCGGTGACCCTGGCGAGAGATCAGTTGCGCCGGATACCGCTTGGGGTCGAACTCCTGGTGAAATACCTGACCGACTCCCGGCGCCTTGTCGGCGCCGGTGACCAGGAACACAGTATCTCTTGCGGCCAGCAGCGCGCCGGGCAGCAGCGTGACTCGCCATGAGCTCATCTTCGGGACATATACCGCGGCGGCGATATGCGCGCGGTCTTCAATCAGCGGCTCGCCTGGAAAGAGGCTGGCCGTATGGGCGTCCGGTCCCATGCCGCATTGCACCACGTCGAAATGTGGCTGTTCTCCTTCTCGCAGGCCGAAAAAACTTCGGATCTCTTCGATGTACCGTTGCGCGGCGGCCTCCGGAGGGAGCTCCGCATGAATGCGATGTACCTGGGCCGGCGGAATCCGGGCGGGGACAATCAGGTTCTCTTCGGCGAGGCGATAGTTGCTTTCCGGATCGTCCGGCGGCACTGAGCGCTCGTCCACCCAAAACAGATGCACGCGGTCCCAATGGAAGCCGGAAGCCACCAATTGGCGGAAAAGCAATTTGGGCGTGGAGCCGCCGGACACGGCAAGGGTGGCGCGCTCCTGCCCGGCCAGCGCCTCTTCGAGCAGCTTGCTGACGTGCCGCGCGCAGGCCTCGGCGGCCGCTTGCGGATCGGGATGGGTGTACCATTGCAAGCTCATGGGCGAGTCTCATCTGCCGCGAGTTTGGCGGCGGCGGCCAAAGTGCGTTCAAAGACCGCGTCGCGGCCCGGGATGGAAAGCTCTTCGCGCATGAGAGCGTAGTCGGTGGGGCGCGGCAGCACCGCCCGGTTGACCAATCCGCCCACGCGCACCTCGGCGGCATGCCCCTCTACCAGGCCGATGGAGGCGATGGACACGATCGAGGCGATTGAATCGGGGCCATCCCGCGCGATGAGATCCACACGGTTGAGCTCGCCGGACGCCACGCCGGGCGCGGAATCGAAACGCAGCCGCGCATGTGCGCCGATTTTTTCGAGACCGTCCATCAGCCAGGCAGCCATGTAAAATGCCTCTACCGGCGGAGACTTGCTGCAGGACGAAATACGCACTTCGGAAACGCCCGGCAGATTCGCGAGCTGCGCCCGGTTTTCGAAGATCTGCGCGATCAGCTCGCGCCAGCGCGTCAAGCGTGTCCAGGAAAGATCGGCCAACGAGCGCCCCATGGCCAGCGCCGCGCTCATTTCCTTCAAGATCCCGGCGGGATCGTTGAAGGCTTCGCTATCGAGCACCACTTTCTGGGAGATGGCCGCCATTTGGGGGAACGCGGGTAAGTGGAAGAGGCGCGGGCTGCGGCACCAGAGAACCACGGGAAGGTCCGGTGCGGTAAGCGGCAGCACTACGGCCGCCAGATCGGGAATGCTGGCGTCGGTGGCCGTAATCTCGATTTGCTCGCAACAGATCTGTTGCCTGTGGCCGAACGGCATCCAGCACTGCGCGAAGACCCGGGCAGCCAGGGTGCGCCGGTCGTCCGCCCGGAAGCGAATGACGATGGCGCGGCTGGGATGTTCCGGCATTAACGCGGCGAGCGTCTCGCCAATGGCCTGGGCATCGTCGGATTCCTCCGCCTCCACCACCAGCGTCATGGAGCAGGCCCGCAGCACGCCGGCATCGCCCTCGCTCTGCTTGCCGAGCGAAACCCACAGGTCCGCCATCTCATGCAGGATGCGATCTGGAGCGATGGTCCCGCCCATTATGGCTGCCTCCACACATGCCCGCGGCGCGCGAGCATGTCGTCCGCGGCTTTAGGGCCCCAGGTGCCCGCGGGGTAATTGGGGAAGTCGAATTTAGTATTGTCCCAGACGTGCTGAATGGCATCCACTACCGCCCAATTAGCTTCCACCATGTCCTGCCGCGTGTAGAGCGTGGCGTCGCCGATGATGGCGTCCAGCAGCAGCGTCTCGTAGGCCGTGGGCGAGCGCTCCCCGAAGCTGGAACCGTAATTGAAGTCCATCGAGACGGGCCGCAGCTTCATGCCCGTGCCTGGCCGCTTGGAAAGGAACTTCAGTGAAATACCTTCTTCCGGTTGTATGCGCAGGATCAGCAGATTGGGCGCGACGTTGCTTTCATTTCCGTTAAAGATGGCCAGCGGCGCGGCATTAAATTGAATGGCGATTTCGGTGACGCGCTTGGGCAGCCGCTTTCCCGACCGCAAATAGAACGGCACGCCGGCCCACCGCCAGTTGTCGACGAAAAAGGTAACGGCCGCGTAGGTATCGGTCTGGGCATCCGGATTGACGCCAGGCTCCTGCCGGAAACCGGGGACATCCTCGCCGCCGATGGAAGCCGGACCATACTGGCCGGAGACTGTGTCTGCGCGCACTTCTTCCGGTTTCATGATGCGGATCGAGCGCAGCAGCTTGGAGCGTTCATCGCGCACCGAATCCGGCCGGAACGTCGCGCTGGGCTCCATGGCGACCGTCGCCAATATCTGCAACAGATGATTCTGGATCATGTCGCGCAGCGAGCCGGCTTCCTGGTAATACGCGCCGCGGCCCTCCACCCCGATGGACTCCGCCGCGGTGATCTGCACGTGGTTCACGTAGTTCCGGCTCCACAGCGGCTCGAAGATGCCGTTGCCGAAGCGAAACGCGAGGATGTTCTGCACGGTCTCCTTGCCGAGGTAATGATCGATGCGGTAGACCTCGGATTCGTGGAAGACTTTGTGCAACTCGGCGCTCAATTCCTGAGCGCTGGTCAGGTCGTGGCCGAACGGCTTTTCGACTACGATACGGCGCCAGCCCTTGCCTGTTCCCGCGTTGGCCGCGCCCAGACCCTGCGCAATCCGAATATACTGGCTGGGCTGCGTGGAAAGATAAAACAGCACATTGCCGCCGGTATGGCGCTGGCCTTCGATCTCCTTCATGCGGGCGTCGAGCGCGGGATACAGCGCCGCATCGTGTACGTCTCCCGCCATGTAGAAGAGCCCTTGGGCGAAGGCCGTCCAGATATCGTCGTCGAACGGCGAATCCTCCAGGAACTCCTTGACGGATGCGCGCATTTTCTCGCGGAATTCTTCGTCGCTCATGGCGGTACGCGAGAGGCCCAGCACGGCGAAACCGGCCGAGAGCCGGCGCTCGTAGGCCAGCCGGTACAACGCGGGCAGCAGCTTACGCTTGGTGAGATCCCCGTTGGCTCCGAAGATGGCCAGTGCGCACTCGGGCACTTGCCGCTCGAAGCGCAGTGGATCCTGGAAAGGATTCTCCAGAGACATGTAGTTCAAAATAGCACGGAGTTGCCGCTCTTGCACCGGGCGGCGAAAAACAGGTAATATTAGGTTTCCCTCCTCTCTATTTCGAACGCAAAAGCTAGCCTACTTTATGCCGAATCAGCAGCTAAATAAGAAGGTTTTGGCAGTTGTCAGCGATCTTTTCTTTTCCGTGAAAATCACCGACGCAGCCAAACGCGCCGGCATGGAGGTGGAACTGGTCACGGATCCTAAAGAGGTCCTGGTCAAAGCGAAAAGCAGACCTAGTGTCATCATCTTCGACTTGAATTTCGAGGCTGCCAAGCCGCTCGAACTGATCGGCAAACTCAAGGCCGGCGCGGAATTCAAGGGCGTGAGCCTGATCGGCTTCCTTTCTCACGTGCAGGGCGAACTCAAACAGGCGGCGCAGGATGCTGGGTGCGACATGGTGATGGCGCGCTCGGCATTTTCGCAGAATCTGCCGCAGATTCTGAAGCGCCACGGGGGCGTGGTGTAAATTTGGGCGGTGTAAATCGTCAGGTCTTAGCGCCCCCGTGCGGTATTATGTTGGGAACATTGACCGGATTAGATTTTGCCGAAGAGTTGTCCGCCGTAATTCTTTCCGCTCCAGGTCCCTGCATATTGGTCGCGGTACGGGACCACGCGGGCAGTGTAGGTTCCGAAGCCGGGTCCGTCAAGGCGATGACCGGCGTGTCACCGGCCCACTTGAATCATTACTGAGATGGGCAAGGGGACCTCCCGTAAAGCCGGTTTCATCCGCGTTTGAAAGAGCCATGTCTCATCGCCGATCCTGGAGATTCTGTCCAATCATCATCTCTTGAAACTGTTTAGCGAGATCCACTTAGGAGCTCACGCTGTGTTTCCTGGAACAGCCGCCAAGCACCGGGACGATCAGCACGAACGCAAGCCAAAGTAAGGTCTTCATTGCTCAAACCGCGGACTCGACTCGAGGCGCGGTCGATGAGTCGGGCGCATCGCGGGAAGGCATAGGAACGACCCAGCAACTGATTCCCAGAACTGCCACGAGACCAGCCAACCCGTAGAATAGAGAATGGTACGAGCCGGTGTGCCGAAGGGTTTCAGCGAGCAGCAGGGGACCTATGGCCGAGGCAAGTACAGTCATCATCTGCGCGCAGCCCTGGATACGGCCCAGATGCGCCCGCCCGAAAGTTTGTCCCCAAATCGAGAAAAACACGACCGTTACGACACCACCCGCGACCCCCATCGTCACTCCGTAGAGCACGACGTGCGCAAGAGTCCGCACCAGGGGCAATGCGATAAGAGCACTGCCGAGCACTGCCATTCCCAGCCCCATCAGCCGCTGAACGGACCAGCGGGATGCCAGCCACCCGCCTCCGAAATTCGCCAGGAGCCCGACGAAAGCGCTGATCGCCAGGACAGCGTGGTAAGTGGAAGCGTCGAATCCGCGCTCGGCGAGTATGGATTCATTGAACAATGCGATTCCGGAATAAACCAGCCCGAATACCGAGCTGGAGAGTGAGAACACCCAGAACGCCGGGCATCGAAGCGCTTCCAGCAAGGTGTAGTCGGAGAAATGGGAACTCTGCGCCACACTATCGCCGTCAAGGCCGAGCCCCTGATCCTCGGGTTGATCGCGCACCAGGATCCATGCTAACGGCATCAAGATCAGGACTAGTGCCCAGCCGACGCCGGCCCATGTCCCGTGCCAGCCAAAGCGAAGCACCGCTTGTCCGACGGACGGAAACGCGGCGATGAATCCGACCCCGACAAAAATGGAGTAAACCCCCATCGCCAGGTTCAGTCTTCGGGCGAACCATTTCCCCACCAACGCCAAACTTACTACCGACAACGCGCTTTGGCCAAAGCCGCGAGTTAGTGTTACGGCGACGCACAGGCCCATCGTGGCATTGACCCCACTCATAGCTACCACAGTTGCGCCCAGCGCGAATAGAACACTTGTCAGAACGATTCGCGAGCCAAAACGATCGATAAGCCGGCCGCATGGCAGGCAGAAGGCCGCACCGATGAGCGTGGCCCAAAGGTTAATGGTGGCGTAAGTAACTCGATCCATGTGCAGATCGCGCAGGAGAGACTCGGTCACGAGCCCCAGCCCCTGCGTTCGTCCAGGCAGAGTTCCCACCATGGCCAATGCCGCGACCGCGAGTATAAACCAGCCGTAATCGATCGGCTTTCGATTTGCGCGGCGCGGCGGCTCAAGCATAGGCCATGCAATTCCTATCGTCGGTTATCTGGGGCAGCGGATCGAGGTAGACCCCTGATAAGCCTGAAACGCGCCGACCTCCGCTGGCGAAAAGACGGCAGCAAATTTCACAAATCCGTCTCGATGGTGCTGTTCTTGGTATTCGCCGCTCAGCGCATCCTCAAGGCGGATCCCTGAGATCGCAATTTCAACCTCCCGATTGGCACCCCAGCGAGCATACGAAAGAAGTCTACCATGCGGAACGCCGCTGTCTGCCACGCGTGCGTCACTATTCTACGGGACCCGTTCGTGGCGCGTGGCAGTTACTGTGATCGGTGATGTGTATGTGACTCGCCCGCGCATAGAGATTGAGATAGACTCGGGGTGTTGGGTATCTCTTCGATGCCAGTACGGAATCGCCAGCGCCGATTGATTTGGGTACCGCGGTTGCGCTGTGTCGACCGCTTTGTCAATTATTTCTTCAGCACGAAGCCCGCATCCACCCAATTAGCAAGGTCGAGCGGGCTGTGACCGGCCACGTTAGTAACTACCAGGTTAATGAGCCGGCTATTCGGGGGAATTCTGAGATCGAACCGCCACGGTTCCTGGGAAAGCCTCATAATAGGGCTCTCGGACGAGAGTTTGCCGTCGATATAGACCTGAAACCGCACGCCCGGGTATGTAGCAAGAAATTGAGCATTAGGCCGCTCTCGGTAGGGAGCGTCGTCAACGCCCGCCCGAGCTACAAACCGGTCATAGCCCGGCTGGATCTCGTACAGCAGGTTGGCTGGAGCGCGCATGCCCAGGCCCTTGCTATACACGGCGTCACGGATGCTAAGCGGTGCGCCGGTGAACGCCTGGTCGATCTTCGCCTCCCATCTCCAATTTGGCCGTAGAACAGGTATCACCGGTTTCAGTTGATCGACGTAAACGTCCGGCTTGGGTGGCAAAGCTCCAAGGTGAACGAATTCGCCGTCGCTGACAAGTGTCACCAGACGACCGTTTTGGAAGGCCGCCGCGCGCAGATGTGTCGTTTTCGTAACATCCAGCGGCTCACTGTATGACGGCGACGCTGCATCCGGTTCGCGCCCATCGAGCGTAAAGCGGATTACCGCGCCTTTCTGTTCGTGCGTGGTTAGTGTAATCTTCACGGAATCGGTGAACAGGTATGGCCATGTTTCGGTTCCCCAAGGCGCCATGCGGACCTTCTCCACAACCCACTTATCGTTCCATGCTCCGGCCCTTTTCATCTCGTCGAGCATATTGATAGTAGGAATACCTGTTCGTTCGATATCCGCTATGTCCTTGTCAGTGCCGACATCGGGAGTAAAGGCGCGATCTGGATCGTATAAGGTTTCGGCGTCTGTCAAATCGCGCGCCAGGATGCACTTCAATCCAGCCGAGGTCATGGGCGCTATCCCTTCCGGCTTGTTCATGACACATAGATTTGTGTTGATGCCCATATAAATCAGGCGGGTGAGGTCCCGCTGTTTGTAGATCGCGTACAACTCCTCAGGGTCGCCGACAATCCAATCGCCGGAGTCTATCGCCAAGTTAGGGTCCATCTGGTCCCAGCCATAATGAATATGGCATACGATGCCCGGTCCGCACATACACCGGTCCGGTCGCACGGTGCCCACGCTGAACGGGCAGGAAAACTTCGTGATCTGTGGCAACGGATAGCGAGGCAGCGCGAGGGCCCGTTCACGCTGCGGCGTACCGACATACTGGCTGGCCACATCCGTGGGCGCCCAAATAATCTGCATGCCAAGTCGCCGTGCCGCCTCAAGCGCCTTATTCATCCTTGGCACCAAGGCAGCAGCGCGCTGCGCGTTGGTCATGCAATCGTTGGTATTCCACATGTCGATGATGACGATGCCGATCTTGGTCGGGTCTATAGATTCCTTTGAGGCGAGGATTCCACCCGTTTCACGGCCGCGAGTTTGAAGGGTCAAGTCGATGGCGGCGGCGCCCGCAATTCCGGCCAGGACAATGCCGGCCAGCGATAAGAACAACAGCCCCGCGGTTTTATGAACGAATTTCTGCATACACCTCCCTATACTGTCTTGACTTTGTTTGTATATTTACTGTATATTTTTTGGCTTGTGCTTGCAACTTTCGCGCATCCCAACGCGGCGTTTTTCATTTTCCTGACAGTGCTATGCGGATGCACGAGGAGGAATCCTGAAGTTCACGCTCTCACACCGCCGGATTCATTGAAAGCGATCCAGTTGAGCGACGACTTCCATGCGGAGCTCTTCGCCGCGGAACCGGACGTCATGAGCCCGGCAGACATGGCTTTCGACGAGAGCGGGAAGATCTACGTTGCCGAGATGCTGGATTACCCGGTAGACCCGCCGTCTGGAAAACCCGCGCGCTCACGCATTCGACTTCTGGAGACCGACGCCGCGGGCAAGGTCGTTCGAGCGTCGGTCTTCGCGGACAATGTTCGGGCGGTGAGTGGTCTCATGCCTTGGAAGGGCGGTCTTATCGTCACCAGCGCCCCGGATATTCTGTTCATGAAAGATACCGATGGCGATGGCAAAGCCGACGTGCGCAAGGTCCTATACACCGGGTTCCCGAAGGTCGGTCAAGAATACCTCGTTACCAACCCCCGCCTGAGTGTGGATAATTGGATTTACTGTTCCAACGACGGATCGAGCGGCCAAATCACCTCGCCGGAGCATCCGGAAATGCCCGCGGTGCTGGTGCGCGGTACGGATTTCCGCTTCGATCCGGTCAGCGGCAAAGCTGAACCTGCTTCAGGACCGGCACAGTTTGGCTCGACCTTCGACGATTTCGGAAACCGCTTCATTACAGAAAATACGACACACATCCGTCACGTGGTGTTGCCAATGCGGTATCTCTCTCGCGCCCCGTTGGTCGAAGTCCATGCCGAAGCTCAGGATATTTCCGACCACGGGCGTCCTTCGGCGCAAATGTACCCGCTTACCGCGCCCCAGGAGTGGCGCAAGGCGCGCACTCGCCTTCGCCAGCAGCGCTACAACGAAAATAAGCTGAACATTACCGAGCAGGTGGGCGGTTGGTTTACGGCCGCATCCGGCGGCACGTTGTACGACGGCGACGCCTGGCCGGATGAGTATGCGGGGAATGTCTTTACGGGGGATGTCAGCGGGAATCTCATACATCGTGATGTCATTCTCCCTGACGGGCCGACTTTCCGCGCCCACCGCGCCAAGGACAACGTGGAGTTCCTGGCATCCACGGATGTCTGGTTCCGTCCTTGTAACATGGCTAACGCACCTGACGGTAATTTGTATGTGACGGATTTCTACCGCCAGGTCATTGAAGGTCCCGCATTCATACCTGAAGAGATCCGAAAGAAGATCGATTTTCTGAATGGAGACACCATGGGCCGCATTTACCGGATCGTCTCCAACCATCCTTTGCGCCGTGGTGACTTGAAACCCAATCTCGGATCGCTCAGCTCCGCGGATCTAGCGAAGCAACTGGCTAATCCGAATGGCTGGCACCGCTGGACGGCGCATCGGCTACTGCTCGAGCGGCAGGACCGGTCGGCTATCCCGGGGCTCAGAGCCATGGCGGCGAATGGCCCCTCACCGGAGAGCCGCTCGCATGCGCTCTGGCTCTTGCAGGCTTATGCCGCGCTCGAGCCGGCCGAGATCGACCGCGCCCTAAGAGATCCCGATTGGCGGATTCGAGAGAATGCGCTGCGTCTGAGTGAGCCGTTGATGAATCGGTCCAAGCCGCTGGCGAATGCCATTCTGGCGGCGGCTGATGACTCCGATCAACACGTCCAGTTCCAGGCTGCACTAACCCTTGGGGACTTGCGGGATCCCAGAGTTCTCGCCACGCTGGCGCGACTAGCCCACCGGAGTTCTTCCGACGCGTGGTTTCGCGTAGCGATTTTGAGTTCGGTCTCGGATTCGGCATCGCCGTTTTTGCACAGCGTGCTGGCCAAAGGCGAGTCGTGGACCGATCCGCAGTTACTGATTGAGCTTTCCGCACTCATCGGCGCCCGGCAGGATAAGAATGAAATTGCGCTGTGGTTCGCCGCCTTGCCTAAGCTGAGCCAACCGGACAAGCTCCTCGAAGGCCTGACTCATGGTCTCAGAATGTCAAACGCACGGAGTCTGCTGGTCCCGGGCGCTGAACAGGCACTGACAGGGTTGCTCACGTCCAACAGCACGACGATTCAGCGCGCGGCCTGGGAAGCGTCACGGCATTTCGAGCTGGGTACGTTGATACAGCGTGCCAGTCAGGATGCCATCAATTCCGATTTGTCATCAGTCAAGCGGGTACTGGCCATCCGTGCTCTCGGCGGAGGGCATTTTGAATCGGCGGCGCCGGTTCTGCGGAAAATTCTTCTGGAACATCCACCACCCGAAATTGAAACCGCGGCCGTCGATTCGCTAGCCGCGTTCGATGAGCCGGCGGCCGGCAAAGCGATTCTGGAAAGCTGGCGCGGCTTCAGTCCGGCAACCCGCAAGCACGCGGTGGATGCGATGCTCGCGCAGCAAAACCGCGTCCCCATGCTGTTGCAGGCGATCCAGGATGGGCGACTTGAGCCCGCGGCTGTAGACGCGAGTGCGCGGTCACGTCTTTACGAAAACCCGGACCCCGCGATCGCCAGTAAAGCGCACGCGTTGCTGGAGAGCACCAATAGCGATCGCGCCAAAGTAGTGGCCAGTTATCACGAGGCGGTGAACCTGCGGGGTGATGTGGGGCATGGAAAGAAGCTTTTCGAGGAGAACTGTGCCCGCTGCCACATGCCACGGCGCCAGGGAGGCCGTGTGGGCCCGAATTTATCCGGCGTCAACAACAAGACGAAGGAGGAGCTGTTGACCTCGATTCTGAATCCGAGCTATATCATTGAACCTCTTTTCGTCAATTACATTATCACGGCCAAGGATGGCCGCATGTACGATGGAGTCATCGCCAACGAAACGCCCGGAGCGATCACCCTACGAGGCGGATCGGAGGACGGGGACGAAACCATCCTGCGCAGGAACATCGCGGAGATTCGCGCTTCCTCAGTTTCGCTGATGCCGGACGGCTTCGAGGAAAAACTGAGCAAACAGGATATCGCGGACGTGATCTCGTATCTGCGCGCCGGGCTGTAGGCGCCTCGCCGTCATCTTCCGGAACGTAATTGCTCACTTTACATCGGAGGCCCAAAAGTGATATATCTACCGTATACTGGCAGCCGGGATCCGGCCGCCCGGGGTTTAGGAAATGGAGCTTCTGGCTAAGCACCACGAAGTGCATTCATTCTGTCTTGAGGGGAATTGGAAAATGACGCTTCGCTATCGACCGAGCCGATACTTGGCTGCCGCTACGTTTCTGATCTGTTTTTGTCTAAGCGCGATGCCGGCGTTTGCCGCGGTTACGGCGCGCATCTCCGGAACGGTGAAGGATCCCTCGGGCGCCGTGGTGAGCGCGGCCGCCGTTACCGCCATCGACACCGATACGGGCATTAAGGAAGCGGTACGGGCCGATCTGCAAGGTTTTTATTCGTTTCCTTCGCTTCCGGTCGGTCACTACGATCTCGAGGTCCAGGCGAGCGGTTTCAAGGTCTACAGGCAGAAGGGTCTGCTTCTGGATGTCAATACTGCTCTCACCGTCGACGTTGCTCTGGAATTGGGCTCGGCAAGCCAGGAAGTCACGGTGCAGGCGCAACAGGTTCAGGTGGAAACCACCAACACTCAGATGGGCGAAGTCATCAGTAACAACAAAATGACGACAGTACCGCTCAATGGCCGAAGTTATACAGATCTGCTGGCGCTGCAGCCCGGTGTTAGCCCCACGTCATCCGGACAATACTCCGCTACAAGCGTATCCGGCAGCTTGAATCCCGGCAGTCTTTCCGTGAGCGGGCAAAGAGAATCGTCCAACGGTTTCATGGTGAATGGGGGTAACGTCAACGAGGGTGTCAACCAGGGAACCGCCATTGTCCCCAACCTTGATTCCATCGCCGAGTTCCGCATTCTGACCAACAACTTCGACGCCGAATATGGGAATTACTCTGGAGGCCAGGTTAACGCGATCACGAAATCCGGCACCAATGAGTATCACGGAGACCTCTTCGATTTCCTCCGCAACACGGACCTGGATGCACGTAACTTCTACAGCCCCGACAGGGGTACGTTTATCCAAAATGAGTTCGGAGGGACCATCGGCGGGCCGATTCTCAAAGACAAGCTGTTCTTCTTCGGCGATTACCAGGGCACCCGGCAGATCATCGGTACGAGTACGGGCGACATCCTGGTGCCTTCCGCGGCGGACCGCCAGGGCGATCTCTCCGACCTGGCCAGCCAGCTCACCGGAAACGTGCAGGGAGGTTACTGGGCGAGTCAGTTGGCGCAAAAACTAGGCTATGGTGTCACTGCGGGGGAGCCATACTACAAGCCCGGATGTACCCTGAGCTCCGACTGCGTCTTCCCCAACGCGGTTATCCCACAATCGGTCATCACCACGCCCTCACAGAACCTGTTGAAGTACATCCCGCTGCCAAATTCCGGTTCCTATTTTTCGACCGCGGCTAACGATCAAACCTTGAACGACGACAAAGGCAGCGGCAGGATTGACTTCAATAGCAGTCGCCTCGGTACGATCTCGGGATACTATTTCATCGATGACTTCGCGTTGGACAACCCGTATGGCGGTGCCAGCCTGCCCGGGTTCAGCTCACTCAATGCGGGACGAGCGCAGATGTTCAACTTCAGTGACACCAAGGTGCCTAGCCCAAGCACGGTGAATGAATTCCGAATCAGCTTTATGCGCACGGTTCTGAACTCGGGCACGCCCGTCGGCGGCCTTGGAGTATCACTGAGTTCGCTGGGGTTTGTAACTGGCGCTGACACGCTGGGGATAGTTCCGGTCAATCCAAAGATTGAAGGAGTCCCCAGTGTCTCTTTTAATAATTATTCCATCGGGACCTCCGTTGCGCCTTCAGCTCAATACAACAACACCTATCAGTTGATGGACAATTTCTCAAAAGTGAAGGGCAGCCATACCATAAAGTTTGGCGGAAGCGTTCACTACGATCAGATCACACAGCACCAACAGGGCTTCAATAATGGGCAGTTCAGTTTCAGCGGCGTGGAGACGGGGAGTGACTTCGCTGATTTCCTGATAGGCGCTCCTGCTGATTATTTGCAGGGGGTGCAGGAACCTCTGCACACACGCGCCCGATATTTTGGCTTGTATGGTCAAGATAGTTGGCGCGTCGGGCCGAATCTCACATTCAATTACGGGCTGCGCTGGGACGTGACTTCACCTTGGTATGAAGCGGAGGGCGAGCTTGAGACCATCGTACCTGGCCTGCAATCGAAAGTGTTCCCGGGCTCTCCCACCGGCTGGGTCTTTCCCGGCGATCCCGGAATTCCCGACAGTCTTGCGCCGACCCGTTATCACAATTTTGCGCCGCGCGCGGGTCTCGCGTACTCTCCCAGCGCCTCGGGTGGACTGCTTAGCCGTCTCCTCGGCGGCCCCGGCAAGACCAGCATCCGCGCCTCTTGGGGTATTTTCTATACGGCGTTTGAAGATGCCACAGGCTTCAACGCGGTAGGTGATGCGCCGTTTGGTTTCTTCTACGTGAGTCCCACGCCGCCGCTTTTTACTACACCATTCGTAGATCGGGGAACCGGCAACCCGGAGGGTCAGCGCTTTCCGGTGAGTTTCCCCCCGCCCAACGCTTCGGCTAGTAATCCCGATAATTCCGTCAACTGGGCACAGTTCGAGCCGATCTCCAGTTCTCCCGCATTTTATTACAAGAACCGTGTGCCGTATGCCGAAGATTACAGTTTCTCGATCCAGCGGCAGATCGGCAATGCCAGCGTCCTCAGCGTCAGCTACGTCGGCACGCAAGGCCACGCGCTACTGAGCGACCTGGAAGCGAATCCCGGCAATCCCGCTTTGTGTCTGAGCGCAAGCCAGCCGAGTCAGGTGGCCCCCAGCAGCGGGACTTGCGGACCGTTCGGCGAGAACGGCGTATACACCCTGGCAAACGGGAAGGTGATTAACGGCACGCGTTCCCCGCTGGGCAATTCGTTTGGCAGCGATGGCTACTTCATCACCATGGGTAATTCCAATTACAACTCACTACAGATGAGCTTCCGGCACAGGAGCGGTCCGCTTGAAGTGCTGGCAGCATACACCTGGAGCAAGTCTATAGACGACTCTTCGGGATGGGGTGACCAGATCAACCCGACGAACTACGCGTTGAGCCGCTCCCTTTCTTCATTCGATGTGCCGCAGAATTTCGTAGTGAGTTACCATTATGACCTGCCGTTCGACAAGATCATGGGCCATAACCGTCTTACGACTGGATGGGTGATTACTGGAATTACGCGGTTCGCAACCGGCCTGCCGATCCTACTGACGGAAACCGACGATAATTCGCTCTTGGGCACACCGTTTACCGGCCCCAGTGGACTCGGCGTGGATACTCCGAATGAGTTACCCGGCAATCTCGATTTTACCAATCCGCGTTCCGGTCAAACTTATTTCAATACCTCCCTGTTCAGCAAGGAGGCGCTCGGGCAATTGGGCACGGCCAACAAGAGATCCTTTTTCGGGCCTGGGATCAACAACTGGGACATGGCGTTGTTGAAGGATACGCACATCACCGAGAAGAAGCTTCTGCAGCTCCGCTTCGAATTCTTCAATGTGTTCAATCACACCCAGTTCGTTGTGCCTGCAGGTCTTAGTTCGAATGCGGGCAACATCAACAGTGGGACGTTCGGCTATGTAACCAATGCCAGGGATCCGCGAATCGGACAGGTTGCACTCAAATTCTTGTTCTAGCAGCCCGGGTTTGAAGTCTGTTTTTGGATTTCGGATGGCCTGAAATAGGCGCAAAGAAGGGGTTGATATTGAGGCGATACAGAGTGCTTTTTGGTTACTCCAGCCTCCGAAATGTTCGAGCCTTCCAACCCTATAGCCTGCGCGATCAGAGTAACTAGAAAATCAAGCGTATGGGAGAGCCCTTGCAGCCCTCTCGGCGTTCCGATTCCGTACTTGTTCCGCAGCAAGAGTCCCAGATTCATC
>Ga0302324_100012901_pt1 | contig 17000 bp, 16 predicted proteins | sample Palsa_T0_1_FD_201949 | JGI IMG/M metagenome (GOLD analysis project Ga0302324, IMG submission 201949) | Peat permafrost microbial communities from Stordalen Mire near Abisko, Sweden - Palsa_T0_1 | ecosystem: Environmental > Terrestrial > Soil > Palsa > Peat permafrost | place: Sweden: Abisko...
CTTCGCCACAGAATATGCCTGCTCGCCGGCGGGTTGCCTTGGTCGCGCACGACAATCGGAAGGCCGACCTTTTGGAGTGGGCGCGCTACAACCGCGCTTCGTTGAAAGCGCATGACCTGGTTGCCACCGGGACGACCGGCAAGCTGATCACCAAGGAGCTAGGCCTCCCTGTGGCCACAGTGGAGAGCGGCCCCCTTGGTGGCGACCTTCAGATCGGCGCAATGATCACCGAGGGCGAGATCGACATGCTCGTGTTCTTCTGGGACCCGTTGGAGCCTCAGCCCCACGACCCCGACGTCCGGGCCTTGCTGCGCGTGGGCGTCGTGTGGAACATCCTGATCGCCTGTAACCGTGCCACGGCAGACTTCCTGATTTCCTCGCCGCTGATGACCCAGCCGTACGAACGTGCGACCCGCCACTACGGTGCGGCGATGAAACCCGAGCCTCGTGCGGCCATCGTCCGGTCGCTCAACTCGCCCTCTCTTGTGAGCTAGCCGCCCGGCGGCAAACGGGTCGTTCGCAGCGAGCTCCCGTTGGAGAGCGGCCAGCCGCTCCGAGCCAGCGGGTGCTTAGCCGGCTGCGGTGTACTGGGCGGCAAGGAAGCTGTCCACGTCCTCTTCGCGTATCCGGTACGACCGGCCGACGCGCACCGCTGGTAGCTGCCCTGACTGCACCAACCGGTAAACGGTCATATTCGAAACCCGGAGCAGGCCCGCCACCTCAGCAACCGTGACGTAACGGGACCGGGACCGAGCGTCGCTCAGTTTGGCCATGCTGCACCCTTCTCCAAGTACGAGGGTACGTCAAAGAGGGCCTTCGTGCCAGGGGGCGGTCGGCGGGCTGGTGCCCTCCGGCCATTAGGGGCTCCGGGCGCTGGCGCTCGGCTCGGGGCGCCGGGGCGCTATGCGCTGGGGGAGCCCAGGCTCCGAGAGCCCAGCTGGCGGCTCCGGTGGGACGCGGCCGTCACTGCCTCGATGAACGCCGAACGTACCGCGGCAGCCTCAAGCTCGCGCAACCCAGAGGCTGTGGTGCCTGCGGGCGACGTCACCGCCGCCCGGAGGGCCGCGGGCGTCTGTCCCGGTTCGGCGAGCATGCGGGCAGTGCCGAGCAACGTCTGGACGACGAGGTCCCCGGCGACCGAGCGCGGCAGGCCCAAAAGGACGCCTGCCTCGATCATTGCTTCAACGACCAGTGCAATGTACGCGGGCCCGGAGCCGGACAAACCGGTGACCGCATCGAGAGCCCTCTCCGGGACCTCCACGACCAGGCCAACCGAGCTCATGATCCCGTCCGCCCAATCGAGGTCCTCCCGGTCGGAGCGGGAACCGCCGACGATCGCCGTGGCCGCGGTCGACACGACCGCGGGCATGTTGGGCATAGCCCTGACCACGGCGCAATCGCCTGGGCACCACGACTCGAGGTCGCCCAAGGTCACGCCGGCCGCGATCGAAAGAACCCTTTTGGCACCGGTGCCAGCGAGCTTGCGGCACACGTTTTCGACGTCTCTGGGCTTGACCGCGAGGACCACACCCTCTGCGGGCGCCAGCTCGCCGCCGACGATCTCGAGCCCGTCGAAGCGGCTTGCCAAACCGCCCGGTGCCACGAGCTCAGCGCGGCGCGCCGACGACACCTCGGCCACCCCTACCTGCGAAGGTTTCGCCCAGCCCGCTTCGAGCAGGCCCCCGACGAGCGCCTCGCCCATTCTCCCCCCACCAACTACCAACAGTTCCATGCGCAAACGATAGAGCAGATCGCGATGCCAGGCTCAGGCGAGAGTGCCGCAGCCCCCGAGCCCGGGCACTTCGCACTTCCCCGAACGAAATGACGGTGTCCCGCGGGCTACGGCAAAGCCATCGTAGCTAACTCAGGGCGGCGGCCCACAGGCGCCGGCCGGGGAAATTCTGGCGAAACTGTTGCGCGCCGGGCTGCTGGACGTTCCGGGCTGCTGGACGGAGGGCTCTTAGAGCCTCAGCTACAGATGACCAGGTCGCGCTCGGTCAGCGCCATGCACAGGTCCAGGATCCGGTTGGCAGCGCTCGCCCAGGTGTAGCCGACGTTGCGTTCGCTCGCCGCCGCGCCAAGGAGGCCGGCCAGAGCCCGGTCGTCGAGCAGCTCACCTAGGTAGTGCGCGAAGCCCGCAGTGTCGTTCGGTCCGACGAGGTAACCCGTGCGCCCGTGGTCCACCAGTGTCGTGAGGCCTCCCACGGCCGAGGCCACAACCGGCGTACCACAAACAGCCGCCTCCAGTGCGACCATCCCGAACGACTCCGACCGGCTCGGCACGATGCAGGCGTCGGCAGCCCGGTAGTACGTCGAGAGCAGCTCGTGCGGCTGCGGCGCGACCATGGTCACCCGCCCCCCGAGGCCGTGGCTGCCGATCAGGCCTTGGGCCTTCGCGAGCTCTTCGTGGCCTCTTGGCCCACTCGGGCCGCCGATCACGACGAGGCGCGCTTTGCCTGAGCGCCCTGCCCGGCCAGTGAGGAGGGAGAGAGCTTCGATCGCGAGCACGAGGCCCTTCAGCGGCTGGATACGCCCGACGAACAGGACGACCGGGACATCGGCCGGCAACCCGAGTGCCCGGCGAGCCTGGGCCTGATCGCCCGGGCCGAAGAAAGCATGGTCGACCCCAGGAGAGATGACCTCGATCCTCGAAGCGCCCACCCCGTACAACCTGACGAGCTGGGCCGCCTCCACGCTGCACGAGGCCAGGACTGCATCGGAGCAGCCGATTGCGGCCGCCTCTCCGGCGGCCCGCCGGGCGGCCACCCCGGCCTCGTCTTCGCCCACCTCGGCCTTCACCCGGTCCAGAGTGTGGAAGGTAGAGATGAGGGGCAGGTCGAGCGCGTGCTTTAGCGAGTGCCCAGCAACGGCTGACAGCCAGTAGTTCCCGTGGACCAGGTCCACGCCGTCACCCTGTTTGGAGAGCTCGGCCAAGCTTCGGGCTACTCCGGCTGTCCATTGGTCCACGAGGTCCGGCAGGACTTCCTTCGGTACCGGTCCGACCGGGCCGGCTTCCACGTAGTGGGTGCGGAACCCGGGTTCGACCCACAGCGACTCCGGTTGGCCCCGGCTCTCACGGCGTGTGTAGACCTCGCAGCGGGCGCCCGACCGGGCAAGAGCGCTCGCCAGCTGCCTGACGTAGACGTTCATGCCTCCGGCGTCGGCCGTACCCGGCTGCGCCAAAGGGGAGGTGTGCATCGAGAGCACCGCCAGCGCTGGCACGGGCCGAGACTACCGGCACCCGGCGTATTCCCGGGCAATCGCAGCGCGCGACCGGTGGTCCGAGGGCAATTCTGTTATATGAGGAAGCGAACCTGTTATTTGAGGAGCGAATCTACGTTTGCTTCGCCTGTGCGGTACCGACGTACGAGCTCTTCTTGCAGGTGGTCCTGGATGTCATGGAGCGACCGCCGTTCCGCTGAAACCTCGTGCTCCAGGTTAGACAGGCCGACGAGCAGCTCGTCAAGTTCGACCGAGCTAAGCGACCCAAGGCATCCAAGCTGGTCCGACGGCAGCATCTCTTCGACCCGGGCTGTCAACTTCTGCAGTTCCCCGTCGGCTGGTGCGAAGAAGGATATGGGCATGCGGCCCGGTCCTTCTCCCCGGCTGTGCTCGCCCAGGATTTGGGGGAGCTGGTCAACCAAAGCCTCTGGGCCCTGGTCGGACAGCCCGAGAAGCCGCCGCTCGGACTCGGCAATTATGAGGTCGACCCGCGCTTGGGCAAGCCGCCGCAGGTAGGAGAGGTCCGTTTCCAATTGGGCGCACGCATCCCGCTTCGCATGCAGCTCGGCCAGGCTCAGATCTCCTAGTTCCGACAGGTAACCGGGATCGAGCGCCACTACCAGGTTGAACTTGTCCATCAACTCAAGAGGTTACAGCACTTGCGCCGCCACTGACAGCGCGATCTAAAGGCTGCCACCAGCCCCACCCGATACGGGTGGGAGCACCGCGACCTCGTCGCCGGCGCAGAGCACGTAGCTCGGCGCTGCCGCCGCTCCGTTCACCCAGATTGCGCAGGTGCTGAGCACGCGTTCGAGGTCGGGACCGTATGTGGCCACAAGCACGCCAGCCAGCTGTGCGACCGTCCTGCCAGCAGAACCGAAAGGTGCGCTGGCCGTACCGGCAGCTTCCCTGGCGCTCGCGAAGAACAGCACCGTTACTAGCTGGCCGTCCGGGTGCCCTTCGCCGGGGCCGGTCAACGAGACAGTCATTGGATGGAGGTTACCGGCAGTGGTTGTCTGCGAAGATGGCCCGGTGGGCCGCCTCCTCCTTGTTCGCCATGCGCAATCGGTCTGGAACGCAGCCGGCCGCTGGCAGGGCTGGTCGGACGCCCCACTTTCCGAGCTCGGGATAGAACAGGCCACGCGGGCGGGCACGTACCTCGCCGCTGAGGGACTGCAACCAGGCGAGGTTGCCTGTTCGGACCTGGCTCGCGCTCGGCTCACCGCCGAACTGATCGCCCAGCAGGTCGGTTACACGAGGGCGGTTACCCTCGAACCCGCCTTGCGCGAACACGACGTCGGTGAATGGAACGGGCTCACGATGGCCGAAATAACCGCTCGCTGGCCAAGCGAAGTCGAGTTGTGGCGCCAACGGCGCCTGGGTGCTTTCCCCGGCGGGGAGCAGCTGAGCACCTTCGACGAGCGCGTCCAGGCAGCGATGGCACGCCTAGGCGAAATAGCACTTGGCGGCGACGTCGTGGTGGTGGCCCACGCCGGGGTTGTCCGTTCGGTGGAGGAGTGGCTCGGCATCTGGCGTGCGGACCGGCCCCACACCAACCTCACGGGCTGGTGGCTCGAAAGCACGGGTACCCCAACGGCGGTAGAGCTTGCAGCGCTCGCAACTGTGGATCTCGTTTCGCTCGGGGACGAAGCCGTCCCTGGCCCTGTATAGCTTTTGCGCCAATGCACCGCTTGCCCAGGACATCGGAGGCCCGGACTATGACGAATGTCGAAACCATGATGAAGGTCGAGGTAGTGCGGAGCCCGCGCCGCAGGAAGACGGTCAGTGCTCGCCAGGTGGGCGACGTGGTGCGCGTCAGCGTCCCCGCGACCATGACAAGGGCCGAAGAGGAGCATTGGGTGACCGAGATGGTGCGGCGGTTCAGCAGGCGCCAGCACTCGGCCGCCGTCGACCTGGAAGAGCGGGCCCGGGGACTTGCTGCAAGGTTCGGGTTGGCGGCCCCCAAAAGCGCCCGATGGGTCGACAACCAGCTCCAGCGATGGGGTAGCTGCACTCCATCCGACGGGACGGTGAGGATCTCGTCGAGGCTGGCGACCGAGCCCCCATGGGTGCTCGACTATGTGATCGTGCACGAGCTGGCCCATCTCCAGGTGTGCGGCCATTCGAAGGCGTTCTGGGACATCGTCGGCCGTTACCCGCTCGCCGAGAGGGCACGGGGGTTCCTCATGGCCCGCGGCATAGACGACCCCGACGACGCGCCCGATCACGCCCGGCAGGCTGGCCCATGAGGGGCCGCCCTCCCGCAGCGGCCAAACCAGGCTCAGCCGGCCGCGGCCTTGCGGTGGAGGGCCGCTTGGCGCTGGCCGCGCTGCGAGGCTCTGGTCCTCCTCTTCCGCTCGACGCGGCGAAAGGGAAGGAGGTCCTGGTCCGAGCGGGCCCGTTGTCCCCCGGCGGTCGCCCCGTTGTGACAGCGCAGGTCCAACATTTCGAGCGTGGCCGGGTACTGGGCGGGGACGGCGCCGAGGCGTTGGCCGTCGCGGCCGGCCTCGCGCTGGAGCGGCGGTTGCCATTGGTGACGGTCCTGGCGTCCTCGGGCCAAGACCTTGGCGAGGGAGTTGCCGCATTGGACGGCTGGGGACGCGCGGCAAGGGCCTTCGCTCGCTGTTCAGGGGTCGTGCCCGTGGTGGCGGTCCTCGACGGCCCGCTGCTGTCGGGCCCGGCCCTCTTACTTGGCTTGGCCGATGCCGTCGTCATGACGCCGAGGGCGCTTGCGTACATCTCGGGCCCGGCCGCGGTTGCCGAGGTCACGGGGGTCCCGGTCCGTCCTTCCGAACTAGGGGGAGCTTCCGTTCACTCCACCCGCTCCGGCCTTGCCACGATGGTGGTGCTTGACGAAGCGGGGGCGTTCGAGGCTGTCGACGAACTGCTCGGTTTCCTTCCTGCGCACTGCGACGAGCTGCCTCCTGTCGCGGTATCGCACGACCCAGCTTCGCGCGCCACGCCGGAGCTCGCGGACGCTGTCCCTGCCATGGCGACAGGTAGCTACGACGTACGCCGGGTCATTGCTGCCATCGCCGACGACGGCGGACTTGTCGAACTGAGGTCGAGGTGGGCGGCTCAGCTCGTGACAGCATTGGTGCGCGTTGCGGGCCAGCCGGTCGGGGTGCTTGCTAACCAGCCTCAGGCCATGGCGGGCACCCTGGACATCGCCGCGTCCCAAAAGGGTGCGCGTTTTGTCGCCTTCTGCGATTCGTTCAACCTGCCGCTGCTGACCGTCGTCGACACACCCGGGTTCATGCCCGGGCGGGACCTCGAATGGCGGGGCATGATCCGTCACGGAGCGGAGCTGGTCTTCGCCTACGCAGAGGCGACGGTCCCCAGGGTGTGCCTGGTGCTGCGCAAGGCCTACGGGGGGGCATACATAGTCATGGACTCCAAGGGCATGGGCAACGACCTATGCATCGCCTGGCCGAGCGCAGAGGTCGCTGTGATGGGCGCCGAAGGAGCCGTGCGCATCGTGCACCGCTCGGTCGATGACGCAGCGCGGGCGGAACTGACGGAGGAGTACAGGGAGAAATGGCTTAATCCCTATACCGCGGCCGAGCGCGGCTACGTGGACCTCGTGATCGACCCGGCCGAGACCCGCCAAACGGTCGCGCGTTGCTTCTCAGTGTTGGGGAGCAAGCGGGAGCGCCTTGCCGCTCGCAAGCACGCCAACAGCCCGCTCTAGGGCCAGGACAGTTCCTGGAGGCAGCCCATTAGATTGGACCGGGCCGGGCTGCGCCTGAGGTAACTGGCGCTGCCCCTGAGCTAACCGGCGCAGCGCTGGCCAGACTTGCCGGAGCACCCGTCTGCGGCCGCCCGCCGCGGCCCCTCATGGGGTGGACGTAGAGCCAGCGCACGTGTGGCCCGGGCCGATGGCGAGCAGCGGGGGTCGCGGCAGGTACCATGCCGTCCGACGTGAGCCAGCCGCGCTTTCGGAACATGACCACCAGCCCGACGACGGTCAGGATCTGAGCGCCGATGCCAACGGCGACGAAGACCGCAAAGCTGCCGATCCGATTGACCATCCAGCCGAAGTTCTGGCCGAAGAAACCGGTCAGGAAGCTCAGGGGCAAGAAGATGGTGGCGATGATCGTGAGCTGCTTCATTACCACGTTGAGCCGGTTCGACACCGTGGACAGGTGCGTGTCCATCGCCCCGCTCAGCAGGTCCCGGTAGCTGTCCACCAGGTCGCTGACCCTGATCAGATGGTCGTAGAGGTCCCGGAAGTACCTCTCGTACTCAGGCGTCATACCGGGGATGGCCGAACTGCCGCTCACTAGCGTTGCGAACATGTCCCGCTCGGGGGTCACGATCTTGCGCAGGGCGATCAGCGACCGCTTCATGTCGAAGAGCCGCCCGAGCTGCTCGTCCGTGGGTGCCTTCAGGATCTCGTCCTCTAGGTCGTCGATCTCGTCGTCCAGGACCGCGAGGACCGGGAAATAACCGTCTATCAACATGTCCAGGACCCGGTAGAGGACCATTACCTGGCTCATAGGCGGTCCGCCATCTGCCTGCATGCGGTGCAGGACGTCGGGAAACGCAGGGCAGGGGTGCTGGTGAACCGTCACGAGGAATTTCTCGCTGCAAAAGCAGTGCACTTCCACCAGGTGATTCGTGGTTCCTGGGCCGTAGACGACGAGCAGGCCAAAGTCGTCGTAGGTGTCGAACTTGGGGCGTTGACCGAAATGCTCGGCGTCTTCGAGGGCCAGCGGGTGGAAATGGAAGGTGTCGCTCAGTAACTGCTGCTCGGGGCTATCCGGGGGTGTGCTCAGCAGGTCCAGCCAGAACGGGGTGGAGGACGCGAGCAGGCGCTCGATCTCCGCAGCGGTCAGCTCCAGCTGCTTGCCGTCCAGCGTGACCAGGTGGCCGTTCATTACCCGACGACCCTATAGGTACTTAGTGCCCGCTCGGCGCGTCAGCTTAGGGGTGAGGTACTTTGCCTGCCTTGCAGCCGGTGGTGTTGGGGAGGGGGCTAACCCGTCCTAGGCGGTCCGCGGTGGACTCAGTGAACCAGATCGATGTGCAGTCGGGGCCGACGGTGATCCCGACCGGGCCGGAGCCGGCGGTGTGCGCTCGGTACAAGGTGACCTTGCCTGTGTTGGGATTGATGCTCCCGACCCCGGTGCTGTCTGTGAACCACAGGTTGCCGTCGGGCCCGTAGACGATGCTCGCCGGCCCGGAGGCAGCGTTCGGTAGGGGGTACACAGAGATCTTCCCTTGTGCCGTGATGCTGGCGACCTGGTTGGCGGCGTTCTCGGTGAACCACATGGTGCTGTCTGGGCCCTCGGTGATGCCGTAGGGAGTGGGGTTCAGGTTGGAGTTGGGCACAGTGAACTTGGATACCAAGGCGCCCGACGTTCCCATGACGCCGATGGCGTTGGAACCCTGCTCGGTGAACCAAATGTCGTTGCCCGGGCCGGCAGAAATGGTGTCGGCAGAGGTGATGCTCGATCCCACCCCTTGAGCGAGATGGTCAGCGGCAGGGAGGGCGAACTCGTGGATGGCCGGACCGGCTGCCCTTGGGGTGATCTCGCCGATGCGGTTCACTGCCGTTTCGGTGAACCACATGTTCCCGTTGGGGCCGACCGTGATGGCATCGAGGCCCGGGACGGCGCGGGCCGAGGTGGGCACCGGGTAGGAGGTGTAGGAGCCGGCGGTGGTGATACGGCCGATGCTGGCGGCGTAGTAGGACCTCCCGTCGCGGGGGTTCCCGCCGGCGCTCTGGGTGAACCACATGGCGCCGTCGGGCCCGGCCACGATGTCGGTAGGGGCGACGGCGTTGGCGGAGACCTCGCAGCCGACGGCCGGCGACGAGGACGAGGACGAGCAAGGAAGCGCTCCTAGGGCTTTCGGCGAGAACTTGAACACGCCCGAGAGCTCGTCGGTGTACCACAAGTTGCCGTCCGGCCCGGCCGCGAGCTCTTGGGGGAGCGCCCTATTGCCCGACGCGGCACCGACCCTCCCCGGGTACTCGCTGACCGTAGGGGACTCCCCAGGGGGCCTGGTGGACGGGGGGACTTGGGAGGTGGCGAACACGACCAGGTGGAACCCCCGGTCGGCAAAGCTGTTGGTGCATTGCTTGGTCTCTACGACGATGACCGCGGCCGTCCCGCTGTTGGCGTAGTCGGCGTTGACCGCAGTGCAGTCTTCGTAAAGGGCGATGAGCGTCCCAGGTTGGTCGTCGGGCGTGACCGACAAGACGCTGTTGCCACCGGTGCCGAGGAGCGGGACGTCTGGGAACCCGACTTCGTAGACCCCGCTACCCGTAGTATGGGTGACCTGGGGCGCGCCGCCGTAATCGTTGAACCAGGTCAGCACGGTGCCTGAAGGGTTGACCCGGGCCCCGGCAATGGCACTAATCGGGCTGGCGCCAGCGGCAGAGGCGGCTGGGGGGCTAGCGAAGACGACCAGGTGGAACCCCTCGTCGGCGAAGCTGGTCGTGCAGTCTCTGGTCTCCACGGCGATGACCGTGGCCGCCCCGATCGTCGCGTAGTCGGCGTTCACCGCCGTGCAGTCGGAAGAAGGCGTGTCGGGCGTGACCGACAAGACGCTGTTACGACCATTGCCGAGGAGCGGGGCGTTCGGGAACTCGACGTAGTAGAGCCCGCTACCCGCCGTATGGGTGACCTGGGGCGCGCCGCCGTAATCGTTGAACGAGTCGCGCACGGTGCCCGAAGAGTTGACCCGGGCCCCGGCAATTACGGCGATCGCGCTGGCGCCAGAGGTTGTGCTGGTTGGGGGGCTGCCGTAGACGACCAAGTGGAACCCCCGGTCGACCAAAGGCCAAGTGGAACCCCCGGTCGACGAAGTGCAGTCCTTCGTAAACACAAAGATGGACGGCGTTGCCGTACCGGAGGACGTGACCAGCCCGCTACTTGCGTAGTCGGCGTTGACAACTGTGCAGTCGGCCGAAGGCGTGTCGGGCGTGACCGACAAGACGCTGTTGCCACCGGTGTACTGGCCGAGGACCGGGGCGTTCGGGAACTCTACGAGGTACTCGCCGCCGCCCGAGGTGTGAGTGACCTGGGGTGCGCCACCGTAATCGTTGAACCAGTCGAGCACGGTGCCCGAAGCGCTGACCCGGGCGCCGGCGATGGCGGCGATTGCCCCCCCTGCGCTGTTTCCGAACGCAAAGCGCCCCCCCTGGGCGCTGTTAGAGCCGACCATATGCCCAGAGGCGCTGGCCAGGTTGGGCACCGGCGCAGCGGCGACCGGGCGAGTGACTTGGAGAACAGATGAAACTTGGAGGACAGATGAAGAGGCCACCACTCCGGCTGTGACCATGGCGGTGGCAGCCAAGATGCGACCGCCACGCAGCACCGGTCCCAAGAGGCGAGCTGCGGGGACCACCGGCGCCACATCCAGTTTCCGGGCGTAGGTCACTTGGCTGCCCCTCCTTTGGTCAGGGTGAGCTGAACAATACAGCCGACGGACGTGGGGCGAGCCCGTTTTCAGGTCACGGTAAAGCCCTGATCAGGTGGGGGCGGGGAGGATCGAACTCCCGGCGCGCAGATTAAAAGTCTGCCGGTCTTCCACTGACCTACGCCCCCGGCACGCTGGCGCGTCTCCGCGTTTGCTACACCGTCATCCTAGGTTGACGGCCCCCGGGGGCAGGAGGAACAGCAGGCCGAGGACGACGCACACACCCGCCACTGCCAAGATGTCGGTCACGAGCTCGCCCCGGCCCCGGCCCCGGCGGCCCAGCCCGAAGGCGGCTGCCAGCACAACCCCGGTCACCAAGCCGCCGATGTGGTCCTGCCAGGAGATGTCAGGGACCACGAAGCTGTAGAAGAGGTTGATTGCGATAAGGACACCGATCCCAGACGTGTCGGCTCGAGCGCGGCGCGCAAGGACAAAATATCCGCCAAATAGGCCGAAGATGGCGCCCGAAGCACCAACTGTCGGCTCGAACGGGTTGGTCACCAGGTAGACCGCCGCAGAACCGCCCAGGCCCGATACCAAGAAAAGAGCTAAGTAGCGCCACCTGCCGAGGATTGGTTCTACCAGCCTGCCAATGATCAGCAGGGAGACCATGTTCAGGCCGATGTGCAGGATATTGAGGTGGAAAAAGATAGAAGTGAACACCCGGTACCACTGGCCGGTCTGCACTGCCAGGCCCTGCATTGCCGTGTCGTCGAGCAGATTGGGGTAATCGGCGGTACTGGCTATATAAAGTGCCACGCATATCGCGATGAGCCCCATTGTCATCGGGACCTGGCTGAGCGTGGGGAGGGTGCCGGTACTTGGCCGGTACCGGATTACGGGAGATTTCTTGGCGTTTTTCCGCACGCACTGGCGGCAGTGCCAGCCCACGGGGGCTTGGACCATGCAGTCGGCGCAGATCGGTTTGTTGCAGGACCGGCATATTGACCCCGCTAGCCGTTCGGGGTGCTCGTAGCAGCGGGTGTTCGGCCCGATGCCTATCTCCTCGTTGCCGGGCGGCGCCGCGGGTGGTGCGCCGGGAGGTGGGCCCAGTGGCGGGAGGGCGGGCGAGGAGGGCGGGGGCGGGGAGCCCGGTGGTGGGCGACCCCATCCCGGGCTGGTAGCCGGGGTACTGGGCCACGCGGGGTTGGGCCACCCAGGTCTCGGCCACTCAGGTTGGCCCGAGCCCGGCCCGGGGCCTTCTGTGCTCGCCACTACCGGGGAGACCCGGGAGGGGCACCGGGGGCGGGAGGGGTAACGCCAGCGGGAGGGGCACCGGGGGCGAGAGAGGGTGGGACGTTCCACTGCGCAACTGCCGCCCCGCCGTGTTCCCAGCTGAGCACGCTGACCGTGGCGGTGCCGAGCACAAAGAACCGGCCGGTCGCCGGGGGCTGGCCCAGCCACCGTGCAGTGAGCACCCGAAGCAGGTGCCCGTGTGAGAAAAGCAGCGCCTTGGCACCCGAGGGCAAGGCGCGAGCGCGCTGGACCACCCTGTCCGCTCGGGCGGCCACCTGCCCGCCGGTCTCGCCCCCGGGCCACGGCCCGTGCCAGATTTCCCATCCCGGGTAATTCGCCCGGATCTGGCCCGTGGTCAACCCTTCCAGCTCTCCGTAGTCCCATTCCGCGAGGTCGTTGTAGATCGCGGGCTTGAACCCCGCCAGTTCGGCGGTCCTAACGGCGCGTTGGCGGGGGCTCGACTCGACCAGGTCGAAGTGCTCTGACCTCAACATGGTGCCGAGGGCTATCGCTTCTTGTTCACCGGCGACGGTCAAAGGGAGATCGGTGCGGCTGGTGTGCTGGCCGGAGGCGCTCCACTCGGTTTCACCGTGCCGCGCGAGCCACACCACGGGGCCGGTCATAGAGCGGTCATGGACGAAGTCTGGTCTCGGGGCGCGGGTTGGTCTTGGCGCGCGAGTGCTCAGGCATTCCGCTTGGAGAGTGCGTAGCCGGTGAGCAGCAAGAGTAGAGCTATGAACAACGCCATGTCTCCCGCGCCCCACCATGCCGTCAACGTATGAGCGTCCTGGTGCAGCAACCCGATCCGCATCCCCGCTTGGGTCGGCCAGTACTCCCCGATCGGGTTGCTAAACGAGTCTGGTAGTGCCGACAGAGCAATAGGAAGGATGAAGAGGAAACCGACGCAGGCCGCTATCGCCCCTGCAGCGTTACGCAGCAAGGCCCCTGCGCCAAGGCCTAAGAGGCCAATGAGCGTTACATAGATCCCCATCCCGATCACAACCCGGAGCACCCCGTTGTTGCTTAGCGAAGTGTTCGGGTACGCCGGGTAGGCCGACACAATCGCGTGGCCGACGAAGAAGTTGACGAAGCTCATCACCTCGGTGAATACGAACAAGGTGATGGCGAAAACCAATACCTTGGCTACGAGCAACCGCTTTCGCTGCGGAGTGGCCAACAGCGTAACGCCGATGAGGCCGCTCGAGTACTCGCCGCTGATCACCAGCACACCCAGGACCATAAAAGCCAGCAAGGCAAACTCCCAACCCACCTGCGCTCCCTGAATGGTTATTAGAGGGCTCGGGATCGAACCGTGCTTGAGTTCGCTTGCTTCGTTTGCTGCGATCAAGAATGTAATTAGGGCAGATAGCCCAACGATAAACAGAACCCCGAGGCCGAGGATGACGTAGGTCGATCGCAGTGTCTTGAGCTTTGTCCACTCCGAGCGCATCGTGTCGAGCAGGCCCGGTGGGCCTAACTCGGGGAACCCGGACTTTGCAATCGTTTGCGTTGGGACTTGGGTCATGGGATGGCTCCTGCACCAGTGCCATGGAACTCGACGTCGTCTCGCGTCAGCTCCATGAAGACATCTTCGAGCGATGCTTCTACGGGGGACAGCTCGTGCACAGGGGCTCCCGCCTGGAACGCGATATCGCCTATGGCAGCTGCTTCCAAACCGGTAACGACGATGGCGCCGTCGTCTTCGCCATTGCTGCTGGTCTGGATCTTGCCGCCTGCAGCTACAAGGCGGGGGACGACGACCTCGGCCTTGGGGGTCCGGAGCCGAACCACGATGCCCGAGTTTCTTTTGATGAGGTCCTCGACCTCGGAGTCGGCGATCATGTGGCCCCTGCCGATCACGATCACGTGGGACGCGGTGAGCGCCATCTCGCTCATCAGGTGGCTCGAGACGAAAACGGTCCGGCCCTGGGCCGCCAGGCCCTGCATCAGCGTCCGGATCCAGACGATGCCTTCTGGGTCGAGGCCGTTGACCGGCTCGTCGAAGATCAGCACGGGAGGGTCCCCGAGGAGCGCTCCCGCTATCCCCAAGCGCTGGGCCATGCCGAGGGAAAAATTGCCGGCCCTTCTGTCGGCGACGTCGCTCAGGCCGACGAAACCGAGCACTTCGTCCACCCGCTTGACCGGGATGCGGCTCGCCTGGGCCAGGGCCAGCAGGTGGTCCCGCGCCTTGCGCCCGGGCTGGTACGCCTTGGCGTCGAGTACGGCGCCCACCTCACGCATCGGGGCACGCAGGCGTTGGTAGGAGACGCCGTCGACGGTCGCAGTGCCTTTTTCGGGCCGCACGAGGCCAAGGATCATGCGCAGTGTGGTCGTCTTCCCAGCCCCGTTCGGGCCCAGGAACCCCGTCACCCGCCCCGCCTGTACCTCGAAGGTCAGGTTGTCGACGGCGATGTTCGGCCCGAAATGCTTCGTGAGGTTGCGTACCTGGATCACGACATCGCCCTTTCGAACACCTAGCGGTTCACGCTACCAGCGATCGAGGTGCTTCCTCGAAAGTAAGGGTGCAGGCAGGGCGGGATTTCGACCGAGCCGTCGGCCTGGCGGTAGGTCTCGACGATTGCCGCCCAAATCCTCGGCACTGCGAGGGCCGAACCGTTCAAAGTGTCGCAAATCTGAGTGGGGCCGCCCCCTTTAGGCCTGTAGCGGATCGACGCCCGCCGTGCTTGGTAGTCGCTGAACCACGACACCGACGAAACCTCGAGCCACATGTCACATCCGGGGGCGTAAACCTCGACATCGAAAGACCGCGCGTGCGACTGCCCAAGATCCCCTGTGCAAATATCGAGTATGCGGTACGGGAGGCCGAGCGCCTCGACCGCAGCGATGGCTCGCTCGAGGATCTCCATGTGCATAGCGGACGATTGCTCGCGCGTGCAAATAGCGAGTATTTCGACCTTGTCGAACTCATGGACCCGCAATAAACCGCGCGTGTCCCGCCCGGCCGCGCCGGCTTCTCGGCGGTAGCACGGCGTATAGGCCATCAGCCGCAAAGGGAGCTCGTCTTCGGGGATGATCTCGTTCGCTCGCATCGAGGTGAGCGGCACCTCGGCTGTCGGCACCGCCCAGAGGTCGTCCCGCTCGAGGTGGTACGCGTCGTCGGCGAACTTGGGCAGCTGCCCGACCGCCTCCAGCACGGGGGTGCGTACCAGGCTCGGCGGCCTTATTTCGGTGTAGGCGTCCGCGTTGCGGTCGAGCGCCAGCTGGCAGAGAGCCCTGACCAAGGTGGCTCCCAGGCCCTGGAAAAGGGGGAACATCGAACCGGCGATCTTGGCACCCCGTTCGAGGTCGAGGATCTGGAGCTCGCTGCCTATGTCCCAATGGGGAACCCTCTGGTGCGGGCCATAGCGTGATGGGTCGTAGCCGACGGTCCGCACGACCACGTTGTCGGCCTCCGAGGAGCCGTCCGGGGCGTCGTCTGAGGGGAGGTTGGGCAGGCGCAACATCGCATCGCGGAGGACAACTTCGACCGATGAGCTTTCCTCTTCTGCGGCTGCCAGTTCTTCGCCCAGGCGTTTGCTTTCTTCGCGCAGTTCCCCGGCGTTTCCGGTGCCCCCCGAACGCATCGCATCGCCGACTTGCTTCGAGAGCACCTTGATGCGGGCACGGAGCTCCTCGCCTTTGCTGGCGAGCCGGCGGTGCTCGGCGTCGAGAGCCGCAGCTCGCTCTACCTCTTGGGCCGGGACGCCCTTGCGAGCCAACGCAGTCTTTGTAGCCTCGAGCTCAACCCGAAGCCGGCGCAGGTCGATCACCTGCTCGAAGCTAACAGGTGGAGATGTCCCCTTTTAGAACCATTTATTGCCGGTGGAAAGCTACGGTCAGCGTGTGACTTCAGCTCGTGGCAGCTCAGGTCTCGCCCCTGCCGTCGAGATCCGCTCGCTCCGGGTTCGCTACGGGGAAGTGGTCGCTGTCGACGGCCTCGACCTGGTTGCGGAACGCGGTCAGATAATCGCGCTCCTCGGCCCGAACGGAGCCGGCAAGACGAGCACTCTGGAGGTGCTCGAAGGGTACCGGCGCCCTGCCAGCGGGGAGGTCAGGGTGTTCGGCTTCGACCCGGTCGCCGACCGGCGTCACCTTTCCCCGCGCGTAGGGGTGATGCTCCAGCGGGGCGGGGTTTACCCGGGCATGGGCCCCCGGGAGGCATTGCAGCTCTTTGCCAGCTATTACCGGTCCCCCGATGAGCCCGAGCGGTTGATCGCCCTCCTCGGCCTGGCGACGGTTGCCCGCACGCCGTGGCGGCGGCTCTCGGGTGGCGAGCAGCAGCGCCTGTCGCTCGGGCTGGCCCTGGTAGGCCGTCCCCGGGCACTGTTCCTCGATGAGCCCACCTCAGGGGTCGACCCCGAGGGCCGCCAGGTGATGCGCCAGGTGATCGGCGACCTGCGTGAAAACGGCGCCTGTGTCCTGCTCACGACCCATGAGCTGGAGGAGGCAGGGCGGCTCGCGGACCGGCTCATCGTCATCGACCGTGGTCGTGTCGTGGCTGCAGGGACACAGGACGAACTGGCCGCGCTCGCTGGTCACGCCGAGGTGCGCTGGTCCACGACGCCGGCTCTCGAAATCGCTGCGCTGCAGGCGGAGCTCGGCGCCCGGGTCTGGGAGGAGCGGCCCGGCGAGTACGTGGCTGCCGTGACAGGCACTCCGACCGTCGTCGCCGCCATTGCCAACTGGCTCGCGGACAACCGCCTCCCGCTCGCTGCCATGCGAGCGGGCCGGCCGGCGCTGGAGGACGTATACCTCCGACTTACGAAAGGAGCAGGCGCGCAGGACGAGGCCGGTGCGCAGAAGGACCAGGGTGCGAAGAAAGACCACGGTGCGCAGAAATGAAGGCATTGCTGGCACAGGCCGCCGCCGAGACGCGCATGACCCTGCGCAGGGGTGAGACCCTGCTTCTCACGCTCGGGGTGCCGGTCGGCTTGCTCGTTTTCCTGTCTGTCACCAAGGTGCTGCCCGCACCCGGGGACCAGGACAGTTTCCTTGTCCCGGGGATCCTCGCCCTCGCGATCATGTCGACCAGCCTCGTGAGCCTCGGGATAGCTACGGCGTTCCAGCGCGAGTACAGGGTTCTCAAACGGCTCGGTGCTACTCCGCTCGGGAGG
>Ga0302324_100012903_pt1 | contig 16999 bp, 20 predicted proteins | sample Palsa_T0_1_FD_201949 | JGI IMG/M metagenome (GOLD analysis project Ga0302324, IMG submission 201949) | Peat permafrost microbial communities from Stordalen Mire near Abisko, Sweden - Palsa_T0_1 | ecosystem: Environmental > Terrestrial > Soil > Palsa > Peat permafrost | place: Sweden: Abisko...
TCCTCTCAGCAGAAGCCCCGACGTGGCTGGCCCAACTCCCAGGGCTCCTCACTCGCGAGCGCCGCGAGATGCTGCAGGGGGAAATCTCAGGAGCCACCCGCGAGCGCATGGTGCGCGAGCTCGGTGACGCGTTGGAGTCGATCACCGCGGAGACTGCACTTCTGCTCTTTCTCGAAGACTTACACTGGGTTGACGACTCAACTATGGATCTCATCTCCGCGCTCGCGCGCCGCCGCACCCCCGCGAAATTGATGCTGCTTGCGACATACCGCCCGTTGGGTCCCCCGCGCCATTCGTTAAAGGCGCTCATATCGGATCTTCTGGTTCGGCGCTGGTGTTGCGAGATCGATTTGACCCCATTAAGTCAGGCTGATGTGCAGGAGTATTTGGACGCCCGGTTGCCAACAAGTCCCCCGCCGCCAGGACTGTCCGCATTGCTGCACCGCCACTCGGAAGGCAATCCCCTTTTCATGGTCGCCGCTCTGGAGGACATGGCGAAGCGCAACCTCGTCACCCGTGCGAACGGCCAATGGCAGCTGCAGGTGCCATTGGAGCAAATCGTATTCGAAGTGCCGGACGATTTGCGCCATACGATTGAAGCACAGTTAGAGCGACTGTCCGAACAGGAGCAGAGCGCGTTGGAGCTGGCCAGTATCGCAGGCGCATCGTTCTCCGCGAGCGTCATCAGTTCCGCATCGGACATGGATTCGAGCGGTGTGGAGACTCTCTATGAGGATCTGTCTCGGCGGCGTCATATAGTGAAATGGGCGTGTACCCATTCGCTTCCCGACGGCAGCTTGACCGAGCGCTACACGTTCGCGCATGTGCTGTACCGCCAAGTTCTCTATGATCGACAGACGCCGGGACGCAGAGCGAAACTGCATCGTCGGATTGGCGAACGTCTCGCAGCGATATACGCGCGGCGGATCGAGGACGTCGTGCCCGAGTTGGCATACCACTTCGAGCAGGGCGCCGACTGGCCGCGCGCCATCGACTACCTGCGACAGGCGGCGGAAATTGCGGGGCGCCGCCACGCTCATCGGCAAGCTGATACGATGCTCGCACGAGCGCTGGAGCTCGTTAACCACTTGCCCGAAGCCGAGCGCCCGCACGCGGAGCCGCAGCCGGGGGCACTGGCCGCGCGGGCCGCCGACGATGGTGTGATCGACGTGCAAGTGCGCGATCTACGCGTTCCGACGTCCGTCTGTGAGTGGACCGGGAACGCTGATCATGCGCTCGAGCTCCGGGGTGTCGACCACCATGATTGGATAGATGTGTCGGGGTAGGCTACCTCTTGGCGTGTTCCTGAATACGCTGGCGTGCGCGCACCTCCTTGAGTAGTACACCTCGGCCGCCGAGAATATGGTCTTTCAGTAAGATTGCGGCTGTTCGAAAGTCTCCTCGCTCGCGTAGATCGACGAGGTCTTGGTGTTGTTCCTCCAACCTCTTTCGCCGCGAAGATAGTCCGCAGGACCAACGCGATAGCTTCTTCAAGGCGGCGCATGCCCTCATGCCACGCATACCCGTTCGCCGTTTCCTGGTCGCATCCAATTGAGGTCATGAGCTCACGAGCGAACGTATCGGGGTTGTACCAGGTCAATCCGTTGCGTTCGCGGAGGTGACCACCGACTGAACTCTTGACGGGTCCGTTTGGCCTGCGTGTCGGCCAACATCGCTGCTGGGTCTACCTGCTGGGTGAAGCGAGGGAAATAGTGCGGTGCTGGGATGCCGCTTGCCCCTTGAATTTACCTCGATAGCATCGTACTGTATATATCAACAGTCCAGAGTCCTAAACCGGTGGCCAACATGGTTCTCGACCCGAAGCGCCTCATCGACCGATCAATTGCGGATCTCACTCAGTTGTCGATTCTTCTGACGGCAGAAATCAGCGACGACGCGGCATCGCGCTCACCAGAGCTGAGGGCCTGCGAGGAGGCCGTCGCCACGATCGATAGTTTGATCCCTCGGCTTCAGGTCGCCCGCAATGCTCGTATCGCTCCGCTGCGTTCGGGCACCTGCCCCAACTGCGACGACTAATGCTTTTCGACGTGCTTCATGACGGCTAAATGCGCACGAGCAATGTGCCTTTGAACAGTAATTTTGGCGATGTCCATATCGTTGGCGATTTCGGCGTGGAAGTATTCGAATCGGTGTGCAAGATAGACCTCTCGCGTCCGCCGGCTGACGGCGTCCAATATGGCTGTGAGCTGATCCAGGCACTGTCGGCTATCGAGGACTTGATCCGGAGTCGGGCTCTGGGCTATCAGCGGGTGTTGTCTATCGACTTCGTCGAGCTTCACTTCCCGCTACTACGACAGACGAATCAATGACGATACTCAATGCCGGTCAGCGTTTCCGTCCTCAAGTATCTGCTTGGAGGAGATGCGAGTCTGCGTCGCGCGCTTTCTCTTGCGCACCTGCTGAAGCCAAGCGTCTATCGACGGGCGGGCCGCCAATCGCTCTAGTTTGGCGCGCAGGAACTCCTGCATCGATTTACTCTGCAAAGCCGCTCGGGCGGCTAGTTCGTCGCGGACTTTTTCGGGAACATCACGGATGTCAATCTGAATTGCCATGCTCTGATAATGCCAGCAATTCGGGTATCTGCAAGCGTATTTAACAGAAGCAACTAGCCCGTCGGTCTTCCACCGATCATGTTGCCCGACATTTCATTGCCCAAAAGGAGGAAAATTCTCCGGTGGCTGCGAGTCTCTCCTCAGCTTTTCGACACGCACGTGGCTAGCCTGCATGCCGGTCACGAGGATCTCAAGGGCAGCCTCGGGATTTGCCGCCGCACCACACATGAATACATCGACCGCTGCATATTGAAATTCCGGCCACGTGTGCACAGAAATGTGGGATTCGGCAAGCAAGGCGACTCCCGCGACGCCAGCGCCATCCCCGAATCCGTGTACATGAATATTGAGGAGCTGTGCGTGCCCTACGAGTGCCGCACTTGAAAGGAGGGTCGCTAAGGCGTCTTCATCCGGCATGAGCGCGCATCCGTCCAATTCGGCAATTATGTGGATTCCGAGTGCGCTGGTTTGTTTCACGTGCTTCTCAGGGCTCGTCGAAACATGAGTGTCGAGCGCCACGTGGTGTCCTTGCGAAGTCTCCATATGAATGCATCGAGTACATAGTGGGTGAGTTGCGGAAGTATCAGCGTCGGCACTGCAAAAGACAGCCAGCGGTCATCAAGAGCCGGCAGCCCGGAAAACATGTTAAAGAGCTCAGGATGCTCGCGCCATACGAAGCCATCCCACAGCCCTTCCTCAGCGTAGGCAAGACCTACGACAATCGCTAACAACAGCGGCACCAATGGCGCGATGAATAATATTGGCGTGCCGGACTGTATCTTCTCTCTGTTTTCCCCATAGACCCAGATTAGAGCCGCGTAGGGCACGGCATGCGCGACCACGTTGGTCGCGGTAAACGCGAGATCCCCATTAAAAGCAACGATGCCAACGTACCAGGATGCTGCCGTTCCAATGGTGATCATCATTCGCGGAAGATTCAATGGCTCTCCGCGATAAATTCGCAGCCCATGCGAAAGTACATATACGGCGGCGATTCCAATGTAGGCGATCTTCGCTACGGGCTCAACGTTCGGTGGCAACGCGATGAAGTCACCTTCAATAAACCATACAAACGCGCGTGGCAAATGTGTGTGCCAATAGACAAGCGGATACAAGGTTGCGGCGCCGATAAACGCAGCATCGATATGCTGCTGAATGGTTTGCCCTCGTTCTGCCGCAGTGGCATAGAGCATGGTCAGCCCGTACTGCTGGCGGATGAAGTGAAAAACCGCCAAATAGGCTAGTAGGGTCCAGAATACAGCAGCACTGAGCGCATACACCATTGTGGCGGCAAGCCAGCAGAAAAGGGGTGTGAGCAGGAGCAAGGATCCGTGGGTCTCGCGCTCACGCTTATCAAAGTACGTCCGAAACAAGGTGGAATAGACGTGCGCAACATCGAAACCAACGACGAGAACGAGCCAGGCGAATGGCCCGATGGCGTCTGGGCTGGAGAACGGTGCGGCAAAGGCGAGAACCAGGGCAGTCATGATCCACGATGGCCCTACAATGAGAGCCAAGTCGAACCCCCTCGACCGTATCCAGGGTGTTAGGAGAGGGACCACGTCATCCACGCCATCGGAGGCGATCAGCCACCGCAATTTGGCCCAGCGAGAATGCTTCTTCGAATACGGATATGCCGCTTAGATCCGTATGTGCGAAGAATAGCGGGGGTCGCGGCGCCCTGCGTGCGCTACTTTGATCGCCAAGGCAATAGCCTGGTACGGGGCATATCATTCCGTGCCCCCATACCCAGACATCGAGGTTTTCGACTCGGCCTCGCAGCTCGGGGTGAATTTGATACAGCTCCGCCAAGAAATGTGCGCACCAATCTCCATGGGTCTGCCGCTCAGCAAAACGGCGAGCCTCGTCCGGAGTTCGGTCTGACAGCGGCCAGTAGTAAGTGAGCACGACCGAATCGCGTGGCATGCCGAGAGTCTGATGGTCTGCGACGACATATCCCAGAAGCTTGCTACCGTACACGACGTTATCCCAGGCAAGCGGGGCGCCTGTGCCTGCGGGTCGTGCCGAAGCAGTGATATTGGCGACCACCCAAGGGACGTGAACGGCGGCGGGTCCCGGGCCATCAACGCCAGGTGCAAGGTGGGATAGGACGTGCCGAGGCACCGCAAGAATTGCCGCGGCAGCTTCTATTCGTAGCACCGTGCGAGTTCGTACATCAAATGCATCGATAATCGCCTTACCTCCAGCAGCACTGACTCGGGTGGCCAAGAGGCCGATCTTTAGACGAGACGAAAGGCCAGATGCGAGAGCTCTTGCGAGATAGGCGTTTCCTTCCGGCCATGTGACCACGTCGGACTGGGAGGCGTTGGCTGCCCGTCCACGTCGTGATGCAAAGTAGTGCAACCCCGCCCAGGCGGAAACTGCATTCGCCGGAGCGCCGTAGTCATCACGGCAGCAATAGTCCAGGTACCAGCGTAATGGCGTACTTGTGTATCCCTTGCGATCGAGAAGCGCCGCGAAGGATATGGCATCCAGTGCTCGAATATCGGGATCTGCTGAACTTTTAGCGAGGGGCAATGAGAAGGCGGGTAGCCCGTCTCGACCAACGGCCGCACGCCAGGTCTTCATTTCCTCGATGAAGGTTTTGTTTTGTGCGAGATCCGCCTTATGTAGGCCGATAGTCGGCAGGAAGCCATCCTGCCAAGTACCTTGTATAAATAGGCGCTCATCCGGATCCGCGCACAGGAAGGTCTCTTCGTAGATTGGCAAGCCATCATCACGTACATCTCGAATAATTCCGAGCTGCGCGAATAGCCGACATAGCGGCTCATCGGTAATATCTGCTATGGGAACGTAGTGAGCGCCCCACGGATACCGTGAAATCGCGTTCTGACCGCCCACGGCATTGCCCCCGGGTTCATCGGCAAGTTCGCACACAATGAAGTCGTTTCGGCCTGCCGCATTCAATGCCGCCGCGGCGGAAAGACCGGAGATGCCGGCTCCGACAATAATGGTGTCGCACTGAATCGTCGCGGCGGGAGCCAGTCCGGAGATCTTCCCGTCACGTAATAGGTGGCCTCTTCCAGCGGCCGCGCCCAGGATTGATCCGGAAACCATGAAATCCCGGTCCCGTCCTGTCACATGGCAACCAAGGATGGCGGTACTTGCGGCCGCACCGATACCCGCCAATACTTCTCGCCGAGTACTCATCCGTTAACCGGTGAGGTACCTGGACCACTCCTCCTCAAAATACCGCACCAGAACTTGATCGTTCAGGCGATTAGGAAGGACGGGAATGGCACGTAGATCAGGCGGAAAATCAAAAAGGCCCGACATGGAGTTCGGATCAAGGAATCTAAGTCCTGCAGGCAATCGCTGCGGTTCTCGCCAGGCGCTGCGCGTTGCCAAGACAAAGCCCCAGTCGCCAAAACTAGGTACCAGAGCGTGGTACGGCCTAGTCGAAAAGCCATCGGCCTCAAGAGTCGCAACGACACACCAGTAGGCCTTGCGCGCAACAAAAGGGGAGGTCGCCTGCACGACCACCACACCACCGGGAGCCAGTACTCGCGCTACCTCTCGGTAGAAGGCGGTCGAAAACAGCTTGCCAACAGAGTAATTTGAAGGATCCGGGAAATCGATGACAATCACGTCAAAGGTTTCAGACGAGTGGCGTACCCATTCGAATGCATCGGTGTTGGTAAGGGTGAGCTTTGGAGAGTTCAGCGAGTCGCCGTTAAGGCGGCGCAGCCACGGCGTTTTGCGAAACAGGTCCGTCACTCCCCGATCAAGATCGATCAGGCGGATTGTTTCGACTGTCGGGTAGCGCAGCACTTCTCGCGCTGCCAGTCCGTCACCGCCGCCGAAAATCAACACATGCCGCGGTGACGCCAGTTGCGTCATCGCCGGATGTACGAGCGCTTCATGGTATCTATATTCATCGCGGCCGGAGAATTGCAAATTGCCATTAAGGAAGAGCTGAATTTCGCCGGCGACACTTGTGAGCACAACTCGTTGGTAAGGGGTTGAGTTCGCGTAGATCACTTGCCCCGGGTATTGCGCCGCCTCAGCAACCATTTGGGCCTGATCGCCGACCGAGAAGCCGATGGCGAGTCCGATTAATCCGGCTATGGCAAGAACCCGCGTGGCAACCTCAGATAGATTGATCGGCAAGCGCCAGAGCAAGACCACCGCGACGGCGACGTTGACGGCGCCAGACAGAAAGCCTGTGCGCACGAGACCTAAGCGGGGAACGAGGATGAGAGGGAATAGAAGGGCCGCGAGCAACGCACCCACATAATCTGCCGCGAATACGCGTGCGATGATGTCCTTGAATTCGCCTTCCGTGTTAAGAATGCGCAGCAGGAGGGGTATTTCAGCGCCGACAAGGATGCCAATTAGAAACACCACCCCGTAAAGCGCTACCCGAAACTGAGCGACTTCACCGTAAAGCCAAAACAATAGTAAGGTTGAACAGCCGCCCAATATACCGACGAGAACTTCAATCCTGGCGAAGGTGGCAAGCAAATTTCCGTGCAGATATCTCGTCGCCCAGGCTCCAACACCCATCGCGAACATATAAGTGCCAATGATGGTCGAGAACTGGGTGACCGAGTCGCCGAGCAGATAGCTTGCCAGCGTGCCGGCAAGTAGTTCGTACACGAGGCCGCAGGTGGCGATCGCGAACGCCGAGACGAGTAGGAGAGTCGACATTGATCAGCTGTGAATTGCTGATGCGATTATGAGGGCCAGACCTATCATTCCCGAGCCAACCAAAATCGCCAGCGCCATATTGTTTTTTTCGTTGATTTCTCTCCAGAGATGATAAGGCGTCAGCTTGTCGAGTAAGTAGAAGACAAAAATGAAAATGAAGATACCAAGCGCCGAAAATACGACTGAGCTGAGCAACGGGGAATTATTAAGCGACATAAAGGCTCCCTATTTGTGGAATCGCATTATTATGGTGTGTTGAGCGTCCGGCTTCTCCCCAAACGGTGTCTCTCCGAACACTGCGTATCCCGTGAAATCAGCCAGGACAAACAGTCCCACAATGACGGCACAGGTCGCCCCATAAATGACCACGGCCCCATTTTTCTTGAATTGTTTCACGAATCACGCTTCACATAGGGTGAATAGAGGCTATCGGACCACCGTTTGGCCTCGTATCGATACATCAGGCCGACATAGATTGCGCCGGTAGTAATGATTAATCCCAACGCGAGAAGGAAATTGGATATCGGCGCCGAGCGAAGGTAAATCCGAACCGCAGCGGATTGCGGCGGCTGGCCGTTGTTCCAAGTGCCGGTCTCGCCATGGGCAAGTAGCATGTATCGTCCGGCGGGAATAGAACGGATTAGAGCGGTCTGATATCGCGATCCTTGCGTCCAAGGGCCGTCGGAATCAATGCCGCTGTAGAATTCCACTCCCTGGCTCGTCCAATAGGTCTTGGTGGTTGCCTGATCTACGAGTGCAAGCGTGAGATCTGTCCATGCGTTATCAAGCGGCGAGCTCACCTCTATTTCAAGGGCGCTCTTGGGCATATCGAGAGTAAACGGCCCAAACGACTCGGGCGGTGTATTCTGCGGATCGTGCAAATCTACCGTCCCGTCGATAAGCGCGTTCTCGCTTGATCGGCTGCCAAGCGCAACGTGAATGACCATCAGCACAAGTATCGAAATGATTGTGACCATGCCGGCTGCGAAGCGCCCCTGTTGGTAACGGGATGGTTGGTTGATGCCAACGCCGTCAGGTTTGTTGCAGGAAATGCCAAACGCCGTCTCGATTTCGGAGGTGGGAACATATTCAAATACCCACCACATGCCATCCTCGTGGCTCGCGCAATAGGGAGGTGCAATATAGTCCATGAATTCGGAATTGCGATCGATGTCAACGGTGAATGGAAACTGGCCGGCCGCCGCCACGACGTTTGCTTTGGCGCGATCGTAAAGTCGCAATGTTTGAGATTGAAACTTGTAGTCGCGTGTGCCGTCCACGCTAACGCAATTTTTTCCCTCGCATACGCACACACTGAAATGGCCACGGTCCACCCAAATCCAAGTCACGGCATTGGTATCGTCGGCGAGCGCAATTTCATGCCAGTCGTATGCACCATCAGACCGCTTGATAATTCCAGTGACGCGCAAATGTTTGCCGCGCACGAATCCGATGGTTCCGATTTTTAGTGGCGAATCGAGGGAGGTCTGCGTTGGGTCGGTCGACAGATGGCCGAGAAGCTGCGTACGGTCTTTCGCTATTCCAATCAGCGAGCGGCAGTTGGTGCAAACGATGGTTTCGGTGCCAATTGTCTCGTCGGGCTCAAGGAGCGCCTTGCAGCTCGGGCACTTGATCGCAGCCACGTCCGATGTCTCTCCCTTCCATGTATTTCAGCTGGCAGAGAGCTTACATTATGAACGGTTCGAAGCACAGACCATTCAGATAGCGACTCCAATACCACGGGAAGCATTTGCGCCAGTCGCCCTGCGGAGCTGGGCTTGCTAGCGTTGCTCTAGGAAATTCTAAAGTGAGCATGCCTACCAATATCGAACAACCGTTTGCCACCAATGGCGGTATGGCTCACGTGCCGGCGACGACAAGCCGTGCTCCATTTGAAGCCTTAGATGACTTGATGACGGTGATCGAGGCGTTGTGTCCTGTTTGGCCGAACCGCGAGATATTCTCGTCCACGGACCGATTCTTGATCTAAGGTTCTCCGAAGGGGGGTCAAGCGGAGGTTCGAATCGGGCGGCAAAGACTTGCAGAATATGTAGCTCAAACCGAGGTGAAGCCGGCGAGTTTGAGCGCCTTGCTATCAGCGGTATAGGGTCACTCTAGACGAGAGTCTTGCCCATTGTCACTTGGAGACACAAATCTGGTATCTATCTCACCCGTGGCGATCAATGGGCAGCGCCCGCTTTTTATGGCTACTCAGGACGTTGCGAGGGCGATTTAAGTCCGTCCAGTCATGACGTTTTTGCCGCCGACTGTCAGGTCGAAGGCGCTATGCGCTGGCGCCATTGCGCTGGAGAATACTGATAGTTGCGATTCGACCACGCCGACGCAATTCCAATGTCGTAGCCGTAGCCGATAGAGATTGCGATGAAGTCTTCCTTGTTCGCTGCCGGGTGCCGATCTAGAGTGATTTGAGCACACTTGTTAGCGAGTGCGTCGAGGTCGGCGACGCGTCGTGACAGCAGAATGCGGGAGGAGAGTACGTGGGTCGTCGTCGTGCCACGTTGACTGCTGGAGAATGTATTGACGCCCATGTTGACGAATGCCCGCCGCACGTTCGGTACTTCCAGCAGCCCTCGTTGAACCGAGAGCAGGTCGATAAATGGCTGCGACGCAGCCATTCGTTCAAGCAGCGCGGGCGCCGCAACAGCTGCCGCAAGGATTATGCTCACCACGCCCAGATGCACGCGCCATAGAGGTTTGTACGGACTCCCCGGAGCATCGGCGGCGCTCGACACGACATAGGCGCCGACAGCCAGATCGTGCAGCGATTGCCGGGTATGCCTGTTGAACAACAGCAGATAGACAATCGAAATGCCGACTCCGAATACAATGAGACTGAGCAGGTATGCGAGCCATATGCCATTGGCATTTGTATTGATGGGCGCGCCATTGAGGAAATACGGTACACAAAAGATGGCGGCCCGTAGTGTGGATGGGCCGACTCGCAGGGGCTGGCCCCAGGCGGTGACGACCTTGATGGCGAGCAGTCTTTTGCCCACGGTTCGACCGGCAAAGAGAACGCTATCCATTGCGCCAAAATAGAGCAACGCGACGGCGAATCCCACTGCTCGGCCCCAGTCTCCGAGCGCCACTAAGGCGTCGAAGGCCACCAGACCCACGCCCCAACCGACGGCACCGAGCAGCAATGCGTCGAGACAAAAGGCGAACAACCTTCGCCAAGCGCCTGCCAAGGGTGCGAGTTCCGGGGCTGTGCTGGTCTTTTCGTCCATGTCGGGCCAGATCCATTGGATTTATGAACGGAGTGTACCCAGTTTGGTACGGCCCGCGAGGCGGGAGTGCCTCAAGTGTTAAGTGCGTCGCAAGCCGCATGCAACACATGGGGCGACCCGCCGAGCGATGGTCTCTGAGCGTCCAAGACCTGGCAGTGACGAACCGGAAGCGACGTCGTATAGCGGTCGTCCGCCCTCGGTCTGGTGGCGCCTGATTCACAAAATCGTCACCAGATCGGGGTAAAAGAACCGGCCATCGCTATGGCGAGGTGGAGACGTACCTGAACATCGCGAATCTGTTCAATACCTTCCCGCCGCCGGCAACGTTGACCATCAACCAGACCGGGCCCGGACCAGGGTTCGCATCCAGCGACGATCCCGCGGGTCGGTACTTCATCCTCGGGCCGCGGGCAAAATTCTGATGTCTAAGGTAGGTCGGGAATCGGTTCGAGCGAACGAAGTAAGAGTAAGAAACATGCAATTCCCAATACGAGTATCACGCCGGCCGTCAGGAATGCCGTCTTGAAGGAGTTCGTCGAAGCGACGAGATAGCCCGTCACGGCGGGCGCCGTCGCCCCCATGAGATTGTTGCCCAGGTTCATGAGGCCCCCTAAGGTGCCGACGCCGCCCTTCGGGGCAAGCAGTGAGGGCATCGACCAGAACACCGGCGCGGCCGCCGCCAGACCTCCAAGAGACACCGAGATCCATAGGATGGCGGTGGATGCGTCATGAGTGCGCGCCGCGCCGAAAACGGCCAGCCCAAGTCCCATGCCGCACACCAGCACGTTTTTTCGAACGAGCGACTCCCCATGTCCGCGAGAGATCAAGGTGTCGATGAGCCAGCCTCCCACGAGCAGATCCGTGACCGTCGCCACCATCCAAGGGATGGCGGCGTAACCGGCGGAACCCAGAAGGCTCATATGCATCGTGTGTACGAGATAGCTCGGAAGCCAGGTGAGGAAGAAATAGAACGCATATCCGTAGGCGGCAAATCCGAGCGTCAGGCCCCACACTTTGGCTGTCTTCAGGAGGTAGATGAGTACCGCGACGCCGCCTGCATTCGCAGTGCCTTCGTGGGTCGCGCCGCCGCGGCTGATGTACCCCCGCTCTGCAGCGGACAAACGGGCATCGCCGCTGGGATCTCGGTAGATACGGTAGAAAGTGATGAAATATAAGAAATTGAGTGCTCCCAGGACGCCAAAGCCCCAGCGCCAACCCGCCGCGACGACCAGGAAGGCGATCAGGGGTACGCCAATCACGTTCGAAAACTTTGCCGCCGCGTCGAACAATGCGGTGGCGAGCGCGCGTTCGTTACGCGGGAACCAGTAGCCGGTGACTTTGGAGGCGACCCCGAAGCTGGGAGCTTCGGCGATGCCGAGTAATATCCGTACCGCGATCAGGCCGGCGACCCCCGTGACCGCCGCACTGGCAGTAGAGGCCACTCCCCATAGAAAGCCGCCCCACCGACCGACGCGCAAGGTGCCGAAACGGTCGAGCAGAATGCCCACCGGCAACTGGCACAACGCATACGACCAAAAGAACGCGCTGAACAACAAGCCCAATTGTTTGGGCCCCAGGTGGAACGAGACCTGGAGCTGCGGCGCGGCCACCGAAAGACTCACCCGATCCAGGTAATTGACGAGAATGCCGATTCCCATCAATGCACCGACGCGCCACCGGCGATTGGGAATTGCTTGGCGAGTCGGCATGATCATGACTTTAAACCGGCGGGTCGCAACTCGCGGGCAGTCTACCGTTTATTGAGGTGCGTTACTTGCTATAAGATCCCTTGCAGCGAACGGGAGGCGGAGACGCCGTGATAGTCATGATTATGGGCGTGTCGGGCGCCGGAAAAACGACACTGGGAATCGCGCTGGCACGGCGACTGGGCTGGGCGTTCATCGAGTGCGACGATCTTCACCCCGCCGCAAACATAGAAAAAATGCGTCGAGGTGTTCCGTTGGATGACGCAGATCGTGCGCCGTGGTTGGGTATTATCGCGGAAAGACTGCGGGGTCTGTCGCACTCTCGGACCTCCGCTGTCGTCGCCTGTTCGGCACTGAAAGCGTCGTATCGGCGCAGGCTCTTCTCGGAGTGCGATGACCTGCTTCTGGTGTATCTCCGCGCCCGCCCACAAGACACGCAAATCCGCCTTAACGATCGTCGTGGACATTTCATGCCTGCAAGCCAGCTTGAAAGCCAGTTCGAAGCTTTGGAGGAGCCCACGGCCGGGGAATCCCCCCTCACCTTGGATGCCCATGCAGCTCTCGAACAGAACCTGAACAGCGCCCTCGAGGCAATCAACGGGAGGTTGGGCGGCGCGAGGGGGTGATTCTCGCACTGACGCCCAAGGGAGGCACGATTGTCTCAAGGTCGATCGGCAGCTATGCGCAATATCGTCGCATTCCGATCGTCAGCTACCCATATTGCGCCGTCCTTGGCGATAGTGAGCCCTACCGGTGCGCCCGCTGGTCGCACGCCCGGCTTCAAGTTCCATCCCGGGGTCAATATGAGAGGCTCGGCTGCAGGTCCCGACCGATAGGCCGTCAGGGTCGTTTGGCCGTCGTGGTATTCCGGATAGCGTGCGTGAGGTGTATTGATTGGAACACCCGCAGCGTCCACGTCAAATGCCACTATTCTGGAGCCGGTCGGCCGATAGCCATGCCAACTCATGAGGAGTTTCCCGTTCAGACTGGGGAACATTGATCCTGAATAATAGACAGCTCCCAGCGGCGCGGAATGCGGAGGCAACAGGCTCACCGGCTTTTCATGAGCGGCGGAGCGACAATCCATAGCGTTGGTAGCACTCCAAGCCGGTGTCGGTTGATCCATGTCGTAGCAGTAGGGCCAACCAAAATCGGCACCCTGCTTGATGACGTTGACCTCATCGTATGGTCGGTCACCCATCGGCGCGAAATCATAACTGTTCTCGCCCTGAATCAGCGTCCCGGATGGATGCCGCAACAAAACGAGGGAATTGCGCAGTCCCCGGGCGACGATGGATGGGGTCTGATTCCAATGGCCGCTGCCAAGATAGGCGTAGCGACGAATTACCGCTCGCGCGCCGTCGCCGTCGGTTTCCGGGCACGTGGCGCCCAGAGGCGCGCCATTGGCGTCAGCGCATTGATCTGTGTCGGCACCGACATTGACAAGCATGTCGCCATTGCCGTCGAAAGTGAAATGGGACAGTGGATGCCGTCCGATGTGTAGACGATTGCCCGGGAGGCCGTCAACCACACTCGTAGCCGTCCAGGTCTTTACGTCGAGGCGAAAAATGCGATTCATCTCTGCCACGTAGATGTTGCCGTCCGGGCCGTAGGCGATGGTGTGTGGGAGCGTTAGTCCGCCGAGAGCTTCGCGTAGATGGACATTGGTCGGACTTTCAACGGTCATCAGCCATATTTTCCCGCGCTTATCGGTCCATCCGCCAAGGTCGGTAATCAGCCACGCTTTATCGTCGGCCAATTGCAACAACATCCTCGGTGTGCGAAGCGTACGTTGATGAAAACCTTCGACGGGAGGGGAGGTGACGAGGCCCATGCAGTATCCCGGTACCATATCAACGGCGACGCGTGGAAAACCGTTACAGGTGGCCGATTGAATGACGTAGGGCTGTGGTGAAGCGGCCGCAATCACGCTGGAGTTCAAGAAGACACAGGCGGATAGCACTATCCCATAACGCAACGCTGTGTGACCGAGATGCAATTTCATACCATTTCCTTATAGATCTGCCGATTGATCGAGGAGTACACGATGGCTGGCGATGGCGCCGTTGATGGACCTTTAGTGCGCGCCGCGGTCTCGCATTCGCTGCACGGCATTGTCGTAATTCGGATTGCTTTTTTCGGTCTGAGCGGCCTGATATTCGCGTAACGCATCAGTCCACTGCTGGGCATTCTCGTAAATTTTACCGTTATTGAAGTGGGTGTTCGCCCGCGTATTAGCGGCCTGTGGCCCATCCGCCAATGCAATCGCCTTTCGATTGGCCCAAAGCGCCTCAGCCACCGGGCCGGACTTCTGGTGCCACAGGGGCATTTGGCCACCAGGTCCGAGTAGCCGTCATTTCTCACGATTTACAGCGCCGATGGATCATTGGCCAGAGACTCTTGGACTTGAGCTCAACAATCCGTTCTGCGCGATCAATGCAAACCTCGAGAATGTGGGATTCGACAAAAGCACACGGGTACCAATTGCGGGCAAGAGGTGCGGTGACTGATGGGGCGCCGACTGCGCGCGCTTCTCTAGCCAATGCGAGCATGGGGCTGCGGGTATGCCGAGGGCATCGCGGGCCTCCGTCCCGGTTACATCGCTACACCTGAGCTCATGAGGGGGCGACGAAACGACGACACGCGTAGGTGACGACGATCGGGTGGCGTTATCTCGCGATAGATTCCGGCGAATGGCATCTCGGGGTGGCTCTGGGTGACAAATTTGAATGCTCCGCCCGGGGCGCAAGTCGATCTCACACGCTGTTAGGGGCGCGCCGGCGGCATCCCACCAGCACGTCACCTGCTCTGGCTTTGTCCAGGCTTCGAAGATTTGCACCCGCGAGGCGTCGAAAACGCGTGTCAGCCGGATTGTATGAGTTGCACGATCAATTTCGAGGCTGGTCTTCGCGTTGGCTTGCGGTTGGGCTGGCATATCACTTCTCCTGCTTTTTGATCTTGGCGAGATGAGAGTCCAGATTGCGGAGCCTGCTCTCCCACTGCTGACGGAACGGCTCTATCCAATCGGCGATGCCTTTCATTGCGAGCGGCGCCAGCCTGCGGGGACGCCGCTGCGCATCGCGTCCACCCTCAATGAGGCCGGCCTTCTCGAGCACTTTCAAATGTTTAGAGATAGTCGGTTGACTGAGCTGGAACGGCTCCATGAGTTCTGAGACCGTTGCCTCGCCCGATATAAGACGCGCCAGAATCGCACGTCGGGTAGGGTCGCCCAATGCGTGAAAGGTGCTGTTTAGCTGCTGCAAGCGTCTTTCGTTCATTTCCATATGGCTATATTGCCATATGGAGATATATGAGTCAAATAGCGCAAGGTCCAGGGGTCCATGACCCGTCATTCAAGATATTGAAGCGACCGCGGCCTATCGGACGTTCGATCCCTTTCGGAATCCTTGAGCGCGCTCAACCTTGGTACCGCCGGCGCGAAATGCACGAACGACGCGATCCGGGGTTCTCTGCGGAACCATTAGCAGGCTAATCTCTGGGAGCGATGTCACCAGGAATGGTGAAGCCGCCATGAGTTTCTCAGCCGATGCGAGAACGATGGTCTCCGCGGCGCGTTCGTGCAGCGCGCATTTCACGGCCGCCTCTTCTGCGTCGCCGGTGCTCAGACCGGCATCGGGATGCACACCTGTTACTCCCATGAAATAAATATCGGCCCGAAGGCGCGAGGCCGCATCGATTACAGCGGCTCCCACATTAACCATCGAGTGTCGGAACAGTCGTCCTCCCAGCATGATGATGTCGACGTACGGGTGTTTGGCGGCTTCCACAGCCACGGTCGGACTGTGTGTGACGATCGTGGCGCGCAGGTCGGGGGCGAGATGGCTGGCCACCTGAAGCGCGGTGGTGCCGCCATCCAAGATGACGACCTGGTTGGGGCGAATCATGGAAGCACCGGCATGACCCAACTCACTCTTGTCCCTAGGTGAGACCTGTTCGCGCACCTTGAGATCGCCGACCGCCGCTGACGCTGGTAAAGCTCCCCCATGAACCCGCTGCAATTTGCCGTCTTGCGCCAACTCGCGCAGGTCGCGGCGGATCGTGTCCTCGGAAGTCCCTAGTTCTTGGGCCAGATCCTTGGCCACAATTTGGCCCTCGGCGGCCAGGCGACTCAGGATAAGTTTCTTGCGTTGTGCGGTGAGCATGATCAGTACGGCTGTCTTCGTTGCAATAAGCAGAGAGTTGATGACTATGTCGGCCTAGCGTTTCCCTGCCTGCCACTCGACGCTTGCCAACCTCGTTGCCTACCCTTAGTATTGCACGAAATTGCACGATATCACACGAAAACACCATGAATGAATTCTCGCTCGTTGACGTGTCCAAGCCGCTGCCGGTGTTGATTGCCGGGCCCTCTCTATGAACAGCGATCGTGTGCGTATTGTCGAAGAACGCCTGCTCTCGGACGACTGGTACGTCTTGAAGAAAACGACCTTCGAGTATCGGTGCCGGGATGGACGTTGGCAAAAGCTCAGCCGAGAGACCTATGATCGGGGCAACGGCGCGGTGCTGCTGTTGTTCAACGTTGAACGCTCCACGGTGGTGTTAATCCGACAGTTCCGATTTCCCACGTTTGTAAACGGCTGTCATGACGGACTCTTGATCGAGGCCTGCGCGGGGTTGCTCGATGGGGAGGATGCGAGTACTTGCATCCGCCGTGAAGCCGAAGAAGAAACGGGCTTCAGGGTCAGATCGCCACGCAAGATCCTAGAGGCATACATGAGTCCCGGGTCCGTCACCGAAAAGTTGCACTTCTTCGTTGCCGAATATGAATCTCAGGATCGTG
>Ga0302324_100012904_pt1 | contig 16999 bp, 16 predicted proteins | sample Palsa_T0_1_FD_201949 | JGI IMG/M metagenome (GOLD analysis project Ga0302324, IMG submission 201949) | Peat permafrost microbial communities from Stordalen Mire near Abisko, Sweden - Palsa_T0_1 | ecosystem: Environmental > Terrestrial > Soil > Palsa > Peat permafrost | place: Sweden: Abisko...
CCGGTAACGAAGTCCGGGATACCGTCTCCGTTCAGGTCCGCGGCGGCTCCGGCGTTGCCGAAGGGTGTGGATAGCTTCGTAGGCACCTGGAAGGTGCCGTCACCGTTGCCGAGTAGAACCACGCCGGCGCCGTTCGCTCCACAAATCAAATCGAGTTTTCCATCCAGATTGAAATCCGCAATCGTGGGAATCGTAATCGGATTCTGGCTGGCAACCTGCGGCGGCAGGATTCGGAATGTGCCGTCCCCCTTGCCCAGGAGCACGGAAACTGCTCCGGCATTCGCATTATTCACTCCGGTCACCAGCAGGTCCGGAATGCCGTCGCCGTTGAAATCGGCTACTTGAATCCACGACGCGTACTGTTCCTGCGTTAGGGCCAGCGGATAACTCACCGCCGTCCGAAATGTTCTATCGCCGATGCCCAACAGCACGCTGACATCGTTGGTCCAGGAATTCACGGTCGCGATGTCCGCCTTGCCGTCGCGATTGAAATCTCCCACCGCAATCCACGCCAGGCTGAGACTGCCATTCAGGCTCACATTATTGCCCGATACAAATCCGTTGCTTGCCGCCGTCGCGCTTACGGTCAGCTTCGCCGTCCCGCCGCTCGGTCCATGCGTTGAATCCCCGGCATACTGCGCGCGCAACAGAAGATTCCCGTCTGGTAGCTGAGTGGTCGTCAGGTTGGCTTGGCGGTTTTGGATTGCCGCTTCACCTAACGCCGACCCATCGCTGGTGAAGACGATATTTCCCTCCACCGCCGGCGAGACTTTCGCAATCAGGGTCACTGCCTGCCCAACCGCCGGCGAGTTCGGCGTCACCGACAGTTTCGTCGTGGTCGCCGAACGAAAGAATTCGGTGTCGCTGGAAGAACTGGAAGCTGTACTGGCGCCGCCGTCGGTAATCACCGTGGCAACGTTGGTCGCATTACCGGAAACACTTGTGCCGACGTTCGCACTTAGTGTGATCGGGGGATAGGCAGCTCCCGCCGCGAGCCCTCCGGGTCGGGCACACGTGACGCTGGCCAGGTCGCAGGTCCAGCCGGAACCCGATATCGAGGTTGCCGTCAGCCCCTGCGGGAGTGCATCCGTCACTTTCATGGTTCCCCAACTCGGCGCCGATCCGGCGTTGGTCACGCTGAGTGTGTATGTCATCCCTGCTTCGCCTGCGGTGAGATTGCCAATGTGCGATTGGGTGATAGCCAGGCCCGAAGGCGCGCCGCCAAGAAATATTCCCAATTGGCTTTCGCGGGCGCACGCAACGTCGTTCGTGCCATCTCGGCTGAAATCCGCTACGGCGACTGCCGTACAATTCCCATACGGATAAATAGCGGGCGGACCAAGTGCCCCTGCCCCATCGCCGAGGGCGACTACCACTGCGTTGAGGGCAGCAAGAATCACATCGGGCTTGCCATCGCCATTCATATCGGCGACGGCTATGCTGCCATTCTCGGGCAGCTCATACGTCATGCTTTGGCCAAACGTCCCGTCGCCGTTTCCTAGCAGAACAGTGGCTGAGTAATCAGCCAGACCCGCCTGGACTGCGCTCCCGCTAACGTTGACCAAACCAGTAATGACGGCGTCCAGCTTGCCATCCCCGTTGAAATCGCCGACGGCTACCGAACTGGGATTCAGAAAGGCGGTGGTGTTCACCGTGCGCTCCAGCGGTGGTCGAAGAGTGCCGTCGCCATTGCCCAACAACACAGCGACAGAGTTTGCGTACAGCGCTTCTATGAGATCGGCATTACCGTCTCCATTGAAGTCTCCGACTGCCAGTGTCGGGATTTGGGACCCAATGGAGGGAACTCCGGAGTGGTAGGTCACCACAGGCCCGAACGTTCCGTTACCGTTGCCGAGAATAATCGCAACACCCGTGTTGGCGACACTACCGGCCAAATCGAGTTTTCCGTCATTGTTAAAATCTGCGGTCACTAGCCCTTGAGCGGCATCGGCCTGGCTGCTATAAGTGTAGGCGGCTCCAGGTAGGAAATTTCCCTTACCGTCACCGAGGAGCACTTCGAAGCCGTATTCGCTGAAGCACACTGGGGCGCTGGCGGGGCTGACTTGGATGAAGCCTTCGAGTACCAGGTCGAGATTGCCGTCGTTATTAAAATCGCCAGTGATGACCTTCAAAGCGCTTGTACAGTCCCCCAGGTAACCGACGCGGGCCGGACCAAACGTCCCATCGCCGTTGGCTAGGTAGAGGTCGAGCGTTCCGGAGCCGCCGCCGCCAACCACGACATCTGGCACGCCATCGTTATTAAAATCGCCTGTTGCAATCGACGGTTCTGAGGACGAGCCGTTGTAGCTGACCACTGGATACAGACCGAGGGAAGGTGCCGCAGCTACGGTGTGCGCCACAAGATTTGAGCGAGCGGCCGCGTGTTTAGCATCGCCGCCGTGATACGCCCAGAAGGTTCCCGATCCCGCCGGCAGCACCGAGGTCGTAAAAGCAGCCTGACCGTCGACGGTGTCGCCCATGCCGAGAATGGTCGTGTCCCTGTAGAACGTAACGCGCCCGGTCGCTCCCGCTCCAACATCTGCTGTCAACGTCACAGGGACGGACAGACCAGCCGGATTGGGCGTTGCAACCAAGCGGATTTCACCTGCTGCGGCACTCCAGGCCAAAGCGCAGGAAAAGATCGTAAGCGTTAATACTTGGGTCATCATTACGCAAATTGACAGAAGCGTCGATTTCCTCTTTCAAATTGCCCTGAATATCCAATCTAAAATGCAGTATCCACAACCACTCTGGGTCGATATCGCGCATTATCGCACGGAGCGTCGTTTGAGGAATGCTGGGGTCTCGGCAATCTTAACTTTGTCGCCCCCGCGGGGACGGCTCAAAGCTTACGGGCGCCATCAGCTACGAGATGATGAATTCCGGCGTCCTGCATTTCGCGGCCGGCATTGGACAAGTGACAGCTCCTCGCCCAGAGCTGGATAACGGATGAAGACGGCCGGCGCTTCATCGACTATAGAGATGGTGACCACCCAGCGCCCCGTGTGTAGCTGGTCTCTCCGCAGGAGGCTAAACAATTTCGTGCAAAGAGTGCTTCGTAGCATTACGCCCATTATTGGCTCGCGGCCGGATGCAAGGCCGCCGCGCCGGGGCGGATCAGGTTCGGTTGTCGTAGTTCCACGCTCTCCCTCAACTTCGCCGCTGAACTAGCCGCCTGTAAACTTCTTTCCCGGATCTATGAGCCGGAGCGGTTCGGTTGGGTCGAAGTAGAAGCCCTTGTCAGGTGATGTTGTGGTCGGCTTACGAGCTTTCAGCGCGGCGATTCCCTGCCGGACTTCTTCGTCACTCGTTCCCTGCCCGGAATGCAGAGTGGCAGGTTTGGGAACGACCGGAGGCGGCATCGCTAAAGGTCGCGAGATTCGGCGAGCGGCATTTCTGCGCCTTCGCGCTCGTGCTCGCACAAATTGTTGACCCCGCTTTTCGAAGTCTGAAACTGGCACTTCTGCGCGAGGACGGACGCAATATCGCGACAGGTCAAACCATGCCGCCGCAGTTCGTCCACGAGTTCACCATAGGGCTCTAAGCGCGACCGTCCCGTTTTCGCGTTAATACCATTCAAAACGTCTTGAAATTTGTCGTTCATGGATAACTCCAGAGCGCGAACTGAGGTTGGACAAAACCTGGACAGTAGCTGGAAAAATGCTGGACGAACCCTGGAAAGCCAGCCCGTCCAGCCGGCCCCCCGAATCTAAGCCGCCAGGCTTAGGGATGGTGTCTAATTCTAAGCAACGCTCTCGAAGACGAGCGAAAGCAGTTGCGACGCTCAATTGCCACTTCGGAGCACGTCTGGCGCGCATTGGTTCCATAAACTCACCTTCGATTTTTGGGAACGACGCCTTCACGAATGAACCGCCCGGCTTGGCCGGAGAAAGGCAGGGGCGTTCGAAATGAAGTCGGCGCCTTCATCTGCTCGCTCCGATCCTGGTGCCCGAAACCGTTGAAAGGACTCCTAGAATTAGCGGGCACTCAGCCGCAAAAGTTCGAAATGCGTCCAGTGTGGGGAGCCAAATCTTTTCAATGGTTTAGAACCCTTTTTGTCCCGCTTCTGGCTGCAAGAACCGGGTGATTGTAGGGACTTTTGTAGGGACTCTCCTTCAATCTGCTGATCAACTGCGAGTACGACCGAGTCAATCTGTGTTGCCGGAGGCGGATTTTCGGGCGTGTCCTTCTTGGGTTTCTCAAGGATCGATTCGAGGGCTGCTCGCTTCGCCTCCATGCGAATGTGGCTATAGTGCTTAAGCATCTGTTTCGAGACATGGCCTGCTATGTCCATGATCGTTTGATCGCTTGCTCCGCTCTCCGCCAAATCTGTAATTAGCGTGTGGCGATTGTCATGCCAGCGTCCATTCACGTTGGCATTCGTGCGGAGATTGTGCCATGCAGTTTTGAGGGTGGTTACAGGCTTGGTCGGGTCACTTGGCCGCGGCTTGCCAAACGGGAAAACATACCATTCTGGGCGAACCTCGCCGAAACGCTCCTTGTACCAAGCCGCGTAGTCTATCAGTGACGCGTGCAAAGCCGAATTCAATGGAATAGTTCGGCCCTCGCCGGCTTCCGTCTTGCTGCGCCCGACCACCAAGTACCGCTTGGTGAAATCGATCTGACCCCAGGTCAGATTCTTCACTTCCGCACCCCGCATTCCGGTGTTCAACGCGAGCATCAGCGCGGGATAAATGTGTGGGGAGCGAGCCAACCTTGCGGTCGCAAGCAGCCGTTCTTTCTCTTCCAGGTCGTAGGCCTTGCCGACGCGATTTCGGACTTTCAGCTTAAGCTGCTTCTTCTTGCGCAACTCACCCGAAGTACGTCACCGATGTCGCCCATCAGCCTCAGCAAAAAGCCAACCTCTTCGTTAATCGTCTTGGGCGCTGCCTTCTGTTGTAATCGCTGATCCTGAAATTCCTTGACAGTCTGTTCGCCGACTTCCACCAGCATCCGGTCGCCCAGCAACCGCTGAACGTGTCCCACGGCATATTCAGCAAATATCGCAGACTGCGGGTTGGGGAGCCGATAGCTGGTAAGAAACTCGTTCCCCACCTCGCGAATTGTGCGAACTCGTTCCTGACGAACATCCTCGAAGTTGTTGAAACCTTCCTCTAACTCGCGTCTGCGCTTCTGCTCTGCGCCGCGAGCTACGAGCTTCGACGCGGATTTGCTCGACTCCTGTATCCGCCGCCCGGCGAACCAGAACTCGTACCACCAGTTGCCGCCTCGTTTGAACAACGACATTATGCTCGAGCCGCCTTCCTAAATTGTATTCTGGTGAACCGGATTCGATTAGCTATTTCGCTGCCCTGATCGGAACTTGCCTCGGGTTTGTGCTGGATCCTCCCGCAGGGAGCGTGGCTAACCAGGCTTCCACCTCTTCCGGCCTGTAGCGGACCAAAGAGCCTACCTTAATGAACGGTGGCCCCCGTCTCTCAAGCCGCCATCTGCGTAGAGACGCGACGCTGATGTACAATTGCTTGGCAACATCTCCCTCGGTCAAGAGCGTATTCATGTAATCACCTCCCTTACGATAACGTTCGGCAGGACCCGGCGACGCCATCCCACCGCCCGCGCGTGACAGCGCGGGAGAAGGCACCTCCGGCCTACCAGTGGAGACAAGGTCCTAACCAGGCGCCTGAGGCGAATATCGCTGAGGCAGCCACCAACCCAACGGAGACCCAACGCACAATTGCAGGACGTCGATGGGCCTCGTTGACCTCGTGTACGTATTCGCGGGCCTTCAGGCCTGCGATGTGGATATCGCCCTGGAGCCCCTCCCGCATCTTCTCCGCTGATTCCTTAACCATCTTGGCGAGCATACTCCCGGCTCGCATTTCGGCCCTCTTCATCGACTCGTTGAATTCTGCAATGAGCTGCTGGTTCGATTCATAATACTTTTGCGCCGATTCCTCGAACACCATGCGGTTCATCGTCACCAGTGCAAAGAGCGGGTCGCCGCGCTCAATGCGGATGCCGTTCTCGGCGAAGACCTCGTTGATCATTTGTTTCATGTCAGGCATATGTTTGCCGCCCTACAAAAGTGACAGCTGGTCTAACTGCTCGAACAGGTCCCGCTGGACCATCTTCAACCGCTGTTTGCTCATGACCGTCGCGGTTCCGTTGCGAATGGCATCCTCGAACGTCCTCTTGCGAGTGATGACCTCTTCAACGTCACGCCCGAAGGTGTCCGGGTTCCTCTTCGCAATGTGAACGAGGCCGACGACTTTAGACTCGCTATCCTTGTAGGCCTGCATGTCGGTGAACGTCTTGCCGTCGCGCTCGATGACACCGAAATACTCGTTCAGCCAGACGACGATGTTTCGTTCGGCACTGCTATCGGCGAGACTCTTGAACCCCTTGAGCGTGTCCCCGAGTGCTTGTCCGCCCGTAATGATCGTGTGAACGTACAGCTTTCGCCCAGCATCGGACAGCATCTCCAGGGCGTTGCTTTCGACGATGAAGTTCCAAAGCGGAACGAAAGTGGAAGCGCCATTGTCGACGATGAAGGTTCCCTTTTCGGTGAGCAGCCGGTGTAACAGAATGTCGAAGCCACCCGAATCAATGCGGCCGTCGCGCATGAGCGCCAGGTGCTCGGCGCCCAACTCGGCATATTGCGAGAAGGTCTGGTTCACCGGATCGCTGTCAATGCAGTGGATCTCCCGCCCGTTATGCCGGAAGTATTGGGCAAGAATGCTGGCGACCAAGCTCTTGCCGACGCCCCCTTTGCCCTGCAACGTAAGATGAATCGTTGACGCTGCTGATCCCGCAATCAGGCCGCCTGCGATTCGTTCGTCAAGCTGTTCAATGTTCCTGGACAAAGTTGCCTCCTGGTGCTCCTGGCAGTCTCACCATAAAACCGCGCTGTCACCTTATAAAGGAAATGGCGGAGGGGGTGCGGGACGGTAAAATTTTTCGATCAGTCCGAACTCAGATGAGTTTGCTTTCGTCCGGAGGTCCCGGAGGGTACTCGAACCCACCGGTTTTCTTGGCGTTAACCGGGATCTTCGCTCGGGTGTTTGAAACAGGGGGCTTCGAAAGGACTTGCGCCGGCGGCGGGGTCGGTGCGGTCCGAGTCGCTCGTTCTTTTCGCTGGATGCGGGTGAGGTAGGAACCTAGGCTTTGGACAGTGACAACGATCCCGGCATCCTCCTCGAGCCACTGGCGGATTGTCGCCAAGCTTTGCCCTTCGGCTTTGGCAGCTCGGATCTCAGGCCACAGGGCGCGCAACTGGCCGGCCTTGGTGGCAGGCTTTTTCCAGCGCCGTTGTGCGAGGCGGTCTTTGGTCTCAGTGATCCATTGTTGCTCGGCTTTTGTGTATTCCTCGGCTTTCGCCATAGCACCAACAGTTTGCGCTGCCTTTCGACATAATTCAACGAATTTCGACAACGCGAAGGGCTGTTCGACATTCTTCGACGTATTTCAACCGCAGCGAAGACAACAAACATGGGTAGTGGAACATAAAGCCGGACAGGTTGTGTGTTTTTTGCGTCTATCGCACTGATCGCACGCGTCTTCACGCGTCCGACAATTCGCTATAGCTGTCCGGCATTCGTCGGACGCCTAAGTTTTCGACAAAATAATGCCGTCCCGCATCCCCTCCGCCACTTCCTTTATAGGGGGAGGAACCAATGCCAAAACGATCGATCCGACTGACTGACGCAATCGACCAGCGCATTCAATCCGCCGCCAAGCAGCGAGGCTACTCGACCCCGAGCGCCTTCCTCAGAGCGGCGATCAAAAAGGAGCTGAACGAGGCTGGAGAGGGCGCCGCGGCCAGTGAGAAGATTCTGGGTTACTTCAGGGAAGTGCGTCAGGACGTGCGCCGCGTTGAACGAGCCCAACAGGCCTTATTTGCTTTGGTGGACAGCTTCGCGAAGGTCTTCGTTACTTGTGTGCCAGAGCCCCGTGGCGAAGCCATGCAGATAGCACTCGGAGAGGCGCGAAACCGCCACGCCCGGCTGCTCACAAATGCCGGCCACGCGATGCTCAGTGACTCGATGGTAGCGATGGAGGACTTAATAAGCCGTGGGGAAAAATAAGGATGGGGAGCGAGAGTTCCGGCTTCGGCCAGCGAAGCCTCCAGCACGAGGCGAACGCGGGGTTTACGCGTCGGCGTATAGGATCATCATGCACCACGCCCGCATGAGCGGAGTCCGAAGGCGCCGAGTAATTGGGTTCGGCACTGGAAGAACGCACACCCGACCATATTCCCAGCGCTGCGCGGTGCGGATGCTGTATTCCAAGAACACCTCACCTGGCCAGTGGCGAGCCCACGGACGCTACATCGCCCGCGAAAGCGCTACGCACGAAAATGATCCGAGGACAGTCGGATTCAGTGCTACTGAAGAATCGATCGACATCGCAGCGCGGCTCGAAGGTTGGCAAAAGACCAACGATGAGCGGCTTTGGAAGTTGATTGTGTCTCCCGAGTTTGGCGACCGGGTGGACCTGAAACGGTTGACTCGCGATCTAATCTCACAAATGGAGACCGATCTCGGCACGCGTCTCGAATGGGTCGCGGCGGCCCATTTCAATACCGAGCACCCGCATGTTCATGTTGCGCTGCGGGGCGTAAGAGCGGAAGGTGGGCCGCTTCGTCTCAGCCGGGACTTCATCAGGGAGGGTATCCGCCACATCACGGAGGACTTGTGCACCCGCCAGCTAGGGTATCGCACGGAATTCGATGCCGCCGACGCGCAACGTCGCGAGGTACACCAACATCGTTACACGTCGCTCGACCGGATGATCCAGCGGGATGCTGACGGAACCGAAGCCGCTCAGTCACCTTTCTTCTTCACGGTCAGCAAGGATCCAAGCTGCGCGGGACTCGGTCCAAGCACGTCGCTGATCGAACGGCGCACGGCTGAGCGCCTGATGGTCCTCGAATCCATGGGATTGGCCGAGTCCGCCGGCCCCAAGACTTGGCGTGTACGGCGGGACTTCGTGAACGTTCTACGAGCCATGCAGCGCAGCGCTGACCGTCAAAAGACCCTGGCAGCACATGGCGCCCTCATCTCCGACGAGCGGCTTCAGATGACCGTGCTCGACCTTCGGAGCCTTACCACCCTGGAAGGAAAGGTCCTTGTCCACGGCGAGGAAGAGTCCTCCGGACGCAGCTACCCGCTATGCAATCCAAAGGTAACGGCAAAACGGGAGGGGAAAAAGTATGAGCAAACGCACCTCATACTCGAAGGAACGGACGCGCAAGTCCACTATGTCTACTACACTCCCGAAATCGAGTCGGCCCGAAATCGCGGGGGCCTGCGGAGGAATTCTCTCATTAGGCTTCAGGCGTCAACTGCGGATGCCCGTCCGGCACTCGAGATAACCGACTTGGGCGATTCAGAGGCGCTCTTGCGCGACACGCGCCAGCTGCGTGAGATCGGGCAACGTCTTATCCGCCGCGGCATCATCCCTCGGGATAACGGCTGGGGTGGATGGCTCGGTCGCTATCAAAAGGCGCTTCGGGACGCGGTTACCATTGTCGAAACTCCAAGCGTAACCAAGCGACCTGAACGCGACAAGAACCGGGACCGCGGGGGCTAGCGAAGGAGCTGTGGGTGGAGAAAAACCCTCTACCAAGCAGCTTGCGGATGATCGTCCAACGTTAGTTCCAAATGAGGATGGGCAAGCGTGCCACCGATTCGCTCGATCAGCGCCTGTGCCGTCCTCTCGTTTTTTCTTTGCCTCCAGTGAGATCAATTGTGAGTCGTGTGTCACGAATAGCGCTCAAATAGCCTATTGGAGCCCTAACTTACTCTTATTGTGGTCCTATAATGGTCCCCGGCCGATCACTTTTTTCCCGAAAGAATACCCAAAGGTCTGAGTTAGCGAAACTTACCCACAGGACCATGCCCGGGGCCATTTCAAGAACGCGCGACGCCAATAGAAGACCTTCGGTTAGTTTTGGGAGCTGAGCACAGATTTCAATTGGCCGCTGTCAGTCTCTTCGATACTGGCCGAGGGCTTGCCATAGTTGGCGCTCGATAACACGCTCGGAGGCGTTGAGCCGGAGCACCCTGGCAGTCACTTCACCCACTGGCGTCATCGGTTGGATGACGGGGCCGTTCAGTTTGAAGTGCTCGTCCCATATGTCACGCCGCGGATCGAAAAGTCGAATTGGCTTGCCAGCGCGATCTACGGATGCGATATCAGAGCCTTTGTACCGGTTGCAAAGGACACAGGCATAGGCAAGATTGCCGATACCAGACGAGCCTCCGTGCTTCCGGCTAATGATGTGATCGATCTGGTGCGGAAAACCAGCGCTGTCCTCATGTACCAGGCAGTATTCACAGCGTCGAGCTGCGCGTTCGATGACGAGGCGCCGCGAGGCCTCATCTATATCAAGAGCCACTGGCGAGGATCTGTCGAGCCCGTGCCTTCGCGACCCGGAGGATGTGCTCCAAGTCCATGAAGTGATCCAGTTCCGACTTCTCCTCTACCGAGAGGCCGCCCTCTTTCTCCTGAGCAATTAATTCGGCGATACGGCGCTCAGCTTCCGGAGACGGGCGATAGTCGGCAACTGCTTGAGGCGTGGTTCCGCTAGCGATGAAATCGATGATTTCAAGATACGGAGGAATAGCAGCGTTGCTCACAATTGTTGCCTAAACCCAGGATAGCGCAGACAGTAATAGGAGGCTCCTGAATGGCAATCGGTTTCCCGACACCGATTCGCCAAGACGGTGGGGCGACGCGTGTTTTGTCAATTCTACGGCGTTCCGATGTCGATTCTTGATCGGTGTGTGCACAATGGGTGCATTGCGCGGTCGAAAGCCGCGGTTTGTTAGACCGATCCGAAGTGTCATTGGCGGGGACGGCACACATCCGGTGCTCGAACCCAGGAGTCGGTGGCAATGGAAGAAAGTTTTTCTGAGATTATTCGCGACAAAGTTGACTCTGGCCTTACACCGGAAGTTCCGCGCTCGATGGGAAGCCGTGCATCTCACGTCCGAGGTCGCCGTCATAAATCTTAGTCGTCTTGAAGAGCTCCATGTGGCCATCCGAGGCGTCGAATCGGCACCCATCGCGGATCGTTTGCATCTCTGCGGCACTGAAAGGTTGAAAGCCGCGAGCCACTTCGAGATTCTGACGCAGGACGCTCAGGGAGTCGATGCCGCTGATGGTCACCGCGACCGGCAGGCTCATCGCGTAGCGGAGTCCGATGGTGACAATAACGGCGCCCTCGCGAACAAGTTCGCCGCTTCCGCCCAGGCTTTTCATGCCCAAAGCTGCGATGCCGCGCCGGCTCACCTCCGGCAGCACGTTCGATTCGAAGCTACGAAACGTCGCGTCCAGGCAATTGAGAGGCATCTGCACGGTGTCGAACGGAAAGTTGTGGGAAAGCATCTTCAAATGAATGGAAGGATCTTTGTGCCCGGTGAATCCGACAAACCGGACCTTGCCTTGCTGCTTGGCTTCGAGCAGAGCCTCGGCCGCGCCATGGGGAGCAAATATCAGGTCCGGATCGGTCTCGTAAATCACCTCATGTATCTGCCACACATCGACATGATCGGTCTGCAACCGGGTCAGCGATTCTTCCAGCTGGCGCATGGCGACATTCTTGTCACGCCCATGCGTGCAGACCTTCGTCATTACGACGGCGCGGTCCCGTTTGCCCTTGAGCGCGCGACCCAACCGTTCCTCACTCAGGCCTTGATGATATTCCCAGGCATTATCGAAGAAATTCACGCCGGCATCCAATGCCTCATTGACAATTTGCGTCGCTTCAGCATCGCTGTCCACGGAGCCAAGGTGGTACCCGCCGATTCCCAACGCCGAGACTTGCAGACCTGTGCGGCCCAGCGGTCGCTTGGGTATTTCCGTCCCGGATTGCCCCCGGGCTGCGAGGCTTGCGGCTCCCAGCATAAACGCCTCCACAAAGGTTCTTCTGGTCACATCAAGTGCGTGCGACATATTACTTAGTGGGCGGGAACGGATGCCCGCTGTTGTCTGCCATCCGGATCATCTCGCGCACCTCAACCTGCTGCGTATCGAGAGGAAAGCCATGAGCGAGGCGCGCCTCAGGGTTGTCGAATTGGAGCGACAGTTTGTAGAGCTCGAACCTCCCGTCGGCCGCATATGGGCGGCAACGGTCGCGCAATTTCTGCATCTCCGACGGCTGCAGAGGCTCAAAACCCTGCGCCACTTTGAGCGCCTGTTGGAGAGCCTCCTGCTTATCAATCCCGGTAATCGTAGTGGTCACCGGCAGGCTCATCGCATATCTAAGGGCTTCCTCACCGGTGAGCACGCCTTTTTGCACTGGCGTGCCGTGGCCGCAAATGGGCTTCATCCCGAGCGCGGCGATTCCCCGGCGATTTAATTCGGGCAGTACCTGTTGCTCGAAGCTATGGAAGTTCGCGTCGAAAGCGTTCAGCGGCATCTGCACCGAGTCAAACGGAAACCCGGTGGCGAGCATCTTCAGGTGAATGGATGGGTCCTTGTGGCCGGTGAATCCGACAAACCGCACCTTTCCTTCTTTCTTGGCCTGTGCCAAAGCTTCCGCGGCACCGTCCTTCCGAATGAACAACTCCGGATCGTTATCGAAGCAGACGCCGTGGATCTGCCAAAGGTCCAAATGATCGGTTCGGTACCGATGCAACGACTCTTCGAGCATACGAAGCGCAAGGGCCTTGTCGCGCCCATGGGTGCAGACCTTGGTCATCAGGAACACGCGATCGCGCAGGCCCGCTAAACCGTCGCCCATCCAGACTTCGGTCTTGCCGCGATGATACTCCCAGCAATTGTCGAAGAAGGTAATCCCGCCATCCACGGCCTTCCGAACGAGGCGTACCGCAGTGCTCTGGTCAGGCGCATCTCCGAGATGATGCCCTCCGAACCCGATTGCCGAGATCTTCACGTCGTTGCGGCCGAATTGTCGAAGAGGAATTGCGTTTCCATCAGTGTTCGGCATCAGGCGCTCCCCTCAGAACGTTGAGCAAGCGAACCACCGATTCGTCGACTCTGATTCGGAGCAGCTTGTTTCGGCCTTCTCGCTGAGTGAGTCGAAATATCGCCACCAGAGGACGCCCAGGAGCCTTGACGCGAGTGCAGTCGGTGGCATCCTTTCCCCGGACGGAGCATCGTCAAAGCGCTGGATCACGAGCGTTATGCTCCGTCACTTCCTTATCCACTCGTTAGGAGTCAGTCGAGGTTTGTTGGTTAGGATGCAATGTTTGCGGAGGTCTGATCCCGTTGTGGAGCCCCACGACGAAAAAGATTGCGACGCTTACGCACAGGCTGTTGACAAGCCTACGGTGATCGACGTTATATCCGTAAATCCAAGGCGACGCAAATATCCAAGTGCCCAAAAGACAGTTCGCACAGCCAATCCATACCGCGAACGGATAACCAAACCGAAACGCGGCCAAAATAACGATGGCTGCGCCTACAATCCAATTGTTCCAGGCATTGTCCAAAGCGTATGAATCATAGAACCACGGAGACATGAAAAACCAGACGCCGGCGAGTAACGCTATCGGACCGGCGGCCCTAAGTTCGTTGTGGGTGCATTGCTTTGTTGGTGTCATGTCTGGCACCTCCGATTAGATTTTAGCAGCGATCGCGCAGGCGCAAAGTTAATGACGTCGCCGGAGGTCTAGGCGGCATTTGGGAAGATCCTACCGACAGAATCAGTGCATTGACGCGACCTGGGGCAGCTTGGAGACATCCCAACCGCCGCCCAACGCCTTGATCAGGAGAACGCTGGAATCCATGCGGCGCCGCAAAATGTCGATGTCGTTCCGCTCATTCTGGAGCTCAATGGTCTCAGCGGAGATCACCTGCAGGTACGGGTCAGCGCCGAGCTGGTATAGATTCGTAAAGATCTCAACTCCCCGCTGGGCCTCGGCAACCGCCTCCTTCTGCTGTCCGGCTTCATGCTCCAGTATTCGTAGCGCAGCGAGATTGTCCTCCACTTCCTGAAATGCGACGAGAGTGGTCTGGCGGTAGTTGGCGACGGTGGCGTCGTAGTTGGCCATCGCGCCTTCCGATGTGGCCCGGCGCCTGCCGCCGTCAAAGATCGTCTCCAACATAGTGGGACCAACCGCCCAGAATCGGCTAGGCCAGGCAAACCAATTCAGTAGAGAGCTTCCTTCTAAACCTCCGGTGGCACTTAAGACGAGGCTCGGGAAATAGGCCGCGCGTGCGATACCAATGCCTTCATTCGCCTCTCCCACACGGCGCTCGCTGGCTGCGATGTCGGGCCGCCGCTCCAGAAGCTGAGAAGGCATACCGACCGGGATAACAGGTGGCTCAAGGTTTAGCGGGGAGGCCGCGAGAGTAAACTCCGCCGGTGGTTTGCCAATCAAAATCGCAATAGCGTGCTCGTATTGGGCCCGCATCACGCCGATATCCGTGTCCTCGACGCGAGCGGTATCCAATTGCGTTTTCGCCTGTATCACGTCGGACAGCGGGGCGGCACCCCCGTCCAACAGGGCCGTGGTGAGTTTCACGTTATCGGCGTACTGATCCACCGTCGCGTTCAGTAACCTCTGCTGTGCATCGGCGCTGCGAAGCTCGAAATAATCCACGGCTAGTTCAGCATGCAGACTGAGAGCGGCGGTCTCAAGATCGGCGGCGGTAGCTTGCGCCTCCTCGCCCGCCGAGGTGACAGTCCGGCGAATCCGGCCCCACAAGTCAACCTCGTAGGAAAGGTCGAATGGCAGAGTGAAGGCGCCTCTGGCGCTGGTACCGGCGGTGGAAGGGAAGTAGGGTTGATTTGGGGAATAGCGTAAGGATTGGATGTTAGGGTCGATCCCGATGGTGGGAAATTCCGACGCGCGGTTATAGCGGACCATGGTGCGCGCCTGCCGGAAACGCGCTTCGGCCATCTTCAGATCCTGGTTGGAGACCGTGACCTGTTCTTCGAGCGCATTCAACTTAGAGTCGCCGAAAATCTCCCACCAATTGCCGCGCATTGCAGCTGCGTCGGGATGAGACCTCTTCCAGTCGTCGGTCTCCTTGAAGGACTCGGGCGGCGGCTCCTTAAACGCGGGAGTCACCGGAACTGGTGGCTTCTGGTATTTAGGGCCCACCATGCAACCCCCGAGGAGCAACATGACGAGCCCGAGCAAGACACCGGCCGGACATAGGCGAAGACACCTCATTGCTTTGTGCCCGGCGGGGGCGTTGTGCCCGCCGCAGTTTTGTTGATCCGAAGCGGCGTCCCACTAATCAAAGAGTCAGACGGACTCGTAATCACCTGGTCCTCTAAGGTCAGACCAGAAGTTACCTGTACGCTGTCGCCGTAGTCCACTCCGATCGTGATCGGAGTCAACTGTGCGTGCCCATCGCGAACAACACCTACGCGAAGCCCTTCGGAACGAAACAGCAGGGTGCTGGCAGGGATAATCACAGAGCGAGACTGCGTGGGCAACTTGAGATGAACATGCACGTACGCTCCCGGAAGCAACCGCCCGCTGGGATTGTCGACGTCTATTTCCGTATTCAGGGTTCGCGATGCCATATCGATGGATTCAGAGGTCCGGGTAACTTTGCCATGGAAGGTTTCGCTGGGAAATTCATCCAGCGTCAGAGTTGCCGTGGAGCCGACGCGTGCCGCGCGAGAATAGACCTCCGGCACGGCAACGAAGATGCGAAGAGTACTGGTCTGAGCCAGTTGAAACAGTTCCGCGCTGGGCGAGCCGGCGCCGGCATTGATCAACCAGCCGGTATCGGTATTGCGAACGGTAATCACTCCATCGAAAGGAGCGTAGACCTTCTCGAACGAGACCAGGTCCTCGAGCCGTCGAACGTTAGCAGCGTACGAATCAACCGATGCTTGCGTCGCGTTCAGGTTGTCGACAGCCTGGTCAGTGGACTGCTGGGAAACAGAGCGCGTCTTTACCAAGCCCTGCCAGCGCTCGGCTGTGGTCTTCGACAATGCCAGGTTCGATTTGGCGGTCTCCAAATCTGCCCGCGCCTGCTGCAGTTGTTTGTCGAGTTCGGGCGTGTCGATTATGGCTAGTAGATCACCCTGCTTTACCTTCGCGCCTATGTCGTAAAACCACTTCACCAGGTATCCGTTAGTTCGTGCGTATATTGGAGAGTTGATGTAAGGCTGCGTAGCTCCGGGTAGAACCACTTCATCGATGGGCGCGGCCGCTTTCGGATACACTACGATGACGTCCTCGATGGCGGCCGCTTCCGTCTCATGCTGGAGGATAGATGCCGCTTCCACGCGGCCGTGGACACCCGAGTAGATGAAAAATCCGAAAGCAACGGCTACCACCAGCGCTAGCAAAAGAGCCAATCTAACTGTAGCTTTTGAATTGTGTTTAGTTTCTGGCATCAGGCACCTCCGTTTCCGGGCTTCCCGGATTCCCGCTGCTTCCATGCAGCAATGCAAACACCGTGGGAACAAAGACGAGCGTGGCGACCGTTGCGCATAGCAAGCCGCCCACCACCGCACGGCCAAGCGGGGCGTTCTCCTCGCCTCCGTCACCCAAACCAAGAGCCATCGGGATCATGCCGATGATCATGGCGAGAGCGGTCATCAGAACTGGCCGAAAACGGGTGAACCCGGCTTCGATGGCGGCCTTGAGCGGGTCTCCATGGCTCGCCAGGCGCTCGGTGGCGAACGCCACCACCAGAATACTGTTGGCGGTAGCGACACCCATACACATAATTGCGCCCATCAGCGCGGGCACACTGAGCGTAGTGTGAGTGGCAAACAGGAACACGATAATGCCGGCTAACGCGGCCGGTAACGCCGTGATGATGATGAACGGGTCAAGCCAGGACTGGAAATTAACGACGATCAGGAAGTAAACCAGAACGATCGCAAACCCGAGTCCGGTCAGTAAACCTTCGTAAGACGTGCGCATGGTCTGAAGCTGTCCGCGTAGGCGGAAGAAACTGCCCCGAGGGAGTAGCTTTTGGTTCTGATTGACGATGCGAGTAACGTCCCGGCCCACTGCACCGAGATCGCGATCCTGAACGGAGCCGAAAATGTCCACGACCCTGCGAATGTTGTAATGCGACAGCACTTCCATCT
>Ga0302324_100012906_pt1 | contig 16999 bp, 17 predicted proteins | sample Palsa_T0_1_FD_201949 | JGI IMG/M metagenome (GOLD analysis project Ga0302324, IMG submission 201949) | Peat permafrost microbial communities from Stordalen Mire near Abisko, Sweden - Palsa_T0_1 | ecosystem: Environmental > Terrestrial > Soil > Palsa > Peat permafrost | place: Sweden: Abisko...
TCTGCGGATTCCCGGAGTCGGTGCCCGCGCTGGTGATCACCAACATCGCAGCCAACGTGCCGGGCTAGCTGTACTGACCTGAGAGGTTAGGTACGCGGCTGGCGGGTGGTTGGCCGCCGAGTGCGGTGTGGCCGCGGTGGCAATTGTAGGTGTGTAGCCACTTGGGAAACTCGGTGCAGCGCTCGGCGTCGCTGCGGTAGAGCTGTGCATAGGCCCATTCGTCGGCCAAAGTGCGGTGAAATCTCTCTACCTTGCCGTTGGTCTGGGGCCGATATGGGCGAGTGCGGCGGTGTTCGATGTCACCGAGGGCGTCGGCGAAGGTATGAGAGCGGTAGCAGGAGCCGTTGTCGGTCAAGACCTTTCGTACGGTGATCCCGCATTCGGCGAACCATGCGTGAGCGCGAATCCAGAATTCTGCGGCGGTGTCTTTGCGTTCGTCGGCCAGCAATTCGCTGTAGACCAGCCTTGAGTGGCCGTCGATCGCGCTGTGCAGATAGTGGTAGCCGCGCAGTGGATCGCGGCTGCGGCTCTTGCGGCCGCTGCTTTTGTCGGCTCGGGAGTTGTGGCGCCCGGCGACGCGGCCCAGCATCCGCCAACCGCCTCCTGCGGGGATTTTGCCGAGTTTTTTGACGTCGATGTGGACCAGGTCCCCGCACCGCGCCGGCTCCATGCGCCGGATCACTCGACCGGTCGGGCGGTCCAGCCAGCGCAGTTTGGCCACGCCGTAGCGGGTCAGCACCCGGTGCACCGTCGAGGGATGCATGCCCAGCAGGTAGGCGATTCGCGCTGGCCCCCACCGACGGAGTACTCGAACCTTGATGATGCGCCGCTCAATACGGGTCGGTGTGCGGCCGGGGCTGTAGTGCGGTCGTGAGGACCGGTCGACCATGCCGGCCACACCCAACTCGCGATAACGGCCCGCCCACCGAGACGCAGTGGTCACCGACACCTGGAACCGCTCGGCAGCACGCCGCAGCGGCCAATGCTCCTCAACGACGCAACGGGCTAGCCGCAGTCGACCGGTTTCTGACAATGGGGCATTACGGTGGGACACGAAGACCTCCGGAGTGAGTGGTGCGTTTCCTAGACAGCTCGCACTTCACTCGGAGGTCTTCGTCATGTCACCACGCCACGCCGTCACCAACGTCCGTGGTCAGTACAGCTAGCCTGCGGGCGCGGAGATATCAGGCGGTCGCGGCGATGGTGGCGCTGCCGAGCACTTCGTCGCCGGCCGGGTCGGGCCGATACAGCACCAGCGTCTGGCCGGGCGCCACGCCGCGAAGCGGGGTGCGCAGTCGCACCGCGAGCCCGTCGCCCAAGGTCTCGGCGACCGCGTCGACGGCCTCGCCGTGCGCCCGCACCTGCACGGCGCACTCGACGGGTCCCGCAGGCACGATGCCGGCGGTGAACACCGGCTGTTGACCGGTCAGCTGCCACACCTCGAGGTCGGCTGCCGAACCGACGTGGACGTTGCCGGTGTCGGCGTCTATCGCGGTGACGTAGCGCGGCTGGCCGTCCGGGCCGGGGCCCGCGATGCCCAGTCCCTTGCGCTGGCCGATGGTGAATCCGTGCACGCCGTCATGGTTGGCCAGCACGGTGCCGCCCTGGTCGATCACCGAGCCGGGACGGACTCCGATGCGTGCGCCGAGGAAGGCCCGGGTGTCGCCGGACGGGATGAAGCAGATGTCGTGACTGTCCGGCTTGTCTGCGACGGCCAACCCACGCTGGGCCGCCTCCGCGCGGATCTGCGACTTCGGGGTGTCGCCTATCGGGAATGCGGCGTGCTGCAGTTGACCGGCGGTCAGCACCGCGAGCACGTATGACTGGTCCTTGTCGTGGTCGACGGCGCGACGCAGCCGACCGTCCGACAGCCGGGCGTAGTGGCCGGTGGCGACCGTGTCGAAGCCCAGCGCCAGAGCGCGTGCCGCCAGCGCGGAGAACTTGATCCGCTCATTGCACCGCACGCACGGGTTCGGAGTCTCACCCCGGGCATAGGACGACACGAAGTCGTCGATCACGTCTTCTTTGAATCTGTCCGCGAAATCCCAGACGTAGAAAGGGATTCCGAGCACATCAGCGACCCGGCGGGCATCGCCGGCATCCTCTTTGGAACAGCAGCCCCGCGAGCCGGTGCGCAACGTGCCGGGGGCCTTCGACAGAGCCAGGTGCACGCCGACAACGTCGTGTCCGGCGTCGACCATCCGGGCGGCGGCGACCGACGAGTCGACGCCGCCGCTCATCGCGGCGAGGACCTTCACCGGAGCACCCCCGCGGTGGCAAGCGCGGCTTGCCGCGCCCGGGCAACGGCACCGGGCAGCACGTTCAGCGCCGCGTCGACATCCGACTCGACGCTGGTGTGCCCCAGCGACAATCGCAGCGACCCGCGGGCGCTGGCGGCGTCGGCGCCCATCGCAAGCAACCCATGTGACGGCTGCGCGACCCCGGCCGTACACGCCGATCCGGTCGAGCATTCGATACCGTTAGCGTCCAACAACATCAGTAGCGCGTCGCCTTCGCAGCCGCCGAAAGTGAAGTGCGCGTTACCCGGTAGCCGTCGAGCGCCGGTCGCGCCGTTGAGGAGGCTGTCTTCGATGCTGGACAACACGCCGTCGATGAGACGGTCGCGCAATTGCCGCAGCCGCGTGCTGTTGGACTCTAGCCCGTCGACGGCAAACCGCATCGCCGTGGCCATACCGACCGCGCCCGCGACATCGGGTGTGCCGGAGCGGATATCGCGTTCCTGGCCGCCGCCATGCGACAACGGCGTGCAGGCGACGTCGCGGCGGAGCAGCAGTGCGCCCGCGCCGGGCGGTCCGCCGAACTTGTGGGCCGCCACGCTCATCGCGGACAGTTGACTCGTGCCGAAAGCGACCGGCAACTGGCCCACCGCCTGAACGGCGTCGCTGTGCATCGGCACCTCGAATTCGGCAGCGACGGCGGCGAGTTCGTGGATCGGCATGATCGTGCCGACCTCGTTGTTGGCCCACATCACCGAGACCAGCGCGACGTCGTCGTGGCATTGCAGTGCTTCCCGCAGCGCCGCGGCCGATACCGAGCCGTCGGCGGCGGTCGGCAACCAGGTGATGTCGGCGCCTTCGTGCTCGGCGAGCCAGGTCACCGCGTCGAGCACGGCGTGGTGTTCGACCGCGGTGGTGATGATCCGGCGGTGACGCGGCTCGGCGTCGCGGCGCGCCCAGTAGATGCCTTTGACGGCCAGGTTGTCGCTCTCGGTGCCGCCTGCGGTGAAGATCACCTCAGACGGGCGGGCACCGAGCTTGGCGCCGATCAGCTCGCGGGATTCCTCCATGCGACGCCGGGCGGCCCGACCGGTGGTGTGTAGCGACGAGGCGTTACCGACCGTGCTCAGGACAGCCGTCATCGCCTCGAGCGCAGCGGGGTGCATCGGGGAGGTGGCAGCGTGATCCAGGTAGACCATGACCTGCCCAGGATACCGACGTCCTCTTGGTGCTCAGGACGCGAGCACGGACGGGCGCTGCCCGTGACCTGGGTTCGGCGTTGCGGTGGTGCGGATGGCCGCCTGGCAACGACGGGCCAACTCCCGGCGATCCTCGCCCGGCAGCTGCAGAGATTCGACATAAATGCGGGCCACCGTGCGCCGCGCGACCATCAGCCGGCCGATCGAGCGCAACAATGTGTCGTCGCCGATGAAGGCCGGGACAGTCGAGACCCGGCCGTCGCGGTGGTGGTAGCGCAGCCGCAGCGGCTGGACCGGTCGGCCGGTGTCGACGGCCGCCTGGAACATCGCCGGATAGAACGGCCCCGAGCCTTGATGCGATCGTCCGGCTGGGCCCGAATCGTCGCCGGCCCACCCACACCAGGTGGTCCCCTCCGGGAACGCCACCACGGTATGACCGGCGTAGAGGCGCGCGGCGACGGTCGCGACCACGGTGGGCAGTTGCCGCAGACTGGCCCGCTCGATCGGGATCACCCGCACGATGCGATCCATCATCCGCACGGCGACGTTCACCGCGACGTCGGCGCGGGCGACAAACGACACCGGCGATGCCCGCCACCGGCTCGACGGAAGCACCGCGCCGATCGTCAAGATGTCCAGCCACGACATGTGGTCGCTGACCACCAGCACACCGGGCAGATTGCGAATCGGACCGCCGGACAACGTGATCCGCACTCCCAGACACCACAGCAGCAGCCGGCAGTAGATTGTTCTGGACTTCGACCAGCCTGGTAGCACCACAGCGAGCAGCGGCAGCGCCGGGGCGAACAGCAGCAGCAGGGTGATGCGTCGGGCAACCCGCAGCGCCACGACCACCCGCCGCGACGCGTGCGCGGCGCCGGCGTGCAGGCAACCGGTGTCGCAGCCCGCGCGCGGCAGCCAGGCGTGGGCGCGCGCCGCCGGACCGGTCATCACGCGACCCTGCTTGCTGCCTCGGTGGCCGCCGACATCGACCGGAGTCGCCGCAGGTAGCGGGTATCGGCCTGGCGCTTGTCCAGCAGCGCGGGGAAGTCACCCACGCCGAAGTCGGCGTCGTGGGCCGGTTCACCGCATATCCGCGCGCCCAGGCGCAGGTAGCCGCGCATCAGCGGCGGTATCACCGTTCGTGCCGGCGGTGCGATCTCGTCGAGTGACCGCCCGTCGATGATCACTGGCCGATGCGGATGTACCCGGTAGTCGGCCGGCGCGGGATGACGCCGCAACACGAAGTCGCGAACACCGCGGATCTGGGTGCCCGGCGGCTCGCCTTCGCTCGCATCGCCTTGTATCGGCACCGACACGCAGCCGGTGACGTAGTCGTAGTCGCAGCGGTCGAGGTAGGCCAGGATGCCGGCCCACATCAGCAGTACGACCGCGCCGTTGCGATGATCGTTGTGCACCACCGCGCGCCCCATCTCCACCATCGAAGGCCGCAGTGAATCCAGTGCTGTGATGTCGAATTCCGTTGCGGTGTACAGGCCTCCGGCCGCAGCGGCACCCCGCGGCGGCAGCATGCGGTAGCAACCCACCAGCTCCCCGGAGTTCTCCTCGCGAACCAGCAAGTGGTCGCAGTGCTCGTCGAAGCGGTCGACGTCGAGGCCGGCGGCGTGGCCGGTGAACGCGAATCCGGGCTCGCTGCTGAACACGTCGTAACGAAGGCCCTGGGCAGCCTCGATGTGGACGGGGTCGGTGGACAGCAACAACGAATAGCGCGGTTCGGCGGACGAACGCGTACCCGAGGCGGGTTTCTCGGCAGGTATGAGGACGGATTGAACGCTCATGCCACCACCGTTGCGTTGTTGTTCAGCTAAATGGCATCGGAGCCGTGACGTGTCCGTGCACGGTAGATGACGATGTCCCAGCGGCAATTCGAACAATCAGCTGCATTTAGGCGTTGCCCAGGTGACAAAATTGGTTGACTGGTCAGCCGTGACGTCTAGCAGCGGCGCAGGACCGTTCGACCCCGATGCGCTGCGCACCAAGTACGCCGAAGAACGCCGGCGGCGGCTGCGCTCCGACGGCATCGCCCAGTACGTCGAACTCTCCGGCGCATTCAGCCAGTTCGGCGCCGACCCGTGGGCCGATCCGGACTTCACCCGCGAGCCCATCGCTGATTCCGTCGACGTCGCGGTCGTCGGCGCGGGCTTCGGCGGGCTGCTGATCGGGGCACGCTGCAAACAGCTTGGCGTCGACGATGTGCGGCTGATCGACAAGGCTGCCGACGTCGGCGGCACCTGGTACTGGAATCGGTACCCCGGGATCGCGTGCGACGTCGAGTCCTATGTCTACATGCCGCTGTTGGAAGAGCTCGGCTACATCCCGACCGAGAAGTACACCAAGGGCCCCGAGATTTTCGACCACTGCCGCCGCATCGCCGAGCACTTCGACTTGTACCGCAACGCGTGTCTACAGACCGAAGTGCAGGAAATCCGTTGGGAGGCCCACAGTTTCCGCTGGGTGATCACGACCGACCGCGGTGACGAGATTCGCGCCCGCTTCGTCGCGATGGCCAACGGCTATCTGCAGAAGCCCAAATTGCCCGGCATCGAGGGCATCACGAACTTCACCGGCCATACCTTTCACACCAGTCGATGGGACTACGAGTACACCGGCAGCGATCTGAGTGGGCTGTCGGACAAGCGGGTCGGAATCATCGGGACCGGCGCGACGGCCATTCAGTGTGTGCCGCGACTGGCCGAGGCGGTGCACCAGCTGTTCGTCTTTCAGCGCACCCCGTCGACGGTCGACGTGCGGGCCAACCGGCCGACCGAACCGCAGTGGGCCGCGTCGCTCGAACCTGGATGGCAGCAACGACGGATGGAAAACTTCCAAATCCTCACTGCCGGAGGAACATCCGATGAAGATCTGGTCGACGATGCGTGGACCAGCCTCACCAGAAGAATGCCGATCGTCAACGAGGGCGGCCCGAACGCCGCCGAATTCGCCGACTTCGCCAAGATGGAAGACATCCGCGCACGCGTCGATGCCATCGTCACCGACGCCGCCACCGCTGAGGCGCTCAAACCGTGGTACGGCTACTACTGCAAGCGGCCGTGCTTCCACGACGAATACCTGCAGGCGTTAAACCGCGACAACGTCTGCCTCGTCGACACCCACGGCCTCGGGGTCGGGCAGATCACCGCGAACGGCGTCGTGGTCGGCGACATCGAATACCCCTTGGATTGTTTGATTTTCGCCACCGGCTTCGAGGTCGGCACCAGTTACTCGCAGCGCACCGGCTTCGAGATCATCGGCCGCGACGGGCTGAGCCTGACCGACAAGTGGGCCGACGGAGTGCGCTCGCTGCACGGCGTGCACGTCAACGGTTTTCCGAACTGCTTCATCGAAAGCATCGCCCAGTCCGGTTTCACCGTGAACTTCCCCTACCTCATCGACACCCAATCCCGGCACATCGCCTGGGCGATCGCCTGGGCTTTACAGCACGGCGCCGCGGAGATGGAAGCGACCGCCGACGCCGAAGCCGCCTGGGTCGACACGGTCGTGCAACGCTCCAGCGTCATCGCCGGCCGACGGGAATCCTGCACTCCGGGCTACTACAACCGCGAGGGCCGCGCAGACGCCCGTCTCAATCAGGACAGCTTTTTCTTCGGCAGCCCAACCGAATACGCCGACCTCCTGGAGACCTGGCGGTCCGGAGGCACGCTGGCGGGGCTGGACATTCGATAGGTCGTGCCGTGACGATCAGCCAGACAGCGCGATCCGCAGGATCACGCGGGTTTTCTGTCCACGCGCCAGCAGTCGCTCGATAAGCGTCACGATGAAGAATTCCACGCCGTACTTGCGACGGATCAAGCCGGCCAGCCGCGCAACCGTCGCAGGATCGGTGATGACCTCTGCTACGCCGTGCACCTGAACAGCCCCTGCCCGGAGGTTCCCGCCGCGGCTGCACGGCGCCATTATCACCTCAGGATTGTTTTTGGCCCGCTTCGCCTTCCAGCTCCCTGCCGGCGTCCAGAAGAACACGTGATCGCCGTCCTGCCCGATCCACATGGGCGTGGCGACCGCGCCGCCGTCCTTCTTGAACGTCGTCAGCGAGACGAATTTCTCGCCGCCCAGAGCTGATAAAGCGTCTGTCATCGCGCTCCTTGATTCGGATTCTTGATCCCAGGGTATGGCAGGCAGATGAGTGGTGAAGCCCGGCGCTGGTGTTTCGCCGACCAGCTCGGGCCGCACTTCCTGGACCGACCCGACCAGCCGGTGCTGCTGGTCGAATCGCAGGCGGCATTCACCCGGCACCGCTTCCACCGGCGCAAAGCGCACCTGGTGCTGTCCGCATTGCGCCACCGCGCCGCCGAGCTCGGCGATCAGGCCATCTTCCTGCAGACCCGCACCTACCGCGAGGCGCTGGACCAGGTCAACGAACCGATCAGCGTGTGCCAACCCACGTCGTGGGCCGCGGATCGATTCGTGCGCTCGACGCGCAGTGTCCCAAAAATAGACGTGTTGCCGGCCCGCGGATTCTGCATTGACCGCGAAACGTTCGACGCATGGGCGCACGGGCATCAGACGCTGAAGATGGAGAACTTCTACCGCGACGCGCGACGCCGGTTCGACCTGCTGATGGACGGCACCCGGCCCGCCGAGGGCCGGTGGAACTTCGATGCCGACAATCGTGAGCCCGCCCCGTCGCAGGTGGCAGACCTGGGTGTGGCGCCGCCGTGGCGACCCGACGAAGACGAGATCGACGAGCAGGTACGCGAAGATCTGGACCGCTGGGAACGCGACGGCGAGGTCGCCTTCGTCGGCCGCGACGGGCCGCGAGAGTTCGCCGTCACGGCAGCGGAAGCCCAAGCTGCGCTGACGGTGTTCGTGCGAGATCGGTTGCCACACTTCGGGCCTCACGAAGACGCCATGCTCAGCGGCGATCGCTTCATGGCGCACAGTCTGTTGTCAGCCCCGATGAACCTCGGCCTGCTGGATCCGTTGGACTGTGCCTATGCCGCCGAGGACGCCTACCGATCGGGCAAGGCCCCGATTGGCAGCGTGGAAGGCTACATCCGCCAGCTGATCGGCTGGCGAGACTACATCTGGCATGTCTATTGGCATTTCGGCAAGGCGTACCGACGGCGCAACGCGCTGAACGCTCATGCCCGCGTGCCAAAGTGGTTCGCCGACTTGGACGCCGACGCCGTCGACGCGCATTGCCTGAAGGACGTGCTCGCGCAGGTGCGCGATCACGGCTGGGTGCATCACATTCCGAGGCTGATGGTGTTGTCCAACTACGCGCTGCAGCGCGGTTGGAACCCGTCGGCCGTCACGGACTGGTTCCACCGCTGCTTCGTCGACGGCTACGAGTGGGTGATGGTCGCCAACGTGGTCGGCATGTCTCAGCACGCCGACGGCGGATTGATGGCGACCAAGCCGTACACCTCCGGCGGCGCCTACATCAACCGCATGAGCGACTACTGCGGCGATTGCCGATACCGGCCCGGCGAACGGGTCGGCGATCATGCGTGCCCGTTCACCGGCGGGTACTGGTCGTTTCTGGACCGCAACGCCAAACAGCTTGCCAACAACCACCGAATGAACCAGCCACTGGCCGGAATGCGACGGCTCAAGGATCTCGACGACGTCGTCGAGCAACAGCGACGCCTCGGCGGAAAGGCCCCGTAACTCATGCTGGCCATAGACAAATTGATCGCAGCGCCCTCGACCGCGGCGTGGGATGTTCTGGTCGACCTCGACGCGTGGCCGATATGGGGCCCAACGGTCAGCGGCGCGCGCCTCGATCCCCCGCACACGGAGTTGGCGTTGCACGCGACCGGCACCGTGCGGACGTCGGTGGGTCTGAGTGTGCCGTTCGTGATCACCGAGTTCGAGCCGGGCCGGCACTGGGCGTGGCAGGTGGCCGGCATCCCGGCAACCCACCATCGGGTGGAGTCGGTCGGCGACGGCGCACGCGTGAGCATGGCCGTTCCGTCTTGGGCCGGACCCTATCTGGCGGTGTGCGCGCTCGCGTTGCGCCGCATCGACGCGATGCTGACCGACGCGGGCTGACGCTTTCGAGGCCTCACCAGCCCATCGAACCCGGAATTCCCTTGAACGGCCCGACAATCCAACTGTTGATCCAGCCGCCGTAGAAGCCTCCCGGCTGCGGCGTCACCTCCTCGCCGTTGACGGTGCAGCGGTCAACCGCGGCAGCCATCACGGCGAGGGCTCCGGTGAGAGGTTCGAAACCGGCCGTGGGCTGCCGGTAAGTCCACGCCGCTTTCGGCGCTACACGACGTTCGCCGACCAAGTCGTAATACGTTGCCTGGCCTTTCCATTCGCACCACGAAGCGCCTTCCGCGCGGCGCAGCACCCCGTCGGCGAACGCCGCGGCGGGCAGGTAATAGGTCGGCGGATGACTGGTCTCCAGCACCCGCCAGCCGTGAGTAGTCGATGCGATCGTGCGGCCACCCAACTCGACCGTGATCGAGCCGGTGAATTCCTCCAGCCGCGGCGGCCGCGGATAGTCCCACACCGACTCTTGCCCAGTACCGGCAACGTCGGGCGTCGGCCACGGTCTCACAATTGCGCCATCCCTCCCACTAGACCCGATGGTGCCGACGCGCTGCGCCCGGCTTCGCCGCGCTTGCAATCGCCACTGCCGAATCGTGTCGACCCGCTGCGATCGCCAGCAGGCCCGATCCTCATTGTGCCGCAGTTCACACAGGTGTGACTCGCTGCGCGTTGGGTATCCCACACCGTCGGGCCGCAAGCGGGCGGCCGGCGGGCGAAAGAGGACCTTTGTGACGGAAACTGTAAACCCGCCGCGCGCGGTCACTACCGAGCAGTGGCCCGGAAAGGCCTACCCGCTGGGAGCCACCTATGACGGCTCGGGCACCAACTTCGCGGTCTTCAGCGAGGTGGCCGAGAAGGTGGAGCTTTGCCTCTTCGACGCCGACGGCGCCGAATCCAGAGTGACATTGAACGAAGTGGACGGCTTCGTCTGGCACGGCTTTCTGCCGGCCGTCGAACCGGGTCAGCGTTACGGCTACCGGGTGCACGGCCCCTACGATCCCGCCGCAGGACAACGGTGCAATCCCAACAAGCTGTTGATCGACCCGTACGCGAAGGCAATCGACGGCAACTTCGAATGGCATCAAGCGCTGTTCAGTTACAACTTCGGCGAACCCGACAGCCGCAACGACGACGACTCCGCGCCGCGCATGCCGAAGTCGGTGGTGATCAACCCGTTCTTCGACTGGGGCAACGACCGCCCGCCGGACCGCGGATACGCCGACTCCGTCATCTACGAGACTCACGTCAGGGGTCTGACCGAGTTGCACCCCGACATTCCCGAGCGGATGCGCGGCACCTACGCAGGTATCGCGCACCCGGTGATCATCGAGCACCTGAAGAGTCTGGGTGTCACCGCGATCGAGCTGATGCCGGTGCACCACTTCGCCAACGATTCGACGCTGGTGGACAAGGGACTGTCAAACTACTGGGGCTACAACACAATCGGCTTCTTCGCCCCCGACTTCAAGTACACCTCCAGCAGCACGCCCGGTGGTCAGGTGCAGGAGTTCAAGACCATGGTCCGCGCCCTGCATGACGAGGGCATCGAAGTCATCCTCGACGTGGTGTACAACCACACGGCCGAGGGCAACCACCTGGGGCCGACCTTGTCGATGCGCGGGATCGACAACGCCGCGTACTACCGTCTGGTCGACGACGACCAGCAGTACTACATGGATTACACCGGCACCGGCAATACCCTCCATGTCGGCCATCCGCACACATTGCAACTGATCATGGATTCGTTGCGGTACTGGGTGACCGAGATGCACGTCGACGGATTTCGCTTCGACCTGGCCTCCACACTCGCCCGTGAGTTCTACGACGTCGACCGGCTTTCGGCGTTTTTCGAACTGGTGCAACAAGATCCGATCGTCAGTCAGGTCAAACTGATCGCCGAGCCGTGGGATGTGGGCCCGGGTGGCTATCAGGTCGGCAATTTCCCGCCGCAGTGGACCGAGTGGAACGGCAAGTTCCGCGACACCGTACGCGACTACTGGCGCGGCGAGGCAGCGACTCTGGGCGAATTCGCGTCCCGGCTGACCGGGTCGGCCGACCTGTACGAGTCCACTGCGCGGCGCCCAGTGGCCTCCGTCAACTTCGTCACCGCGCACGACGGCTTCACGCTGCTGGACCTGGTGTCGTACAACGAGAAACACAACGATGCCAACGGAGAAGACAACAACGACGGCGAGAGCAACAACCAGTCGTGGAATTGTGGCGTCGAAGGACCGACCGACGAGCCCGAGATCAATAAGCTGCGCGCACGCCAGCAACGTAACTTCCTCGCGACGACGCTGCTGTCGCAAGGGGTTCCGATGATTTGCCATGGCGACGAACTCGGCCGCACCCAGAACGGCAACAACAACGGCTTCTGCCAGGACAACGAGCTCACCTGGGTGCACTGGGACAAGGCGGACGCCGACCTGGTGGAGTTCACCCGATCGGTCTCCGCGCTGCGGGCCGCACATCCGGTATTTCGCCGTCGCCGATTCTTCACCGGGTTGCCGGTGCGTCGACGGGGTACCGAGGGACAGCCCGACATCTCGTGGTTCCGGCCGGACGGCTCCGAAATGGACGACGAGGACTGGGGTTCGGGCTTCGGCAAATCGGTTGCGGTCTACCTGAACGGTCTGGGCATCCCCGATCTCGATGTTCGCGGCCAGCGGGTCACCGACGACTCGTTCTTCCTATGTTTCAACGCCCACCACGAGCCGATCGAATTCACCGTCCCACCGGAGGCTTTTGCGAAAGCGTGGCTGCCTGTCGTCAATACCGACGTCGAAAGCTCTGTGACGACGGAGAATTCAGAGGATCAGGAACCAATCCCGGCGGGCAAGTCGGTTCAGGTGGCGGCGCGGGCAATGGTGGTGCTGCAGGCCGACGGCGACTAAGCCGTCGGCGCAGCAGATCCCGGGCCAACCGGTCCGGGTCAACCGTGCGGCGCCTCGGAAATCTTGCTGTCCGGCTTGCCGAGTGTCTGGCAGTAAGTGGCGGCCGACAACCGCGTCGCGGTGACCTGCAGGGTGGCCGGATCGGCGCCGCTCTTGTCTTTGAGCATTTTGCTGACTTCTTCGTTCTGCTTCTTCTCGTCCTGAGAGACGAAGTCCTTGCACTTGGTGTCGCCACCGGTGTTGATGATCTGTGACGCTGAACATCCGCTGAACATGAGCGAGGCGATCGCGATTGCGACAGGCGCCGTTGCCTTCATTTTCAAGCCTTTCCTGGATTCAATGAGCAGTTGTTTGTACACCTTTGCACCGGATCCCAAACGCGCAACTGACATTCAGGGCGCGCCGATCAGATATCGATGCGCCTCAGGGTCCGTCGGTCGATCTCGTCCGGATGCGGATGGGTCCGCGCGGTGACTGGTCAGGGTCGACGGCGTCACCGCGCTGGGTGATCTCGACCTCACCGTCACGAGCCAAGCTCACAGCGATGCTGCGACTTTCGGCATTCAGCTCGCGCCACCCCTCGCCGCCGACCGCGCGGGACGCATCGGACGGGCAGATGCTGGACTCCGGCCCTCGATGTTGGGCGAGAGCCAGGATGGCTGCGCGTAACCGGGTGGCCGCTGCACCGCCGCCGAGCGCGGTCCGCGCGGCGCCGGCCGCCGGACCGTCGCCGTCGGCCACCCGGGCCAGCTCGCGGCGTGGATCGCTCATCTGACCAGGCTAGAGAAATACACGAGCCCCCGACGCGCCTGGCGTTCGGGGGCTCGTATATTTCGGACTCAGCCTTTGCGGGTCTTGACCTTCTCGGTCAGCTGCGGGGCGACCTTGAACAGGTCGCCGACCACGCCGTAGTCGGCGATCTCGAAGATCGGCGCTTCTTCGTCCTTGTTGACGGCGACGATGGTCTTCGAGGTCTGCATGCCGGCGCGGTGCTGGATCGCACCGGAGATGCCGAGTGCGATGTAGAGCTGCGGCGACACGGTCTTGCCGGTCTGGCCTACCTGGAACTGGCCCGGGTAATAGCCGGAGTCGACCGCGGCCCGTGACGCACCGACGGCGGCACCGAGCGAGTCGGCCAATTCCTCGACCACGTGGAAATTGTCGGCGCTGCCGACACCGCGTCCACCGGACACCACGATGGTGGCCTCGGTGAGCTCCGGACGGTCACCGGCGACCGCGGGCTCCCGGTTGGTGATCTTGGTGGCGTTCTCGGCGGGCTCGGGCACGTCGACCTTGACCTGCTCGCCCGCGCCGTCGGACGGCTCGGCGTCGATGGCGCCGGGACGCACGGTGATCACCGGGGTGTCACCGTTGGCCTGTCCCTCGACGGTGAACGCGCCACCGAAGATGGACCACACGGCCTTGTTGTCTTCCTTGACATCGACCACGTCGACCAACAGACCCGAACCGATCCGGGCGGCGAGCCGGCCCGCGATCTCTTTGCCGTCGGCATTGGCGGCCAGCAAAATGGCTGCCGGACTGGCAGATTCGGCCAGCGACGCAAGCACGTCGACGGACGGTGTGATGAGGTAGCTCTCCGCCGCGTCGGATTCGGCGACGTAGATCTTGGCGGCACCGGCCGATTTCAGATCATCGACGAGTGGGTCGGCCGTGCCGGGCTTGCCGACAACGACTGCCGCGGGCTCGCCCAAAACCCGTGCCGCGGTGATCAATTCGGAGGTGACTTTCTTGATTGCGCCTTCAGCGTGCTCGACGAGCACCAGTACTTCAGCCATGGGTTATTCCGTGTCTTTCAGGTCTTGGTGATGAGGTCTTAGATGATCTTCTGGCCGACCAGGTATTCGGCGATCTTGCTGCCGCCCTCGCCCTCGTCGGTGACCTTCTCACCGGCGGTCTTCGGCGGCTTGGGGGTGGAGGTGAGCACCTTCGTGCCGGCGTTCTCCAGTCCCACCTCGTCGCCCTCGACACCGATCTCGGACAGCGTCAGCTTGGTGACTTCCTTCTTCTTGGCGGCCATGATGCCTTTGAAGGACGGGAAGCGAGGCTCGTTGATCTTCTCGTTGACACTCACCACGGCAGGCAGGTTCGCCTCGACGGTGAACACACCGTCGTCGGTTTCCCGCTCGCCGGTGAGCTTGCCGCCGTCCAGCGACAGCTTGCGGAGGTGGGTCAGCTGCGGCAGGCCCAGGTACTCGGCGATGATGGCCGGCACCGCGCCGCCGACACCGTCGGTGGACTCGTTACCAGCGATGACCAGCTCGGTGCCCTCGATGGTGCCCAGCGCACGCGCGAGGGCCCAACCGGTCTGGATGACGTCGGAGCCGTGCAGCCCGTCGTCGAGCAGGTGAACCGCCTTGTCGGCGCCCATCGACAGGGCCTTGCGGATCGCCTCGGTGGCCCGCTCCGGCCCGGCGGTCAGCAGGGTCACCGATCCCTCGGTGCCGTCGGCGGCCTCTTTCTCCCGGATCAGCAACGCCTCTTCGACTGCGCGCTCGTTGATCTCGTCCAGCACGGCGTCAGCGGCCTCGCGGTCCAGAGTCCAATCGCCGTCGGTGAGTTTGCGCTCTGACCAGGTGTCCGGGACCTGCTTGATCAGGACCACGATGTTCGTCATGAGAGTGGCTCGTCCTCCTCGAGAGGGTTCTGCAGCCGCTGGCCACAGAACCAATGTCACGTCTTAATGCGACCCGCACCCGCATGTTACTGGCTGGTAACTTTGTGCGGTTCGCTCTCACACCATAGCGGGTCGTCCTGCAGGTTCTGCCCCCCGTACCTACGCAAGCGGGCTGTGGGCTCGGCGCTTGTCTCGGCATACCCGCGGTGAACCATTCGCGAACCCCGCCTCACGGGTTAGCCTCCCTATGCAATGAGCGCATTCATCCCCGAGGTTCCCCATTCACCGGTCGACGCCGCGCTGCCGTTGACCGGTGAACGCACCGTCCCGGGCCTTGACGTGGAGAATTACTGGTTCCGCCGGCACGAGGTGGTCTACCAAGCGTTGGCTCAGCGCTGCGCGGGTCGCGAGGTGCTCGAGGCGGGTTGTGGCGAAGGTTACGGCGCCGATCTGATCGCCGGAGTCGCGCAGAAGGTGATTGCGCTGGACTACGACGAGGCCACCGTCGCCCACGTCCGGGCCCGCTATCCGCGGGTCGATGTCAGGCACGCCAACCTGACCGAGCTGCCGCTGGCCGACAGCTCGGTCGATGTCGTGGTCAACTTCCAAGTCATCGAGCACCTCTGGGATCAGCCACGCTTCGTCAGCGAGTGCATCCGGGTGCTGCGACCCACGGGGCTGCTGATGATCTCCACCCCCAACCGGATCACGTTCACGCCGGGAAGTGACACTCCGATCAATCCTTTCCACACCCGCGAGCTGAATGCCGACGAGCTGACGCAATTGTTGGTCGACGCCGGATTCGCGGTCGACGGGGTGTACGGGGTTTTTCACGGCCCGCGGCTGGCCGAGATGGATGCCCGCCACGGCGGCTCGATCATCGACGCCCAGATCGCCCGTGCCGTCGCCGATGCGCCCTGGCCTGCGGAGCTGCTGGCCGACGTCGCCGCGGTCACCGCGTCGGACTTCGACATCGTCGAGGCCGGGACGGGCGCCCGCCATATCGACGACAGCCTCGACCTGGTGGCGATCGCGGTGCGGCGCAGATGACACAGCCGCGCGCCGTGCCCGGGATGTTCACCCTGGTGCTGCACACCCACCTGCCGTGGCTGGCCCATCACGGCCGGTGGCCGGTGGGCGAAGAATGGCTTTATCAGTCCTGGGCGGCGTCGTATCTGCCGCTGCTGCGGGTGCTGCGGCGACTGGCCGACGAGGACCGTCATCGGCTGATCACGCTGGGCGTCACACCGGTGGTCACCGCGCAACTCGATGATCCGTACTGCCTCGACGGCATGCATCACTGGTTGGCGAACTGGCAGCTGCGGGCTGCCGAGGCGGCGAGCTTTCCGCCAGGAGACGCGTTGCGCGCATTCGGGATTCGCGAATTCGCCGAATCCCAACAGGCGCTCGACGATTTCACCACGCACTGGCGTCACGGCGCCAGCCCACTGCTGCGGAACCTGATCGACGCGGGCACGGTCGAGTTGCTGGGCGGCCCGCTTGCGCATCCGTTCCAGCCGCTGCTGACGCCGCGACTGCGCGAGTTCGCGCTGCGCGAGGGACTGGCCGACGCCCGACAACGGTTGGCGCACAAACTAACCGGGATCTGGGCGCCCGAATGTGCTTACGCCCCAGGCATGGAACACGACTACGCCGCCGCCGGCGTCGGCCACTTCATGGTCGACGGGCCGTCGCTGCGCGGCGACACCGCGCTGGGACGGCCGGTCGGCGATTCCAGCGTCGTCGCCTTCGGGCGTGACCTGCAGGTCAGCTATCGGGTGTGGTCCCCGAAGTCGGGTTATCCCGGTCACGCCAGCTACCGCGACTTCCACACCTACGACCACCGCACCGGGCTCAAGGCGGCCCGCGTCACCGGGCGCAACGTGTCGTCGGAGAACAAGGCGCCCTACGATCCCGAGCGCGCCGACCGCGCAATCGATTCGCACGTCACAGATTTCGTCGACGTGGTCCGCGCCAGGCTGTTGGCAGAGT
>Ga0302324_100012909_pt1 | contig 16992 bp, 13 predicted proteins | sample Palsa_T0_1_FD_201949 | JGI IMG/M metagenome (GOLD analysis project Ga0302324, IMG submission 201949) | Peat permafrost microbial communities from Stordalen Mire near Abisko, Sweden - Palsa_T0_1 | ecosystem: Environmental > Terrestrial > Soil > Palsa > Peat permafrost | place: Sweden: Abisko...
TACATCACCACGGCGATCTCCTATCCCAATGGAGTGCCCCATATCGGCCACGCCTATGAGGCGATCGCGACCGATGCCATCGCCCGCTTCATGCGGCTCGACGGCTACGACGTCTATTTCCTGACCGGAACCGACGAGCACGGCATCAAGATGCTGCAGACCGCGAACCGGGACGGCATCTCGCCGCGCGAATTGACCGCGCGCAACGTGCCGCGCTTCCAGGCCATGGTGGAACGGCTCGAATGCTCCAACGACGACTTCATCCGCACCACCGAGGAACGCCATTACCGCTCCTCGGCGGCGATCTGGGAACGCATGGCCAAGGCCGGCGACATCTACCTGTCGAAATATGCCGGCTGGTATTCGGTGCGGGACGAGGCCTACTACGCCGACGGCGAGACCACCGTCGGCGAGGACAAGGTGCGCCGCGCGCCCTCCGGCACGCCGGTGGAATGGGTGGAGGAGGAGAGCTATTTCTTCCGCCTCTCCAAGTACCAGGACAAGCTGCTCGACCTCTATGAGCGGGTGCCCGACTTCGTGCTGCCGCGCGAGCGCCTCAACGAGGTCGCGAGCTTCGTGCGCGGCGGCCTGCAGGACCTGTCGATCTCGCGCACCACCTTCACCTGGGGCATCCCGGTTCCCGGCGACCCCCGGCACATCATGTATGTGTGGGTCGATGCGCTGACCAACTACATCACCGGCGTCGGCTTTCCCGACACCGACGGCGGGAAATTCAAGCGCTGGTGGCCGGCCGAACTGCACGTGATCGGCAAGGACATCGTGCGCTTCCATGCGGTGTATTGGCCGGCCTTCCTGATGTCCGCCGGCATCGAGCTGCCGCGCCACATCTTCAGCCACGGCTTCCTGTTCAACCGCGGTGAGAAGATGTCGAAATCGGTCGGCAACGTCATCGATCCCTTCGCGCTGGCCGACGCCTATGGGGTCGATCCGCTGCGCTTCTTCTTCCTGCGCGAGGTGCCGTTCGGGCAGGACGGCAATTACAGCCACGACGCCATCGTCGCCCGCATCAATGCCGACCTCGCCAACGACCTCGGCAATCTGGCGCAGCGCTCGCTGACCATGGTGGCGCGCAATTTCGCCGGAGTGCTGCCGGCGCCGGGCGCGTTGAGCGCCAACGACACCGCCATGCTCGCCGCCGCCGACGCCATGATCGGCAAGGCGCGCGAGGCGATGAAGGCGTGGCAGCTGCACCAAGTGCTCAATGCGGTGTGGGCGGTAGTCGCCGACGCCAACCGCTATTTCGCCGGCGAGGCGCCATGGGCGCTCGCCAAGACCGACCCGGTGCGCCAGGGCACGGTGCTCCACACCACCGCCGAGGTGATCCGGCAGGTCGCGATCCTGGCGCAGCCGTTCATGCCGCAATCGGCCGGGCGGCTGCTCGACCTGCTTGCCATTCCCCCCGATCGGCGCGATTTTGCCGCGCTCGGCGGGGCCGCGCGGATCGCCGCGGGATCGAAACTGCCGGCACCGGCGCCGGTGTTCCCGCGCTACGTCGAGCCGGCGGCGGAAGCGGGGCGGTGAGCATGCTCGTCGACAGCCATTGCCACCTGGACTTTCCCGACTTCGCCAACGACCTCGACGCGATCGTCAATCGCGCCGAGGCGGCGGGGGTAGGGCGCATGGTCACGATCTCGACCCGGGTGCGCCAGTTCGATCGCTTGGCGGCGATCATCGAACGATTCTCCAATGTCTACTGCTCCGTAGGAACACATCCTCACAACGCACATGAGGAACTCGACCTCAGTGTCGAAGACCTCGTCGCACGCAGCCGCGCGCCCAAGGTGGTCGCCATCGGCGAGGCCGGGCTCGACTATCATTACGACCTGAGCCCGCGCGACGCCCAGGAGACCGGATTCCGCCGCCATATCGCGGCGGCGCGCGAGACCGGCCTGCCGCTGGTCATCCATTCCCGCGAGGCCGACGCCGACATGGCGCGCATCCTGACCGAAGAGACGGGGAAGGGCGCCTTCCCCGCCGTCCTGCACTGCTTCACCGCCGGCCCCACGCTGGCGCGCACCGCCATCGCGCTGGGGCTCCACATTTCGTTCACGGGGATCCTGACCTTCAAGCGCTCCGACGAACTGCGCGCCATCGCCGCCGGACTGCCGGCGGACCGCATCCTGGTCGAGACCGACTCGCCTTACCTCGCTCCTGGCAAGTTCCGCGGCAAGCGCAACGAGCCCGCCTACGTGGTCGAAGTCGCCAAGGTGCTGGCGGCGGCGCGGGGCGTCTCCACCGACGACATCGCATGCCAGACGACGGAGAATTTCTTCCGCCTGTTCAACAAGGTGCCACGGACCTCGGCCGCGGCGGCATGACGTTTTCCGTCACCATTCTCGGCTGCGGCTTTTCCGGCGGGGTGCCGCGTCCCGGGCTCGGCTGGGGCCACTGCGATCCGTCCAACCCGAAGAACCGGCGCCGGCGCTGCTCCATCCTGGTCGAGCGCATGAGCGCCGACGGCAACCGGACCCGCGTCCTCGTCGACACCTCGCCCGACCTGCGCGAGCAATTGCTGGATGCCGGCGTCAATTGGGTCGATGGCGTGCTCTACACCCATGAGCATGCCGACCACACCCATGGGATCGACGACCTGCGTGGCCTCTTCATCGGCAACCGAAAGCGGGTCGAAATCTATGCGGACGAGCCGACCTGGCGGGTGCTGTCGCTGCGGTTCGGCTACTGCTTCGCGACGCCGCCGGGCAGCAATTATCCTCCGATCGCGACCGAGCACCGGATCGGCCCGGGCAAGCCCGTCACCATCGCCGGCCCCGGCGGCGCGGTCACCGCGATGCCGCTGCTGCAGGACCACGGCGACATCGCCTCGCTGGGCTTCCGGTTCGGCGCCATGGCGTATTCGAGCGACCTCATCGACCTGCCGCCGGAAAGCGTCGCCTTGCTGGAGGGGATCGAGCTATGGATCGTCGACGCATTATGGTACCGGCCGCATCCCAGCCATTTCCACCTCGACCTGACGTTGGAATGGATCGACCGCATCAAGCCCAAGCGCGCGATTCTCACCAACATGCACAGCGATCTCGACTTCGAGGAACTGCGCGCCAAACTGCCGCCCAACGTGGAGCCCGGCTATGACGGGCTGCGGACGACGTTTGCAGGGTAACGGCGTGAGGCCGCGCGCTGGAAACGCCCGGTTTCATGGGGGCAGATGAAAATATTCCATAATATCTCTTATGCGAATCAAGTTAACCCGGCTACCCAGGTGCCCGAATGAAGCCCTCCCCCGATATCGCGCGCCTCATCGAGATCATGGCGGCGCTGCGCACGCCGGGAACCGGCTGCCCGTGGGACCTGGAGCAGGATTTCGCGACCATCGCGCCCTATACGATCGAAGAGGCCTATGAGGTGGCGGACGCGATCCAGCGCGGCGACTTCGATGATCTGCGCGACGAGCTCGGCGACCTGCTGCTGCAGGTGGTGTTCCACGCCCGCATGGCGCAGGAAGCCGGGCGGTTCGGCTTCGGCGACGTGGTGCAGGCAATCACGGAAAAGCTGGTGCGGCGCCATCCCCATGTGTTCGGCAACACCCGGGACCTTACGCCCGACGCGGTGAAGCTGCTGTGGGACCAGATCAAATCTCGGGAGAAGGCGGCACGGGCCGCGCGCCGCGGGATCGATGCCGACGCCGGCGCGCTCAAAGGCGCCCTTGCCGACGTGCCGGCCACGCTCCCTGCCCTCACCCGCGCCCTCAAGCTCCAGCAGAAGGCCGGCAAGGTCGGCTTCGATTGGAACGATCCCCATGCCGTGCTGGCGAAGATCCGCGAGGAGGCCGACGAGATCGCGGCGGCGCTGGCGTCGGGAGACCGCGCCGGCGCCGCGGCCGAAACCGGCGATCTCCTGTTTGCCGCGGTCAACCTCGCCCGCCACCTCGGCGCCGACCCCGAAGCCGTGCTGCGCGCCACCAACCAAAAGTTCGAGCACCGCTTCGCCTTCATCGAAAGCGCGCTCGCAGCCCGGGGAAAGACGCCGGAGCAATCGAGCCTCGCGGAAATGGACGCCCTGTGGAACGCCGCCAAGGCGGCCGAAGGCGGGGGGCCGGGCGTAGCCAGATGAGAGATTTCTTCCGACCTCGTCCTGAGGAGCGCGCTTCAGCGCGCGTCTCGAAGGGCGGCAGCGAGCACGGCATGCGCAACTTCTTGCGACGCAAGTGTCCGTGGCCGTCCTTCGAGACGCCGTGCTGCGCACGGCTCCTCAGGATGAGGTCGTAAAAATGAAAACACTCATGACCGCGCCGGCATCCCGGCGATGTTGTCGGCGCCGAACTTCGCCCGCACCCGTCCCGCCTGGTCAGGATCGACCCTTATGGTGACGTGGAGCCTGCCGTCGGGGTCGGAGCTGCGCGACAGCACCTCGGCATGGCGGTGCAGCCAGCTCATCCCGGCGCCGTCGGCGACATCGATCGCCACTTCGAGGGTCAGGCGCGCCACCGCGAGCTGCGCCTCGATGGCGGCGATCAGCGTGTCGGTCCCCTCGCCCGTGATGGCCGAGACCAGGACCGGGCCAGGGCCCTCCTGGTGCCGCGCCGCCAGGTTTTCGAGCCTTGCCCGTTCCGCGGCGTCGACGCGGTCGATCTTGTTCCAGACCTCGATGATGCGGGGATCGGCCGGCTCGATGCCGAGGTCGCGCAGGACTTCGCCGACGTCGTGGGACTGGGCTTCGGTATCGCCATGGGAGACGTCGCGGACATGGAGGATCAGGTCGGCCTCGATCACCTCTTCCAGGGTGGCACGAAACGCGGCCACCAGCGTGGTCGGCAGGTCCGAGATGAAGCCGACGGTGTCGGACAGGATGATCCGGCTTCCCCGCGGCAGGGCGATGGCGCGCAGCGTCGGGTCGAGGGTGGCGAACAGCATGTCGGCCGAGAGCACCGCCGCGCGGGTCAGCCGGTTGAACAGGGTCGATTTTCCGGCATTGGTGTAGCCGACCAGCGCAACGATCGGATAAGGCACGCGTTTGCGGCTGTCGCGGTGGAGCTTGCGGGTGCGCTTCACCCCCTCCAATTCGCGCTCGATCTTGGCGATGCGCTCCGCAATCAGCCGGCGGTCGGTCTCGATCTGGGTCTCGCCGGGACCGCCGAGAAAGCCGAAACCGCCGCGCTGGCGCTCGAGATGGGTCCAGGACCGCACCAGGCGGCTGCGCTGATAGTTGAGATGGGCAAGCTCGACCTGGAGCGAGCCCTCCCGGGTCCGCGCCCGCCGGCCGAAGATCTCCAGGATAAGGCCGGTGCGGTCGAGCACCTTGGCGTTCCACGCCTTCTCCAGGTTGCGCTGCTGCACCGGCGACAGGGCGCAATCCATCACCACGATCCCGGCTTCATGGGTCTTCACCAAGCCGGCCAACTCTTCGACCTTGCCCTTGCCGAGATAGGTCGCGGGCCGCAGCTGCGACAGCGCCACCAGGCCGGAGGCGACGATGTCGAGGTCGATCGCCTGGGCGAGACCGATGGCCTCTTCGAGCCGGGCATTCGGCGCCCTGCCCTCAATGGCCGCAGCGGCGCGTTCCCGCACGTAGGGCCCGATGACGATGGCACGGCCGGTCGAGCCCTCGGACGGGCTCAACGGCGGCTGATGCTTGTCGCGGCGGCGCTGCTCCAATCAGGTCTTTTCCACGGCGGCACCCTCTTCGCCGCCTTCGAACAGTTGCACGGGGTGCCCGGGCATGATCGTCGAAATCGCGTGCTTGTAGACGAGTTGGGAATGCCCATCCCGCCGCAACAGCACGCAGAAATTGTCGAACCAGGTCACCACCCCCTGCAGCTTGACTCCGTTCACGAGAAAAATCGTGAGTGGGATTTTCGCTTTGCGTACATGATTGAGGAAAGTGTCTTGAAGATTTTGTGCGCGATCGGCTGCCATGGCCGTTTTTTCCGCTTTTTGTTTCGCAGCCCCCGCTGCGACTAATTAGTCCCACTTTCCGTCCCGGTCGAACATGACCGTACGATGAAAGATCGAACATAACATTAGAAGGTACGTTTTAATGCCACGCAAGCCCAAGCAGTGGGCGAAATGTCGATTTTCGATGGCTTTCTGGCCCATGTTCCCCGGAAGTTGCAGACTCTTTCGCAGCGGATGGCAAAAACAACTTGTTGCTTCCCTCTCCCGATTGCGGGGGAGGGTCAGGGAGGGGGCAATTTCACGGCACAGACTCGCCTCTCAAGAGCCCCCTCCCCAACCCTCCCCCGCAAGCCCGAGAGGGAGCAAAAAGCCTTCGATTTCTCGAATTGAGCCGATAATCCGGTTCTCAGCTCAGCTCGGCGTGGCGATGGAATTCCCGCCGCAAGGCGGTGGCCACCGGGCCGGGGCGGCCGTCGCCGACCGGCTTGCCGTCGATCCGCACCACCGGCTGGACGATCTGGCTGGCGGCGGTCACGAAAGCCTCCCTGGCCGCTTGCGCTTCCTTGGCGGTGAAAGCGCGTTCGATCAGCGTCAGTCCCTGCGCGGCCACGGTATCGAGTACCACGGCGCGGGCGATCCCGCTGAGGATGCCGTGGTCGGCTGGCCGGGTGACGACCGCGCCGCCCGGGGTGACGATCCAGGCGTTTGACGACGATCCCTCGGTGACGAAGCCCTGGGCATCGACGAACCAGGCCTCGCGGGCGCCCTGCTCGCGCGCCGCCTGCTTGGCCAGGACGTTCGGCAACAACGACACCGACTTGATGTCGACCCGGCCCCAACGATTGTCCGGCACAGTGATGACCGCGATCCCTTCGGCGGCGAGGCGTTCCCCTCGCCCCGGGTCGAGCGTGCGCGCGGTGACGACGATCCCCGGCGCGGTGCCGGCGGGCGGAAAGGCGTGGTCTCGCCGGGCGGCGCCGCGGGTCACCTGCAGATAGACGATGCCGTCGCGCACCCGGTTGCGGCGGACCGTCTCGCGCAGGACGATGCTGAGGGCCGCAGACGACATCGGCAACGCGATCCGCAACGCATCGAGCGAGCGCTTGAGGCGGGCCATGTGGCGGCGCTCATCGACCAGGCGGCCTCCCCTCACCTCGCAGACCTCGTAGACGCCGTCGGAGAACTGGAAGCCGCGATCCTCGACATGGACCATGGCTTCGCCGTGCGGCCGATAGCGGCCGTTGACATAGGCAATCCGGGACATCAGTCCATGCCCAGGGCCTTGAGCTTGCGGTGCAGCGCCGAGCGTTCCATCCCCACGAACTCGGCGGTGCGGGAAATATTGCCCCCGAAGCGGCTAATCTGGGCGCGCAGATATTCGCGTTCGAAGGCTTCCCGCGCCTCGCGCAGCGGCATCCCCATCAATTGCTCGCCGCCGCCCTTCGGCATCGCCGGCACCATGGCGCCGACATCCTGCGGCAGCATGTCGGCGCTGATGACGGCATCGGCGTCGCCGCCGGCGAGGATCATCAGCCGCTCCACATTGTTGCGGAGCTGGCGCACATTGCCCGGCCAGTCATGGGTCTGCAGGACGGCCATGGCGTCGGTGCCGATGCGCCGTTTGGGCAGGCCGGTCGCCTGGGAGATCTGGTCCATGAAATGCTCGACCAGTTCGGGGACGTCCTCGCGCCGTTCGGCGAGCGGCGGCACCCGGATCGGAACCACCGACAGGCGGTGATAGAGATCTTCGCGGAACCGGCCGGCGGCGATCTCTTCCTCGAGATTGCGGGCGGTCGAGGTGATGATGCGAACGTTGACCTCGACTTTGCTGGTGCCGCCGACGCGCTGGAAGGTCTGGTCCACCAGGACGCGGAGAATCTTGTTCTGGGTCTCCCGCGGCATGTCGCCGATCTCGTCGATGAACAGCGTGCCGCCATGGGCCTCTTCAAGGGCGCCGACCTTGCGGGCCTGGTCACCGTTGGACTGTTCGATACCGAACAGCTCGACCTCCATCCGCTCCGGGGTGATCGCCGCGGCGTTGATGACCACGAAGGGCGCGGGCGCGCGGGCGGACAGCGCATGGATGGTGCGCGCGGTCAGCTCCTTGCCGGCGCCGGACGGGCCGACGATCAGGATGCGGCTGTTGGTGGGCGCGACCTTGTCGATCGTCTGGCGCAGATGGTTGATCGATCCGGAGCCGCCGACCAGGGTGGCCGAATAAGGCGCCAGCTGCTTGAGGTCCTTGACCTCGCGCTTGAGCCGCGAGGTCTCGAGCGCGCGATCGGCGACCAGCACCAGCCGGTCCGCCTTGAACGGCTTCTCGATGAAGTCGTAGGCGCCCTGCTTGATCGCGGCCACGGCGGTTTCGATGTTGCCGTGCCCCGAGATCATCACCACCGGCAGGTCCGGATGCTCGGTCTTGATGTTGCCCAGCACCTGCAACCCGTCGAGCCGGCTGCCCTGCAGCCAGATGTCGAGGAAGACCAGGCTCGGCCGGCGCGCATGGATGGCGCCCAGCGCGTCGTCGCTGTCGCGCGCGACACGGGTGGTGTAGCCCTCGTCCTCGAGGATTCCCGACACCAGTTCGCGGATGTCAGCTTCGTCGTCGACGATCAGGATGTCGGAAGCCATTCGCCCTGCTCATTCATGGTTTTCTTTTCATCGGTGGTGGGTGCGACCGGTTCGGCGGCAAAGCGCAGCCGCATCCAGGCGCCGCGCTGGCCGGGAAACTTCTCCGCGGCATCGTGGAGCTCGATGCGGCCGCCATGCTCCTCGAGGATCTTGCCGACGATGGCGAGGCCCAGGCCGGTTCCTTTTTCACGGGTGGTCACATAGGGCTCCAGCAGGCGGCTGCGGTTGTCCTTGGGCAGGCCGATGCCGTTGTCGACCACATCGATCACGATGTCGGCGCCGTCGCGCTCCGCTGTAACATGGATTCGCCCGCGAACCGCCGGATCGGCCGGCGCGGCCGCGATCGCCTCCGCGGCGTTCTTGATGATGTTGGTGAGCCCCTGGGAGATCAGTCGGCGGTCGAACTGCGCCGGTAGCGGGTCGTCGGCGATCTCGACTTCGATGTCGATGTCCGCATTGCCGACCCGCTGCAGGAACACCACCTGCCGCACCGTATCGGCGACGTCTTCGGCAGCCATCACCGGCTTGGGCATCCGGGCGAACCGCGAGAACTCGTCGACCATCCGCCGGATGTCGTCGACCTGGCGCACGATTGTATCGGTGCATTGCTCGAACACGGCGCGATCCTCGGTGATGACCTTGCCGTATTTGCGCCGCAGCCGCTCGGCGGAAAGCTGGATCGGAGTCAGCGGGTTCTTGATCTCATGGGCGATGCGGCGCGCAATGTCGGCCCAGGCGGCGGTGCGCTGGGCGGAGACCAGCGCGGTGATGTCGTCGAGGGTCACGACGTAGCCGTGCTCCTGGTCGGCCGACTGCTCGGTGGTGACGCGCACCGAGACGGTACGGTCGCGGCCGCTGCGGTTGATGGTGGTATGGCCCTGGGCGAGGCGCTGGCCGCCGCTGCGCGCGGGGTCGATGAATTCCTTGAGCTCCGGCGCGACCTCCTCGAGCTGGCGCCCGAGCGCATCGGCTTCGCTGCAGCCGACCAGCTTCTCGGCGGAGCGATTGAGGATGCTGATGCACCCCTTGCCGTCGACGCCGATGACGCCGGCGCTGGCGCCGGCGAGCACCGCCTCGGTGAAACGGCGGCGACTGTCGATCAGGTCGCGGGCGCGGACGATGTCGTTGCGCTGGGTGCGCAGCTCCTGCGTCATCTTGTTGAAGGTCGCGCCGAGCTGGGCGAGGTCGCCCTCCGACCGGCGCACCGGTACCTGGACGTGGAGATTGCCGGTCGAGACGATGTCGGCCGCGCCGATCAGCCGCCGGATCGGCGCCACCAGGCGGTTGGCGAAGGCGAAGCCGATCCATACCGCCGACAGCAGCACCGTCAGCGCGATCACCGTATACATCAGCGCGAAGGCGATCTGGACGCCGAGCCGGCGCGCTTCGAGATTGGCGTATTGGGCGATGCTGGTCTGGGTATCGCGGATCTGGGCCAGCACCTGCGGATCGATGAAGCGGGCGACGTAGAGATAGGTGTTGTCATAGCCGCGCAGCTTGGTGACCGCGCCGACGTAATTCGCGTCGCTCAGGAACCCGACCTGCGGCAACCCCTCCGCCGCCTTCGCCAGCGTCTCCGGCGGCGGCACCGCCGGCGGCTGCAACCCCGGGGGCAGCTGGATATCCGCCGTGAGGATGACGGTCTGATCCCCCGCGATCATCATCGCGGTCGGCAGGTCGCGCAGCGAGGCCTGGGCCTTGAAAAACTGGCGGAACCGCTCGCGGTCCTGATCGAACAGAGGCTTCGCCCGGGACACGTCGATCGCCATGGCATCGGTGTCGGCACGGATCGACTGGGCGTGCTCGCGGATATAGGCGTCCGCCACGATGAGGGAGTTCTCCATCATCGAGCGGGCGCGGGCCGAAAACAGCTGATCGAGGCCGCGGTCGAGCGTTATGCTCGCCACCACCGCGACCATGATGGCCGGCAAGGCGGCGATGACCGAGAACAAGGCGACGATCTGGACATGGAGCCGGGCGGCCGCCTTGCCCCGCCGCCGCGCCTGGAGGATGTGCCAGACCTCGCGACCGATGATGCCGAGAAGCAACAGCACCGCCAGCGTATTCACCCCGAGCAGCGTGACGACGACGTCATTGGTCGGGTTGATCGGGGTCAGGCCGGCCAGAACGATGAAGGTCGCGAACGCAGACAGCAAGGCGACGCCGACCGCCGCCGGCCCGAGGAGGCCGGTTGCAAATCGTGCCGGTTCGGCAGGCCCTTGAGCCGCCTCGGCAACTAACGCATCTCCGGCCACTGCGGTCATCAACTCCCGTCTACCCCCAACGCCATTTGGCTAACCTGCACCACTGCGGCGGGAGAGCCGCTTCTGATGCATAACTACAACAATGTTGCTGGATTGAGACATTTCCGCGGCACGTAACCGTCAAAAAAGTGCGGCTTTCCGGCAGATTTAAAGGTGGGCGCAGATGTACCGCATGTTTCGATAAATCGCCTCACGAATTCAATAAGTTGGCGGCCAACCTGTCCCGCCCTCCGGCGGCGAAGAAGTCGAGGCGAGGCCGGTAAAAATCCCAAATCAGCTGCTGGTGCGGATGACCTGGATCTCCAGGTCCCTGATCTTCTTGCGCAAGGTATTGCGGTTGACGCCCAGCAGGTCGGCGGCGCGAATCTGGTTGCCGCGCGTGGCGGCGAGCGCGGCGGACAGCAAGGGATATTCGATTTCCCGCAAGATCCGGTGGTAGAGGCCGGGCGGCGGCAGGCCGTCGCCGAAACCGCCGAAATACTTGTTGAGATGGCGCTCGACGGCGGCCGAGAGATCTTCCTTGGCCTCGCCCTCGTCACCGAGCGGAGCGGGCGCCACCGGGGCGAGCTCATTGTCGATGACGGCCGTGGTGATGGTTTCCTGGGGATAGAGCGCCGCGAGCCGCCGCGCCAGGTTTTCCAGCTCGCGCACATTGCCGGGCCAGCGGTAGCGCTTGAGGCGCTCGATGGCGGCTGTTTCGATCTGCTTGGGCGGAAGGCCCTCGCGCTCGGCCTGGCTGAAGAAGTGGCGGATCAGGTCGGGAATGTCCTCGACCCGCTCGCGCAGGGGCGGGATGCGCAGCGGCACCACGTTGAGCCGGAAGAACAGGTCCTCGCGGAACACACCCTGTTGGATCAGGATGCGCAAATCCTTGTTGGTGGCGGCGATGATGCGGACGTCGGTCTTGATCGGCGTGCGGCCGCCGACGGTGGTGTACTCGCCCTGCTGGAGCACCCGCAGCAGCCGGGTCTGCGCCTCGGTCGGCATGTCGCCGATCTCGTCGAGAAAAAGCGTGCCACCCTCCGACTGCTCGAACCGCCCGGCGTTGCGGCTGTTGGCGCCGGTGAAGGCGCCCTTCTCGTGGCCGAACAGCTCGGACTCGATGAGTTCGCGGGGAATCGCCGCCATGTTGACGGCGACGAACGGCCCGGTGCGGCGCTTGCCGTAGTCGTGGAGCGCGCGTGCGACCAGCTCCTTGCCGGTTCCGGACTCCCCGGAGATCATCACCGTCAGATCGGTCTGCATGAGCCGCGCCAGCAGGCGGTAGATTTCCTGCATCGCCGGGGAGCGGCCGACCAGCGGGATCGCATCGAGCTCGTCGCTCTTGCTGCCGGCGGCGGGCTGACGGTCCTTGGGCTCCGACAGTGCGCGGCCGACGATCAAGGTGAGCTCCTTGAGGTCGAACGGCTTGGGCAGATATTCATAAGCGCCGCGCTCGGAGGCGCGGATCGCCGTCATGAAGGTGTTCTGCGCGCTCATGACGATGATCGGCAGTTCCGGCCGCAGCTTCTTGATGCGCGGCAGGAAGTCGAACGCATTCTCGTCGGGCATCACCACGTCGGTGATGACGAGGTCGCCCTCGCCCTGGCTCACCCAGCGCCACAGGGTGGCGGCATTGCCGGTCGAGCGCACCTCGTAGCCGGCGCGCGACAGGGCCTGGTTCAAGACGGTTCTGATCGCGGCGTCGTCGTCGGCGATCAATATGCTTCCGGCTGCCATCGGCATCCTCTCAGGTTTCTCCGCCCGGCTCGGCGTCGTCACCCGTGAATTTGGGCATGAGCACGCGAAAGATGGTTCGTCTCGGTTGGGATTCGCATTCGATGATGCCGCCGTGGTCGCCGATGATCTTGGCCGCCAGCGCAAGTCCCAGTCCGCTGCCGGTCGGCTTGGTGGTCACGAACGGATCGAACAGATGCGGCATGAGGTCTTCGGTGACGCCCGGTCCGTTGTCCTTGATGCAGAACTCGAGCGGCAGCGACACCCGGGTCTTGCTCCCCGGCAGCGACAGGCGCACTCCCGGCCGGAACGCGGTCGTGAGCTGGATCTCGCCCTCGCCATGGTCCCCGATCGCCTCGGATGCATTCTTGACCAGGTTGAGGAACACCTGGATGAGCTGGTCGCGATTGGCGAGCACCGGAGGCAGCGAGGGATCGTAATCCTCCACGAAGCGGATGTGCCGCGCAAAGCCCGACTGCGCCAGCCGGCGCACGTGATCGAGCACGACATGGATGTTGACGGGCTCGCGTTCGACCGGACGTTCGTCGCTGAACACCTCCATGCGGTCGACCAGCTTGACGATGCGGTCGGCCTCGTCGCAGATCAGCCGCGTCAGCGCGCGATCGTCGTCGTTGACGGACTGCTCGAGCAGTTGCGCCGCGCCGCGGATGCCGGACAGCGGGTTCTTGATCTCATGGGCGAGCATCGCGGCGAGCGCGATCACCGAGCGCGCCGCCCCGCGATGGGTCAACTGGCGGTCCATCTTGTCGGCGATGGTGCGCTGCTGCAGCATGACGACGACGTGACCGGGCCGCTCCGGCACCGGGGCGACGTGCAGGTCGACCGCCCGCTCGCCCGGATTGCGCGGCATGCCGAGATCGACCTTGTACTCGTTGACGGCCGCGCCGCGCTGGCGGACCTGCTCGATCAGCGCCAGCAGCGGGCTGCCGAACGGAACGAGATCGCGCAGCGAATGCCGGCGCAGCATCATCACCGAAATATCGAAGAAGTCTTCGGCAGCCACGTTGGCGTCGATGATCTTGGCATCGGGGCCGATCACGACGACCGCGTGCGGCAGCGAATTGAGCACCGCTTCAGCGGCACCGATGGAGGTGGGCGCGTTGCGGCTTCCGGCAAGGCTCATGCGGCCGCCCTCCATGCCATGGCGTCGAAGGTTTCGTCGAGGCGGCGCTCGGTCTCGCGCCGGTCCGGCGCGGTCAGTACGTGGCGACGCCATTGCTTGCGCGCATCCTCGCCCGCTCCCGCGGTCGCCGCGGCCGCATCGAGGGCCCAGCCGACATGCTTGCGCGCGTGCTTGAGGCCGATGCGCTCGCCGTGATGACCGAGCATTTCGTCATAGAGGGCGAAGATGATGTCGCGCTGGACGGGAAGCGGCGGCGCCGTCTCCTGGCGGCCGGTGGCGAGGTATCGCGCGAGCTGGCCGGGAAACCACGGACGCCCCTGGGCGGCGCGTCCGACCATGACGCCGTCGGCGCCGGAGCGTGCCAGCGCTTCCCTGCAGCGCTCGAAGCCGTTGATGTCGCCATTAACCACCACCGGAATGGAAACCGCCGCCTTGACCGCACGCACCGCATCCCAATCGGCATGGCCGGTGTAGAACTGGCAGCGGGTGCGGCCGTGGACGGTGACGAGCTTGACGCCCGCCGCCTGCGCCCGCCGCGCCAGTTCCGGCGCGTTGATGGAACCGTGGTCCCAGCCAAGCCGCATTTTCAAGGTCACGGGAACGTCGACCGCGGCGACCGTGGCATCGATGAGGGCGACGGCATGATCGAGGTCGCGCATCAGCGCCGAGCCGGCCTCGCCATTGGTGACATGCTTGGCGGGGCATCCCATGTTGATGTCGATGATCTCGGCGCCCTCCCCGGCCGCGATGCGGGCGCCTTCGGCCATCCAGCGGGTTTCGCAGCCCGCGATTTGCACCACATGGCGGCCGACCCCCGGCGCTTCCAGCCGCAGGCGCGCATTGCGCTTGCCCGCCGCGAGCGCCGCGCAGGCCGTCATCTCCGATATGACAAGGCCGGCACCGAGCCGGGCCGCCAAGCGGCGGAACGGTGCATCGGTGACGCCTGACATCGGCGCCAGCACCACGGGATTAGCGAGGCGAACGCTTCCAATCGCAATTGTGGAAAATGATTGGGCGGGGGTCACGTCCATCCTGTCATGCCTAGAACTTAGGCGAATGCTCATTTGCATACAGTTTAGCCAAAGCCAAGCAAGATGCAAGTGCTGCACTGCAATATATGATTGAAGCCGGGGACAACAAACGGGGGGCTATCCGACCGGCCCTCAACGGGGCTACACCACCTGCGATCAGAGGGCAGGCGATGCAGGGCGAAGCGGCAGCGACGGTGGCGGTGGTTGTGGTCGCGGCCGGGCGCGGAACCCGCGTCGGAGGCGATGCGCCTAAGCAATACCGCACCGTCCACGGCGCCCCCGTCATCAGTCATACATTGCGCCTGTTTGCAACCCATCCCCAAGTCGGAATGGTCCAGCCGGTGATCCACCGCGACGATATCGCGCGGTTTGGCGCAGCCGCGGCGGGACTGCATCTGCGCGATCCCGTGTTCGGCGGCGCAACGAGACAGGTCTCGGTGCGCGCCGGGCTCGAGGCGCTGGAGCGGGACCGGCCGCGCATCGTGCTGGTTCACGATGCCGCCCGCCCGTTCGCCTCCCCTGCCCTGATCTCGCGTGCCATCGCCGCGGGCGCGGCGGGCGCCGCCATTCCCGGCCTGGCGCCGACCGACACCGTCAAGGCCATCGACGCCGCCGGACACGTGGTCGATACCCTCGACCGCAATCGCCTGCGCGCGGTGCAGACCCCGCAGGCCTTCGATTTCGACGCCCTGCTGGCGGCGCACCGGCGTGCGCGCGCGGCCGGCCGCGACGATTTCACCGACGATGCCGCGCTCGCGGAATGGGCGGGCATGGCGGTCGGCGTATTCGAGGGCGAAAGCGCCAACATCAAGCTGACCACGGAAGAGGACTTCGCCCGCATCGCCGCCGCGGAACTCGCGGCGCTGGGCGACATCCGCACCGCCACCGGCTACGACGTGCATTCGTTCGGTGACGGCGACCATGTCTGGCTGGGCGGGGTGCGCATCCCCTTCGACCGCGGGCTCACCGGCTATTCCGACGCCGACGCGCCGCTCCATGCGCTGGTCGACGCCATTCTCGGTGCGCTGGCCGACGGCGACATCGGCTCGCATTTTCCGCCCGGCGATCCGCAGTGGAAAGGCGCAAGCTCGGACCGCTTCCTCGCCTTTGCGGCGGAGCGCGTGCGGCGGCGCGGCGGCCGCATCGCCCATCTCGACATCACCATCATCTGCGAGGCACCGCGGATCGGGCCGCACCGCGACGCCATGCGCGCGCGCATCGCCGCGGTCGCCGGCGTCGACCTCGACCGCGTCGCGGTCAAGGCGACCACCAACGAGAAGCTCGGCTTCATCGGCCGCAGCGAGGGGATCGCCGCCATGGCGACCGCAACCGTCCGGCTGCCGGCCGGGCGGCCATGATCGGCGACGACCTCGCCCGCGCCGCTGCCCGCGTGCTGGAGCGCTGCCGCGCCCGCGGGCTGACGGTCGCGACCGCGGAATCCTGCACCGGCGGCCTGGTCGCCGGCGCGCTCACCGAGATCGCGGGGTCGTCGGACGTGGTCGACCGCGGCTTCGTCACCTATTCCAACGCGGCCAAGCAGGCGATGCTCGGCGTCCCCGCCGCGATCCTGGATCGCCACGGCGCGGTGAGCCGCGAGACCGCCGAGGCGATGGCGCGGGGCGCGCTCGCCCACGCGCCGGTCGATCTCGCGGTCGCCATCACCGGCATCGCCGGACCCGGCGGCGGCAACGCCGAGAAGCCGGTCGGCCTCGTGCATTTCGCCGCCGCCGCGCGGAACGGACGGCTCATCCATCGCGAGAAGCGGTTCGGCGATGTCGGACGCGGCGAGGTGCGGCGGCTGTCGGTGGCGGAGGCGCTGGCGATGCTGGAGCTGCTTGTGGGAGACGAGGCGGGCAGATTGGGTAAGCGGACCGGCTGACCGGCGATCGGCAGGTCGGAGATGGGGTCCGAAGGAAGCCATGCCGAAGGTCAGGCCTCGATCTGCCAGTCGAATATCCCCAACAAAAAACCTGGGGTATTGCCCCGAGCTTTTGGATCAGGCGCTGGTGATTTGACTGGTCGCAGCCTTATCATCGCCGCACAGACGAGCCTGGAGAGCGAGCGGCAATGCGATTCAGTTGGGCCGGCCTGATCCTAGCGCCGTTGCTGGTGCCGGTGATATTCAGCGCGGCGCTGGCATCCTTCCAAAGCGACTGGCCGGTGCTGTCGTTTCTGCTACCGCTGGCCCTGGGTTGCATCGTGTCCTACGGCATCACGATATTCCTCTTCCTGCCCTGCCTGTTTCTGCTCTCTCGGTGGCGGCCAATGACCGGCGTCAAGGTCTGCTTGCTGGGACTGGTGCTGGGCGCGGCGGTGTTCGTCCCGGTGACCGGGGT
>Ga0302324_100012911_pt1 | contig 16992 bp, 17 predicted proteins | sample Palsa_T0_1_FD_201949 | JGI IMG/M metagenome (GOLD analysis project Ga0302324, IMG submission 201949) | Peat permafrost microbial communities from Stordalen Mire near Abisko, Sweden - Palsa_T0_1 | ecosystem: Environmental > Terrestrial > Soil > Palsa > Peat permafrost | place: Sweden: Abisko...
TAGCTCGTACGAAATGAAGAAGCAAGACGCTCGAGGTAGTTCGAGAACACTCGGACCTCACCCGGTGTGAGGGCCTGCTCGATCGCTTCGTCGAGCGCGTGCTCGATGCGGCGCATCTTCGGCAGGGTCGACCTGCCCTTGCTCGTCAACGCGACGACGGTGCCGCGCCCGTCGCTCGGGTTCGGGGCCAGACGCACCAGACCCCGCTTTTCCATGCGTGCCGCGATCCCCGTCATCGTCGAGCGTGGGATGCACGCCACGGTGGCGAGGTCGGACATCGTGAGCACACCGCGCACCTCGAGCGCGAAGAGGATGGGCCCCATGCCTTGGTCGATCACCCCTCGAAGGCGCGCCTGCGCGATGGCCTCACGCAAGGCTGCGGAAAAGGCTGCTTCGGCACGCGAGAAAGCCAGCGCTGCTCCCTGACTCGCCCGCGCCTTTTGCATTCCGAAGTGATACGATGCCGTATCATCTCGGTCAACCGCTACGCCTCGTCGGGTATGAGCCTCCACGGCATCGTGCTCGGAAAGAGCGTGTCTGAAATCGAGGTCCAGGTCACGCCGTCGGTCGAGCGGTAAACGCCAAGCAAGAGGCACAACGTTCGGGTGTGTACCATTCGGCACATGGTAGCGTGCTCTTCGATGCGTGTGACGGTGAACGGAGAGCCCCGCGAGACGCCGCGCGTCATGTCGATCTCCGAGCTGCTCCTTCATCTCGGTCTCACCGAGGGTCCCGTCGCCGTCGAGCTCAATCGCGCCATCATCCCGCGCGCAGAGCACGCAACCACATCGGTCAACGACGGAGACACGCTCGAGATCGTGCACATGGTCGGCGGCGGCTGAGTTAAAGTAGTCAACGTTCGTGACGGTCAGCCTCCGCGCGTGCGCGGGTGACCTCACGCACCACGGCCTCGCGCGTGACCGCGGCGAGCGCCGCAGCTCGCGTGTTTGCGGCGATCTCCATCGGAGCGCCCACCGAGACGACGACGAACGAAGGGGGCGCGGCGGCCATGCGCGAGAGGTGGTCGGTGAAGCTCTCGTCGAGAAACGCCGCACGCGAATCCCGCGAGTACGCGAGGCCGACGGGGACAATCTCGGCGTGGGTGCCGAGCGCCGCGGCGAGGCCCCCCGCGTGGAACGGTCGCACCTCGTCGCCCGCGTAGGTCGTTCCCTCCGGAAAGATCGTGACGGTGGCGCCTGACCGCAAGAGCTCGCGAATGGTGCGGATCGTCTTGGCCCCGCTCGTGGCGCGCTCGCGGTCGACGAACACGGTACCGAGCCTGCGACCTCCGATGCCGATGAGCGGCCACTGCGAGAGGTCCGCGCGGCTCACCATGCGCCCGCCGAGCGTGCGCAAGAGAACGAGCACGTCGGCGACGCCGCGATGATTGCTCACGACCATACGCCCCCCACGCGGAGCTTCTGCGTTCCCGATCATCATCACGCGAAGACCGAAGATGCGGAGGACAGCGTCGCTCCACACCGCGACCCAGCGATCACGCAGCACCTCCGATTCGCGGGTGACCTTGGGAGCACCGCGTAAGCGCCGCGCCTTCAGCGCATCGTGAACGCTGTAGCCCGCGAGCAGCGTCGGCGTGACGGCGAGAAATCCCGATGCGCGAGCGATGCGGCGCGCGCTTTCGACAGCGCTCACCAGAGCCTCCTCAAGCCGTACGCAATCCACTCGAAGGCGCGTCGCGCCGTGGGACGCGCGCGCCAGTCGCCGAGCTCGATGCGTCGTGCCGTGCGGCAGTCCTCCTCGAACCATGCGCGGACGTGCCGGGCGAACGCTTCGTCCTCGACGGCGAGGTTGACCTCCATGTTCTTGCGCCACGAACGCTCGTCGAGGTTGTAGCTGCCGACCGTCGCGAACGAGTCGTCGATGACGGCGGTCTTCGCGTGCATGACGCGATCGCGAAGCACGTAGATCTCGACGTTGTGGCGCAAGAGCTGGTCGAAGAACGCTTCGACCGCGAACTGTACGATGCGCACGTCGCCCCGCTCGGGGACGAGCACCCGCACGCGCACACCGCGGTCGGCCGCGTGCATGAGCGCACCGCGCACGGATCGATTGGGCACGAAGTACGGATTGGCGATGTCGATGCGCGATTTGGCGAAGTAGATGCGATTCAGGTACTCGCGGCGGACGTCGCGACGTTTGCGCCAAGGGTTCGCGAGCACGAAGACGCGGCGTGACCGCCGTCGCCGAATCGGTCGCAAGTCCGCGGGGGACGCGGAGAGGGTCGCGCGTCGCCAGGTGTCGAAGAAGAGCGCGCGGAGCTCGTGGGAGACCTCGCCGCGAACGCCGATGACGTCATCGCGCCACCCGTCGCCGCCGTCTTCCGTCGGGAGCCACTCGCGGCTCAAGTTGATGCCGCCGATGAAGCCAATCTTGGCGTCGACGACGAGCATCTTGCGGTGGTCGCGGCGCTCGAGCACGTCCAGCGTGAGCGTGTTGCGCAGCGGGAAGACGGCATGGAACGGCACCACCTGGCCACCGGCCCGCACGAGAGAAGCCCAGAAGCCGGGCGTGATCGCGATGCTCCCCACCGCATCGTAGATCACACGCACCGCGACGCCGGCCCGTGCGCGCGCCGCGAGCGCATCGAGGAAGCGGAGGCCCACGGCATCCGGGCTCACCCAGTACATCTCGAGCAAGACCTCCTTCTCGGCGGCGCCGATGGCCTCGAGCATCGCGGGGAACGCCTCTTTGCCGTCGCGGAGGAGGCACACTTCGTCAGCGTCGACGCGGAACCACTCGGTCAAGGCGTCCTCGCCTTCTGCGTCGCGCGCGGCCGTGCGGCGACGATGACGAGGAGCTCATCACGCAACACGGCCGCGGACGTGGCGCGAACCTCTGCGACCGACGCAGTCGATGCGGCTCCTTCGCCGCGGAAGAGCGCGATCAGCCGCTGCTGCGGGTCGGCGAGGCGCGCCGCACGCAAGAGCGCCTCCTGCTGCTTGGCGCGAGCGACATCGTCGTCGGTCCACGCTCCCTGTCGCAACCGATCCAGCAGCGCCCGCGTCTGCGCGACCGCCGCGTCGAGCGCGCTCGACGGAGCTTCGATGTGGATGACGATCGCGCGAGCGCCGGAGAGACCCAGCGTGCGAGCAGCAGACGAGCGCGCGAGCCCGTCGCCGAGCGCCTTCTCCAGCAAGCCTCGAGGCCCGTCGAGCGCACCCGCGATCAACGCCGCCGCGCTCTCCATGTCGCTGGGGACCATCGCCGCGATGTAGGCCTCGCTCGAGCCGTCGTCGGTCACGACCGCGTACGTTCCCGGCTTGACCTTCGATGCGGCTGCCTGGGCCGGGCACGCACGGGAGCGGTCGCGGGCGAGCCATCGGTCCGCCCGTGCCACCGCGGCATCTGCTTGGGCTGCATCGACGTTGGCGATCACGGCAACGCGCAGCGGCCCCAGCCTCAGCGCATCCGCGCGGGCGATGATGGCCGCGTCCGACAGCCGCAAGAGGCCATACGACGTCCCCGTGGGCAACACCGAAGCCGGTCGCCCCTCGGCGATGGCCTGCGCGAGCGCGGCGAGCGCAGGGTGCACGCCCTCGAGGAGGAGCCCTTCCGCGGAGCGCGCCTCCTCGATGGGGTCGACGACGAAGCTCCGCGCGAGCACGTCGGCGAGCTTGCGCGCGTCGCGGTCGGACGCGAGCACCCCGATGCCGTCCTCGGCGAGCCACGGCTGTGCATTCAGCCCGGAGCGCGCGGCCATGCTCGCGATGGCGACGGCGAACGCCGCGGATGCACCGGCGTCGGCGTCGGTCTCGCCGGCCGTGCCGCAAGGCGATGCGATGAGCATCCACGGCGCGGGTTGGCCGCTCTCGATGCGCGTGCGCGCCTCGATGACGCGGGATTCCCAGGCGCGCGACGAGCTCTCGATCGCGGCCGCGAGCGTGTCGTGCGCGCTTGCCGTCGGTGAGGGCATTCCGACGACGATGTGGGGTGCAGAGACGCGCGGTATTCGCTCGTGCGAAGGCCTCGCGCCTTCGGAGCGATGGAAAGGCGCGAGCGCGATGACCGCGGCTTGCTCGGCGGCTTCGAGCGCCGTGCTCGAGGCGAGTGCATCGGCGTTGTCTTCGGTGACGGCGTCGCTCACCTCTTTGGTCGCCAGCGCGACGAGCGCAGCGACGCGCGGCGCGCCACCGCTCACACCGCCCTCGTCGAGCTCCGCGCGCACCGACAAGCATACGCCGCGAGGCGACAGCGTGGCCGTGACCGCGCGCACGTGCGCTCCCGGATCACTCGCGACGAGCATCGCGTCGAAGCGAGAGCGTGGTGTGCCGAGTGCGCGCGCTACCCCGAGCAACGAAAGCTCTCCCCGCCACGTGATGTCAACCATCGACGTTCCCGGACGTGCGCCGGACCACGCCGGCTCACTCGACGCGTCGTAGACGACGAGCGGAGGATCATCGTCGTCGCTCGGCTCCGCCAGGCTCGGTCCCTCGGGCAGCGCTGGGGCGTGCTCCACCGTCACGGCGCCCACGACGCCAAACCCGACGCGCTCGCTCACGACCGCGGCTTTGCGCCACGACTCGAGGTCGGAGGCGGAGGGGATTGAAAGGTCCGTCGGCGCGACGAGCGCGCCTTCGCACGCGGCGACGCGCGCAACCTCTGGAAGCGGCCGCGGCAGTGCGCCGAGGGCCGCGAGCTTGCGCTTCACGGTCGTGAGATCGACATCTGCCGCCACGCTCTCGAGAAGCGCTGCAGCGAGCCGCGTCAGATCGCGTGGATCGGCCATCGGCATGACCACACGCACACCGCCATCCTGCGGCGTGACGCGCGCACCCTCGAGCCGCGCCTCGAAGATCCCAGCGAGCGCGGTCTGGACGACCGAACCGCGCGTCCCGATCCCCGCCGTCGACACGAATGCCGCGACGGCACTCGACGGATCGCCCTGTCGCGTCACGATCGCGAGCGCGGGTCTCCCTGGCTCACGCATGATACGCATCGACGCGGGAGCAGAGGCTGTCCTCTCGGGTCGTGTCGCCTTGACTGTCGTCCCGCCGCACGTGACCGAGCCCGCGAGCGCGAGGGTCAGCGCAGCCGCGCGCGCGCGGCTCACGACTATCCGCCGTCTCCGGCATCTCCCGCGTCGTCCGACCCCGCGTCCGTTCCCGCATCGTTGCCCGGCGCAAAGACGAGGTCGGCTGCCGACCGTGGGCAGATGAAGATGTTGAAGAAGTAGTCGACGATGCCCGTGATGGACGTGAACTGGGTCCCCGGTGGAAAGTAGTTCTCGGGGAGATTCCAAAGCTCGTTGTTGATCGACGGTGCGTTGACCGTGTTCGTGATCGGAGCCGTGACGCGCCCCGATCCGTCCCCGGTGGGAGCGCCCACGACGGTCACGTTTTGGAGCGTGATGAGCATGCCAATCCATTGCCGCCCGCCAGCGGAGGTGCCGGTGGGGCTGAAGCTGAGGAGGTCGGACAGGTTGACCACGACGGGAGCGGGGACCTGCGTCTCGAAGCTCAGCTGAACCGGGGGCTTCTCCATCTGCGGCAAGAAGGCCGTCCCGAAATTGACGGTGGAACCGATGGTGTGCTGCTCGGTGTATTCGGAGTTGGTCATGTCGACCACGTCGCCCGGGGCAACACGAAGGTTGGCTGGGATGAACGCCGGCTCGTACAGGCTGATCCCGGAGTAGGGGAGGCTCATGTCAGCATCCTGAACGAAGACCGTTCCGATGCTCTTGCCGTTGTTGGTCTCGTCGAAGGTGTCGATTGCGGTGACGACGACGCTGGTGATGTCGACGAATGTTCCAGCACAAGGCCCGTTGCACGCGGCGGTCGCGGTCATGGGGTTCTGAACGTCCCGCAGACGCAGACCCGGACCGAGGACGGAGTGCGACGCATCGGAGGGTAAATCGCCCACCGGCGTATCGCATGCGACGGCCAAGACGAGCGGCCAGAGGAGAGCTGCTCCGCGTTTCACGGGCGCTTCTCATACCACGAAGCTTGTCGGGAGTGTCGGGTCGCAAGCGACTCTCAGCGACCCTCAGGCGGCGCGCTGCATAGCCTCGAGACGCGCCTGGATTTTGTGCTTCTTCGAGTAGACGGTCTTCACGCTGATCTTCATGCGCGCCGCGATGACGGTGGGGTCGAGCCCCTCGCCGAAGTAGAGGGTGGCAAACGCACGGTCACGAGCGCTGAACTGGTCGAGGAGGCGCTGAGCGATGTTGGCGCGCTGGCGCTGGGCGACGGCCTCGAACGGATCGGGAGTCTCGGCGGCGAGGTCGGTTGCCTCGGTGAGCGCAGCCTTTCCGGGCTCGCGGCGCACGGAGCGGAGGTAGTCGTAAGCCGCGTTGATGGCGAGGAGCCCAATCCAGCTCGAGAAGCGGTTGCCACGGTCGGGGTCGAAGGAACGCAGCTTGTGCATGTCGTTGGCGAGCAGCGAGAGGCGGAGGGTCGCGCTGATCTCGCGGACGTCATCGGGCGAGACGACGGAGCTGAAGCGGCGCGTGACCTTCAAGATGCAGCGATCAATCAACCGCTCGTAGCGACGCTCGAACTCGCGCCACGCCTGCGGTTGGCTCGCGACGAGGCGGGCCCGAAGGTCCTCCTCCGTCCAAGTCGCCGAATCCGTGACTGCCGTGAACGTCCCACTCTTCCGATTCTGTTTCATGATGCAGAGGGCTAGTGCAGCCGTCGTGCCATGGCGGAGACCCACGAAAAGCAGGGAGATTCACGTGGGATGCGTAACGCTCGGGCGTAACGATGCGTCACATCGCGGGTGCGGTGTTACGGGCTGTTACGGTGGCGCAGCACGAACGCGCGAATGGCTCGCATGGGCACCGCCGTCGGACACGTGCGTTCGAGGTTGGCCAGCCGGGCGTCGTCGATGGCTTCGAACGAGCGTGCCGCAACGGCAAAGTCGGGCATGCTTCGCGACGACGCGAGGATGAGGTCCATCACGCCGCCGAAGGCGCCCTTCGAAGCGACGATGCGTGAGGCGTCGCCCACGTTGCATCGGCCGCACGCGATGCATCGGCCGAACGTGGGGAGCTCTTTCCGATCCTCCTCCGCCAGCTCGACGAGACCGCCCTTCGTTCGGTAGCTCGCCTCGAACTCGCGCAACCCCCGGCGGGCACCAAAGAGGGGCGCAAGCAGCGTTTTCACGAGTGCCCACGCGAGGATGAATGCTGCGTGCAGGCGCTCCACGGTCCACCGGAATTAGCACAACTTCACCGTTTGCAGTGCTGACCCTTAACGGTCGCTGCGCAAGCTGTCCCTCGAGGAACGGAGGAAACGATGATCGGGTTCATTTTCGGTACGGTGTGTTTGATAGCCCTCGTCAAAGTGCTTCGGCACGGGCGATGGGGTGGCGGCTGGCGTCATGCGCACGGCTGCGGTTACGGCGGCGGCCACGGTGGAGGTGGCTGGCACGATGAAGGCCACGGCCACGGTCATGGTCACGGCGATGGCTGGGGACCTGGGTTCGGGCGCGGTCGTTGGGGCCGCGGCGGATTCGGACCGAGCTTCATGCTTCGAGGGCTCTTCTCGAGGCTCGAGACGACGCCGGGTCAAGAGAAGGTGATTCGCGACGCCTTCGACAAGGTTCGCGAAGCCGCACGTGAAGCGCGCGCGGAGTGGAAGGACACCTCGGAGCTGTCGAGTCTGCTCCGTGGCGAGACGTTCGACCGAACCGCTGCCGAAGGCGTCAGTGGCAAGGCGGACGCCTCGTTTGCGAAGGTGCGCGTCGTCCTCGTCGAGGCCCTCGCGCAGATCCACGAGGCGCTCGACGATCGTCAGCGCCGACTTCTCGCTGACTTCATCGAGTCACGAGGGCGTGGGTTCTTCACGGGTCCGTTCGGGCGCGGTCGCAACACGTCCGGTGGTGACCACGAAAGGTGGGTGTGAGATGCGTCGTCGTATCGTGATTGCGCTTCTCGCGCTCGGCACCATCGGCGGTTACGCCGCCGGCTTCGCGCACATGCATCGGTCGTGTCATGCAAACGGAGAGTGGAATGGTCGCTACAGCAACGGTCACGTCGACTGCGCTGACCGCCAACGCGATTCGCGCTAAGCATGCGGGTGCGATGCGTGTGCTCCTCATCGACGACGACGCTCGGCTCTTCGAGCTGCTCTCGAGCTACCTCGAGCAGAACGGCGTCGCGGTGAGGGGTGCGCGAGACGGCAAAGAAGGCCTTGCGATGCTTGAGGAGGGCGGCGTGGATGCCGTCCTCCTCGACGTCATGATGCCCGGCATCGACGGTCTCGAGGTGTGCCGGCGCATTCGCCAGACGAGCAACATCCCCGTGCTCATGCTCACCGCCAAGGGCGACGAGACCGACCGCGTCGTGGGTCTCGAGATCGGCGCCGACGACTACATCGCCAAGCCATTCTCGCCGCGCGAGCTCCTCGCGCGCATTCGCGCGGTGATTCGTCGCGTCCAGCCCGAGACGCCCATCGAGCGGTTGACCGTCGGGAACATCTCGGTCGATCTCGGGCGGCGCGAGGTCACGCGCAGCGAGGCTCGCGTCGAGCTCACCGGCATCGAGTTCGACATCCTCGTCGCGCTGATGCGACGAGCTGGCCGCGTCGTCCCGCGCGACTCGCTCCTGACGGAAGCAGGGCGAGGCGACGTGGTCGTCGGCGAGCGCACCGTCGATGTTCACATCTCACACCTCAGGCAGAAGCTCGGCGACGATCCCAAGGGGCCGCAGCTCATCAAGACGGTACGCGGCGTCGGCTACGTGCTGTCGAAGGAGTGATGTGGGTCGACACCGCTGGCACCACCATCATCATCACGGCGAGCACCGCGCGTTCTATCTGCGGTGGCGGCTCCAGCGGCGCATCTTCCTGACGCTCGCCGGCACGATCGGCATGACGGTCGCCTTCGGCGCGTTGATTCTGCGCGCGTTCGGGTTCGCGATCCACAAGCCGACCACCTCGCACGCGGTATGGGCGTGCCTCTTTGCGGTGTTTGCCCTGTGGTGGTTCTCGCGCGGGATGGCACGCCGGGTGGCAGCTCCGATGCAAGAGTTCGAGCGGGTCGCGCGCGAGATAGGTGCAGGCAACATGCACGCGCGCATCGAGCTCGGCGACCGACGCATGCAGATGGGCGAGATGCCCATGCTGGGCCGTACGATCAACGATCTCGCGAGCCGCATCGAGAAGCAGCTCTCGGATCAGCGCGCGCTCCTCGCGACGGTGTCCCACGAGATCCGGACGCCGCTCGCGCGCATGCGCCTGCTCGTGGAGCTCGCGCGGGACGGGGGCGACGGCAAGCGCGACGCCCACATCGACGAGCTCGACAAAGAGATCGTCGGCGTGGACGCGCTCGTCAGCGAGCTCCTCGCGGCGAGCCGCATCGACTTCGGCGCGCTCCGCCGCACCGACCTCGTCGCCGGCGAGATCGGAAAGCAGGCGCTCGAGCGCGTGGGTCCCGCAGCGGCGCTGCTCGATGACCAATCGGAGGGCGCCACGTTCTTCGGCGACGCCACGCTCGTCGCGCGCGCAGTCGGCAATCTCCTCGAGAACGCCCAGCGGCATGGCGGTGGCGCCGTGCGCCTCCGCATCGTCGAGCGCGGCCCCCGCATCGCGTTCGAGGTCGACGACGACGGCGACGGCTTCGCTCCCGGTGAAGAGCAGCAGGTCTTTCAGCCGTTCTATCGCGGCAAGAACGGCGGCGAGGCCAAGGGCTCGGTGGGTCTCGGCCTCGCGCTCGTGAAGCGCATCGCCGAAGCGCACGGCGGGCGCGCCTACGCCCAGAACCGCGAAGGCGGCGGAGCGCGCGTCGGCATCGAGCTCGCACGGTCGTAATGAGGCTCTGAGAAGTGAGGTTTCGTACGCCTCTCGGTGTTGGGATGGTCGCGGCGGCGGTCGTGTCCTACGAGGTCGCGCTCACACGCATCTTCTCGTTTCGCATCTGGCATCACTTCGCGTTCATGGTCTTGAGCGTCGCGCTGCTCGGAACGGCGACGAGCGGCGTGCTGCTCGACCGCTTTCCCGCGCTCGGGACGAAGCCCGCGTCGCAAGCCGCGAGCTATGCGCGAGCGTTCGGCCTGAGCGCAGTCGCCGTGGCGTTCGTCGTGGGCACGCTGTCGTTCGACCCGGCCACGATGGCGACGAGCGTGAAGCCGTGGCTCGTGCTGCTCGTCTACTACTTCGCGCTCGCGGTTCCGTTCACGTTCGCGGGCCTCGCCATCGTCGTCGCGTTGAACGCCCGTGCCCCGCGCGTCGGCAGCCTCTACGCCGCGGATCTCGCCGGAGCCGGTCTCGGCGCGGCAGCCTCCGTGTTTGCCCTCGCGCCGTTCGGGGCCGACGGGCTCGTGTGGCTCGTCGCGGCCCTTGCGCTGCTTGGTGCTGGGCTGCTGTCCGAGGAGCGGTCATTCGCATGGGCCTCTGTCACGGTGGTGCTCGCGCTCGTGGGCGTCTTCGTGCCGAGCATGCTGCGGATCGAGCCAGGCCCGAGCAAGGCCCTCGCAGGGTTGCTCGACGCCAAGCGCTTTCCGAACGCTCGGGTCATCGACTCCGAGTGGAACGCGATTTCGCGCATCGACGTCGTCGAGAAGACCGGCAAGGTGAGCTGGACATCGCGAGCGAATCACGACGAGCCGCCGCAAAGCGAGATCGTCATCGACGGCGACGCGGCGACCCCGATCATCGAGTACGGCGGTGACCGAACGAAGCTCGCCTTCCTGGACGACACGCTCGGCGCGGCTGCCTATCTCGCCTTTGCGCCCAAGCACGTGCTCGTCATCGGCGCCGGCGGCGGCGTCGACGTGCTCACGGCGCTGCGCGGAGGAGCAGAGCGGGTCGACGCGGTCGAGGTCAACCCGAGCATCGTCCGTTTGATGACCGGCGCGCTGAAGGACCGCTCGTCGAGCTTGTTCGAACGGTCCGACGTCACGCTCATTCACTCGGACGGCCGCGCGTTCGTCGAACGCAGCACGGACCACTACGACGCGATTCAGATCTCGCTCGTCGATACGTGGGCCGCGACCTCGCAGAACGCCTACAGCCTCGCCGAGTCGCACCTCTACACGCTGGAGGCGTTCACGAGCTACTTGCAGCATCTCGAGCCGAACGGTGTGCTCACCATGACGCGGTGGGCACACGCGCCACCGCGCGAAACGCTCCGCCTGTGCGTCATCGCCGCGCGGGCTCTCGACGACGGTGGATGGGGCGAGGCCGCCGACCGAATCGTCATGCTCGGTAACGGTCAATTGGCGAACATGCTCGTCAAGCGAGCGCCGTTCACGGCGAGCGAGCTCGCGACGCTCCGCAACGTCGCCGACGCGTTTGGCTACCACTTCGTCTACGCACCCGGCATCGTCGGGCACAACACGTACACAGAATTCTTCCGGTCGCCGAACCGAGCCGACTTCGTGGCGAATTATCCCTATGATGTCAGCGTCGTCACCGACGATCGACCGTACTTCTTTCAGGTCCAACGCTGGCGCGACACGAAGGTCGCGTGGGGTGATACCGCGATGCTGTCGGGTCGCGTCGTCGTGCTGGCCGTCCTCGTGCAATCGCTGCTGGCGTCGGCGTTGCTGCTCGGGCTGTCGCGCCGCTCTGGAATAGCGGGGTCCTTCCGCGCGGGCGTCTACTTTGCGTTGATTGGCGTCGGGTTCATGTTCTTCGAGGTCGCGCTCGTCCAGCACGCGACGCTGCTTCTCGGAAGCGCCACCTACGCGCTGGCCCTCGCGCTCGCGACGTTGCTCTGTGCTGCGGGGATCGGGAGCCTGTTCGCTTCCCAGCGCGCTGCGAAGCCGCGTCTCGCGCTGGCCCTCGCGGGCGTGCTCAGCGTCGCCTCTGCGCTCGTGCTGCACGGTTTCACTGCGCGACTCCTCGCCGAGAGCACGCCCGTGCGTGTGCTCGCGCTCGTGGTCGCTTCTTTTCCCGTCGCCGTGCTGATGGGAACGGCATTCCCGAGCGGCGTCAGCACGTTCAAGGAGTCGAATCTGGGTCGTGCTTGGGCGATCAACGGATGCGCGTCGGTCATCGGGCCGATCCTCGCGGCGCTCATCGCGATGGATGTTGGCGTGACGTGCGTGATGGTCGCGTGCGGCGTTTGCTACGCTTTGGCCGCGGGCCTTTTGCGAGCTCGTCTGCTAGTCTGACCGCGCTTGAACTTTCGCCTTTCTGCGATAGGGCGTGCGGCAGCGGTTTCCGCGGCGTCCGCGATGGTCGTGTGGAGCTGCGCCACGGGGCAGGCTCCTCTCACGTGCAGCATGGGGCAATCCCCTTGCGGCAACCTCTGCGTCGACCTGCCGACCGATCCGGACAACTGCGGCGCGTGTGGGATGTCGTGCCCGCTCGCGCAAGTCTGCGTGGCCGGCAAATGCGCGGCCGACTGCCCGAGCGGCAACGATCTGTGCACGCCCGACGGTGGCGCACGCGGGTACTGCGTCGACACCAAGAACGACAATCTCAACTGCGGCAACTGCGGGACGGCGTGCAAATCTGGGCAATCGTGCGTCAACGGGACGTGCTCGTCCTCGTGCTCGTCGACCACGCAAACACTCTGCGCTCCCGACGGCGGCGGCGCGTCCGTCTGTGTGGACCTCAAGACCGACAACGCCAACTGCGGCGCGTGTGGAGCGCCGTGTGAGCCCGGCGAAATGTGCTCGAGCGGGGTTTGCCTAGGCGCGTGCACGTCGGCGCAGACGGTGTGCGACGCGGGCGTGTCGTATTGCGCGGATCTCCAGACCGACAACGCCAACTGCGGCACCTGCGGCATGGCGTGCGGCGTTCTCGAGGTCTGCACCGCGGGCATGTGCACGTCGAACTGCACCACGGGCCAGACGGTCTGCGCGCCCGACGGTGGGACGCCCTTCTGCGCCGACACCCTCACCGACAACACGAACTGCGGCACCTGCGGTACGAAGTGCCCATCCGCGAAGCCGGTGTGCAGCGGCGGCAACTGCTCGAACGGGACGTGCAATCACAACGCCCTCCTCCTCGGAGACTCGGAGACGGCCAGTAACAGCGCATATCAGACGCTCCTCCAGAACGCCGGCTTCAGCGTCACCGTGCAGTCGAGCGGCACCACGACGTACGCGGGGTCACCCGCACCGTCGGGCTTCGGCGTGATCATCATCACACCCGGCGACACGTACGGGACCGACATGCCTTCGGGCGGCCAGACCGCGATCGTCAATCAGCTCGCCGCATCGACGTCGACGGGCGTCATCTTCACCGAGTGGGCCGCCTACCAGGTCAGCATCTCGCTCTACACGACGCTCGCGCCGCTGCTTTGCTACACGCGCTCGTCGGGGACCACGTCGACGCTCACGTTTTCGCTCGTCGCCACGGGCCACCCGATCTGGAACGGTTTGTCGTCGTCGTTCACGACGAGCGTCTCGCTCGGAGCGAACATCTCGGGCACGTCGCTCACGACGGGTTCGACCGAGATCGCCGGCTGCACGCAGTGCGGTACGTTCGGCGTCGCGGTGAAGGACCCGAGCGGCACCGGCCGCGTCGTGCAGATCGCGCACGCCGCCGGATACGAGGCCGAAGCTTGGTACAACGACTCGAACCTCACGACGATGATGGCGAACGCGGCGCTCTGGGCGGCGCGGTGTGATTGAGATGACACGCGCGCGCTCGGTCGTCTTGTTCGCGCTCGCGGCGGGCGCGCTCGTGGCGGCGGCGACCGCATCGGGCTGCGGGCAGACGGGCGCTGCGGGCTGCGTGTCCCCGCACGTCACGTGCGGCGGCAACTGCGTCAGCACCGACAGCGATCCCGCGAACTGCGGCGCGTGTGGAACGGCGTGTAGCGCGGCGAGCGTCTGCTCGAAGGGGGCGTGCGTCTCGCTCTGCGCTCCCACCGCGACCGTCTGCTCGTCGGCGGACGGCGGCACCGAATGCATCGACACCCAGAGCGACAATTCGAACTGCGGCATGTGCGGCATGGCATGCAAGACGCTGCAGGCGTGCGTCGCCGGGCAGTGTCAGGGTGGCTGCCCGCCGGGTGAAGATCCGTGCGTCCCCGAAGCGGGCGCCGCGTTCTGCGCGCACGTGACGAGCGACAACCTCAACTGCGGCTCGTGCTTCAATTCGTGCGGCGTGCTCTCGGTGTGCAACCTCGGGGCCTGCGCGAGCGAGTGCGCCGCGGGTCAAACGACGTGCGGCGGCGACGCCGGTGCTCCGTACTGCGCCACGACCCAGACCGACAACTCGAACTGCGGCATGTGCGGCAACACGTGCGGCATTCTTCAGGTGTGCGCGGGCGGGACGTGCGCCTCGAGCTGCCTCTCGTCGCAGACGCTGTGCTTGCCCGACGCGGGTCCGCCGTATTGCGCCGACACGAAGAACGACAACGCCAATTGCGGCTCGTGCGGCAACTACTGCACGCTGACGACGCCGCTGTGCTCGAACGGGACGTGCATCAGCGCGGGGTGAGGCCTCGGGGCGGGCTCCTGAGTGTCGCGGTGATGACCTTCGCGAGCGGGTGCGGGCCACCGGTGGAGGCTACGCCACCTCCGCCGGTTGCGACCGCGACCAGCGCGTCCACACCCGTGCCAGTCGCTCCCGTCGCCACGGCGTCGGTCGCAGCGGTGAACGTGAGGCCCGCGCCGTCGGGCAAGGCGGGACCCGTGTTCGAAGCGGGGTTTGCATCGTGGTACGGGCAGGCGCTCGCGGGGCACAAGACCGCGAGCGGGCAACGGTTTGATCCGTCCTTGCTCACGGCCGCGCATCGCACGCTCAAGCTCGGGACGTGGGTCGAAGTGAGGCGGACCGACAATGGGCGCGTCGTGCGTGTGCTCGTCAACGATCGCGGACCGGTGTCGCACCGCTTCATCATCGATCTCTCGAGCGCGGCTGCTCGTGAGCTCGGGATGTTGAGGATGGGCGTCGCCCCCGTGGAGCTGCGGCTGATTCCTTAGATGCGCCGAAGCGAACACGCGCACGCGAACGCGAACGCGAACGCGCACGCCAACGCAAACGCGAACGCGCACGCGCACGCCAACGCGAACGCGCACGCGCCCGTGCTGCGAGACCGAGGGCCTGGGGGGTGGGGGATCGCTCGCTCGGTCTTTTGATTGTGCCGCCGTGCGCGGACGCGTCCAGGACGACGCCAAAGGCGTCGCCGGCTCCGCAAAGCCTCCGCCGGTTGCTTCGCAATCCTGGACACGTCCTGCGCGCGGCGGCTTGGGGGCTTTGCCCTCGCGCGCGGTGCGCGAGAGACGGGAGATGAATCCAATGCTCAGGATCTACGAAGTTTCGTTGTCGGTCATTCGCCGGTTGCGCGGGGTGCTCGGTGCGATTGAACGGCACGACCCGGACCTTGCAAGGCAACTGAGGCGCGCGGCCAGCAGCGTGACGCTCAACGTCGCGGAGGGGAGCTCATCACAAGGGCGCAACCGCAAGGCCCGCTACAACGCTCTCGGGTCTGCGAAGGAGCTGCGGGCATGTCTCCACGTGGCGGTCGCAGCCGGATATCTCGAGAGGCTCGACGATGCGCTCGTCGACGAGAACGAGCGCGTCATCGCAACACTCATCCGGCTCATCGGCTGAGCCCGAGCACCTTGATGAGCGTGTTGACTACGAGCGCCGTTCGCTCTCTCACGCCCTCGTCAATCGCCTCGACATACTGCATCGCTTCCGCCGAATCGAAACAAGCCCGCACTTCGTACGCGCTTCCCATCGCAGAGTGATACCGCTGCTTCCGGTTCCCGCCGAACGATCCACTCCCCTCCGCGATGTTGAGCACAACGCTCGTCGCCGCCCGCCTCAGCTGACAAGCAAGATCCCGATCATGCTTCTCGATCAGCTTCGCAACGATCGCCGCATCCCGACACATCTCGACGGCCACCGAATAAATGCGCAACATCTGAACGCCTCCTCCGCAATCGCCAATCGATCGCTGCTCGGCCCCCGCCTCCGCCCGGAGGATGTGTCAATGATTGCGAAGCAACCGCGGAGGCTTTGCGGAGCGGCGCCGTAGCGCAGCGAAGGCGTCATTGACGCGTCCGAGGACGGTGGCAAAATCCAAAGAGCCGAGCGAGCCCCACCTGCCAGCCGGCAAGGCGTCGCACGGGGCGTAGACCAAGCGCATGAGAGTCGCGCACGCGAACGCCCACGCGCACGCAAACGCGCACGCGCACGCGAACGCCCACGCCCACGCCCACGCCCAACGCCCACGCCCAACGCCCACGCAAACGCGCACGCGAACGCAAACGCGCACGCGTATGCAGACGCGTATGCAGACGCGCACGCCCCGATGCGTATCGCGATCGGTGCCTAGAAGCGCACGACGATCACGTGCGTGTCGCGCGATTGCGCCGCGTCAGCCGTCTTGCACTCGTAGTGGATGTGCCACTCCTTCGGATCCTGGTTGGCGCCGGCGTCGCTCCCGAAGCCGATCTCGCCTTCCTCGACGATCTCGTAGGCGTTTGCCGCTCCGCACGTGCGGGCCATCTCGTCGCGGGCCTTCGCCATCGCGCCCTCGCGCGGTCCGAGGAGCGCGATCTCGCCGCCTTGCGCGGTGCCGGAGACGACGCGAATGCTCGCGCACGCGGCGAGCAACGCTCCCAAAACGAGCAACGGAACGAGCCGGGTCCTTTTCATTCCGCTTGGGCAATGACATAACGCGGCGCGCTCGCGGTGGGAAGTGTCGGTCGCATCGCTCCGTACCATCGTCCGAACCTAACCGAGGGAGATACCACTCATGAACATTCGCCACTTCACCACCTTTCCGTTCGTCATCGTTGCCGCGGCCGCCGCTGGGTGCGCCGGGCCGGACCTCACGATGGCCAACCCCATCGTCGCCGGGCACGTTCCGCAGAACGTCGTCGTCAAGGAGCACGGGTTTGCCGAGAGCCACAACGGGCTGCCCGTCGGCTCGATGGCTGACCAAGCCGTCATCGAAGCCGCCGACAAGCAGCAGGTCTGCGTGACCGTTTCGCTCCACGAGCTCGCGGCCATCGATCTCACCACGGCCGAGATCAAGCTCACGAGCAACACCGGCACGCTTCTCCAGCCGCAACTCAACGCCGACCCGCCGTCGCAGCAGACGTATCAGGGCCTCGTC
>Ga0302324_100012912_pt1 | contig 16992 bp, 19 predicted proteins | sample Palsa_T0_1_FD_201949 | JGI IMG/M metagenome (GOLD analysis project Ga0302324, IMG submission 201949) | Peat permafrost microbial communities from Stordalen Mire near Abisko, Sweden - Palsa_T0_1 | ecosystem: Environmental > Terrestrial > Soil > Palsa > Peat permafrost | place: Sweden: Abisko...
ACATCTACTTGGAACAGAAGAACAAATGGATTCCCATTAATGAGTCCTTTTTTTTGTCGTCAGGTCCGGACAGCCTTGTCCGTTTAAAGATTGTTTACCAGGGCGAAACGCAAGAGTATAATTATAGCCGTCAAAATGTTTATTCCTACCAGACCTCCTACCTTAAGTTCAGGAAAAATGATTTGCTAATTCATGACAATGGGTATTATGAAAATCCTTTGAAGTTTTATCTGGAGGGATACCTTGCTTGGAGTGAGAAAATTGCAGAACTATTGCCCCTTGAATATCAACCTCCTTCTAAACATCAGTAATCATAAAATGATCTCCGTAATTCAACGTGTTACCCAGGCTTCCGTAAAAATCGACGGACAAATAAAATCACACATTGAAAAGGGTTTGCTGATCCTGGTCGGCATCGAAGAAGCCGATAGCGAAGAGGACATCGAGTGGCTATCGGCCAAGATTGTTAACCTGAGAATTTTCAATGATGCTTCCGGGGTGATGAATATTAGCGTAAAGGACGATGGCGGTGATATTCTTGTGGTGAGTCAGTTTACACTCCAAGCCAGTACCCGAAAAGGGAATCGCCCTTCCTACATCAAAGCTGCCAAGCCAGAGATTGCCATTCCGTTGTATGAGAAATTCGTTCACACGCTGGAACTCGATTTAGGCAAGCCTATTCGGACGGGAGAATTCGGCGCCGACATGAAAGTGACTTTGGTCAATGACGGACCCGTTACCATCCTTATCGATACAAAGAATAAATCGTAGCCTTGAACATCGTCGGGGGCGACACCCGGCGTTGGCTAATAAAGGCTAAACAATTATTTTTGCCCTGGCGATAATATGGATTCCATGTCTTAGTTTTGCGGGTAATCATAAATTGAGAATTATGTATCCGGCCTTACTTCATATTCATTCCTTCCTCCGCTACCTTGTTTTACTATTGCTGGTGATCGTCGTCGTGAAATCATTTGTGGGCTGGGTGGGTAAATTGCGGTTTTCCAACCTGGACAATAAATTCTCCCTCTGGCTCCTGATCGTCACCCATACACAACTTCTGATTGGTTTATTTCTGTATTTTGTAAGCCCTTTTGTCCAGTTCAATGGGAACACCATGAAAGATTTTACAACGCGGTATTGGACCGTCGAACACGGGTTCATGATGATCCTGGCCATCGCGTTGATTACGATAGGACGGATCACCTATAAGAAATTGCCCAACGACGCCGTAAAACATCAGCGACTTTTTCTGATGAATGGTGTAGCGTTGATCATTATCATTATAGCTATTGTTAGCGGTGGCCGGGGCCTGCTGGCATCTTCGTGGATGCGATAATTTTCTACTCAAAATAGGTACCTGAACAGGTTCGTGTTTTTATGTTCCTGAATCCTTGGTATTTTCGTTCTATGATAAAACAAATTCTGCTTCTTCCTGTCTTGAGTTGGATAATGACCGCTGGAAGTGCCCAGCAATTCAGCCCGCGTTATGAACTGGTCAAAATGGGCCCTGAAGTCAACACCAAAAGCTATCATGAAATATCTCCCGTGATCTCTACCGACGGAAAAAAACTTTATTTTGTCTCTACCAACCGACCGGACAACACATATGGCACGGACAATAGTCAGGATATTTGGGTTTCCAATCTGGATGACAAAGGTGTGTGGTCGCAGGCGAAAAGGCTTGGTACACCGTTAAACGGAAACCGTTACAATTGTGTATTTAATGTGCTGCCCGACGGCTCTTTGTTTGTGCGCGGCGGCAGAAGCAAGAATTCAAAGGGATTTTCCATCGTCAATCCGTCCGGAAATTGGACCGAATTGCGGATAAAAGATTTTGACAAAATGGACAAAGGCACTTTTAACGGGGCGACCATTTCGTCGGATGCGAAACATGTGATCATGTATTTTTCGGAATCCTCAGGAAGCGATCGGAGCGATTTATATATCAGCAACGTGCAGGCGGATGGCTCGTGGCCCCGACCGGTGAAGTTGGGGATAAGCACAAGTTCGGATGAATTCGGACCCTTTATCGGGCCTGATCAAAATTCTTTGTTTTTTGCCAGCGACCGGATCGCCCCGGGTCGAATCGGCGGGGTGGATATTTATAAGACAACCCGTCTTGATGACTCCTGGATGAATTGGTCTACGCCGGCTAATCTGGGAAAAGGAATCAGTACCACGGGAGGAGATGCGTATTTCTCCACCGATGCACAAGGAAATGACTTTACCTGCCGGATGGGAAGCCTGATCGACGGGGGAAATTATGACATTTTTATTCTTAAGCCCCGGGATATCAAAATTATGGTAAGCGGGACGGTCCAGAACGCAAAAACGCAACGACCCGTGCAGACCAGTGTACAGGTCTCCTGGAAAGACCAGAAACCATTACCGTATAAAACCGATGCCAGCGGGAAATTCGAGACGCGTATCCCCGAACTGGATACCTACAAGATCACCGTGGGTGCGACGGGATTTTTTCCTTTCGAACAGAATTTCAAAATACCGAAGCTGAACAATGATACCACCCTGCGGATTGTCATCAATCTTTCTCCGCTAGCCAAACAGCTTGTTCTTTCCGGTACTATTTTGAATCGAAAAACCGAACAACCCATTACGGCAAAAGTGGACATTGTTTACAAACATACGACCAATTTTACCGTGCCGGCCGAAGGTGGAAAATACCAGCAGGAGATTCCTAGCCTGGGATGGTATGTTGTAACTGCTTCGGCGGAAGGCTTCTTAACGGCTACGGATAGCGCCAACGTTGCAAATGAGGATGTCTCACCCGTGACTAAGAATATTTTACTTTCGCCCATTGAGGTAGGGGCGACAGTCAGGCTAAATAATATTTATTTTGATTTTGACAAAACCACACTCGAACCTCAATCCTTTATTGAACTTAATAAAGTGGCGGACTTCTTAAAGCAAAATGCGCATGTTGAAATTGAAATTGCGGGTCATACCGACAGCAAAGGGACGAGTGAATACAATCTTAATCTTTCTCAGGGCCGGTCACAATCCGTTGTGAATTACCTGATGAGTCAGGGCATCCAGGCAAGCAGGCTCACGGCCCATGGCTACGGTGAAACAAAACCCATTGACACTAATGAAACCGAAGCGGGGAGGGCCAATAACCGCCGCGTGGAATTTACAGTTCTGAAGAAGTGAACCGGATTATAGCTTGATTCCCTGATCAGGACCGGTTAACGGATAAATAGTCTTTGATCATCGCGATGACTTCCGGGATAGACTGGGCTTGTAAAACCTTATAGTCCCCGATCTTTTTAAAAAACTGAACGGTAAGCTCATCTTGTTTGAGCAGGATTATTCGCCGGTCGTTCTTAATAGCCAGGGCGACTTCCGATGCGGTGCCCGGCGACATGCCGACTACAACGATCACGTCGCTGGTGAGGACGTTGATCAGGTTGCGTCCGCTGCCCATGCCCGTTACAATTTTGATGTCGGCATGCATGGAACTCCCTTTCGAATTTGCCGCAGAGAGAACGCCGAGGGTTGAACCTTTATTTTCAGAGGCCCCTTTTAACGCCGCATCCATGACACCAAAGGAACGACCTCCGGTGAGTGTAGCCCAGCCCTGCTCGGCAATTGCCCACCCGATTTCGTAGGCTGTTCTATTGTCATCCGGCGTGGCATTTTCGCCCGGGCCAATAACACCGATGATAAATTTAGAAGCCATGAAAACGAAATTAAGAGTTTGATTCGATGATTGCAAACGTATGTTTTGGATCTAAAACTCAGTTTGACAATCCTGGCAGCGATATATTTTTTTTCGGTGCGTAGATGCGGGTTCAAATAACAGAACCGACGACAGTAAAATCAAAAGACGGCCAAACCAGTTTTTATTGGTTTCTTCAAAAAGAATATGGGTGGATTTGCATCGAGGGCAACTAAGAAGATCACCTTTATGAGCAATTTGGTCCTCCGCAAGAACTTCTTTAACCCGCGTCAGATCTTTTTCAAAAATATGGAGTCGAACCCCAGGAAAAACTTCATTCCGGATTGGGTAGAGGTTAACAAAATTCTCATCCGTAAGGAAGCAGGGAATCCCATACGCATCTAATTTAAGCTTGGCCAGATTGGCTCTGATGACATTGTCAAACGCATCATAGACAATGATCTTTGCTTCAGGATCAACTATATCGGAGGTAACTTTCAAGGTTGCAATTTAGCAATTTAGGCTTTAACCATTAGCCTTTCCGGCGTGTGGGCTTAAATGCGGCCGCCAAGCCAGAAGCCAACGGCTAATACTGTTCGGGGAAAATTTAGATTAGGTTAAACCCTGAAAATTATTGAAGATCAATATTATTTCCAGAATTTTGAAAAGAGGAAGACATTGCGAACCTCTGTGTTTTCTCTGTGGCCTCAGTGATAAAGGTGTTCCGAAACTAAATATAAAGACTCATTTAATCATTGGTATGGCTGTCATAACCACCGAGATTACGGAATAATACACACAGAAACCACGGAGAATTCAGTTCTGAGACTTGATTAAAGTTTTACCCGGACACGAATGGCCAACGGCTAAAGGCAAACAGCCAATGGACAGCCCATATCAATCAATTAAATTTAAGTTTCTTTGTAACAACTCTCTTTGGCCACCGTCTAGCCTTTGAAAACAATGGATCTCGAAGCCTTTCAAACCAGGGTCTTGCCAGCGAAGAACAAGCTTTTCAGGTTCGCCAGCAGAATGTTGGGAAGTGAGGAAGAAGCCAAAGACGTTGTGCAGGATGTACTTATCAAAGTGTGGAACGGGCGGGAGCAGATGAATGAAGTGCAGAACTGGGAGGCTTGGTGCATGAGAATCACCAAAAACCTTTCGCTTGACCGCATTCGATCGAGACAACGCAAGGCGACTGACCCCATGGGGGAAGGATTCGATATCCGGAATGAAACATTGTCGCCCCATGAATTAGCCGAACTTAGTGAAAGTATGATACGAATAAGCCAAATGATTGCTGCTCTGCCCGAAAAGCAACGTCAGGTGATCCACCTTCGCGACATAGAAGGATATTCGTACAATGAGATTTGTGAAATTCTGGAGATGGACATGAATCAGGTAAAAGTGAATTTATTCCGCGCCAGGAATTTTGTGCGGGAAAAACTTGTGAAGATCAATGCGTATGGACTCTAAAACTATTGAGCAACTGTTGGAGAAGTACTGGAATTGCGAGACCTCGCTCGAGGAGGAGCAGCAGCTTCGGGAATACTTCGGCGGAGAAGAATTTCCTCCTCAATGGCGGGAGACCTCCGAGCTCTTTCGCTACTTCGAGCATCAAAAAAAAGAGTACGTAAAACACCCGACATTTGACGATGACGTAGTGAGAAGGATCCGCCAGGAGGAGCCTCGCGGCAAAATGGTCAGGCTGATTTACAACGTGGCGCGTATTGCGGCGGGCCTCCTCGTTGTAGCGGTGGCCACTTTTCTGGTGCGGCAGGAAATCCGGAAGTCCTACCCCAAGGAAGTCGCTGATACGTATAGTGATCCAAAACTGGCGTTTGAGGAAACAAAAAAGGCACTCCTGATGATTTCCAAGGGCTTCGGACGCGCGCAGAAGGAGACCAGGAAGATCAACATGTTCAACGAGGCGGAAAAGAAAATTGAGGGGAAAAAAGAAGAAAAAAAAGAGAGTGGTAACATCTAACGATTTATTCGTTTTAAAGAACGGATTAGAAAGAATTTAAAAAATTAAAACAACGAAATATGAAAAAGTTTTTGGTGGGAGCAGGAATGATGATCTTGTCGCTGGTAACCCAGGCGCAAGACAACGCGATCTCGAAGTTTTTTAACAAATATCAGAATGATGAATCCTTTACTCAGGTTACCATCAGCAGTAAGATGTTCGGATTATTTACGAACATTGACGCGGATAAGCCCGAGGATAAGGAAGTTCTGGATGCGATCAGCAAGGTCAAGGGTTTGAGAATCCTGGCCAAGCATGAAACCCGCGATTCCAGAGCATTGTATAAAGAAGCTATGTCGATCATCCCGGTCAAGGAGTACGAAGAACTCATGACCGTGCGCGACAAGGATAAAGACATGAAGTTCTTTGTGAAAGAGGCCGGAGGTAAAATCAGCGAATTGGTGATGATCATGGGCGGCAACGATGAGTTTATGGTGATGAGCATTTTTGGAGAGATCGACCTGAAGCAAATCTCTAAAATAGGAAAAAGTATGAATGTCGAAGGGCTCGAAAACCTTCAAAAACTCAAAGACCGGGATAATAGTAAGGACAATAAGAAGAATTAAGAATAAAGAGCGGGACCAACACCCAATTTGGTGTCCTGCTCTTTTTTTTTTGCTCACCGCATGCAGTTGATGAAATCAATCAAGTCATGAAAAAAAGACTAATCGCGTTTATTATTTTTTTATCCCCGTTCTCGATCCTTGCGCAAAGCAAAACCGTTGAAACCCTTCAAAAAAAGTTTGAGGACTCATTCACCCTGTTTTTTTACAAGAATACATTGCGGATGTTGAATCAAACCGACAACAGGCAATTTGATGAGATGGTTAAGAATATTGAGAAGATGAGATTTATGATGATCGATAAAACGAAGAAGCTTTTCGCAGCCGCCGACTATAAAAAATTAGTGGCGGCCTACAAGGCCGAAACGTATGAAGAGATTATGACAACCCGCTATAAGGGAAAAACGTTTGATGTCTATCTGAAGGACAAGAAGGGGTCGTCGGTTGGGACTGTCGTGTTGGTAAACGATTCAACCCGTTTGTACGTGCTGGATATTTTAGGGACCATTGACATCAGTAAAGCTGGAAGTTTGTTTTCGGCGTTGGATGAAAACTCCGAAATTGGTCAGAAGATCAAGTCTTTTTTGGGCAAAGACGACACTCATAAAGACCGGAGAAAAAAGAAGGAAATCAGGATCGAATAACGAAACGAAATTATACTCTTTTGGAAACTGTACTATCCACTCAAAAGCTCACCAAGAATTTTGGGAGACTTCGTGCCGTCAACCAGTTGGACCTGGAGGTAAAGCGGGGGCAAGTGTTTGGCATGCTCGGCCCCAATGGAAGCGGCAAAACGACGACCTTGGGAATGCTCATGGGTGTTGTTAATCCAAGTTCCGGAAGTTTTTCTTTATTTGGCCAAGCCGCCACAAACGAATTGCGAAAGAAAATCGGTGCCGTTCTGGAGCACCCTATTTTTTACCCATACCTCAGCGGACAGAAGAACCTCGAGTTAACGGCCATGATCAAAGGAGCTACCGCCGATCAAATCACCAAAGTCCTTCACGTCGTTGAATTAACAGACCGCCAGGAGGACAAGTACAGGACCTACTCGCTGGGGATGAAACAGCGACTGGCCATTGCCTCTGCCTTGTTGAGCGATCCGGTGGTCCTTATTCTCGATGAACCCACCAACGGTCTTGACCCCATGGGGATCGCCGAGATCCGACAGATCATAAAAAAAATAGCGGCCGATGGAAAAACCATCATCCTGGCCAGTCATTTGTTGGATGAAGTACAGAAAGTTTGTTCCCACTTTGCGATTTTGCGAAAAGGTAATCTTGTGCACTCGGGCCCTGTAGATGAGGTTGGTAAAGGAGAGGAAACGGTGGAAGTATTGGCATACCACGATGACCTTTCTGTTTTGTTGCAGGAGTTTTCGGGCACGCAATCTCTTGTAAAAGAGAATGTCAACTACGTGGTGAAAATGAAAGATGGATTTCACAGTCAGGATTTAAATCGTTTCCTGTTTGAGAAAGGGATTGTGGCCTCCCATCTCGTGACGCAGAAGAAGAGTCTGGAAAAACAATTTTTGGAAATACTCGCTGAGGAGGAAAGCAAAAAGCAAAAAGTGTAAAGCAACGGCGTTTGACAGGGATGGCAATAAAAATTAATTGGAATGTTACATCTTTTAAGAATAGACCTTAAAAAACTTACGAGTTACCGCACGTTTTGGGTAGTGTGCGGGTTATATTTTCTTACGCTCGCCTTTACCACGGCTAGCGGGATGGAATTTTTAAAGTGGTTGGCAAGCAAGGGAACCCAATTCGGCACAACACTTAATATCAACCGGATTCCCCTGTATCATTTTCCGGACGTATGGCAAAACCTGGTATTCATCAGCGGTTTTTTCAAGATTGTACTCGCCATTATGGTGGTGATTTCGATCACTAATGAATTCACTTACCGTACTATACGACAGAATATTATCGATGGCTTAAGCCGTTGGCAGTTTCTTCAATCTAAAATACTAACTAACCTGTTGTTGAGCTTGATGAGTGTTGTGATGGTTTTTATCATCGGGTTGGTCACCGGATTAATTTATTCTCCCGAAATTAACCTCGGGTATATCTTCACCGATCTCGAATTTTTCCCGGCTTACTTTTTAGAGGTGTTTGCTTTTCTTTCTTACGCTTTAATGCTCGGACTTTTAGTACAACGTTCCGGACTGACCATAATCATTCTGATGTTATCCCACATGATTGAAGCCATTATTAAGGTTAATATTCCCGACCGGGCGGAATTTCTTAAGGTTTTTTTCCCCATGGAGTCAATTTCAAATCTGGTGCCCATGCCTTTTGCACGTTATGCATTCCAGGAAATCCAGGACTACGTAAGCCTTGGCTCGGTCGCCATCGCCCTGGTCTGGATTTTCCTTTTCAATTACTTTGGATACCGGAAACTGCAGAAGTCGGATATTTAGCTTCTCCGCCGGAAAATTTTTTTGAGCTGATTTTTCCGGAAGGGCATAGCCAATAGCTGGTCAGGGCCTATGGGCCGTCAGACATTCGGTATGCTAAAAGCTAATGTTTAATGCTTAATGCTTAATGTTTAGTGAATAAAACATTAAAAATTAAAAATTAAACATTCCATCAACACACTACCGTTTCGCAAGGCTCGTTCTCTCGCTCCGTCTCCAGGGTAACGTGGTGAATGTTTTTGTGCTCCAGAAGGTGCCTCAATTCGTGCTTGATTTTCTGTTCCTGTTCCGGCGAAGTGTCTTCGGTCAAAACCAAATGAGCCGTAAGCGCATTTTCGGTTGTACTAATGGCCCAAATGTGGATGTGATGTATATCCTTGACCCCGGCCAGGTTGAGCGATGTGGCTTTTATGTCCTCCAGCCGGATATTCTCCGGCACGCCGTCCAGGGATAACCGAAGGCTGTCCTTGAGTAATCCCCAGGTACTGATCAGGATGGTAGCGGCAATGAGGATACCCAATACACTGTCCACCCAGAACCAATGCGTATAGAAAATAACACCCCCACCGATGACTATTGCTGCTGAAACGGCGGCATCGCTCAGCAAGTGGAGATAAGCGCTTTTCACATTGAGGTCCCGGTCTTTGTCGCGTAGAAACAACATTGCGGTAACGGAATTGACAAGTATTCCAATCCCGGCTACGATGGCAATACTTATGCCGGGTAAAGGTTCCGGGTGCAAGAGCCGTCGAATGGCTTCAAAGGTAATGCCACCCACAGAAACCAATAGTATCACCGCATTAAACAGAGCTACGAGAACAGAAGTTTTACGGTATCCGTACGTGAAGTGCTCGTTCGATTTCACTTTCAGGAGACGAAAGGCGAGAAGCGAAAGAGCCAGGGCACCGACATCGGCCAGATTATGCCCCGCATCGGAAATCAGCGAAAGCGAATGGATAAGGAATCCGACCCCTGCTTCGATGACGACAAAAATGAAATTAAGCAAAATACCGACGGTAAATGCGGTAGTCGGATTCGGGGGAGAATCGTGATGATCGTGGTCGTGTGCGTGACTCATTTCCGCTTCAAAGATACGGAGAGTACGTGATTTTTAATAAACGCCAAAAGAGATGTCGCCACGCCCAATTGTCTCGTTTGCTGATTGTCGCGTCTTATTCCGTCACCGCCTGACAAACCAGCGCTTTGAATTTTTCATTCAACTCCCCGTGCGTGGTAGGCCACATCTGTTCGTAGATCAGCCCGATAATTTTCTCTTTTGGATCCGCCCAATACGACGTGCTGAATGCCCCACCCCAGGAAAAAGTCCCGAGTGATGTGGGAGCGATATAATCATTTTTGACTGTTTCCAATGCGAAACCAAGTCCAAACTGATTGGGTAAGTCTTTTGTTTGGTTGGTCAGCATTAATTCGATCGTTTTCCGGCCCAACAGACGGGTGCCATTATAGATGCCGCCATTCAGAAACATCTGGAGAAACTTTGCATAATCTTCGATGCTTGAAGTGAGTCCGGCACCGCCCGAGTAGTACGTGCCGGAGGCATCCGGATAATCCGGGTTCAGGCCGTTGGCGGGGAGGATTTTTCGGAGCTGGCCGTCTTTCTCTTCATTGAGTGACGTTAGGCGGTTTTGTTTTTCCTTGGGTAAATAGAAATACGTGTCGTTCATTCCCAGGGGTATAAAGATTCTTTTTTTAAAGAACTCATCGAGACTCATTCCGGACACCACTTCAACCACATAACCAAGGACATCCGAATTCAGTCCATACGTCCATCGTTCGCCGGGCTGATTTTTTAAGGGCAAACTTCCCAGGGCCTTTATTTTTTCTGCTAAACGATCATTTGGGGTGCCGATGCCGCTTGGAATTTTTGCTTTTGCGTAAATGGCTCTGAATTCTTTACTGCCAATCACCGGATAGTCAATTCCCGATGTGTGCGCGAGTAATTGGCGGATGGTAATTTCGCTTTTAGCCGGTTCCGTCGTATAACTGCTGTCTTTATCATTGAAGGAAACAAGGACTTTTGGGTTTTTGAATTCCGGGACGTACTTGTAGAGGGGGTCATCCAACATGATTTTCCCTTCTTCATACAGCATCATGATCGCCGTGCTGGTGATGGCCTTCGTTTGCGACGCTATTCGGAAGAGATCATCTTTTCTAAGCGCATTTTGTTTTTCCGGATCATTGACTCCATAGGCTTTGTAAAAGACAATTTTCCCATGGCGTGCGATCAGCACAACAACACCGGGAAACCATTTTTTAGCCACGTAATCGTTCACCACGTTATCAATCCTCGCCAATCGTTCGGCCGACATGCCCACCTCTTCCGGTTTTCCCAAAGTTAAGGTTTGCCCGAAACAGAATGATAAATTTACAATGAACAGCAGACATGAAAGTAATTTTTTCATAGAAGGGATGGTTATTTTATTATGCTTTTGGCCCTTGGCGTTTAGCCTTTGGCCGATGTTAGCTTTCGGCTTTCCACTTTACAACCCCTTGATACTCATTCCTCCGTCCACGCTAATATTCTGACCCGTAATATAGCTTGATTTATCCATTGCCAGGAAGGCAGCAAGGCCGGCTACTTCTTCGGGTTGTCCGATGCGATTCATGGGGGTGCGCGCCAAAATTTTCCCAAGCCAGTCGGGTTGCGCCAGAACTTTTTCAGCCAGCGGAGTTTGGGTGTACCAGGGAGAGATGCTATTGACGCGGATATTAAAGGGCGCCCATTCGGCGGCCAGATTCCGGGTGAGCTGGATAATCGAGGATTTGGTCATCCCGTAGGGAGCACCGGATTGAATATCGAAACTCCCCGCCACGGAGGCCAGGTTAATGACACTGGCTGCGCCTGAATTTTTCAATAAAGGAAGCGCTTGTCGCGAAATTTCTATCAGGCTGAACAAATTCGTTTCAAAAATGTGGCGGTACTCTTCCTCGGTATATTCCGTGAATTTTTTGCGAATGTTTGTGCCTACATTGTTGACCAGCACATCCAGTTTTCCCCAGTTCTCGGTGGTTTTTTGAATAAGGAGATGACGGAAATCGGGATGGGTTATGTCCCCCTCCAGGGTAAAGAGCATGGCTGAATTCCGTAGCTTACCCTGAAGGGTTTTGGTATCCCTGGCAATCACTAAAACTTCGGCACCGAGGTCCAGGAATTCCTGGGCAATGGAGAAGCCGATTCCTTTTTTACCTCCCGTCACCAGCGCTTTCTTATTCCGAAGGGTCCAACTCATGGGTAATAACCGGTTTGACAACGAGAAGAAAACACTCCTTCTCCAGGGGTCGGTAGCCCTGTTCATAGCAATAATAGTAAATACCGCCGTCTTTTGTTTTGTGAATGTTTGTGAAATAGCTGAAATCAAAACCTTTTTCGATGAGTTGGACCCCCTTGACTTTGGTTTTGCCGGTGCTATTCAACGACGTAAGGATACGCCTGTTTTTGCGGAGAAGGTGATCAACCGATCGCACGTAATTGGTTTGTTTACAATTAAGCCGGTTGTTGAATGCCGTCCGGCAATGATCGGAGCAGAATTTTTTATCCGTGCGTCCCTTGATCGGGTCGCCACATTCCAGACAGGTTTTGATTTTAATCAGGGTTTCCATGGTTGAACAGTGTGCCACTAAATATCATGGATTAACCCTTTGTAAAAAAAGCTTTAGGAGACAGAAAACCGGACTATTTTGTCTCAGCCGTTTACACACGACTACAATCGTAAGTAACCGGTTAAAAAACGATTGCGGGTTCTCGCCTCCCTCATCTTTGCATCGTTCACCCGGAGGTACCGGGACGACATAATTCAATTAACATTTTAAATTTTACAGGTATGAGCAGCTTAAGAAACAGCGTGCAACTGATCGGGAGATTGGGAAAGGATCCGGAAGTGAAGACCTTCAACAACAGCAAAAAGGCCTCCTTCTCGATTGCCACAACCGACACCTACAAAAATCCAAAGGGCGAAAAAGTCGAAGACACTCAATGGCACAACATCGTCATTTGGGGAAAACTTTCCGAAGTGGCCGAGAAGTATTTGAAAAAAGGACAGGAAGTTGCCGTGCAAGGGAAATTGATACACCGCAATTATGAGACCGACAAAGGGGAAAAGAAGTACTTCACCGAAATCAACGTTAGCGACCTGGTTCTGCTGGGCAGCAAACAGCAGTAAACTAGTTCATTTTCAGAATGCGAAGAGCCCGGTTTTGCCAGGCTCTTTGTTTATTCGTGAAGTTAATTCACGAGTTGACCGTTGTTAGACGGTTGTAAAAAAATCGTTTTTTCACCACGTTCGAAATCATTTTCCAAACATCCCCGACGTCTCTTTGAAATCGGCCGGGATCATAAAGTCAGAGGTACTCAAGGGTTCGCGTTTGATGTCGGTCACTTCCATGGTGATGTTCGCCTGAGGTGTTTTCATTTCAATTCGCAGGGGAACGCCCTCCATACCATCGTAATAAATGGAATGTCGCCCTCCCACGCGCTGCTTTGATAAACTTTTCAGGTCAAAATCTTTAATGTCGGTTGTGGTCCATATAACCTGGGTAACGGGTTGGCCATGTTCGGAAACTTCCACCAGGTATTTGGTGCATAGATAATTCAGAATTTTTGTTGTCTCCGAAGTTTTGGTGACTTTCACCTGAGGATCATTCGACTGACTTGTTCCGGTTGATGCCGGTAACACGCTAAATGTTTTGTTTTGCCTGTCGAGTTGGTAGGATTGGTTTTTATCGCTCAGATAAAGAACTTCCATCGCCATCATCCCTCCTTCGACCTTCGTTAATAAGTTTTTTCCCTTGGCTTTGACGGTGAAGCCTTTCGGCATCATCGAATTCATGTCGCCTCCCCCCTGAACCATCTTCATGGCGGCCTCCATCTGCGCTTTCATTTGAGGATTGGCATCCATCATAGCCTTCATCTGCGGGTCGTTCATTTTGGCCTGCATCTCCTGCATTTTGGCTTGCATGGCCGGATCGTTTTGTTTCTGCTGGGCCTCTGCCATTTTTGCTTTCATGGCCGGGTCTGTGACATCGTATTTCATGGACCACTGAATGGTCCCTTCGAAATTCTGAGCCCGGGCGGTCCAGGTCAGCAGCAGCAAAAAACAAATCATTATTTTTTTCATAATGTGAGGATTTGAAATTGAATTCGAAGGTAAATAATAATTATTGATAAGCCTGGATTTTCTGCAATATAGCGGTAAAAACGGCCCATAAAATCCAGGGCCGTGAATTGTAAATTTAGAATTTTTCAAGTATCTTCATTTCTCCTTTCTGAATTCATTTAAACTACCCGCCTATGAAAGTTTATGATGAAAAACACATTAAAAACATTGCTTTGCTGGGAGCTCCGAAATCGGGCAAAACACTACTGGCAGAGGATATGATTTTTGAGGCCGGCATTATTCACCGCAGAGGTACTATTGAAGGAAAAAACACGGTCAGCGATTTTCATGAGATCGAACACGATCGCGGGAACTCCGTATTCGCCTCCATTATGCATACGGAATGGCGGGATTATAAAATAAATATTATCGACACCCCCGGGTTTGATGATTTTGCGGGGGAGATGGTGGCTTCTCTGCGGGTAGCCGATACATGCGTCATGGTCATCAACGCTCAGCAAGGTGTGGAAGTGGGAACAGAACTGGTCTGGAATTATGTCCAGCAATACAGCAAACCTGTCATCTTTGCCATCAATCAGGTTGACCATCCGAAATCTAACTTTGAGCAGGCGTTAACTTCTGTGAGCGAACGCTTTGGTTCGGGGGTTACCCAAGTGCAATATCCGTTAGAGCAGGGAGATGGTTTTAATGCCGTCATCGACTTACTTAAAATGGTGATGTACCGATTTCCGGCTGAAGGAGGAAAGCCCGAAAAATTACCCATTCCAAACGCCGAGAAGGAGAAAGCTAGCCGACTTCATAACCAATTGGTGGAGAAGGCAGCGGAGAACGATGAGGAACTCATGGAAAAGTATTTCGAGAAAGGAACACTGGATGAAGATGAGATGCGTCTGGGCCTGAAGTTGGGGATGATACACCGCGATGTATTTCCCGTGTTCTGCATGAGTGCCAGGAAAAATATGGGAAGCGGCCGGATGATGGGGTTCATCGATAATGTAGCGCCGTGTCCTCGTGAAGCAAAGCCGGAGACCGCGGTGGACGGAAGGGAAATAAAATTTGATCGCAGCCAGCCAACTGTTCTGTTTGTATACAAATCGCACATTGAACCGAATTTAGGCAAACTCTCCTTCTTCAAAGTAATTTCGGGAGAAGTCACCCCAACCTCTGAGTTATACAATTGTCAAACGGGCGCCACAGAGCGTTTGCATCAGATTTTTATTATGGATGGCAAAACAAGAAACGCCGTGGATAGGCTGGTGGCGGGCGACCTGGGAGCCACGCTGAAACTAAAAGATACCAACACCAACCAGACCCTTTGTAGTAAAGGAGTTGATCTTATTATTAAGCCCATAGAATTTCCCGAGCCTCGAATTCGAACGGCCGTCATTGCGCACAGCAAGAATGACGATGAGAAGATAGGCGAGGTACTAAATAAGATACATCAGGAAGATCCGACTCTAAGAGTGGAGTATTCGCGCGAGCTTAAGCAACTACTTATCTCCGGCCAGGGCGAATTGCACCTGATGGTCTGCAAATGGTTCCTCGAAAACACATATAAGTTACACGTTGATTTTGTGTCCCCTAAAATTTCCTATCGCGAAACAATCCGCAAGCCGGCCAGTTCAAGCTACCGCCACAAGAAACAATCCGGAGGCGCCGGGCAATTCGGTGAAGTGTATATGAAAATTGAACCCTATTACGAAGGAATGCCGGCGCCGACTGAATTCAGCGTGCGTGGAAAAGAAACCATCGACCTGGAATGGGGTGGAAAATTAGTTTTTTGCAATTGTATCGTCGGGGGCGTGATTGATACACGATTTATTCCTTCCATTCTCAAAGGAGTTATGGAAAAGATGGAAGAAGGGCCGATTACCGGTTCCTATGTTCGCGATGTGCGGGTTATGGTATACGATGGCAAAATGCACCCGGTCGATTCGAATGATATTTCCTTTAAGATCGCCGGTATGATGGCCTTTAAGGAAGCCTTTCTGAAAGCGGAGCCGCAATTGCTTGAGCCGATTTACGATTTGGAGATTATCGTCCCCGAGGAAATCATGGGCGACGTGATGGGAGACTTGCAAACGCGTCGCTCGCTCATTATGGGAATGGATACACGAGGGAATTACCAAGTGATCAAAGCACGAACTCCGCTGGCCGAATTGGACCGCTATTCAACGACATTGAGGTCGTTGTCGCAAGGTCGTGCCAGCTTCACTCAAAAATTTGCGGATTTCGTTCCGGTACCCTTTGAAGTGCAGCAGAAACTGACCCGGGAGTTGCAGGAAATGGAGGCGGTTTCCTGAGGGTGATTGGTTAAACTCAGTCGTACTCACGTTTTCAAAGGGTCACAAGAAATCATTGAACTATGTTCGTCGTGATCTTGGTGTTCTTTGTCGTGATCGTAGTGACCTGTCTCAGTTCTTCAAAATCAACTCAGCTGCCTCTGCCAAATTCTTTACTTTAAAGTCCGCCCTGTTTTCTTTTTCGATCTCATCCCCGATTTGTATGGTTTTTATTCCCAACTCTCTTGCCGGAATAATGTCCCTGCCCCGGTCCCCAATCATCCAGGAAAGGGTCACGTCAATATCAAATTTCGCAATGGCCTTCTCGAACATAAGTGTTCCGGGTTTTCGCGCCAATGAGGCAGTGACGGAGGGATGATAGGGCGAATAATAGATATGATCGATCATATGCTCGCAGCGATCCTGTAAAAAAATATGACAAATTTCCATTTGACGTTGAGTGTATATTTTTTGTGCAATACCGGATTGATTGGTCACAACGACTAATCGGTAGCCGGCCATTTTAAGTTGATATAAAGATTCAGAAACATCCGGAAAGACGTGAAACCGGGATAAGCGGTAAGAATAATTCACGTCATCCTCATTCAGCACACCGTCCCGGTCGAGAAACACGCATTTTTCGGGCATAGGTTTATTTTATCTTGTAAAAATCGCAATTATTAACCCTTAACCCTATTCTCACATTGGATAAAGAGTTGTTTTTTTTAGTTTTGTTAACAACCTTAAGGCTTCGTGAATACCTCAATCGTCATTATTCCAACCTATAATGAAAAGGAAAATATTTCACTGATCATCGAGGCCGTCTTCAGGTTGCCCAAAGATTTTCACGTCATGATTGTTGATGACAATTCTCCAGATGGTACGGCC
>Ga0302324_100012914_pt1 | contig 16990 bp, 6 predicted proteins | sample Palsa_T0_1_FD_201949 | JGI IMG/M metagenome (GOLD analysis project Ga0302324, IMG submission 201949) | Peat permafrost microbial communities from Stordalen Mire near Abisko, Sweden - Palsa_T0_1 | ecosystem: Environmental > Terrestrial > Soil > Palsa > Peat permafrost | place: Sweden: Abisko...
GTATTCACCCCGACCCTCGCCGGCCTCTCTGATCGCGAGCACTTAGTATCTCCTCAGATTGACCTTGAGATGCACATCAACGATGTCGCAAGTCTCATTCGTGCGGAAGAACTCGAGTGACTTCTGGTGTGGGCGCAATCCCCAGCCCTACTTCAGTATTAACCGTTGCAGGCTCTCGTAGTGCGACATACAGTCCAGCTGCGATAATCAGCATCGCTCCGGCCAGAATCGAGATCGTCGGCTTCTCGTTGAACAGAAAATAAGCCACAGCCGAGCCGACTACGAGTTGGGTGTAATGGTATTGCGATACCGTAGCTGCGGTGGTGTATTTCAGCGCAACCGCTATGCATATGCTACCCAACGCGCAGAGCAGGCCCATCGCAAGGAGGGCTACCAATTCCGGAATTGCGATCGGTTCAGCGTGGACGAGCATGGCCAGCAGCCCAACGGACGCTGATACGAGTGCCGAAAACCACGTCATGCTTTCGGGCCGTTCGGTCTGCGAGATGACCCGCGACCAGACGACCGCAACCGAAAAACAGGTCACGCAGAAGACACAGGCGGCAAAGCCGATCATCTCGCTGCCTCGATTTGAGCGCGAAGGATAAACCGCAACGACCACGCCGAGGAACCCGGTCAGGATCGCGGCGGTCTTGCGCCAGTCAAGATGCTCGTTCAGGAATGTCCGCCCGAGGATAGCCACCAGCAATGGCGATGTGAACACCAGGATGTAGAACAGCGTCAGCGACAAGTGCCGCAGGGCTATGACAACGCAAAGATTGTTTCCAAGATCGAGAAATCCGCGCGCGAGTAGGCGACCTGGCTCATTTGGCCATAACTCCTTTAGCTCTCCACGAAACGTCGCGTATAGGGAGATGAACATCGCCATGAATATCCCGAGGAACGCGACGATCTCGTAATTCGGGAGCTGTGAGCGGCCGGCGATCTTCATCGCGCTGTCTGTGAGCACCCAGAACGTGAAGCCCGCGATGGCAAAACAGATCGCTTTGAAATGAAGGTTTGGCGAATTCATCGTCGGACATTCTCATCGTCTCACGCGGGACCTGAACGCTTTGTTGTCAACGGGCTTCGTCTTAAACGATTTGGCAACGAAATACCTTGTACCGCCGCAAAGCTCGCGGAACGCTGATGCCTGAAAAGTCAACAAATCGCACAGGTAACCCAGGCAGCTGGCGAAAACGGGGTTTGCGGCAATTCCGGGTTGCTGTGTCCGAAAACACTGGGCTTTCAAAGAAATACATTTATGCCGCAGGGCGCATCCCGCTCACGTTTGCATCCCGCTCACGTTTCAAGAGGTGTCCTATGGTCGGTGTTTATTTCAGCCTATGGAGTCCCCACCCATCTGGGCTAAAACCGCTCGTTTTTGATACCTCGCATCGCATCCTGGGGCGTGATTGATTGCTTATACGCCCAGTGCTTGCGCACAGTAGAAAGATGGGAGGATAACAGGGCGGGCTCATTTGCTTCTTCTATTAAATTGGGACATACTTGCCGCGAAGAAGCACCGGAAGGAGCAGTCATGAGCAGTAAAAAGGTCGCGCTAGTCTTGAAAGCGGTGATGGCAATCCTTCCCATAGCTTCCTTCGCGGCCAACGCCGGAGCGGCCACGGAGAAGGTGCTGTGGAGCTTCAAAGCTACCCCCCTCCCAAATACCGTTTATCCGAGTGTTGGGCTGATTATGGACAAGACTGGCGACCTTTTTGGCACGACCAGCGCGGCCGGTGTTTCTGGCGGGACAGTCTTTGAATTGAGCCCCGGGCCGGATGGCGCCTGGACGGAGAAGGTAATTTATACCTTTAGTGGCAAGGGCAAGGACGGAACTTATCCGAACGCTGGGCTGGTCGTCGATGCCTCTGGCAACCTTTATGGCACAACTCAGAGCGGCGGAGCCAACGATCTGGGGACGGTGTTCGAGCTCACTCCTGCAGATGGAGGAAAGTGGACAGAAACGGTGGCGTATAGCTTCGGTCAAGTCAAACGCAGCGGCAATCCCTCCGCCGGTTTGGTTATCGACGGCGCAGGCAACCTCTACGGCACGACCTACCTCGGCGGTGACACCAATTACCTGCAGATATTTGAGCTTACGCCTGCGGCGGGAGGGACGTGGACGGAGACGGCCTTATTGAGCTCCCCTTACCCTAACTTGGACGGCTGGGTTATGAATCCATTGATCATCGATGCGGCTGGCAATCTCTATGGCACGACCTTTTACACAACAACGAAAGGATGTGCCTGTGCCGGGGGAACAGCTTTCGAGCTGAGCCCCCAAGGCGGGGGGAGATGGATCTGGACCGTGCTGCACAATTTCGGGAGTGGAGAAGACGGGGTCGGCCCAACTGCTGGTCTGGTCTTCGATGGCTCCGGCAATCTTTATGGAGTGACCGCATCAGGGGGGACGCAGGGAGATGGCGCGGTATTCGAGTTGAAGCCGCAGGAGGGTGGAGGCTGGACGGAGGAGATTTTGCATAGTTTCCATACTGAGGGCACAGGAGGGATAGATCCGGCCGGAGGGCTGATTTTCGACGGAAAAGGCAATTTCTACGGCACGACTAGCGAAGGCGGCGCTGACGGAGATGGCGAATTCTTCGAATTTACGCCCATAGAGGGCGGGGGTTGGGAACACACGGTGTTGCACGGCTTTGGCCACGGGCTTGACGGGCAGCAACCGGGCGGCGGCCTGATTGTGGATGCTTCCGGGAATGTCTATGGCGCTACTGCGCTCGGTGGCGCTTACGGTTACGGGACGGTGTTTGAGATTATTCCTTGAGGCGGGTCAACAAGCGGAAGCCTTTGTAATCGCCGTCAATCCCACCTACCTTGACACTGTTCGCAAAACACGAAAATTCCAAAACTGAGAGTAGATCGTGCTACGCTGATTGCCGACGGCGGAGACAGGCAACTTCCCGATGCGCAAACCTGCACTGGCTGTGGTCGCAGTTATTGCCGTTCTTTTGCTGTGCACGGGCGCGCTCGTGGCTTTTCATATAAGACACGTCCTGACCGATACCCGCGCTCGGATCGTCGACGAAGGGCGGTTGGCGTTCGATTTCGGGCTCATCGCACCGATCGATAACCCTGAATTTGAGTCGTTGCCGGCCCCTGACGGATATCAGGCCGGGGCGGTCTTCCAGGGCAAACTCTATCTGGCTGGCCCCAACGGCCTGGCGGAATATACCTCACTGAATTCCCCAGCGAAGCGGTTTCGAACCGGAATCGAGTTGCCTCCTTCGCCGATTGTGCGGCTGGTAACCGGGATACTGCGGGCAGATTCCGGTCCACAGCTGGTTCTGGCGACCAGTGGGGACGGTGTACTTTGGTTCGACGGTCGCGGATTTCGGCAGCTGCGTCCAAGGAGTTCTGCCGCCCGCGATATCACCGCATTGCTACCCCTGGCCTCCGGCGACCTTCTCATCGGTACCCGCCAGCTGGGCTTACTGCTCTTCGACGGCAAGACACTGACCGTCTTTCACCCCGCTCTGGCGAACCTTTACATCACAGCGCTGGCCGGTGACGAAGGCGATTTCTGGGTGGGGACGCGCAGCCGAGGAGTCTTTCATTGGCACGCCGGCGAGATCGACTCCTTTGATGGATCTCCAACTCTTCCCGATCCTCAGGTCGAGGCGATCGTCCAGTCTGCGGGCAAGACATACGTAGGCACTCCGATAGGAGTTGAAGAGTTTGAAGAGCACGGTGGCCGGGTCAGCCCTTCGCGAACTCTGGCGCTCGGTTCCTTCGCGCATGCCTTGGCTATCGAGGGAGACACGCTCACTTTGGCCACCATCGATCAGGGGATTCGCGAAGTGGCGCTGGTGCCGAAGCGCGCCCTTCTGACCTCGCAATCGGGAAACGACGAGGCCGTGCAGGCGGAATCCTTCTTTACCGATGACGGACTCTTCGCCATTGGGCAACAGGGCGTCTTCCGGCGAATGCCTTCGGGTGAGTGGTCGCGCGTTCTGAGTGCGGCAACGTCGAGGCTCGCCGATCGCAATATCTCCGCCTTGGGCTTCGCACCGGACGGGCGGTTGTGGATCGGGTACTTCGATCACGGCATGGACATCCTCAGTCTGGACAGTCACGCATCCGCCGAGCATGTCGAGGACGATCATGTCTTCTGCGTCAACCGCATCGTCGCGGATCCGAACCGCGATACTATGGATGTCGCCACCGCGAATGGGTTGGCGCTCTTTGACGCGGCCGGACGCGAGCGCCAAGTCCTGCTGCACCGCGATGGCCTGATCGCCGACCAGGTGACCGACGTTTTCATCGAACCTAACCGGACGGTTGTGGCGACGCCGGCCGGGTTGACCTTCATTGATGCGGGAGGAATGCAGAGCATCTATGCCTTTCATGGGCTGGTGAATAATCACGTCTACACCTTGGCCGATAACCCGCACACCAATGATCTGCTGGCTGGCACGCTCGGCGGAGTATCGCTGATCGATCTCCGGGGCGTGCTCCAGGGCGAGATCCAAAGCGTGCCGCGCAATCTGACCACGGTCAACTCCGGCTTGAAGCACAACTGGACTACCGCGATCGCCGCGGTCGACGACGGCTGGTTCGTGGGCAGCTACGGCGGCGGAATCATGCGCCTTGACTCCGCAGGGCACTTCACTTCCATGGACGGCGTCAGCGGCCCGATCGAGATCAACCCAAACGCCATGCTGGTGACTGCGCGACACGTCTTGGCCGGGTCGCTGGGCGACGGGCTGCTCGCCTATGACCGCGCCAACCAGAGATGGTCGCGGGTCTCAGCAGGCTTGCCCTCGATGAATGTCACGGCCATCGCCGAACACCACGGCGAGGTCTATGTCGGCACAGACAACGGCGTGGTTCGAATCGCAGAAGATCGGATGCCGTGGTGATCGGGTCGCGGCTGGCGGCTTTCCTTGTGATCTCGTTTCTAATGGGGGCGGCTTTGCCGTTGCGCGCCGACACCGGGGTGCTGATTCCCCGCGACCGGCAGCAACCGGATCCGGCCATACTGTCGCTTCAGGAGATGGAGGTCAACGTCCTTATCGACGATGGCGACGCACGGGTGTTCATCCAACAGATCTTTGCCAACCATAGCAATAGCATCGAAGAGGGCACCTACGTTTTCTCGCTTCCCTCGGGCAGCACGGTCTCGGACTTCGCGGTGTGGGACGGCCCGGTGCGCATCCCCGCCGTCATCCTTGAGCGGCGTCGCGCCGAAGAGATCTACGATCAGGCGCGCATGCAGGCGATCGATCCCGGACTGCTGGCAGCTGGCGAGCGGGACGGCTCCGATCCTGCTAACCGCTCCGTCTTCAGCGCAAAGATCGTACCTATTCCCGCTCACGGCACCAAGCGGCTGGAGATCGAATATCACCAGCGCCTCGCGGTCACCGATTTCCGGCAGGGATTTCTCTTGTCGCTGCAGCCGTCCGCCTACAAACAACAGCGGGCCGGACATTTTCGGTTGCACTTTGACCTGCACTCGACGCAGCCAATCGCAGACCCGCAGTTTGCTGCCAAGACCATTCGTCTTCAGATCACGAAACAGGACGAACATACGATCATCGGCGGCTTTGAAGGCGATGGAGTCGACTTCACCGAAGATTTTGCCGCGAAATGGAGGATCGATTCTGCCTCCTCGGACAAGCTTGAAGTAACCACCTATCGAAATCCGCATCCCGGGGTGCCGCTACCGGACGAGATCGCGCCGCAACGTTCTGCTGCACCCGAACCCGGCTTTTTTCTCGCGCAGACATTGATCGGAGCGGGTAGTCAGAGTGTCGCGCCTCAGCCAGCCCCGTCCCAGGCGTCTCCGCGCAACGTTATCGTTCTCTTCGACAATTCGCTCTCCATGCAGTGGGAGAAGCTGGAGGGCAGCTACACCGCCATGGAGAAGCTCCTGCGCTCCCTCACTCCGGCAGACCATTTCAACCTGCTGCTTTTCAACCAGGACGTATCAGGTTTTCAACCCACCCCCGTGCTTGCGACTGCTGCCAATCTTCAGGGCGCCTTGCAGTTCGTTCGTGGCAGTCCATTGCGGGGCGGCACCGATCTTGATAAGGCGCTGACCGCCGCGCTCACCCAATGCACGCTCTCGAATAGTGTCATCGTGGTGCTCACCGATGGCGAATCCGATCGTGGAACCACAGTAGTCGGGCGTAAGATCGCCGCCGCCTACACGCGGCGGTGGAAAGACTCGCCCCAACGTCCGAGAACCAACGTCTTCGCCGTCGGCGACGACGCCAATCTGGCGCTCTTGAGCCAGATCGCACGCAACGACGGGGTGTTGGAGCACGTCCTTTCAACCGAGCCGATAGACGCCAAACTGTCGTCGTTTCTCTACAAGATATCCAATCGTCCGGTTGCGGATCTGCGACTCGACGTCGATCCTCGGGCAAAGATCCACACGCTGTATCCGCTGGACGATTCCGTGTACGCCGGCTCCATGGCCTCGTGGGTAGGCGACTATCCCGCGGCGGCGAAAAATGTGAGCTTTACCGGTCACGCTTTACGCGACGGGGCCGCGTTGACCGCCCTGGCGAACGCGGATTTGCCGCAGGAATCGCTCGCCCATCCGCAGCTGCCGCGTTTGTGGGCGCAAGCCAGGGTAAACGCACTGCTCGACCAGATCGCGCGCGAAGGCGAGGACCGCGCGGCCATCGACGAGATCATCCAGCTCTCCCGAAAGTATAAATTCGTCACGCCCTATACTTCGTTTCTGGCCGTGCCGCGCTCTCTGCTGCGGCCCCGCGTGATTCGCCCCGGCGATCCCGTGCTTCGTGTCCATACCGATCCGTCGATCCAATCGGTGATCGCGCTGTTTCCGTTTGGGTTGACCAAGCCACTGCGCCACATCGCCGCGGAAGACAAAAAGGGTCCCGATAGTGATCGGCTTTGGGAGACGCGCTTTCTTGCCCCTGCGGAGATGAAGGATGGGACGTATAGTGTCCGGCTGATCTTACGCGACGCGGGCGGACGCACCTATCGGGAGTCGAAGACCTTCGTGATCGCCTCGACGCCGCCGCAGGTAAAAATCCTGCTGGATCGGACCAAATATCACCGCGGCGATCTCGTTTCGGTGAAAGCCGAGTCCACCGCCTCCACGCGCAGGTTGACGGCGCGGCTTGAAGGAGCGGGGCCAGTCGATCTCCGCTGGAACGCCGCGCTGGGTGCGAGCGCGGGGCAGCTTCGGATTCCCGACGGACTGGCCCCCGGCCGCTACACCCTCTCAGTCACCGCCGAAGACATCGCGCATAATATGGGCACGCAGGAGGCTCAGGTTGAGATCCTTCCCTAGCCGGGCGAAACTCTTCGAAGTCGCCGCTTCCCGGCGGCGGGTCGCAGCTGCTGCCCTGCTGCTCGCCGGACTGGGTGGGGTGGCATATCGCGCCAGGGGCGAGCTGCCCGAGTGGGTCCGGGAGGTGGTTGGCGCTTCTGCGACCGAGTCCGCGCTCTACCGGTGGATGGAGACACCGGGGGCCAAGATACTCTATCCCCGGCCCCCGGCCGAGGCGCGCGAAGAATTATCCAACCTGCTGGCCAAGGCCCCGGCGGAAAGGGAGCTCTATGCGCTGCGCGCCCGCGTCGATGAGCAATCGCTGGACTTTACCGCGGCCGAGTCCGACTGGAAACTTTACTTGGCTCATGCAGAGAATGTGCCGGCCGCAAATCTCGATCTAGCCGATTTCTACCATCGGCGTTTGCGTTCGGAGGAGGAAGTCGCCACGCTGTTGCTGGTTGGGGCAGCTCCGTCGACGGGCGCGGAGAGGTTCATCCCCGCTCCCCAACAGCGTTCCTGGCGAGCGTTCGAACGCGTTCTGAAGGTGGCGGATGATCAGGCCCTTCCGCTTGCGATCGAGATGACCACCTATCGCGCCTGGATCGCACGGTATCCGCAGGAACCCTCGCTTTATGCCGCGCTGGTGAACCTGCTGATCGAGCGACAGCAGTTCGATGAAGCTGACAACCAGATTGCCGAGTACAGGCGGACGTTCCCCGAGGACGAGGTATTTCCCCTGAGGGCGGCCGCGCTGATCGAATATAGGCGCGGGGCTTCGGAACGGGAGCGCGCCATTGGCCTCTACGAGAACAGCTTCCGGCCACTATGGCCTGCAGAGCTGGTGCAAAGCTATTTCGCCATCCTCAGCGCCACCCACCAACAGAGGAAAATGCTCTCCGACGCACGAGCAAGGCTGACTGCAAATCCTGACGATCTCGCCGCGGCTGTGCGGATTTTCTATTACTACCAGCAGGAAGGCCGCATCGATGCGGCGCGCAAAGCGCTCGAGGAATACCGCTTCAACAAAGACCGGCGAATGGCCGCATGGAGTGCAGAAGAGCTTTATACCCTTGCCACGCTTTTGGACCGGGTGAACCAGTATGACGAGGGCGCCCGATATTACTTCGCGCTCTATAGCGCGCAGGGGAATATCTCTGCAAGTCGCTCGCCGCAGGAGGTCGCACTCGCCGGCATCGTTCGCATTCTGTTGACGGCGCCCGATCAGACAATCGCCCTTGGTTCGGGGAATCTTTCCATCTACAGCGATATCGCAACGGTGGACAGCGGTCCAGGTTATCTCAACGGCATTCTGTCCCTCTGGCTCAACTCGGAATCCCCGCGGCAGCAGTTTGATGAGGAGGAGAAGCGCGGATTACCGTACTTTCACCGCGCCAAAGCCGCCGAACTGCTGGCGCTGCTGGATAAAAAGTTTCCCGGCTGCGCGGCGCGGGCTGATCTGCATGCCGAGCTCATCGGCGCCTATGCGGGGTACGGGTTGGACGCCACGGTCATCAAGGCCGGCAGCGATTTCCTCAAAGAGTATCCAGACTCACCGCGTCGTATCGCGGTAGCCATGTTGATGGCCGATGCTTATTCCCGGACGAACAATACCACCGCGGAGTTTGAGCTCTATGACCACATGCTTTCCGAGTTGGGGGCGAAGTCGGGAGGCATGCCGCTCACTGCCTCAGCCACCAGTGCGCCGACCGGTGACGTCTCGACCAGCGCCGTCCGGAGTGAAGGTCCTCTGGAGGGAAGGACAGACGGGGAAACGACAGCTGCAAAGCCCACCATCGACAGCGCGCTCGCACTCACCGCATCAAAACCAGCCCAGGTCATCGCTCCGGATGAACTGACCTATGGTCAATTGCTTAATCGATACCTTGGGCGTCTGAGCACTGAAAAGAAGGCCGCCGAAGCACTTGCCGTGCTGCGTCATGAACTCGACCGCAACCCAGATGATCCCCTGCTTTATCAGCGGCTAGCCGATTTCTTAGAGCAGAATAACTTCAATTCACAGGAGGAAGAGGTCTATCGTCGGGCTATCGAGCGCTTCAACAGCCGCGACTGGTATGACCGGTTGGCGCGCTTGTTGATCCGCGAGAAGCGCAGACAGGATTACTCCGCTCTCACCCGCCAGGTGGTCGACACCTTTCGCGGGACGGAGCTGGAATCCTACTTCAGCAAGGTGGACGGCGGTTGGCCGCAGATTTCCCTCGAAGTCAACCTTTACGCTCACCAGCGTTTTCCCCACGATACGACCTTTACTCTCAATCTACTGCGCGCCTATCGCAGTCGGAATACCGCCGATCCCGTCGCGTGGGAAAAGTTGATGCGAGAGCACTGGTTCGAGTCGCCGCAGCTGACCAACGAATTCTTTGATTACCTTAGCTTCACCGGCAAGCTTGACGGCGAGATTGCCGCATTGCGACGGCTGCTTCCGGAAGGGACCAAGCCGGGTGAAGATTCGGCCGCGGTCCGCGAACTCGCAGAGGCGGACTTGTGGCAGTCGCATTTCGAACAGAGCGCACCCCTGCTTGGATCTCTGGAGAGCGACTATCCGGCAGATGCGGAGATCGGCAGCCAGGCCTCGAGCGTATACCGGTCGCTGGCATACTTCGATCCATCGACCACGGCGCGCGCCGTGGCTATCGAAAACAACCTGTTGGCCTACGATCCGGCGGACCGCGACCGTCTGGCGCGGATCGGCGACATCCTGGCCGACCGCGCGGACGGGGATGCAAGCCAACTTGCCGCGGCGGCGCCATATTGGCGGCGCATGGCTTCAGTTCACCCTGGCTCACCGGACGGATATCTGCAAGCGGCGACCATCTTCTGGGACTATTTTCAGTTCGACGATGCGTTGCAACAGATCGCGGCGGCGCGCAAGCAGTTTCATGATCCCGCACTCTATGGCTACGAAGCTGGAGCGATTTATGAGAATGAGCGCGAAACCGGCAAGGCTGTCGACGAATATGTCACAGCGGCGGTTACGGGGAATTCTGCAGCGCACGCTCGCCTGGTTACTTTGGCCGCAAGGCCAGCTTCCGCGCGACTGGTCGATCGGGCAAGCGCACGGGCGGTGGCGGATCATCCGACGCTGCTGGCGATCGATCTGCGCGCCGACATTCTCGGAAAGCAAATGCAGACGAGGGAGATTACCGCGTTGGTCGACCATGCCGTGGATCGCGCTTCGACTTTCGACGAGGCGGAGCAGCTGGCAAGCTTCGCCCAGCAGCGTAATCTTACCGCGAGCTATCGGCGCGCGCTGCGCCGCGAAGCTGACCTCGTCTCTGACCCGGTGCAACGCATCGAGATTCAGTACTCGCTTGTGCAATCGCTGGACGCGATGGGTGATGTAGACTCGGCCGGACAAGTCATCGACGCAGTTTATAGAGACAACTCCAAAATCGTTGGCGTTGTGCGCACTACAACCGATTTCTATTGGGGGCACAAGCAGCCCGGGAAAGCCACCGCAACGCTCACCCAGGCATCGCGCGATGCGTATCCCGAGCTCGCCCGTTCTTACACGTTCGAAGCGGCGGAGAAGAGCAATGAGAACGGCGACTACGCGGTCGCGCGGCAGCTGATCGCGCCGCTGTGCAATGCCGATCCGTATGGTCCGAACTCGGCGCGCTGTGTGGCGATTACCGCCGACGGCTATGCGCGCGCCAACGACGATTCAGGCCTGCGCGATTTTTACTTGGCGAGGCTGGCGGCGCTAAAGTCGGAGCAGATGTCTCCATCCGAACGTCGCGACCAGGCGGCTTTGCTGCGCCCCGGGCTGATTCTCGCGCTAACCCGCATGAAGGATTATGCGGGCGCGGTCGATCAGCAGATCGCGCTGATCGCAGCCTTTCCTGAAGATTCCGCCGTCATCCAGGACGCTGCGCTTTATGCGTTGCGCTACGGACGCCAGCAGCAACTCCTCGATTTCCTTCACCAAGCCATCGCCGGCTCGCCCCGGGATTCGCGTTTCGCCATCGCTTTGGGCAGCGTCGATGCGCTCTTCGAGGATTACCCCGGCGCGATCGACGCCTATGGTAAGGCGATTGCCATCCGCAAGGACCGCAGCGATATCTACATCGCCCGCGCCGGCTTCGAGGAACGGCTGCAACGCTTCGACGACGCCTTCGACGACTACGCCAGGCTGTACCTTCTGACTTACAAAGACCCGCAGTGGATGGTCAAGGCGGCGGAGGCCCGCGCTCGCCAGGGCAGGAACGCCGACGCCGTGCAGGCCTTGCAGACGGCGTGGGTCGAGGGCCGTCCGGCAGAGGCGGCCAACTACTTTCGGGTCGCCGAACAGCTGGAAAAATGGAACCTGCTCGATGCGGCCCGCGGCTTTGCCGAGCAGGGAGTGAAGCAGGCCGGAGACGATCTGCTCGCGGCCGATGCGAACCATCATGGCGCGGCGATCTATGCGCGAGTTCTTACCCGAGAGCGACGGTCGAGGGATGCCCTCAATACCCTCGAAGGCGCGCTCAACGCCGCGGAAGTCTCGCCTTCCTCGCCAGCGATGTTCCTGCAGCAAGCGGAGAAACAAGGAATAGCCGCGGTGAGCGATGCCGATTGGCGGCGCAACCGCGTCGAACAGCGCAAGCGGCAGGCGGAGGCAGGTTTCCGCGAGACTGTGCAGCAAATGAGCGCCGCTGTCGCCTCCTATTTCACCCCGGAAGAGAAGCTCGCGTATGCTCAGTTGCTCGATGTCCGGGCGGCAAAGGCGACTCCGGCCGACGTCGTTTCCATCTGGATTCCAGCGGCGATGACCGCAGGTTTGAAGGACCTTGAGGCGCGCTGGAGAAAGGCTGTCCTGCTGGGCGGGAAGAGCTTCGACGACGGCCAGCTGAATGCCTTTAGTCTGCTCGAGAAGCAGCGGATGGAGAACACGGAACGGGGCAAGACGCTGGAGAAATACGCCGACATTTATCCCCAGAGCGCCGACCTGGTTCGTGCCTTCGCCGAAGACGCCTGGAGAGACGAAGCGAATCCGGCGAGAGAACTGGCCGTGCTGCGCAGAATGGACCTTCAGAATAAGCCGCAGGCAAACTTGCGAGAGCGCTATTTTGAGCTGCTGCTACGGTCCGAACCGGATAAGCTCGTCGAGCAGGCATCTATCGGTCCAGCCGATTATGCGGATGCCGCAGTCAACTACGCATTGGCCAGGGGAACGATGGCTATTGCGTATGCCAGCATTGCGGCGCGATCGGCCAATCTCCAGCCGGTGTGGAGGGAGGCTAACACCGCGCTTGTGGGACTTTATTTCAGCGACAAGGCCCCGGCCATCGGCACCGCCTTCCGAACCTCGCTTGACGACCGGAATATCGGAGAGCGCATTTTGACCAAGACCGACACCAGCGTTCGCCTGACCGGCAATAGCTGGTTTTATTACGGCATGCGCTACGGCGTCTACCGGTCCTTCATGCAGACGGGATCGAAAGCGGGCGGCGCGGAGGATTACCTTGCGGCGGGTCTCGAAGGCGCTCCCAACGCCGTGTCAAGCTACCTCTCTCTCGCCCAAGCCTACACGGAGGCGAAAGATACACCCGCCGCGCTCCGGGAATACGGCCACGCCCTCGAGCTTGCTCCTGCCACGGCTGCGATTCACCGCGACATTGGCCTTCTTCTCTGGCCGGCTGGGCGCAAGGACGAGGCAGACAGACCTGAAGCCATTGGCCATTGGAAACAGGCGCTGGAGATACTCGGGCAGCTGGTCGATACCCGAGTAGTTCCGGAAAGCTTCTGGAGCGATTTCGCTGCGATCGCGGGAGACTGCCATTCACGCGGGCTCATCGGCCAATTGCGGCCGCAGATGGACACCGTCCTTAGAACCTACATCGCCAAGAACGGCGACTACCGGACCGCCGAGCTGCTCCGCTCGGCGCTCATCGCATCGACATCGCCCTCCGACGGAGTGGACTGGATCCTTTCGCTTGCCGAGGCGGCCCGTTATCCTGAGACGCTGCTTTCGCAGCTGGACGATGCCGTGTGGATGCCCAGGCAACAACTTGGCAGGGTGTTGCGGCGGGAACTCGAATTAGCGCAACCAGCTTCGCCGCCGGCGGATGACCCTTCCGGCTATCTCAACGGCCGCGTCCGCCGCATCCGCCTTCGGTTGTTTCAGTATCTCGTAGAGGAGAGGCAGGACGCGGAGGCGCAGACTTTTTACGCGAGCATCCCTGAGAAAGAGCGCACGGGCGACGAATTTCAGCGCTTCCGAATCGTGCTCTCCGCGCACCAGGGCCAGCTTCCGAAATTATTGGCCGACTTTTCATCAGACCCTGACAAGGCTCCATCCACCACTGCCATCGCCGCGGCGGCCAACCAGCTTCACGCCGGCGGAGATCGAGCCGCCAATCGCCTGTTGCTCGAATACGTCCTCGATTTCAACGCGGTCCGGCACGAGCTCACGGATGCCGACTTCCTCGGGCTTGCACAGGCGAGGCTCGAAACCGGAGAGACGACCGCCGCTGCCGATCTGTTGCATCGGTTCACTCTGTTCGCTCCCGATTTTTACGCCAGCCTCGACTCTGCAGCCGGGCTGCTGGAAAAATCGCGCCACCCCACCGAGGCGCTTCCCTTCCTGACCACGCTGGCCAACAGTACTCCGTGGAAGCCCGAATATCGGCTCCGTCTGGCGATAGCTCGTCTTCGTGCACAGACCGGTTCCACTCCCCAGGACATTCAGCCCACCGTCGCCGAGCTCACGGGGGTCGCTTCCAGCGACGAAGCCGGTTATACGGTGCGGGTACGCGCGGCAGTCGAGTTGAAAGGGCGGGGAGCAACCCACGACCTTCACAGCGCCGAGCTGGCTCTGCTGGCCTCAGGCAAGGCGATTCCTCAGGAGCAGGCGGACAAGCCCTACTTTTTGCCCGCGCGGGTTGCCGCCGCCAGGAGTGCTCCGACGGCGGTCAGGCCGACTATTCTTCGCAAGGCTAATTCGGTTGCGCCAAGCGACGCATTGCGGCTCGATATCTTCCGCACCGAGTTCGCGCTTGGAAATAGCGAACTCGCGCTCGCGACGATCCAACCCATGCTGGAATCTCCCGAAGGCTATGTGCAAGCCGTCGGCGCTCTATCCTCGGTGCCCAGCGATTCCGACTCGGGGGAAAGCGACGCGGACGGTCAGGTTGACTCCGCCGATGATGGCACTGGACAGAGTAACCTCGACGCGCTGAGCTCCTACCCGGATTCCGCCGATGCGACCGGCGGCTCAGCCGCCTATGCGCCGGTGCCTTGGTTGCTGAAGACGCCGAAGGAGAAGGTCAACTTCGCGCTCGCGGTCGCGGCGCTTTATGAGCGCACAGGCAATCACGAGCGGGCGCTCAGCTATGCGCAGTTCGCTGGCCGGTTAAACCGGGATGTCAACCGACGCGTCGAGATTGCCAGACGGGTCGCCGCACTATGGCTTGGAGTGCAGACGGAGCGGGAAAACAGCTCGCGCCGGCCGGCAATCCATGAGTCTCTCGATCAAGCGATTGTGGTGCGGCCTCGCATTTCAAACGCTGCCTCGCAGCAGGTGCAGCCATGATTCAGATGGGAAAGAAGTTGGTGTTATTCGGCGCCGCGCTGTTGTTATCCTGCGGGGCGCTCTGGGCCGGATACCAGGCCATGACATCGACAACGTCGGCGCTTTCGGCGTGGACGCCGCAAGGCTCGTTGCTGGCGATTGAGGCGAAAGACTTCTCCGCGCTGCTCAAAGACTGGACAAGTTCTGAGCAGGAGCGCACATGGCTGGCCAGCGATAACTATGCGGGATTCTCCCGCTCGCGCCTGTTTAGCCGCCTCGGCGAGGCGCAACAGCAATTTGCGGAGTCTGCCGGCCTGCCGCCGGACATAAACCTCCTCCATCAGGTCGCAGGCAAGGAAAGTCTCTTTGCCTGGTATGACATCGGCAATCTTGAATTTCTCTACATCACCCACCTTCCGGCAAACTCTGCGGAGCAGACCACGCTTTTCCAGCAACGAAGTAAGTTTGAGGCGCGCAAGTCTGGCGCGGAGACATTCTATCTTCGTTCCAGCGCCGGGGCAGACGGGAGCGGACAAACGCGCACCGTCGCGTTTGCTACTCACGGAGACTATCTGCTGTTAGCGACCCGCGAAGACCTGATCGCAAATGCCCTCCTGCTCATGCAGGGCCAGGGCAATCTCGATCTGCGGGAAGAGCATTGGTATGCCGCATCGACTGCGGCCGCAAGCGGACCTGCGGGCGATCTGCGCATGACGCTGAACCTCGCCGCCATCGTGCCATCGCCTTACTTTCGCAGCTATTGGGTACAGCAAAATATCACCGAGATGAAGCGATACGCCGCGGCGGAGACCGACCTCTACCGAACGTCGCAATCGTTTCGCGAAGAGCGCGTGTTGTTGCCGAAGTCTACAGAACTACTGACGGCGGTCGACGTCGCGCCCGTGCTTGGACTTCTTCCGTCGGACGCTGGTGTCTACCGCGCTACCGCGAATCCAGCCACAGACCAGATTGTCGCGGCGCTGGGAGAGAAGCTGCTCTTTCGCAATATCGCACCGTTCCGTGACAGCCGAATTGCTCCGGTTGCTGATCCTTTCCCTCAGAACATTGGTAGTGCCACCGACCTCGAAACCAGAATCGATCTTCCACCGCCGCCCGCTCAGCCGTTGAGCGCTGCCGTGGCGCCCTTGCATGCGCTGCTGGATGCTGCCCACGTGGAAGCGATGCTGATTGCGTCTTCGACTACGGACAGAGCGACGGGGGACGCGGCGAGTGCCGATGCCTCCGAACCCATCTTCCTGCCGATTCGGTCGATGGTTCTGCTTTCCGCTTCGGCGCCATGGAACCCGGAGACGCTGCAGGCCGCGCTGACAGAAGCCCTGCGCTCCCGCTTGACCGCCGGAGACAACGGTCTGCACTGGCAACCTCGCAGCCGCGGACGGCTGGCCTGGTTCGAACTCGAAGGCTTGCAGCCGCTCGTCTTCGCGGTGCAAGGCAGTGTGTGTGTATTGGCCTCGGATTCCGAGACACTCATGGATTCGATTGCTCGCGAGCCGGGCGCTAAAGCTCCCGCGGAGACTGCCACAGTCGCAGCCGGGTTCAACCATACTGCCGAGCGCGGCAATTTCGCGCGAATTACCGCATTACTCGATCGTCGCTCCTCCCGCCAGCGGCGGTTAGGCCAGCAGGTACAGGCCGATCACGAGGAAATAGGCTCCCCAGAGTCGCCCGATGGTGAAGCGCCCGGGTTTTTCGCAAGAAATATTCGAAGCATCAGCGACACCTTCCAGACGCTGGACTCACAGACATTTCTTGAGCGCCCGGACTTGAAGATGAATGTGGTCCGCCAGACGGTGGTGTATCAATGGAAGCATTAAGGGAAGCATTAAGGTCTTCGGCAGCAGCCCTGGTAATCGTTCTGGCCGGAGCAAGCGCGACAGCTCAGAGCAGCGACCTGTTTGCCCAATCGGCGCAGGCGGTTCTGGAGAAAGCGTCCAATGCTCGATCCGACTCGTTGCGCCTTTCGTGGCTGCTGATGGATGTCCGCAACGGGCAAGTGCTCGCCTCCCATTGGTCCGGGGTGAATAAGCCGATCCCGGTTGGCTCGCTGACCAAGCCGTTCGTTGCCTTGGCATACTCGAGGACTCACATTGGCTTTCCCCACTACATCTGCGCGGGTACGTCAACTCGCTGCTGGTTGCCCCGGGGTCATGGTTCGCTCAGCTTGGAGCAGGCGGTGACTTTCTCAT
>Ga0302324_100012917_pt1 | contig 16985 bp, 16 predicted proteins | sample Palsa_T0_1_FD_201949 | JGI IMG/M metagenome (GOLD analysis project Ga0302324, IMG submission 201949) | Peat permafrost microbial communities from Stordalen Mire near Abisko, Sweden - Palsa_T0_1 | ecosystem: Environmental > Terrestrial > Soil > Palsa > Peat permafrost | place: Sweden: Abisko...
TCAAGAAAGTTGGCGTCGGCAGGAATATTCGAGAAACCGATTGAGTTTCAATTCGTGAAGCACGAAAAATTGTGGCTCCTGACCCTTCGAGGCTTTCGTGCGCCCGACTGACCCGAGCGTCGATGTCATCCTGCGCGATGCCGCTGAGAAGCTGAAGAAAGCGGGGAAGGAAACCGCTTTCGATGGCTACCGGTCCGGCAAGAAAGCCCGCGTTTGGGAGATGGCCGACGCTATTTGGGCAGCCATGGTCGGTTATGCAATTACGTATGTCTATCCTCCAGCCAGCTTCGAGAAGTCGGGGCAACTTATTCGCGGTCCCTCGGAGGTTCTTGAGCGAAAGGTCGGAACCTGCCTCGACCTCGCGTTGACGTACGCGTCGTGCTTGGAGCAAGCCGGTCTACATCCACTCGTAGTTTTGACCGAGGGGCACGCCCTAGTTGGTTTATGGCTATCGGACACAGACTGCGGCACGGTGGTCGTCGACGATCCGCAAATGCTGCGCAAGCGCATCCAACTCGATGAACTGATCCTAGTCGAGTCAACCTTCATGACGGGTAACCCGCCTGGGCGCTTCAAGCAGGCGCTCGCACAAGGACGCGCCCAGGTCACTGAAGGGCTCGACGGAAAGTTCGAGATCGCGATCGATGTCAAGCGCGCTCGCCTCCTCCACATCCGGCCGCTCGATCTCGGCGGCAACAAACATCCAGCGCAGGCGCCGGATGTCGCAAGAGGAACAGACTTTGATCTCGAAGCCGCGCCCGTCTTCGAAGAAGACTTCACGCCCTCGCCGCCGACCTCGGCCGGCGTTCCAGATCGGCTAGAAGTCTGGAAGGCGCGGCTCCTCGATCTTTCGCTGAAAAACCGCCTCTTAAACTTCAAGGAGGGCAAGACGGCCATTCATCTCGCTTGTGGCGATTTGGGAGGTCTCGAGGATCTTCTCTCTTCAGGCAAGGGATTTAAAATCCGGCACCGGGCGTCAGTCGCGGGCGAAGATGGGCGCGACGCGGCGCTTCTGCGCGACCGGCTAAAGGACGACGCCTACCGCATGTACATCGACGAAGCGATCAAGCGCCTCGAACTCCATGCGGACGTGACCGAGGATCAACTGGTCGTCCGGCTAACCGAGCTCTACCGGGTCGCCCGAACAGCGTTCGAGGAGGGCGGATCGAATGTCCTGTTCCTGTCGGCTGGCTTTCTGAAATGGACGCCGGCGGGTCGGGACACGGCTTACAAGGCTCCGTTGCTTCTCATTCCCGTGCGCCTTGAACGCAAGAGTGTGCGTTCTGGTTTTCAACTCTTGCTGCATGAGGACGAGATTCGGTTCAATCCGACGCTCATCCATATGCTTCGACAAGACTTCCACATGTCGATCCCTGAGATGGAGGCGGGGCTGCCCACGGATGGTTCTGGCGTCGACGTCGCCAAGATCCTGCGTGCTGTGAAGGATCGTGTGAAGGACATCCGCGGCTGGGAAGTCAACGACGAACTCGTGCTGACGACGGTCTCTTTCACAAAATATCTGATGTGGAAGGATCTCGTCGACCGCACTGAGGCGTTGAAGCGCAACGGCGTTGTTCGCCATCTGATCGATACGCCCAAGCACGCCTACGAAAAGGGCGAGGCGTTCGTTTCGCCGCGTGAGATCGACTGCGTCGTTGAGCCTGCCCAAGTGTTCATGCCATTGTCAGCGGACTCCTCGCAGACGGCGGCGGTCGTGGCGGCCGCGCGCGGCAAAGACTTCGTCTTGTTCGGGCCGCCAGGTACGGGCAAGAGCCAGACGATTACCAACATGATTGCGACCTGTCTCGCCCACGGCAAAACAGTCCTCTTCGTCTCGCAGAAGACTGCCGCGCTCGAGGTCGTACAGCGCCGACTTAACGATATCGGGCTCGGCAGCTACTGCCTCGAAGTACACTCTTCGAAGGCCCAGAAGTCAAAGGTCCTTGAGCAGCTCAAACACTCCTGGAAGGACCGTCAGGCGGCGACAGAGGAGGATTGGACCCTCGCTAACGATGAGCTCAAGCGGCGGCGTGACGAGCTTAACAGCGTAGTGTCCGCGCTACATCGCCGTCGTGAGAACGGTATGTCGGCGTTTGAGGCTTTCGCCAGGGTCGTTGCCGACCGGGATCGCTTCCCAAGGATCCCGCTTGGCTGGTCCCGCACGACGCGGCACGGTGTCGTTGACCTTCAGAGGTTAAGGGCGGGCGTGCAGTCCATCAGGATAGCCCTGCAGGCGATCGGCTCCAGCGCAGGCCACGCTTTGGCGGGCGTCAATCAGACGCACTGGTCACCGGCTTGGCGCGACGATTTTCTCTCGTCAATCGAAGAGTTTCGCGGCGCGTTGGAGCAGATCAGGACGGCCGCCGGCGATCTCGGCGACAGCGTCGGCTTGCCGTCGGAGTTTTGGGATCAGGGCGGCGTCATGCCGCTCGGCGACCTGGTCGAAACACTGATCGCACCCGAGGCGTCGGATGGCGCTCCTCTGCTCGGCGAAGGTTCCGAGCGCATTCTGCAGACGATGGTAGGGCTGGAGCGCCTTGTCGGGGAAGCATCAGCGCTGCGACAGCGGTTAGAGGGTAAGTACGACCTAAGGATTGTAAAGGCCAACTTGGTCGAGCTGCAAATGGAATGGATGGCGGCCGCCTTGTTGGCAGTCGCTACAATAACAAACCGCGCTAACGATAGGCGCGCCGACGCCTTCGCATCGCACCGTCCCGCATGCGCAGGAGGCAAGCCTGATTATCGCGCCCATTAGTCAAACCTTTGAAATTCTTTGCCCTGCCGAAAGAGAGTTAGCGGCATACGCCCACCGGCTCTGCTGTCGCCTCCTAGGATCAGGAGAAGGTCGGAATTTTTGCGTCGAATCATGACGGTTTGTTGCGCGGCCGGATAGGGACGCGTCCGTTGAAATTGCGCCGTTCGAGTGGCGTATTCGCAATGGTGCAGACGTTACAAGCGCTCTTGAGTGACCGACGCCGTGCCGCCTCTCCGCGCTTCCATAGTCCCTCGCTTACAAACCCGCCGCCCTTCGTAGCGCATCGTTGATCCGATCCTGCCAACCGGGCCCGTCTTCCTGGAAGTGCGCGATGAGATCGCTGTCGAGCTTTAGCGATACCTGCTCTTTCGAGATTGGAACGCCGACCCGTTTCTCCGCGACTACGGGCGCAGCGGCCCGTTGAGGCGCAGGCTTGAACACGGCTTCAGCAACGGACAGGGCGTCAGTTGGTCGGAATCGATTTGGCGTTTTGCTCACAAGAGAACCTCCGTTCAGCATTCGATGTGACACTAGTTACTGCGAGCCATATGACACAGCGCCGGCCATACGAGCGACGGCGCAAAACTCCGCATACATCATCGCGCGCAATATGGCGGTCACGCGTCAACCTCGGTACCGTCCTGGGACCAGCGGATGTGGAACGAGCCCTCCTTGTCTGTACGGCGGTAGGTGTGCGCGCCAAAATAGTCGCGCAGACCTTGCAGCAGATTAGCGGGGCCACGCTCGCGACGGAGACCGTCGAAATAGGCGAGCGACGAGGCGAAGGCGGGTACGGCGACCCCGTTCTGAATCGCCAGCACTACCACGTCGCGCCACGCCTGCTCCGCCGTGACAACCGCGTCGCGAAAATAGGGTTGTAGCAGCAAGCTCGGCGCGTCGGGATGGGCTTCATACCCTTCGCGAATCCGGTCGAGGAAGGCCGCGCGGATGATACAGCCGCCGCGCCAAATTGTGGCGATCAGGCCAGGGTTGAGGTCCCACTTATATTCTTTGGACGCGACCGCCAGTTGTTCGAAGCCCTGCGCGTAGGCCACGATCTTGGAGGCGTAGAGCGCGTCACGAATCTTGTCGAGTTCGCCGGGACCCGCTGCCTTGGGCGTGGGTTTGGCGCGCTTGAACGCTTCACTGGCCGCCTCACGTTGCGCCGGGCGTCCGGAGAGCGCGCGGGCAAAAACCGCCTCGGTAATCGCCGTGATCGGCACTCCGAGTTCTAGCGCCGACTGCGCCGTCCACCGACCGGTGCCCTTTTGCTCGGCCTCGTCTCGGATCTTATCGACGAGGGCCGATTTGCTCGACGGGTCCTGTTTCGCCAGCACGGTCGCGGTGATCTCGATCAGGTAGGAGTCGAGGTCTCCACTCTTCCAGCCACCGAACACCTTGCTGATCTCGCCAGCGGACATGCCGTAGACCGACCGCATCAGGTCGTAGGCCTCTGCGATCAACTGCATGTCGGCATATTCAATGCCGTTGTGGACCATTTTGACGTAATGGCCGGCGCCATCCGGGCCCATATAGGCGCAGCACGGCGTGCCATCGACAGCAATCGCCATCTTGGTCACCATCGGCGCGATGCGCTCCCACGCCGCCTTTGCGCCGCCCGGCATGATCGATGGGCCCTCCAGCGCTCCTTCCTCGCCGCCCGACACGCCCATGCCGACGAACAGGAGCTTCTTGTCGGCGAGATCGCGTTCGCGCCGGCGCGTGTCGGAGAACAGCGCATTGCCCGCGTCGATGATGATGTCGCCCTTTTCCAAGAGCGGCACGAGTTCGGCGATCACGTCGTCTGTCGGTTTGCCGGCTTTGACCATAATGATGATCGCACGGGGCTTGGCGAGCGAGGCGATGAACTCTGGAATCGAATGGGACGGCACGAACGCGCCTTCCTTCCCGTGCTCGACGATCAGCCGGTCAGTCTTCTCGGCCGAGCGGTTGTGCACGGCGACTCGAAACCCCTTACGGGCCGCGTTGCGGGCGAGTTTGGCCCCCATGACGGCGAGGCCGGTGACACCAATATCAGCGAGCTTCTCTGACAAATCCTTCCTCCCGTTCAGGCGAATTTCTGCAGTAAAATATAGTCAAGACAATATCCCAACGTCATTTTCCATTTGGCGTTCCCAATCGCCGTTTTTCAGCATCCTGGGGCGGTTGACGTTCATCCTCCAAGCCAACCAGTGTCGAGCGCCGCATTGGCGGAGCCGCCTCACGAAGCGCGAAAGGGTCGCGTCGAGACCGCGAAGAGGAACTGCGCTGCGCTCGTACGTTTAGTGGAGACTGGTTTCCGAGCTGACTTCCACAATTTCCATGCAAAGCGGCCATTTGATCACGCCGCTGAGATCGCCGCCGCTGTCATCCGTGCGAGAGTCTCGAGATGCTGACGCGTTGAGCGTCCTCCGGTCACGACAAGACGCCAATACAGCGCCGAAACCATGAAGTCGGCCGTCGTCTCGCGGTCAACGCTCATCGGGACCTCGCCCCGCGCAATGGCTCGATCTACCAAGGTCGTCACACGCTTTCGTCTGGCCTCTTGAAAGGGCCGGATGGCCGCTTCCAGCGCGGGCTCGCGGCCAATTTCGGCAAGAAGATCGACGGTTACGCGCTGCGTGACGCGATGCTTAAGGACAACCCGGAGAGCGAGCAGGAAGGCCAGCAGGTCCGCCTGAAGCGAACCGGTATCCGGAAGTTCGAACAAGGTCAGGCCGACCCTCGATAGCAGGTCGCTCGCCATGATAACTTTTGAAGACCAGCGCCTGTAGAGCGCGGCTTTTCCGGCTCCGGCGTTCTTCGCAACGCGCTCGAGGCTGAGAGCCGCGTAGCCGACGCGCGCCCATTCCTCGAAAAACGCGCGCGTTAGCGCATCCGTCACATCGCTTTGCATTACCGCAGCTCCGCTCGGGCGGCGCGCGACAAAGAATTTTTGGTCGGAACGGTTGCGTTCCACCGCAGGATCCTCTAGCTCGTCGGAACGGTTACGTTCCAACGAGGGAGATTTAGCTCATGATCGACACCGTGCAAAGCTTTTCGGCCATGCTGCGCGAGACCCTGGGCGACCGCCTCGCCCCCAGCGCCGATACCTTCGTTCAAATGTTCGCTGAGGACGGCGTTATGGAGTTCCCTTACGCTTTGCCGAGCCCGAAGCGTGTCGAAGGCCGGCAAGCCCTCGCCACTCATCTCGGATACCTCGCGCGCCTGATCGAACTCCGAGACGTGTCCGACGTCACCAAACATCAGACGGGCGATCCGGGGCTCTTCATCTTGGAGTTCGCGAGCTCCGGGCGCGCCGTGGCGACGGGCGAACCTTTCGAGCAGCGATACATCTCGGTGATCCGAGTGCGCGACGGCCATATTGTCCACTACAGGGATTACTGGAACCCCCTCGCTATTCTCCGGACGATGCGAGGCCGCGAGTTTGTCGATTCGCTGGCTCCGCGCTGAGGAGCGAATTTCACGCCGCTATGTGGGAGATGATTGGGTTGAACCTGGAGGAGCAGCTCGGTGCGATTTCGTGGCCAACCATGGTCATCGCCGGCGAGGCGGAGAGCAAAGCGCCGCCGACTGCGGCTGAGAAGATCGCAAGCGCGATTCCCAGCGCGATTCTGAAGCTGATGCCGGATGTCGCCCATTTCCCTCCTCGCGAAGCTCCCGACGCCTTCAACGCCTTCCCGGGGGGCTTCCTCGCAGAGTCGAATGCCGAGATCGTCTGACTTCCAACCTAAGCAGCGCCTGATTGGCCCGTCAGTGCCCGTCTTGCGTCTACTAGGCCGCGCGCAGAGCACGGCGAGGGGCCATATTTGCTACATGATATCACAGAGTTCAATAGTGCACTTCTCGTCATGTGCACTATCAGTGACAAAATGCGCGCGGGCCCACCAAACGGACCTGGTTACGAGCGCAAAAAACAGCGGGCCCATGGCCGTTAGTGTCACAACAAGCGGGTTGCCGTTACGTCGATATCTGGTTTTTGGAACAAAACGACTTCTGCCTCCTTCCGTTCGCTCTGATAGAAAGCGACGTTCCTCTTCAACGTCCTCGCCGCTAAAATGATCGGATTTGGATGGTTGATGCCGCGATGGCCTTTGGCGAAGCGCTCCGCTACCTTAACGTCCAGAGTCCAAGAAAATTTGATCTCACCGGCCAGGTCTTGTCCCCTCCATACGGTCAATCGATCTGGAAGCGCGTGGTACTTCCGGAGATCCTTTCTAGTCATGCAGTCCGGTGCCCAACCGGCAACTCGGTCTCGCATCAGCTCGTTGAGGCGCCGCCTGATCAATCATATCGAAGCTGGCCCACCATTTTGCCAAGGCGCCCCAAAATAAACTGTCATCCCGGACGCGTTCAAACGCAAACATAAACGCGTGCGCTCGATCTTCGGAAGGAAAGGCGAAGCGAATATCGTCGAGCACCTTGATCGACGGTTGATCATTAAACTGACCCCAAAGTGCATCAATCTTTTCGCGCCAACGCTCATATCCGGCGAGTGCCTCCGGACGTCCATATATCTGTTGTAACGTCATTCGCCGGATCCAAAATTCGGGACGATGGAGCCACTTTGCTTGAGCTTCGCGCCAACTCCTATCAACAGACGTATGCAACTCCAGCCCTTATCTCGCACGGCTATATGTTATGCCACCGCGAGGTATACACTCCCTTTACCGCACAACTCCGGACCCACCTTCTTACGACCCGGCTTCGCGCGAAGAACGACGAAAAATGGCCGTGAGCCGTCAGGGAGGGTTCGTTTGACCTCCCAGCTTATGCCGTCACCGCGCCACCAGTGACGAGGAGTCCACGGCTATGTAGCTCCCGCTTCAGCGCCAGATCCTCGGCTTTGCTCCCAGCGGTTTTCCCGAGCTTCGGTTCGGGAATCATATATTCCTCTCGCCCTTCATACTTGCTGATATACCCAGTTGCATTCGCCGCTTCGGAAGGTGCTGCGGCAGCCTTGCCGAGGCCAGGGGCGGCACTCTTTCAATTTCTCGGAAGGGGCGCGGGCGAATGGCGCGAAGCGGCTCAGCGACCTTGCTGGCGTTGACGATTGCCAAAAGAGACGATCTACTTCGCGTTCTTAAGCTTCGGCAGCCGCGCAAGCATTGCCTTAGACGGCTTGATCGCGACCACGGTCTGATCCCCGAGGCCAGCGATTGGACGGCGGACTGTCGCGCCAATTTTACCATGTCCGCGTCCCCAGACCTTGACGAGCCCAAGGTCAACGAGCTTTTGCTTCAGCGCTTTCCTCTCCTCTCCACCCCCGGCGATTTTTTCGACCTGCAAATTGGTCAACCAAATTTCGATTTTATCTTTATGCACGCCGATGTAGCCAGGACCCTTCTTGTGATCGTGGCCTTCGGGCAGCTTCGACGACGGATCGCGGATATCGATAAGCCCGACAGGGATATTTTCATCGAGATATCGCTTCAGTTTCGTGAGAGGCGACAACTTTGGCGCGGGTCGCGCCCCTCCGACGGAATGTGCCGAATTGTTCAGCTGAGAGGCTGAAGCCACCGGCAGCACGCCGAGACGATGCACCTCATCGTCGATAAACTTCACATGGTCCCGCTCGCATTTCAGGATAGCTTCGAGCAATTCGTCGTCCAACAGCGGCAGCGCTTCGAACTTAATAGCGAGGCAGCCAGAGGCGAAGATGGTGGCGAAACGGCCGTGCGTGCGTACCAGGTGGCGCCAATCCGACTTGATATCTGCTGCCGCCTGCAGATACATCTCCCGAGCGGCCTCGATGTCTCCCCTGAGTTTCGCGGCGTCCTTCCGAAAGGCACTTGTGAATTTGTCAGCAAACACGCGACCGGGATATCCATGATTCTCTTCCGCGACCTTGCAGGCGTGTGCAAAAAACGCCGCGATGTCGGGATGCCCGTGAAGATTCTCAAGAATGCAGACTTTCGCGGGCGCTGGGACATCCAACAGGCGATCCACATAAGCTGAGTCAAATTCGAAACCCAGCTTTTCCATGATTTCTACGACCGAGCAATTTGAAGTGCTTAGAACCGGCATACTCCAAATGCGGCGACGAAGCTCCGTCATGCGGGCGGTCCCTTGCCCTTGCGCAATCGTCATCACAAACTCTACTTGTTCTTTGGTCGCTTTCGACATTTCGTCGAGGAAGATCATTGTGTGATTGTAAGCTTCGGCTACGATCTCCAATCCGCCCGACCTCATTTTCCAGCTGGTGCCAAAGCCGAGCCGCGTCGAACCGTCCGGATCCCATCCCCAAACCGCTGAGACAAGACGGGCCAAGGGCGTCTTGCCTGCGCCGCCTTCACCGATAAATTGAATGCCAGGAGGGTCCAGACCAAGCGCGCCACAGACAGGGCCCGCGAAGGCCAACGCGAGCCCAAGGATAAAACGCGAGTTACCCTTCGCAAGTTTAACAAGGCTTTGCCAGCCGGCGGGGGAGCCCGCGCACCGAAACTTGCGATAGATTTGGAGATGGCGTTCGTCGGCGTAAAACGCTGTCGTTGATTTTTGCGATATCAGATCATCTGGGAAGTGAAATCGGCCCTTGAACAGGCCCGGACGGTTCGCCACAGAAAACGTCGGCTCCTTTTCGCCCTCAATCCGCACGCGCTTGAGAAATTCCCGCCGTTCCGGCTCCTGGGAAAGATTAACGCCCTTGCGCTGGAGTCGGACATAAACTTCCGTCGGGTCACGAAAGACATTGGCGATGCTGATAAGCGCTACGGAATCCCCGATACGCCACCTGAGATAGCGATCTTCGTTTTCGTCTTCTCCAACGTCGAGAAACTCGATTTTGCTTGTATACTTCCACGCGTCCTTCGTTTGGACCTCCGAATTTGGCGTAGGAGCAGCGGCCTGGGGGTCGGCGACCGTGCCGCCTGTCCCCTTTTTCGACCCTGCCACAGCAAGGGCGCGTGCCTTCTTCATCACAGTCTCCTAGAAATTAGTGATTGGCGTCACCGCCTCCGCGCCTGAGGCTGACGCCTCATACGTTTCGCCGTCTCTGTCGGATTCGCCGGTGCGCCATTGGGCAATGACGGGCCCGCTAACTGATCGGCGCAATTGGTGCCCGTCGCGCAATGACAACGGCCGTACCGGCCACAACAATTGCATCATCGTCGAAATCGGCATCTCCCTGCCTACGGGAAGAATTGCGCCTAAACCATGTAGGCGGCAGGGGGGCGATGTTGGCGGTGGCATGCGTGGTGGCCTGTCTTCACGAGTTTGGAGTCGTTTCCCAGGAAACAACGGAGAAACGCGATGTCGGTCGTTGGAGTCGCCCATTTATTTGTTAACACTCAATTCGCTCTGAGGAAACATCGAGGTCGCGCAGTTTGTGGGTCACGCGTCCATCCCCATTTCGACGTAGGCGCGGTAGGCGACGTAGGCACGTAGGCAAACAGAGCCTCCCGCGAGCGGTAGGCGGACCGAGCGTCGTATCGTATGCTCGGACCGCGAGGGTCGAGTTCAGCGCTTAGGCAGTTTCGCTATAGGGGCTGGCGCGCTTACGTGAGCGCGCGGATAGAAATCGACGAGCGTGCGGGTCTTGCCGACAGCGTTCGTTGTTATTGAGTTCTTCGGCGCGGATATTTTGTTTGGCGGCGGGTGTTTTGTGGACGCGATGGCCCCTGCCTGCGCGGATCGGCTCGCTTCGCGTGTCTCGACTTTTCCAACACCGCCGCTTCCTTCTGGCGCGACAGGTCGTGCCGTTGTTGACGTAGGCGTCAGAACCGCCGGCTCGACGATAGAATTGCGCCCTTCGTCCGCGTTGTGCGTGAGCGGTGCCGACGCCACGCTCTGGTTGGTCACTGAGGCCGGTTCAGCTGACCAGCCCTCATGCGCGATTTCCTCATCGCGAACCACTGCTGCATTTTGTCGGTGCAAGCGAGGATCACTCGGATCGATCAACTTGGGCCAAGGCAGGGCGTCGTCGTCCCACGTAGTCACGTCAACGGCTGTCACTTCGCGCCAACCATCAGCTTCCGGCGGTTTGTTTTCGAAAAATATCACCCCGCGTTTGGCGTTGATCACTGTGTCGACTGTGAAATGCTTGAAGAGCGGCGTACTTTTGTCGAAGGGGGGTATGATGACCGATACGGTGTTCTTAAGATCGACGCGCGTCCGTGATATTCGATTTGAAGTTTCTGGCTCGCCGCTGATCGCGTTGCTTTTGAGGTTGATGCCTGCTGCACTCGCCGCGCTGCCAGTTATGTCGCCGCTTGCCGCCGTCGAAGCGTCCGACCCTGGGGTCTCACCCTCCGGACCGGCGATAGGGACCGGTGCGGGCAGCGCCGCGTCATCACCCTTGCTGTTTGAAGGGCAGGGCGCTTCACTTGATGTATCAACGGTGCCCGGAAGCGCGGGCGTGTCGTCCGGGGGCTCAGGTTCTTGCCGAAGCACATCGAGGTCATCGGATGAATCGCCGCCGACGGCACGTTTTCCTGGGAGCTTCTTGTAGATGCGGCTGAAGCCGCCTCCGTCCTTCAGCCGCTGGGCGACTTCGTGGGCGGGAATGCCCTGGTGGCAAAAATATTCAAGGACAGCGGCCGGCCTGATAAACTTATCGCGGTCCGAGTCAGCCCGCGCGTCTGCAAGAAAATATAGCAGATGGCGAGACAGATTGGTTTCGTTAGGCTTCTGCTGATTGCAGTTGAAATACTCCTCCTTCGTGAACCGCAATAGCTCTTCAGGGCTACGCAGGAACTCCTCATTCATTTCGTAGGTGAACTGGTAAAATTCGTTCAGCCGATTATTGTAGCCGCGCCTGAACTGGGTGAATTGCGCGCGGAGCTCTGCAAACTCTGCGCGCTTTTCGTGCATGCGAACAACCAGGTCGGTTTTTTTATTGGGCTTGTTCTGTTCGCTGCCGTCGTCCGACTCGGGATCGGGTTCGCTGGTGAACTCATTCATATTCGTACTCCAAACATCGAGTCCTGAACCATTCAGGATTCTCCTCCATGAGACGCTGAGAAGATTGATTGACCTTTTAACGCTCAGCGCGAGCGGTAACGAGGGCGCGAGCGCTTAGGCGGATGCGGGCCAATACTTCGGCGATTGCATCGCCGCAGCGACCGCGCCGCGACAGTTAGGCCTGGGACAATGTGTCCTCCACGACGACGAGCGCCAAAATGAAAGCCGAAGTCTTCGAACCGGTAATTGACGACCCAGTCGCCCCACTCGATCAAGCGTGCGGTCGGCAAGCGATACATCGTCGCTTTGCCGTTGGGCAGACGCTTGCCGGGTTTGTGGCTGGAGTTGAATTTCTGACAGTAGGAGAGCTGTTTGGCCGGATCCTTCAGCGCTTGAACCTTCAGCGCGACGGCGGGACCGGCGTTGGGCAGTGATTTGCGGAGGCGATCCCAGGCCTCTTCGGGCACGCCGATAGCCAAAAGATGACAGTGCAAAATCCAGAGACCGTGCTTTTCGATCCAAGCGGCCTCCGTGCCGCCGGTGAGGATTGAGCCGGGAAAGCCCGCCCTCTTAAGCTTGCTCCTGAGAGCACCGTGAGCCCGGACTATCTCGGCCGCGTGCAACTGGCCGGCCGAAAACGCGTCCAAATAGATCGTCGCGATTTCGTGCGGACCTTCGTACTCTTCCTCGATACGAAGCCGTTCGGCAATGTCGTAGATGCGAAAGCGTCCCGAAGCGCGCGCACTGATCGCCGACGTTCCCGGCGTAAGCTCTATCTCATACTTTTCGATTTCTGCCGCGAGATCGGATCTTTGCGCCATCAAGCGCGCAATGTTCTTCCTATCGATGTTCGCAGCATCAGCGAACGTCTCGAAGCGTTCGCCTTTGGGGAGCGATGGAGGGCGCAACAGACGAATGTCGCGAGACGGCGGGATCGCAACGTCGAGCCACAAGGGACGCCTTCGAGAGTCAGGTCCAGATTTTTTCGGAAATCGCGGCGGAGTTTCTGTCCCGACTGATTCATCGCTTGTATCGTCATGTCGTGCGTCGAAAGTACGCGGTAACGTTGGAGAGGCCGCGTCGGAGAGAGCTAGGACAACGGTGCACCCGATCCTAGGGGCATCCTGGACTTTTCTGACTAGTCGCGCAGATAACAGCGCCCGCCGCGTCGATAGCTCTTTGGAAGTTGATTTCGTTTGGTTCGGCACCATCCGCACCCCGTTGGCAAAGCGCCAGCGCCAAGCCGTTCCGTACTCAACTTCCCTGATCGAGATTAGTGTTCCGCATCTAACTTTTCGCTCGTGACCATTTCTTTCTAAGAAAAGACAACCAACCCTTAAGTTTCGATTGGTCAAGCTTGCCACCAGGTCGTCGCCAAGGGAGGAAGTGTAAATTTGGCCGGCGGCGCGTATCGCACGCCGTCCTTGGGTTCTTCGCCCTCACCACGACCGGCACTAACGAGCGGGGGGAAACCGCGTTTGCAGCTCGTTGCCCAGCGCGGAGGAACCGCGCGCCACGGTCGGACGCCTGGCTTTCGCCTTCCGCGTGGCTGCTTCGCCTTGTCGGCGAAACAGAGTTCATTTAGCGCGCCGCTTCGATACGACCTCCCCTTTGGCAAGCCCCGCAGCGATGCGTGATCAGGACGAAGGGTCACAGAGGCTCGGAGAAAGGCGCGAAGCATCCGACGTGTTGCGAACACGTCGGGTAGCCAACCACTCGTCGAGGTCGTCTTGACGATAGCGGACCGCTCTGCCGAGCTTAAAATAGGCGCTTCCGCCGCCGAGGCAACGAAGTTTCGCCATCATCGATTCCGAGAGGCCGACGTATTCGGCCGCCTCGGTGGGAGGCATTATCTTGACTTTCGGCGGGTTGCCATTTGTCGCCACTTGCGCGCTGCCTTGTTGAGCGAGCCACAGGAAACGCTGCGGTCGGCCCAGATAAGCAGGGCGAAGGTAGTTTAGCGATTTGTAACAATATGACGTCCGAGAATGTTGTCACAAGTGCTGTCACAATCCTCGTCATAAATCCGGGGGGTCTACCTTCGGATTTGGGCGGCGCTCTTTGTAGGTCCGTCGGCCGCGCTGGGGATTTATACCTTTTTTTTCAAGGTAATTTCTGTGAAAGATTTTGACGGCTTCAGCAACGGGGGCGATACCGAGTTCTTTTAATTTGTCGTAAAATTGCTGATACTGACTTGGTTTACCTAGTGCTCTATCGAGTTCCTCATGAACATTCGTCAATTGCTCGTCGGATGGCGACGGTTTTTTTGGCGGTGGCGAAGGATTCAGTTCCACCCAGACTTTAATAACATCAGTGCGCAGGAATTTTATGCGGCGCACGCCCCACACATCTAGGTCGAGCCATTTGGCCGGAGATAAGGACTCGCCACCCACGCGACCGATAAGCTTCTCGGATAGCAACGCCTCCCTGAGCGCGCTCGCTGGATCGTCCGTGACGAGTCCCGAAGAGTAGGCCTCTCCATAATAATTGGGAGGAGGGTTGAGGTCCGTTTCCCATAGTGAACGGAATGCCTCCCGCCTTCGGTAGGCTACCCAGCCAAGCGCCTGACCGAGGCTCCAATCTGGTTGTTCGTATTCGATCTGCGATATTTTCTGTTCCGCTAAAATAACGTCCTCACGTCGGAGGAAAACTTCGTTATTTTCCTCATAGGGCAGAGCGCTATGGCGATGCTCCTCTTGAGTTTGAGACGTCGATGTCTCAGTCAGACTGAGGTCTGGCAAATCCTCAAGCTCATGCAGATTTATTACCGGCATCGTGGGCGAGCGCGAGTGGACAGGGTTACGAAGTCTTGGAGTGCTGTTCTGGAAAGTAAGGGTCTTTACCGTTGATCCGAGATGATCCGGCGCCGGCCGCTCTGGCCGCGATTGCTTCTTCGGATTTGCTATGGCCTCAAATTCGCGCTGCCAATACTCTGGAGGAAGTTTTTCGAAATCGTCACTATCGAGCTTTCCCCAGGTTGCTTGTATATCCCCGGATTGCAAGGTCCGCTTTAGGCGACTGTAAGGTGTGTGGATAAGGTCCGACGCTATGCTCCGCTGAGCAGTTACTTTTCCCTGATTCACCTCCCTCGCAAGGCCGGCTTGGCTTAAGGCATCCTGCAATGTCGCGCGTCCAAAGCTTTTCAATTTCCAGCTTGGCCCACGCCGGCCGCCCAGCCCTCCCACTCGCCTCGGAACGCGAACCCATTTTCGCCACCCCACGCGTGCGGGATTCCACTGATCACGGACGGCATCGGAAGTGCGCCAGATGAACCACGCGGCCGTCATCGGCAGGGTCCATTCTGCCTCGGTCATCGGATCGATAGTTGACAAATCAAGCCGGCGACTTTGGAAAGGCTTCTGGCCAAGCTCTACTAATTCGGCGTCGGCTTCGGCGGGGCTTATCTGCCCGTACTCGACTTCCCGGCACAGGGCCTTGCGATCACGGGCATCTTCTGGCGTCATCGCCGTCTCCGAATGACTTGTTGCAGACGGCCCGCGCCAAGGCTCGCGCCGCGTCCCAAACCCTGTCTATTCGGAGTCGATCAATTTTCCCCTTCCTCTTTGGGTGCGCCGACCGGTGCGCGGCCGCTCATCGCTATGGTGATCGTTTCGGTGATCGTTTCGACGGCCCGCCTTATCGGGTTGGCGTCGAGATGCGCGTAGCGGGCCGTGGTCGACGGCTGCGTATGACCGAGCAGTTTTCCGATGATCGGGAGTCCCAGCGATGCTCCCGCTCCGACGCTCGCAAACGAATGACGAAGATCGTGGATGCGAAGCCCTTTCAGTCCAGCGGCCTCAGTAACGGCCCGCCAAGGGTTTTTGAGGTCGGCTCGCGGCTTATCGGGAGTCAGTCCGGCGATGACGTAAGGATAGCCCTCAAAACGGGGAAGCTTCGCGAGAATAGCCAATGCCGCCGCCCCCAAGTAGACCGGCTTTCGCCCTGTTTTCGAGTCCGGAAGAAACAGGATGCCACGCTCAAAGTCGACGTTTTCCCATCTCGCGTGTAGGATTTCCCGCAGGCGGGCGCCGGTGAGAATTAACAAGCGGATCGCAGCGACGGCATGGGGATCTATGACCCGCTTTCGGTTCTCGGGCTTGGGGGCGTGCTTCGCATTCGGGCCAAGCTCATCGATCTCATAAGGTAAGCCCTCGGTTTCGCCTGCGACCAGCACGTCACCGAGCCGGCGGAACTCGTCGGACGATAAGAAGCGCTCCTTTGCGCTTTCCGGATATCGTGCGACGCCCTTCGCGGGATTCGAGCCGGACTCGACCTCGTCTCTTGCTGCGGCCCAATTCCAAATCGCCGATACGAGGGACACTGCACGATTGGCGGCTCCGGGCGTTGACGCCATCCGCGTATGCATTCGGAGCACATGCGTGCGCCGCAGTTCGTTTAAACGGAGGCCCCCAATTGCGGGCTTGATATGCTTCTCAATAAGAACGGAATACGCGGTATACGTTAACGGTTTGAGCTTGCCCTTGGCATGAAAAGCTAGGAAATCCGCCGCAACTTCCTCGAACAGCCGTATTTGACGTTCGGCTTTGCGAGTGGCAACCGGGTCAGCTCCTTTCTCGACTTCTCCCAGGAGCTTCTTGGCCTCTGACCGCGCTTGTTCGGGAGTTAGTCGTCCATGCTTCCCGATGGTGCTCCGGCGAGAGCGGCCTGCTTTGCGGTACTGAAAGACGTACGCTTTGCTACCCTGCCGATGCGCGACCACCCCGAAACCCGCCAAGGAGTCGTCCCACAGGAACACGCGGTCTTGGCCCTCGGGACAGACGAGATCATCAACCGACTTTTTGGAAATCCTGCCCGTTGGCATGTCTCACTTCCCGGTAAGCGCTCGGTAAGCAGAAATTGGGAAACTCAGGGAATGCCGAAGTCATACCAGAAGAGAAAAACGCGTGCAATTCAAATATGTTAAATAAGGTGAGGCACGTCGAGGAAACTCAAGGAAAGCCGCACATTCGGTTTCCTAAACCTGGGGTCAGGGGTTCGATTCCCTTCCGGGACGCCATTTATATCCGTTTTTTGAATAGACGAGCGCGCATCAGAATGCACTCTTGTGCGCGCGCGAGACATTTTTTGGGCGTCGAAAAGCGCATTCGCGCGAAGGCGGATTGCCGCCGCTTGGTTAGAGTACGGGGAACGACTGACACCCGTTGCAGGAATGTGGCAAATCCACGAAATCGATTATGTTGAACTAAGAGCTGTACCGGACCTTCCGGGGTGTTACGAGGGATAAGGTGTTCTGCGCCGATCGGGGCGTGCAAAGGGAGGAGGGCGGGTGAGCGCAGTCGTAGCCATGGCGCCGGGGCGCGAAACGGAT